>JAESFG010000092.1_pt1 | contig 329204 bp, 311 predicted proteins | sample 9269371 | NCBI WGS metagenome assembly JAESFG01 (sample SAMN14506227, study PRJNA617093) | algae metagenome | isolation source: Aetokthonos hydrillicola CCALA 1050 (B3-Florida) and co-occurring... | place: USA: South Carolina | collected 2013-01-01
AAGCACGTAGGCACTCCTTACTGTCGTCCTCGGACTTGATCCGAGGACCCAGAGTAACGCGATTGATAGCGTTTGTTGCCCTGGACCCTCGGGTCACGCCCGAGGGTGACGGTCTGGGGTCGTTTCATATTCATCAGAGGTTCATTCATGTCTCAGAACACGAAGCGCTCTTATTCCTTCAAAGAAGGCTTGGCCATGATGGCCGCTAAAGATGTGGGCATTGACCCATACCTGGCTGCCGATGCTGGCGAGGATGCTCGCTCGATCTTGGCCGCTTTACGTCGGGCCAAAACGGCGAAGGGCGCAGAAAAAGCCAAGCACATCTCTGCCGCACAAACGGAACTGCGTAAGCTGAGCCCACAGCAACACGGCAAACTCATCAACGCGCTTCAAGCCAAAGTGCTGGCGCTGCAGGGACGGGGGCGTGATACGGCTGTTGCACACCTTGAACCTGGCGAGATGGTTGTGCCCCGTGCTGTACTGACGCCGCAACTGGTAAAACTGATTGCAGCCGAAGCCGCCAAGCTTGGCATTGACCCAAAGCAACTGATCGTCGGCGGACGCAAAGCCTCCATCAACCCCGCCACAGGGGCTGAGGAGTTTGGGTGGTTTGGTGATCTGATCGACAGCGGTGTGAACAAAGTGAAGGGTTGGTTTGGTGGTGATGAAGAGCGTCAGCCAGAGCAGCCAAGCTTTACGATGGCAAAATCACTTGGCGATGATGTCGGGCCAAAACATGCAAATCCGCTCATGAACCGCCAGCGCAATCCATTGTCAGGAACGGCAGTGCAAGCTGACTTCCCGGGGCAAGCGACTTATGACCAAGCCAATAAGTTCCGTTTAGAAGCGCATGTGGATAAGGACAATTGGCAAGACCGTAAGCCATGGCTAGATGAGATGAACGCGTATGCACATTTACCCGACGGATCAGACGCAAAGAAGCAAGCTGCTGCTGACATAATCGATCACACGTGGAAAAGCGAAAGGCCGTATGATCCGTTCTTGGTTAATGTACGCAAACAGATCAGCGTGAACAGCGAATCGCCCAGTCAATACACGTGGCTTACAAATCGCGACACGCATGAAAAACTATTTCAGGCCGCTGACGAAGCGAGCCAGAAAACACCTTGGCAAAATATAGGAGAAGCGATTGCTGGTACGGCTTTGACTACAGTAGCTCCAGAATTTGGAGTGCCTTTGGCAATGCATGGTGCCGCAGCTCTTGCGGGAGATACTTTAGCTGTTAATCGTCGTAAGGAGTTGCGCAATTTGTACGAAGAGCAATATGGGAATATGCCGCGTGTGGGACGTTATTGATAATACGATATCCGCATGTTCTTGATATTTTCTGGGATTTTAAAGTATATCCCGACGAGCGTACTTAAAAGCGTAGCGACTGCACCGATTGAGGAAAGGAGTAGATAATGACTCCAGCGGCGCATTAATGGTTCTTCAATATCGGGTGTAGGCGCGCGATCTTCAATAACGGGGCGGTTCCATTGTTGCCGCCATGACGAACTGAGAAATATCGCAGTCAAAACTGCAAGAACTACGGTAATAATCGCAAAGCGGCTTGGGAATTTCGAGGCGTAGTTTAGCGATATATATAAAAGACCAATAGCATTGGCGGGTTGAGCTACGTTAGATAAGCCACGCCGCCAAACTTTAATCCGCGTTTCAATATCGATAGATTGGGCAAGCTGTTCATGTGTTTTTCTTAACGACCACGTAAACCCTATGACGAACGCCGATGCGACCGTGACTAATAAGTATGTGATCACGTCCCAAAACAACAAAGGTTCAATCGTAATCGCATTCATTGAATTTTCTCTGCTAATGGCCAAATAGCGTGTTGTAAATATATTGTTGCAATAACTTACCACGCTTAATATTCCGCCGCAATTTAAGTGATCGTGGACAGCTCCGCTAATCGGGGCATTGATCCATATTGGCTGCCGATGCTGGCGAGGATGCACGCTCAATTCTGGCTGCGTTGGGTCGCGCCAAAACGGCGAAGGGCGCAGAAAAAGCCAAACATATCGCGGCCGCACAAACGGAACTGCGCAACTTAAACCCCAAGCAGCACGGCAAGCTGATCAACGCGCTTCAAGCCAAAGTGCTGGCGCTGCAGGGACGGGGGCGCGATACGGCTATTGCGCACCTTGAACCTGGCGAGATGGTGGTGCCCCGCGCTGTGCTGACACCGCAATTAGTGCAACTGATTGCCGCCGAAGCCGCCAAGCGCGCCATTGACCCGAAGCAACTGATCGTCGGCAGCCGCAAAGCTTCCATCAACCCCGCGACAGGGGCTGAGGAGTTTGGATGGTTTGGCGACTTAATTGATGACGGTGTGAATACGGTGCAGGGCTGGTTTGGTAAAGCCCATAAGCTGGATGTCGATGAAATTCCAGTTACGGGCACACAGCGTAATGAAGTGCTTATAGAGCCAATAACAGTCTCTGCGCGACACGCATCAATACCAGATTTATCATTTAATAGAGAAAACTATAATGATGAGACGTTTAACCATGGTTCTGAGATCATAAAAAAATGGGAAGGATTAAGAAATAAAACTTATCCAGGCCCCGAAGGCAATGTGACAGGTGGGTATGGGCATAACTACAGCGTCGATAAGAGCCGTGTCATGAACGAACCCGTTTCCCAGGAAGAAGCGGAGCGATACTTTCGGTCAGATTTTGACAACGTTGCAAAACAATTGAACGATCCGAGACTTGATAAACTTTCACCGCAGCAACGCGGCGCAGTGATTTCATTGGGGTATAATATCGGCGTCGACAAACTCAAGAAATCAAACACATATAAGAATTTACTTGAGGGCAATTACGATGATATGGCGCGGAATTGGAGCGAATTCCGCATGCATAATGACGGCGGAAAGAAAACCTACTCTGATGGTTTAGAAAATCGCAGTGGCGACGAACTTGATTTGTTTTTCGGGCGCAATCGATTGCGTCAGCCTGGTGATTCACAAATTTATGAAATTCCGGGTGGGAGTCCTCGCCGTACACCATATTCCTATAAACCATTCCCCGGTGTTTAGAACGTCCTTTGTTTTATCGGCTGCTGTGTCATAATGCTTGAAGTTCAACATTTTGGTGATGCGATGGTATCGCGATTCCTAGCAGCCGTAGTTCTTATTATTTATGTTGGGACTGCTTACACTGCAGTTGCGCAATCCATCACTAACGCGAAATATCCCTACGACAATAAAACGCTTCTGACCTTTGATGCACGTGAGGTGTGCAAGTCACCCACGCAAAGCCCAAATTGCTTAGCTAAGCTAGCCGTGATCTGCACCCGAGCAGGTGCGATTGGTGCAGAATGTGCCTTAATCGGTTTTCCCATGAAGGATCGTGAATCAGAGGTTCGTCCTTTAGGTCCTCAATCGTGGAAGAAGAAATGGTCAGAAGTTAGATATACTGAGAGAACCAATATTTGTGCTATGGGCCCTATGTTAGTGAGGCCTGTGGGACCTGAGCGCTTTGAGGCTAATCCACCTCTACCACCCGAGCGTATTGGCACACATGAAATCATAATATTTGCGGGATTATGTGACCCTCTAAACCAAATTTTTGGCTACAGCATCTTCATGAAAGAGACTGAAAAGGGATGGCAAGCGACGTCCTATAAAATAAGCCTGTTGCAAAACGAACAAACAGATATGCCACCCGAAATGGCAAAGTATAATTATCGCGCTGATCCAGGGGTCGAAGAGGAATGTGAAGGATATGGGTGTCGGGCGATATTTAAAAAAGATTTTCAGCCTCAATTGAGTGTTTCAGAGTGTGAGGGCCGACTATGCGCCTATGTAGCGCGCGGAATACGCGCCCCCGAGGTTCCAATTCAAGAGAACTATGTACCGTTTGTTGCGCCGCCTGTGTTCATGCCAGGCGTAGAATTGCAATGTGCTTATTTGGAATTCGGGACAAAGTTTTGCTATCATTATGATCGCTGGTGAAATTGATAATGGGTCTGATGCTGATCTACGTTAGCTCCTGATACCATGAGCTTTTTAAATCACTTATAATCAGCGGCCCCTTGTAGGCCGCCTTTTTTATTTCTGTAACTCCATAACTTAATCACGATTCTCTAACCCAAAGGAACATTCCATGTCGGATGCGGCTGAACCCAAACGCGCCTACAGTTTTAAAGAAGGCTTGGCCATGATGGCCGCTAAAGAAGTGGGCATTGATCCATATTTGGCCGCCGATGCCGGCGAAGACGTGCGCTCAGTCTTGGCCGCTTTACGTCGTGCCAAAACGGCGAAGGGCGCAGAAAAAGCCAAACATATCGCGGCCGCACAAACGGAGTTGCGCAAACTAAACCCTCAGCAGCACGGCAAGCTGGTCAACGCGCTTCAAGCCAAAGTGCTAGCGCTGCAAGGGCGCGGGGGTGATACGGCTGTTGCGCACTTGGCCGAAGGAGAGCTAGTGCTACCTAAAGAATTGCAAACTAAAGATGTTGTATCAGCAGTTCAACAGGCAGCTTTATCACTGGGAATTGATATCAACAGGTTTATCGTCGGGCGATCTACAAATAGCGTCAATCCTCTTACAAGTACGATCGAATTTGGTAAGCGCGTAGTGCCCGCCAACTATATTTCTACAGCGACATTTATGAACAGAGTATCGCCATTTGGTCGCACTGGTCAGCCATCTGATGAATTGGCTGCTGAAAATATTATTAAAAGCGCTGTAGAGGAAGGGTATGGAAATCCCGCGAATATTTTTAAAGAATATTTTATGGCCAAAAGTGATTCAGAATTAAGAGAAATTAAGAACACGCTTCTAAATGCGAAACGTCTTGCCGAAGTAATGGGAAAGATCGCAGATCCAGTTGCCACTGGAACCCTTGTGGCACGAGCTTTAGCACTTGGTTTGAGGTTAACATTTTTAGGTGGCGGTGCAGTGGCCGTCGGGATTCTAGGGGCGATTCATGTTGCGGATTACTTGGCCGAGAGCACAATCGCTTTAATTGACGTTATCCTGGATGCACGGCAAAATGGTGTCGAAGTTCCCGAAAATGTGACGCCAGGAAATATCCCGATTACACCAGCCAAACCTGAAATAATTTAATTGTTGAAAGCCGAAGTGCTTGTGAACACATATTCATTCAAGAACATAGTCACACTTTATCCTCGTAGTTCGGCATTTGTTTGTGCGGTATCCTTTGGAATACTTATGGGGATCACGACTGCAGTCATTGTCTACGATGGCCCAGCAAACGCTGGCATTGTCCTTGAATTATTTGGACTTGATGTTCGCCAAGTATTGGCGGGCGTAAATCTGATCATTGCTTATGATTGGTTAAGGCGTTTTTCGCTTCAGTATTGGGGGGCCGTAACAGCATTACACTCTTTGGGCATGCTTGCTTTGCTGTGCAGTTCTTTGATATGCGGTGGAATTGTGTGGTGGATGAGTTAGCGTCGTGCTTGCGCCCCATCTGGCATAATTGGTTTCCGGCGAAGCCGCCAAGCGCGATGGTGAACCGCAATGGTATTGAACACCGCTGTCCTGTTTGGGAGAAAACACGACAGAGCAGTTGCGTTGAACCCAACACCAGCCTCATAACGACGTATCAGAGTTGTGTCGTTACACGCCTGCCTCGTTAAAAACGCGGCGGGCATTTTCTATTTAAAGAGGGCGCGCGCATTTCATGCTGCTCCCATTTTCATTTCAATATTCGAGGACTTGCATGCAGGCATCATTGGTGCCGCAGTATCGCCTCCATGCGCGCGATACGGCGGCCAAAACCACGACCTATGTGAAAGACGATCTGCGCACGCAGATCCGCTATAACTTGAACCAAGTGAGCCCTGCAGCGTTGATTGGTGCGGTGGAAACCTGGCAATCAGATTTCGGTGCGCTGGACGTGATTGTGAACGTGCAGCAGGCGTCTGATGCCGCGTTCCTGAACAAAACCGCATTCCTGATCGATCCACGGTTTGTGGATGTGGCGTTCTTGCGACCATTCCAAGTCGAGCAACTGGCCAAAACCGGTGATGCCGATGCCGAACACGTGATTGCGGAATACACGCTGCGCGTGGGTGCGCCAAAAGCTCACGCCATCCTGCCGCAATTGGCATAAGCACGTAGGCACTCCTTACTGTCGTCCTCGGACTTGATCCGAGGACCCAGAGTAACGCGATTGATAGCGTTTGTTGCCCTGGACCCTCGGGTCACGCCCGAGGGTGACGGTCTGGGGTCGTTTTATATTCATCAGAGGTTCATTCATGTCTCAGAACACGAAGCGCTCTTATTCCTTCAAAGAAGGCTTGGCCATGATGGCCGCTAAAGAAGTGGGCATTGATCCATATTTGGCTGCCGATGCTGGCGAGGATGCACGCTCTATCCTGGCTGCGTTGCGCCGCGCCAAATCGGCGAAGGGCGCAGAAAAATCCAAACATATCGCGGCCGCACAAACGGAACTGCGCAAGTTAAACCCCAAGCAGCACGGCAAGCTGATCAACGCACTTCAAGCCAAAGTGTTGGCGTTACAGGGACGGGGGCGCGATACGGCTGTTGCGCACTTAGAGCCGGGCGAGATGGTGGTGCCCCGCGCTGTACTTACGCCGCAACTGGCAAAACTGATCGCTGCCGAAGCCGCCAAGCGCGGCATTGACCCGAAACAACTGATCGTCGGCAGCCGCAACGCCTCTATCAACCCCGCGACAGGGGCTGAGGAGTTTAGTGTTGGTTTTGGTGATTGGATTAAAGAGAAGGTCGGTTCGTTATTTGATTCCGATAGTAAGCTAGATATGACCGGTGTTGGTCCACTCAAAAATACGCAACGACATGAAGAATTAGTGCCAGCCTATGTCAATGGCGCGTTGGCGAGTTTAAAGAGTGATCCCCAAATGCCAAGTTGGATGGCTGGATTAAATACCTCAAAGCATGACTATGATGCGGATATTATGCATCCAGCAACATCGAAGCAGTTCGTCGGCACTTACACTCCACCTCAAAGGAGGGAGCCGCAGAATGAACAATCATGGGCTGACATTAGAAAAAAAATTCAAGATTCCAGTGAGTATATGTCAGAAATATTGGAACCATTTGATGCGGTTGGAAGTACCTTGCCCATGCCGCCACAGTTAGAAACTGCTGCAAAGCTCGTGGGAGCAGTAAGTACAGGGTTAGACGTAGCAAATAGAGCGACAGCCGGTACAGAGGAGCCACGACCGTCGCTAGAGGGGCAAGGGATGCCTGCAAAACTATTTAGGATCGCTGATGACACCGATCGATATGCGTCGGCAATCGGTACAACAGCTGCATTAATGAGCATAAATCCTGCCTGGGCACCTGCGACGGCTCCAATTGCGGGCACTGCAGGTGTGGCATCTGGTGGATCTAAATTGACGAAATTTGGACTTTCTCGTTATTGTCGAGGTCAGGGTTTAAAGGACGATTGCACGAGATAGGGGGCGAGATGTTGAGGCTCTGGGAAATATTTCTAAATTATCGCCATCGTATGTTAGGCGGTATTCTCGGTGCTTTTTGTGGCTTGTATGTCGGTGTCCATCAAGTTGCCGTTATGATGACCGGTCGTGTCGTCTTGTCAGATTACAATCCAAACCTGGCTTCGCAGTTTCCGTTTACAATTTTTACTGAACCAGCATCATTGGCAGGCGATCTCGGTAGCGTGGTTATGGTTTGGCCCTTGGTTATCATATTAATGATACCTGCGATTAGACAGCTCGTTGTTTTAACTGGTGACAAGAAAGTTATTGATGTTGTGCAAGTTGGCTTCGGTATCGGATGGGCAATTGTCGGTGCTCCATTGCTTATGAGTACCTAAAGTATTTCGGTTCTTCGTAGAGGGCGAACACTCCTGTTCTCGTTCGTGGAAAACGCGACAGAGCAGTTGCGCTGAACCCAATACCGACGTCATAACAGTGCATCAGACGGTTTGATTCGTTGCGCGCCTGCCTCGTTAAAACGCGGCGGGCGTTTTCTATTTAGAGAGGGAGTGTGCATGTTCTTGCGGCTCTCATTTTCATCCCCAATATTTGAGAGCTGAGATGCAGGCATCATTGCTGCCGCAATATCGCCTCCATGCGCGCGATACGGCGGCCAAAACCACGACCTATGTGAAGGACGATCCGCGCACGCAGATTCGCACGTATTTGATCTTTGAAGCCGATGGCACAATTAAAGTACGCAAAACCCAGCGTGTAGATGCGGTGCTTGACTTAAACAAAGACCAAGCCAACGCCTTCACCGGCTATCGGGGCAAAGAGTGGGTGTGCACATCGCGGGTTCCATTGATCGAGTGGAACAAACTGCTGACGGCGAGTGGCGGTACGCCTGGCATCGACGCCGAATACGACCGCGACAAGATGCGCAAACTGTTGAACGATGCAGATTACCGCGCTTTCAAAACCGTTCCCGGAAAAATCTAATAGAAGTGGAGGGCCCAAGTGCCCATCGACAATTACAATAAATTACAAGCCGCGATTGCCGACACAGTCAATCGCGACGACCTATCGGCTGATGTTACGGCCTTCAGCCCTGCGCAGATTGACGGCGCTATTAAACGTGCGATCTCATACGCCGAGAAAGCTATTCAGCGTGATCTCGTGGCGCGAGGTGGCATCAAATACATGGAGACAGTGAAAAATACGCTTACCACCACAGCAGGCCAGGAAACACTTGCGTTGCCGGCGGATTTTCTGGGGGTGCGCGTTTTGGCTGTGACGGCCGAGCCCACACGTGTTCTCGAGTTCGTGGACCCTAACACGTTGTTTATGCAGTACCCCAGTTCAGCCAAGGGCACGCCCGAGAAATATACGTTGGTGGGTACTAGCACGGCCTATATGCGCCCAATCCCAGATGGCGCATATCCATTGCGGCTGATTTACACGGCGGCCCTGCCGGCCTTGTCATCCGAACAAACCTCTAACTGGTTGCTTCTGAATGCTCCCGATCTTTACATCGGTGCAGCGATGCTAGAATTGTGCATTTACCTTGAAAACGACGATCGCTTACAATTCTGGAAAATGTATTACGACGAGCGACTGAATGCGTTGCTGGGCGATGACAAAAATGCGCGTTGGTCTGCCGTACCGGTAAAGCCCAACTTGCAGGTGGCCCTTGCCTAAAGGTCAGGGTGCAAGCGGTTTACGCGCACCTGCTGTAGCGCCGCAATGGATGCATAGCTTTGCGCGCGATATTGAAGCCTGGGCTGATGCGCAAAAACGCGGGCCGATTTCTCTAACGGCTTATACTGTCGCCGCACTTCCTGATGCGGCTGATTATCCGTTCGCCCTGATTGCGGTGCGTGATGGTGCAGGCCACAAGCACGCAGCCATATCTGACGGCACGGCATGGTATTATCTCGACGGTAGCGCCGTTTAATACGGCGCTTTCTTTCTCTCACATTTCGATAAGGCAACAACCATGGTGGATTCCGCCACGGCGCGCTTTGGCGCGCGTAAACAATCCTTAGGTTCCAACGTAAATACCTGGGGTGATACCAAACTGAATGATGTGTTGGATTTGTTCGATCGCGGGGCCAAAGGGTACCAGGCTATCGTAATGACGGGCGATACCACGCTGAATTGGACGACATATGCAACAGCCAATCAAGGCCAAGTGCAGACCGTTAAGCTGACAGGCTCGCTGGCAGCGCCTGCGAACTTGATTGTGCCCAGTCGCGAATGGGCCTTCACCGTCATCAATGCAGCTGGCAGCACAGTTACCGTGAAAACCGCTGCAGGGGTTGGTGTCGCCATCCCCACTAGTTATCAGGCGGCGCTGTACTGCGATGGATCAGATGTGGGCAACGCGGCGCCATCTTTGGTGGCAGGTGCCTTGCGTATTAGCGGCGCAGTGCAGGTGAACGGACGCATTTCGAATGTTGATGCTGCAGCAAACGGCAGTGATGCTGTCAACAAAGCGCAGATGGATGATGCGATTGCGCTGGCCACCTTTAGTGCATCGCCGGGCACGCTGCGTGTTACGGCCAGCGATACGACAGCGAAGTTTCTGAACAGCGCCATTACTGTTTCCGGCGCGTTGACAAAATCGGTTGTGAACGCCGGAGCGAATGAGGCGTTGGAGATTTCTTATGCGGCGCCCACTTTTGATGAGGGGAATCAAATTCTGTTGGGTCAGGTTTTTTCATAAGGCCCAATAAATATTCAAACGATAGGAGATCGAATGGCAACAATTACAAAGCAATTTCTTTCAGGTTCCAGCAGTGGCAAGGGAATCAAGGTTACAGCTACCGCTATTGGTAGTGGTGATATGGTCCATACGCCCGATGCAACAGCAAAAGATGAACTGTGGCTATATGCCCAGAACACATCTGGCAGCGATGTGAAACTGAGTGTGGGGTTTGGTGGCACGACTGACCCCGACAATATCATTGAGCACACCATTAAAGGTGAGGATGGGTTGTATTTGGTGGTTCCCGGTTTGCCGATCAGTGGCGAAAGCAATGTGATTAAGGCTGCCGCAGCAACGGCCAACGTGATTGTCCTCTACGGTTATGTGAATAGGATTTTGTAAAATGAGTGGGATAAGACAAAGTGGGGCGACGCGCCCTTGGGCAAAATCTACATCGCCTGAAACGTACGATTTTGCCGCAGCTGTTTCGGTGGCGACAGCATGCACAACAATCGGGCTGGGCACCGTTGCATCAAGCCAAGTGGGCACGCTGATTATTCAGAACATGGGCACGGTTGATTGTTATGTGTCGCCAAAGCCAACTATGACGACATCGGATAGTATTTGTTTAGCGGGTGTCGCGGGCTCGGCCACGACTGGCGGCTCATTAGAAATCTCAAGCGGGTGCGAATGGTACGCACGCAGTGCATCGGGCACCGGTAACTTGCGCGTCCTGCGCACAAAATTTGTTTAGGTGACTTATGGGAATTGCAAATCCACCCGGAGCCTCTGTTGTAAAGAGCGTGCAGCGAGGGACGATTAATATTGCAACTGGTGAAGGAGTCCCAACTGTCAACGCCACGATTTCAGCTGTTAACTTGTCGAAGACGATTGTTTTGCTTGGTGGAGTTGCGACAACGGAGTCTAGCATAGACCATCGTGGCATAAATGTGCGAGTTTACTTACAAAATAGTACGACGGTTACTGCATCTGCAGGGGTTGCTGGCGGGAACGTATATGTAAGCTATGAAGTTATAGAATACTATTAAGTATTTTAGCAGGCCGATAATGTATTCAATTTGCGACAAGCAAAACATTCAAATTTGCATACCCTTCATAGCGATATCCTTGTGATAAAAAAAAGTTTACAGTTGGATATTCGTGTGGAGATGAAGGATTTATTCCATGTGTTTCGATAAGAATAGCTTTGGGTCGATACGCTGACCAGTTATTTGACCGTATTGCTGAAAGTTCAGACCCTTCTAAGTCTATAGACATAAAATCTATCTCAACATTATCTGGTACGTTCTCTTCTAACACGCTCAAAAGTGTTTTTGTCTGAATAGAAATTGGATTCTCATAGTCGCTACTAAACTCTTCAATGCTTGCGCTAATCTTGCTCATTCCTTGGTTTTTCTTATGCTGAGCGAAGTACAGTTTTTGCGCATTTTCGCTTACGGCGGCGTTCACAAAAATATCGCGTGAACGATGATCGGCATATTGCTGTTTGAAAATAATGTTGGCATCGATGCAAACGCCACGCCAGCCGTAGCTATAAAATAGGAACGTATTAGAGCCAACAACCGGACTTGCAGCGCCAAGATCAACATAAAATCCTGGTTGCCCAGATTTTAATTTATTCTTCATGTATTGACGAAGCCATAAATCTTCACCGGCTATTGAAAATGTCAGATTTAAAAAAGAAAGATATCTTACATCTAGCTTGAGATTGCCCAGTGTATATTTTGATCCAATACTTTGAAGAATTGATAGAAGTCCGTCATTGGTCGTCATTTAAAATCCTTTTGGAGTTAAAATTATCTACAGCTCTCTCTTTGTTAGTTAGCTGATTTTTTATTTTCTAACCTTTGCTCATCAATCATAAGTACATTCGGTTCAGCAAATCCATGTAGGCGATATCCCTTGGATCTCAAAAAAGAAACGGTCGGAAAATCGTAAGGCGCATTCAAATCAAAGCCATTCGCTTCCATTAAAATAATGCGTGGCCGGTGGCGTTCCCAGCTATGTGATTGTAATGCCGGTAGTTCAGACCCTTCAATATCTACAGACATAAAATCTATCTCTGTATTTGGCGGTACGTGTTGGTCAAGAATATCACTCAAGCGATATGTGGGGATACGTGTGGGCGTATCAAATTGTTCGGTAAAATCACTTAATGAATGAGAAACCTTGCTCATCCCATTTCTGGTTTTATGAAGACCAAAATAAAGTGGCATTTCTGAATTCGTCACGGCCGCATTTAAGAAAACGTCGCGAGGACGGATTTGTGCATACTGCTCGATAAACATACTGTTCGCATCGATACAAATGCCGCGCCATTCATAGCTGTAATACAGAAATGTATTTGACCAAATGATAGGGCTAAACGATCCAATATCGACATAAAAGCCTGGCTTTTGTTCGTAAAGCTTCTGCTTCATGAATTGGCGGATCCACAGATCTTCGCCTGCGCTTGAAAAGGTGACATTTAAAAACTGAAAGTGGTTGGCATAGAGATGAAGCTTGCCAATGGTATTACTCGCACCAACGCTTTGGAGAAGTTTCAAGCTTTCTTCGGGTGTCATCGCACATAACCGGGTTAATTCAGGTTTGCTCTTTTTAGTCAACCGCTGCCCTAAGCACAACACAACATCATCATCTATAACCACGGAGGGCCACAAATTTGCCCTACACTAAGCTCGCCTTTTCGCCAGGCGTATATAAAGACGACAGCCCTCTGGATGCAGAGGGCTTTTTTATTGAGAGTGATAAAATCCGCTTTGTGCGTGGCAAGGCCCAAACCATTGGCGGGTGGGAGCGCGCTACCACAACCAGTGTCACCGGCCTTTGCCGCGGCACGTGGACCTGGGCCGACACGGCTCGCAATCCGTTCGCAGCTTTTGGAACACATCAACGCCTGCACGCTATGGATGCTGATGGTGCGCTGTTTGATATCACGCCTATTGTATCGCGCGGAGAACTGGCCAACCCGTTCAGCACCTCGGCAGGCAGTGCGATTGTTACTGTGGCGCATACAGCGCACAGTGTTGTGGTCGATCAGGTTGTAGGGTTCAGTGGTGCGGCATCTGTTGGCGGTATCACCATCAACGGCACATACGCTGTGGCCTCTATCATTGATGCGAATAGCTACACCATCACGCACACCGCCACGGCCACATCAACCGCTGGGCCGGGCGGCGGCGCAGTGGTCGATTACGAATACAAATTAGCGCCTGGCCAAGTGGATGGCTTGGGCGGCTTGGGCTATGGCACGGGCGGGTACGGCAGCGGCACGTATGGCAGCCCTGCCGTGGGATACACGCTTTACCCACGCACGTGGTGTTTAGATAACTGGGGCCAGAATCTGATTGCCAATCCGCGCGGCGGCGGCATTTATGAGTGGGCACCGAACACGGCACAGTCCGAACTTCTGACCAATGGCAACTTCAGTGCGCCGTCCGGCTGGAGTGTCGGCAGTGGGTGGACTGTGGCTGGCGGTTTTGCCACAGCCAGCGTCAGCAATAGTGTCATTCAGCAACCCTTCACGGCATCGCGTGGCGCATGGCATGTATTGGATTTCGACGTGCCGGTACTTTCTGCCGGTGTAATGCAGCCGTTTTGGGGCACCACACCCATTGGCGATGTTATCGCTGCGCCCGGCACTTATAAGCGCGCGTTTTTTTGCGGTGGCGGTGGCACGCAGTTATTGAAGTTCGTGGGGGCTGGCTTTTCAGGCAGTATTGATAATGCATCGCTGAAGGTTCTGAACACCGCCCATCAAATTGATGGCGCGCCTGCAACCGTTACGGCCATGTTTGTCACCGCCGAGCGCATTATGGTGGCCTGCGGCTGCCCAGATTTTAACGACAACTTCGATCCACTTCGCATCAGTTGGAGCGACCAAGAGAACAATCAAGTCTGGACAGCAGACCCTGCCAACCTGGCGGGATCGTGGACACTCAGCCAAGGCACGCGCATCGTGCGGGGGCTGGCGGGGCGGGGTGAGAACATTATTTTCACCGATACGGCTGTGTATGCCATGCGCTACGTGCCGGATCCGAATGTGGTTTATCGGTTCGATCTGATCGGCACGGGCTGCGGTCTTATGGGGCCGAATGCTGTGGTGCAAGTCTCGGGCGTGTTCTTTTGGCTCACGCCTGGAGGGGAATTTTATATGTACGATGGCGGCGCGCCCCGACCGCTGCAATCTACAGTGCGCAGATATGTGTCTGATAACTTAGCTTGGGTGCAGCAAGACAAAGTTTATGCTTTCAGCATCTCAGCCTGGGGCGAGGTGTGGTGGCTGTACCCCGCCCAAAGCGATGGCAACGAATGTAGCCGTTATGTCAGCTACAACTATCTTGGAGACACCTGGGCTGTGGGCACGTTTGATCGCACGGCCTTTGCAGATGCTGGCGTATTCCAATTCCCGCTGGCGGTCGATAGCGCAGGAAAAGTGTGGTTCCACGAAAAAGAATTCGCTGACGATGGCAATCCGCGCACGTGGTCATTGGCCACGGCATACTTCGACATCGGCGACGGCGATACACACATGAACATCTTAGGTGCGTACCCTGATGCAGAAGATCTGCAAGGTGGCTACAGCATCACCATCAACACCAAGCATAAAAATCAGGTGGGTGAAGTTCAGCGGAGTTTCGGGCCATTTAATATTACCAATCCAATGGGCAAGGTTTCCATTCGCGCTGTCGGCCAGCACGCGCAAGTGAAATGGACCGGCACCGATGCGCCCACCTTCTTCCGTATGGGCGCTTTTAGGCTGGATATGAAACCCAGTGGTCGTCGGCGGTAAGTTGCTAGCTTTATTGTTTTGTTTTTGTCTCACAAATTTTCTGTGGTTCCGTTTCAATATCCCAGCGTTTGTTCCATTTTGTTGACCAATCTTGCCGCGCCTTGGGGAGGTCGTTGAGAAACGCCAATGCATATGTTGGATTTCCCGACAATTCAGGCATTGGGTAGCCGTTGTGCTCAAGTTCCAAAGCCCAATTCATCGCTTTTTTTGGGTCTTTGGGTAAGCCCGTACCAGTGAGGTATGCTTCAAACAGAATGTTCATTCCGATTTGCTCCCCCATATTTGCTGCTTGAAACGCAAAGGGCAGGGCCTTGCAGGGATTGATGTCTACGGTTCCGTACCAGCCATCCCAATACGCGGCGGCAATTAATGGGATAGACCGCGGGTCACCAGCTTCGGCGAATGCCAAGTGATCGGCAAAGAATTTGCGAGCGTACTGGCCGAGTGCAGAGCTCTTATCTTGCATCTCGGCTGCATAAGCTGCGATCGCGATTTTATCGGTTTCTGCTGGCGGCGAACGTGGAGGCAGGCGAAGCAACAACTCTTGCCTGCGTTGCTTATATTCATTCACCAATTCGGGCGTAGGTATCGTTGTTATCGGCAGCATGCGCGTTTCTGCGCAGTTGGATAAAATCAGAAATGCCGCAATCGCAAAGGAGGGCTTTAAAGAGGGCATTGGGTTCTGTGATGCGAGGCGGGATGTTTTGATCCTAGTATTCTGCTCATCCTTGCGCGGTTTTAGACATAGCGCCAGCCAAAAGTAGGATAATAACCTAACCTTCCAGCACCAGTTTCAGCTCGTTACACAGCTGGGACGTAATGACATTATTTTCCGCCACGCGCGCTGTGGCGTCATCAATCTCGCGTACGATGCGAGGGATAAGCACATTTAACGGCTGGCTCCAATAGCGGGCAAGAACGGGAGCGCTGTCTTCAAAAATACCTTCGGACAACGCTGTGCTGCGTTTGAACGTGTTGCAGTGCTCTTGAATGTCTGGGGGGACAGCCAGGCTGCCGCTGTTCACCAGTTCGGTTACCAGGCGCATTTTCTGCTCAAGCAGTACAATGCCATCCAGCATGACGGGTTGAGCGGCCATCAGCCCATCGATAATCGCAAAGACAGATTCCTTCTTTGCCTCATCCCAGGCCGAGATATCACACCCACTTAAGGCTTGAGCGAATGTGTTGACCGCGATGGTCAGCACGCGCGCCGACTGTGTGGCCAAGTTCGCGCGTGCTGTAGCGCCTTCTAATTTCAGACCTAAGCTGCCGCTATTTTCGGCAGTACGCTTCACCATGTTCATCGTGTTCCCCAATCTTGTTTTCTTTGTTTTTTTGGACATTGCTTATGGGGCCCTGTTGGTGGGCCAATTTTGTATCGATAAAGCGTGGCATCAGAATTCGGCCCAACACACCGCCTTCTGGTTTGTTGATCAGGCACGCGCATCCGGCAGCTTGGGCTGCAAACTTCTGCACCATGCTTAAGCCTAGGCCGGTGCCCTTGCTGGGGCCTTTGGTGGTGAAGAAAGGTTCGAACGCACGTGCGGCTGCTTCATCGCTTAAGCCCACGCCTGTATCGTCCACTTCAACAGCGACATATTCGCCCGGTACGATACCCAACGCCTTTGCTTCTGCGGCATCAGCAATAATGCAACACCCGACACTGAATTTCAGTGTGCCGCCTTTCGGCATGGCATCACGTGCATTTATGGCCAGATTGATAACGGCGTTTTCAAGCTGGCCGGGGTCGATGTAGCAAAGCCATGCTGCATCATTGTACTCTTCAATCACGGCAATGCGCTTGCCAAGACCATAGCGCAACAGTGCGACAGCGCTGCTGACATATGTGCTGGCTGTAACAGCCTGGTGCTGCCCGCGTGTAGCTTCTCGCGCAAAGGCCAGTAAACGTGACGTCATAGACGCGCTGAGTTTAGTGGCACTAAAACAACGATCAATGTAAGCCACTGTGGTGGGGTCCTCGATGGCGCGATCACGGCAGGCATCAAGATTGATGTTGATGACAGAAAGGATGTTGTTGAAGTCGTGCGCAATACCGGTTGTCAGTTTACCAATTGCATCCAGGCGTTGACTGCGCCGTAGCTGTTCAGTCAGAGCTGCGCGCTCAGTGACATCACGCACAATCAGTAATGAAACTTGGCGTGCCTGGTGCATCGTGAATGTGAACTTCAGCTCTGCTGCAAATTTACTCCCATCTTTGCGGCGCACTCTTATCTGAACCGGATGCCGCTGCGGGGCTGTGCGATTAGCCAGGAAATACGTTTGAAGCTGTTTATGTGCCTCTATATCGCTTGGCGCGACCAGACTGGCGCTGGGTAAACCCTGCATTTCGCCTGCGCCATAGCCGAACATGCTTTCCGCAGTGCCGTTCACCAGCGCAATGGTGCCGGTCTTCTCTACGATTATCACAGCATCGTCCGTGATATCTAAAATCGCTTGAAGCATGGAATGATCGGGCCTCGCTCCATGCCCAACTTGCTTTCGCGAACTTTTTAATCCTGGCGTTGTGCGCAATCTCCCCGACATGGTCGTGGGCGTGCGCCACGGAATACTGGCCTTCTGTCGAAGGCCTAGCGTCAGATCTCGTTTCTCAGCGCCGTGGTACATGAAACTACCCGTTCAAGGAGAATTATTATGAGATACGCAACTTAAAGACGCTCGTGGTTCAACTATTCGGAGAGTATATAATTAGTAGCGAGTCGAAAATTGTCCAATGCATTCTACGGATATGTGTATGCATTCTTTCAACTTGCGATTTGAGACTTGTTGCTTGAAAAACCAGTAATTAGCGAAATAAGTGTTTGCTATATTTCACTTTTTTGCACCTTGGGGTTGAGCGGCAGCCGACGGCAATATGCGGGGCGGCACGGGGGTTGGGGCTGAATGGAATTCCGGGCCATCCGGCGTCTGTTGATGGTTGTCGAGCTCGGCAGCGTCAGCGATGCAGCAAAAAAATTGAATATCTCGCAACCAGCGCTAACGCGCAGCATTCAGCAATTGGAATACGCCTATAACGCTAAACTGATTGAACGTACTGCGCAGGGCATCAAACTCACGCGCGTGGGGCAAATGCTAGAGCCGACGTTCCACGAAATATTGAAAACCCGCGACCGCATTCACGCCGAGATTTCGCGATTTCAATCGGCTAAGCGCTGGCACACCTCGTTTGGTGTCTGTGTGAGCTTTGAAAATATTATCACGCCGGCTGTGCTCGCACATTTACACGCGCGCTCATCTGCGATGGATGTGCACATTCATTCCGGTTTAACTACGGAGCTGGTCGAAAAGGTCGTTGGTGGTGAACTGGAGTTTGCATTGGGACTGCAGATCGAGGCCGGCAAAGCGCAAGATCCGGAATTGCGTTTTGAAAAATTAGCGACAGATCGTTTGATTGTTATCGCCCGCCCCGATCATCCTCTGGTCAAACGTTCGACTGTAAGCGCTCAAGAGTTCATAGATGCAAGTTGGATTTTGCCACGCTCAATGGGCTCCGTCACGGAAGGTGTCGCCGGATTATTGGGAAGTGGCGAGACTGCTGCGCAACGTACCGTCACTTTAAATTCGCACGGCGTAGCGCGTGAAATTTTGCAAGACAGCGATTTTATTACAATCTCGTCTGAGTTAAGCGTACGCAAAGAAATCAATGCGGGTCGCTTGGGTGTGATCCACGCACCTAATTTTAAATCGGATGCCACTGTGGGCATCTATTCTCGTAACGATGCAGAATTATCAGAGCTTGGCGCGCAGGCACTGTCTGTTGTGCGCGAGAGCATGAAGGCCGCACTCGAAACTGCTTAAGTTTCGACAATTCAATTTTACCCTCTTTAGCAAAGCATGTCGCCATCACAGCGGCATGCTTTTGCGCGCACTCATTTTCTATGCGTGAGATCTTCAAACACTCATTTACCCCATGAGGACAAAAACATATGGGACTATTCAGTAAAAAATCAAAAACTGTCCAGACAACCACGATTGATCCGAGGTTGATGAACTACGCCTACGATACGCTTAATAATTTTGACACTATGTATGGCGGCGTGCGTAATCGCTTTACGCAAAATCCGCCGTCTACTTATGTCGCTGGCTTTTCACCGGATACTCAAAAAGCCCAAGACATGACGCGCAGTTTCGCGGCAGGAGCGACCGCCAACGACATGCGCAACTTAGCGGGTGTCATGGGCACATACCGTACGAGCGCGGCGGGATTGACGGATCCAAATTCAGCCACAAACGCAGCGGTTACTTCGGCGATGGGGACTATGGGCCAATTAAGCCAGCGCCAAGCACCGCAGTTTGCAGCCTACCAAACGCTGACAGGCGATCAGGCTGCGGCGCAGAGCATGCAAGCCGCGCAGATGCAAGCAGCCCAAATGCAGGCGGCCCAGGTTGGCGATGTGGCGAATATCGCTGCGCGTCAGGGGGCTGACTACATGAATTCGTACATGAATCCCTATCTGCAACAAGTTGTAGATACGTCGTTGGCTGACTATGACGTCGGTGTAGACCGCCAGTCTGCCCAAAATCGTGCACGGCGTGATGCAGGCTCAGCTTTTGGTGATCGTGCCGCAATTGCAGACGCGGTGTTCAGTGCCGATAGCAATCGTGGGCGCGGTTCGTTGTCGGCTAATTTGCGAAGCGATGCGTTCAATACGGCGGCCAACTTTGGCATGCAGGATTCCAGCCGCTTCCTCGAAGCGGACCGTTCGAATCAGCAGGTCGCCCTTCAACGCGCGATGGAAAATGCGCGGTTGCAACAAGCCGCAGCCGAGGCGAATGCGCGCATGCAGCAAGAAGCGTACCAGGCGAACGCAGGCTTCACTCAAGATGCAAGTTCCAGCAATGCGCGTATGGCTCAGGAAACTGCATTTAAGAACACTGATATTAGCAACCAGTTCAAGCTGACAAACGATCAGCGTTTGCGTGACTATGAGATGCAAAAGTTTAACGCTGGGGTTACGAACGACGAGTTAGCATTACGTGCCGCCCAAGCACAGGCGGGAACAGCTCAGAACCAGAACACTACGCAAGCCAGTGTTGCGCAGATTATGGCGAATATGGCGCAAGGGCAGGCGGGCCTGTTATCTGAAGCCGATAACGCCGAACTGCGGCGCATTTCGGCTCTTGCTGGTGTTGGTGCCCAAATCGATGCACGCGAGCAAGCGATGTTGGATGAAGCCCGCAATTATCTGCAACTCCGCGCACAATTGCAGGGCGCTGTGCCTGTGCAACAAACAGTCACGACGACGAATAAAAGTTCACCGTCTGTTTTCGATATCCTCGCGCAGGCTGCGAGCACCGCATCCGGTTTTGCAAAATAATTAAACCTAAGCCGCGCCCACACAGCGCGGTTTTTTTATTTGGAGAATCAAAAATGACATCACCGCGTAAAAGTTATTCGTTCAAAGAAGGCCTCGCCATGCTGGCGGCCAAGAGTGTGGGGATCGATCCCGATCTCGCCGCAGAAGCCGGTGACAGTGCAAAGGCAGCCTTAAATGCCTTGCGAAGTGCCAAGGCGAGTAAGTCGAGTGATCGCATTAAGCACATCAGGGCGGCTCAAGCTGAACTGAAGTCTATCGATGTGAAGCAACACCCAAAATTAGTGAATGCGATTCAAGCACAGCTTTTGGCATTGCAGGGGCGAGGTGGTGATACAGAGATTGCTCACCTCACACCTGGCGAAGTGGTTTTGCCGCGTAGTTTGCAAACACCTGCGTTGATGAAGCAGATTGCCGCACTTGCGGCATAACAGGGCATGAACCCTGCGCAACTGCATGTGGGTAATCGGGCTAACAGACGTAATCCCCTTACAGGGCAAAAAGAATTTGCGATTGAGCCCGGTAAAAACTCTTATTCTCAGTATGGCTTAGACGACGCCCATAATCCGATCGAGGAAATGATAGTAACGGGCCAACGTGGCGGCGGATACGATTGGAGTAATCCTGATTGGGTTCGTCCTATCGATTTTAGCAATACGAACTTTGGTGTGGTGCAGCCGACAATCGCATATGAACCTGATGATGGTGGAGCTTCTGCGAATGGAATTCTCGGTGAATGGTACAACACGGCTAATAACGCCGTTCGAAACTATTTAAATGATGTGCTTCAAGAAGATGAATGGAACGATCCCAATTTTCAAAAAGTCTTGGCAGATCCTACGCGAGCTACAACAAACGAGTTATTTCGCGCAAGAGATACAATTGCAGCAAGGATGATTGGGGTTAATAGAGTAGCTCATGCCGCGACAGCTACACTCGCTTTTAGTGATAAATATGGTGGTATGCGAGACGCATTCATGGACCAGTTTCAGCAACCTTTTGTGTCTTATGTGACTTCGATTACGAATGAAATTAATCGTCGTGGCTACAATTTAAGCGATGGCGATAACATCAACAGGCTTGAAGTTAGTCAATGATTCCTGCGCAATTGCTTTCAATAAATGATTTGCGTTCTGATCTGGGTGACCAATTCGCCCATTGTTTTAATGCAGTTTCATCCTTCTGATCTATTGCGCCGATTTCAAAAATCGAATCTCGACTTGAGATTAAACTGCTGTCGTGATGTGCTGCCTCACGTGCCCATAGCCGCGCTACTCGTCGATCTTGTTTTAAGCTTTGGCCGAAGTAATAGCGCGAAGCTAATTCATATGCGGCTGGCGCGTGAGCCTGTATGGCTGCGTTGTGCAGCATCAATATTCCTTTGCACGAGTCTTTTGCTACACCAATTCCATCAATGCTGAGCAGCCCTAAAATGTATTGAGCCTCAGCATCGCCGGCCTCGGCAAAAAGCTTAAGTTCTGCTGCAATATTAGCCTATGCTTTAGACTGATCTGGGGCGAGCAATTTTATGGGTTGATTTTTATCAGAACGATTCTTTGCAATAGCTTGTATATAACTTGGCATGAGTGGCGTTAAGCGTTCACCCAGATCATTCCGTCGCGTTTCGTATGCAGCGACGACTTCGGTTGGAGTTGCTGCTATTGCAGTCGTCGCGCCGCAAAAGCAGAACATCAACGTAACGAAAATACTTTTCTTCATTGATCGCACGGTGAATCTCCTGGGTTGAATTATCTGCCCAAATTATGAGCGCAACTGTGTCAGCTCCTCATAATTAACGAAAGACCAATTCGGTGGCGATGCGGCATTTTATTTGTCGCCGCGCCCACACACAGCGCGGCTTTTTTACTTGGAAATCATATATGTCAGATCAGTCGTTGCCCGGCAAAGAGCCGTGGCACTTGGATAAGCGCGTCAATATTTCGGTCATCGGCGTGCTGTTGGCCCAAGCCATCATGTTCGGTGTGGCGTGGGGCAACATCGAAAACCGTGTGGCGCAGTTGGAAATTGATCGTGCGCGCTTTGGCAGTATTCCTGAGCGTTTGGCGGGTATTGAGGCGACGTTGAATGCGATTAAGGAACGAATTGATCGCATTGATAACGCGTCAGAGGGGCGCAAATGAAAATTACCCAGACAGGTGTTGATCTCATCAAGCAGTTCGAGGCCTGCAAACTCACCGCGTATTTATGTCCAGCGCAAAAGTGGACCATTGGTTACGGACATACAGGCCCTGATGTACGCGCCGGGCGGGTGATCACGCAAAGCCAAGCCGAAACCATTCTGCAAGCCGATGTGGCGATATTTGATACTGCCGTGCAAGCGCAGTGCCCTTCAGCAACGGCATCGCAACACGATGCTATGACATGTCTAGCGTTCAACATCGGCATCGGAAATTTTTGCAAATCGTCAGTAGCGCGCCTGCACAATGCTGGCAACATCGTCGGCGCGGCACGCGCTTTTGCCCTCTGGAATAAAGCCACCGACTCAAATGGCGTGAAACGCGAATTGCGCGGGCTTACGCGGCGCCGTGCCGCTGAAGCGGCGTTATATTTATCTGATCTCCCCGATCAGCGTACGCGCGCGGCGGATGTCGTGCCGGAAAAACCCTTAAGCACTTCGCGTGTAATGGTGGGCTCGACCGTGGGCGGTGCCGCAACTGTAGCGTCGGGTTTGGCGCAACTGAGTACCGACATTCAAAGCCTGAAAGATATGGTGTCGCCGCTGATGCCTTACTTGCCAGTGCTGCAAAAGGTGTTTGTGGCTTTAAGTGTGCTAGGCGTCGGTGTTGCCATGTATGCGCGTTGGCAAGACCGCAAACAGGGGAGGGTGTGATGCCGTTCTCGCTTCTCAGCAACAAATGGCTTATCGGCGGTCTTATTGTTGCGGTATTGGCCGGCGCACTGACTGTGCAAACCGCGCGATTAAAGGCAGCGCAGAAAGCGGAAACCGCGGCCGCGCAAATCGCTACGCAGTGGCGGACAAATTTTGAAGCGATGGAAGCTACCAATGCTGCCAATGTCCGGGCTATTGAAAAGCTTCAAGCTGAAGCCAAGCGTATCGAGCGTGCTGCCAATGTCGCGCGCCAAGCCAATGCAAAACTCTCTCAACAATACGACCAATTTCGTGAAAGTTTACGCTATGTCGAAGATGACCGCGCCGTTTCTCCTGTGCTGTGCCGTACTTTTAACGAACTGCGCCGCATCCAAAATCAGTCCGGTCTTGCCTGTAGCGATTGAAACGCAAGTTGTACAACCTCTCGTTCCGTCTGATTTGTTGATGTGCGATGTGCCCGCACCCTCACGTATATATAAAGACACTGATGCTGCTGCTTATGTTGTGCACCTACATCAAGCGGCCATGACGTGCCAAAATCGTTTGCAAGCTATTCAAGATATTCTTGCACCGCACTAAGCCCAAGGGCGTACACCCTGTTATAACCTTTTGGTCAGAACGGCATTAAAAGTGGACTTTTAACCTAGCCTTTTCCACCCGACGCCCACGTGAAGTTGATTTGGGTCAAGAGTAAGAAACTCCCAGCACTCGAATCTCAGGGAGAGAAGACATGGCAAACTTAGGCTATTTTACGAAGGCACCAGAGATAATGGCCAAGTTGGAAGCGCTTAGCCGCTCCATGGCGACTATTGAGTTTGAACTGGATGGCACGATCATCACGGCAAACGAAAATTTCTTGGCGACTGTTGGCTACAGCCTCAATGAAATTAGGGGCCGCAAACACAGTATGTTTGTTGAGCCGGCGTACGCAAATAGCGCTGAGTACCGTCAATTCTGGGCAAGCCTCAATCATGGTGAATATCAGGCCACTGCGTTCCGCCGCATTGGAAAAAACGGCAAAGAGATTTGGATCCAAGCGTCATATAATCCGCTGATCGGCCGCAACGGCAAACCCTTCAAGGTTATTAAATTTGCGACCGACATTACCGCGCAGAAAATTCAAGCGTTCGATTACGAAGGGCAAATCAACGCCATTTCACGCTCGCAAGCTGTCATTCACTTTAATTTGGATGGCACAGTCATTACGGCTAACAAAAATTTTCTGGACGCATTGGGTTACGATCTGAACGAAGTACAGGGCAAGCATCATCGGATATTCTGCGAGACGGCTTTTGCATCATCGCTTGAATATCAAGCGTTCTGGGATGATTTACGCAAAGGGTCATACCAGGCTGGGCAGTACAAGCGCGTTGCCAAAGGTGGCCGCGAAGTGTGGATTCAAGCTTCCTATAACCCTATTTTCGACCAAGACGGCAAGCTGTTGAAAGTGGTGAAGTACGCCACGGATATTACGAAAGAGGTGGAAGCGCGCCGTAAGACTGAGCGCGCGAAAAGCATGATTGACGAAAGTTTGATCAGCATTGGGCAGTCCATCTCAACGGCCAGCGATCAAGCCGCAGCGGCAGCCTCAGCTTCCACGCAAACAACAAATGCTGCGCAGGCTATTGCTGCGGGTGCAGAGCAAATGAGTGGCACAGTTGCTGAAATTGCGCAAAGCATGACGCGCTCGCGTGAGTATTCAGAACGTGCCTTTGCCCTGACAACATCTGCTGGAAGTTCCACAGACAAACTGGCGCATGCGGCACAAGCCATGAACGGCATTGTGAATATGATTAAAGACATCGCAGGTCAGATTAATATGCTGTCGTTGAATGCCACGATTGAGTCTGCACGCGCCGGTGAGGCAGGGCGTGGCTTTGCTGTTGTGGCCAATGAAGTGAAAAATCTGGCTCAGCAAGCAGCCAAGGCCACCGAGCAAATCTCGAGTGAAATTGAAGCATTGCAAGGAATCTCAACGGAAGTAACCGGCGCATTGTCGAACATCCGTGATTCGATTTCGCTGGTGAAAGAATCGGTTGTTTCAGCCACTGGCGCGGTGGAAGAGCAAAGTGTCGCTTCGCGTGAGATTTCATCGAATATGCAGCAAACCGTGACAGCGGTTGCGACGATTAATGACAGCTTAAAGCGCATTGCAGAATCTGCCGCGAGTGTTGACCAGTCAGTGCGGGATGTACGCAGCGCTTCGGCGAGTCTGTCCTAAGTTTTTTATTCTTGATCGTTGCACTGGAACGCCGGCGGAATTATCCCGCCGGCTTTTTTGCATTTTTATTCCTAGCGTAGCTTTCTGGCCCACACAGCTCGCTTGGGTTTGAAAATATAATTAATTATCAATGGGTTGGGGTTGTGTGTGGGCAATAGGGTGACATGATACCTTAGGATAAAAGGGGGCTTCTCATAAGTCTTTATCACCTCCCGGCATACTTCTGCTCATAGGGGCTTTTTTCGAGGTTTCTGTAGTTTTTGGGTGCGCATCGGGCGGTGCGCACAAAGGAAAACGGCAAGAAATAACGGAGAGAGACTATGTTCGCCAATGCGACCATCAAACAGAAGATGACGGGTATATTTGCCCTCATCGGTATTATTTTTTCTTCCTTCGCGGGCTTCAGCATTTACACCGCAAAAACAATCAATGATCACTCGAATGAAATTGCTGATATCTGGCTGAGCGGCACGAGCTTGATTGGCGCGATGGATAGTGCGTTGTCCGATTATCGCATCACACTGGCCAATCATATCATGACGGATGATCCGGCGAGCATGAAGCAATACGAAAAAGACTTGGATGGTTATGAACTCGCCGTCGAAGAAAAGGGCGAGGAGTACGAGAAAACCATTCTTTGGGAAGAAGACCGTAAGCGTTTCATTGCGTTCAAGAAAAAATCTGAAGCCTTCTTTAAAGGCTCGCAACATATGCTTGATCTATCGGCCGCAGGGAAGAACACCGAAGCTTCCGCGTACTTTAATGGCGATGGTGACAAACTTTATGATGAGGCCGGTGCGGCGCTTGATGCGTTAAAAGAATTGAACCAAGAGGGTTCGAACAATGCAACTAAAGCGGCCGACACTTTGTATGAAATCTCACTTTACATGATCAGCGGTGCAATCGTTGTAGTGCTGGCCTTGATCGGATGGTCGACCATATTTGTGGGTCGTAACGTGTCAGCCCCAATTGGCGACATTACCGACACCATGACTCAATTGGCGAACGGTAATAAGCAAGTGCGTATTCCATTCACCGAGCGACGTGACGAGATTGGCTCTATGGCTGGCGCAGTTGAAGTCTTCAAAGACAACATGATCAAGAACGAGGAAATGGTTGCGGCGCAGGAAGTTGAGCGTAAGGCCAAGGAAATGCGCGCGGAGAAGATCTCAGCTCGTACGGCCAATTTCGACAACGTAATCAAGCTGGTTTTAGGTACTGTCAGCTCTGCAAGCCAGCAAATGGAAGCCTCGGCTCAAACAATGCAAGCCGCGGCTGAAGAGACAAATGTTCAATCAACCGCCGTTGCTGCGGCGTCGGAACAAGCCTCGACAAACGTTCAAACGGTGGCGGCTGCAACCGAGGAACTGTCTAGCTCGATCCAAGAAATCAGCCGCCAAGTTGCCGAGTCCACTCGAGTGGTCAATCAAGCGGTCAGTGAAGCCACCAAAACTAAACAACTGGTCCGTGGTTTGGATGAAGCCGCTGGCAAAATCGGTCAAGTCGTTGCTTTGATTACCGACATCGCTGAGCAAACCAACTTGCTGGCCTTAAACGCCACAATCGAAGCTGCGCGTGCCGGTGAAGCGGGGAAGGGCTTTGCTGTTGTCGCTTCTGAAGTGAAGAATTTGGCGACACAAACGGCCAAGGCCACGGAAGAAATCGGCGGCCAAATCAGTGGCATTCAAAGCGCCACGAAGGGTTCTGTAGAAGCCATCGAACGCATCTTTGAAACAATTGAAAAGGTAAATGGCATTTCGACGACCATTGCGTCGGCGGTTGAAGAGCAAGGTGCAGCTACTAAGGAAATTGCGCGCAATGTCGAGCAAGCAGCATCGGGCACGCAAGAAGTCTCGAACAATATCGTTGGCGTCACGAAAGCGGCGGGCGAAACGGGTCAAGTCTCAACGCAAGTGTTAGAAGCCGCCAAGGAACTGGCCAAGCAATCCACCACCCTGCGTACCGAAGTTGATACGTTCCTGCTCGATATTAAAGCTGCATAACGTTCCGAATAAGGGAATCGTATCCAAAACGCGTTACTCTCTCTCGCGCGTTTTTTAGGGCCCTGATCATCACCAGAATGTGATGATCGGGGCCTCTTTTCTGAGACAACTGGCCACATTGCCTATTTGGGTTATTGGATTGAAGCCGACAATGCGACCTGCGCCCCTAACTGCGAAAACTGAAAACGAGCCGAAAGGTACCCCGTTCTGGGGTGCATATGGATTGTTTCCGCGCATCACGCTTCGCCTCGTGCGCTCGTTTGTTATTCCGGCCGCGATCCTGACACTGTTTGCGGCCATGAGTGCGGCTACCGTTACGCATATTTCTCTGCGGAATGAAGCGACCCAGAGCATGGTTAGCCGCATGAATGCGTATCTTGATTCTACAGTTTACATTGCCAACACACTCGACGCCGATTTGTTGGAACTCACCACGGCGAACTTCCTGAAAGCGCCGAACGTAACGTCCGTCGAACTGACCATACCAGGTTTTCAAAAATTCTTCCGTTCCAACCCAGCCCCTAAAGATATTGGCTGGTTTTCCAATTACGAAGTCGTGGTGGATATTCCGCCATTCCACAATGCACCGCCCGATGCCAAGCCAATCGGCCAACTGCGTGTGACAGCCAATTATGCGCGTGTGAATAAAGTGACAATGATGCTGGCGCTTTCCAGCGCTTTTTTTGTCATTATCATTAGCGCAGCCCTGGTGCTGTTGATGTTTTTGTTCGTGCGCCGCAATGCCATTGCTCCGTTGCTGCAGTTTGCCTCTTTTGTGGGAGGTTCCCATGCCCTGCAATTGGTGGTGCCCAAAGAGGGTGAAACAGAAACGGATGCATTCTTTCGGTTCTGCCGTGAACAAGTCGTATCGGTTATCGCCAAGGAAGCACAGTTATCAGCGCTGGTCGCCAATGTACAGGGGATTGCCCTCCGCACGCGTATTCGTGGCGTAAACCAAGATCTGATCTGGATTAACGATGGCGTGGAAAACATTCTAGGGTATCCGGTGTCGCGTCTAATGGGGCCGGCCGCTGATTTGCACTTTCGAGATTTAGTCCATCCTGATGATTTAGTCCTGCAGCGACCCATTGTGCGCGCCGCTATTGCGGATATGCGCCCCTATGAATTCAAGGTGCGGGTGCTGACATCGAAAGGTATCTATAAATGGCTGTTGGCACGTGGACGCCCGTTTGTTGATGTGGACGGCCAAACTGTTTCTGAAACGCTGCTGGTGGATATAGATGATCAGCAACGTAAGGAACTGGCTCTCGAAGAAAGTGAACGACGCTTGTCTGCCATGTTGGCCAACGTGGCCGGGATTGCGGTGCGGTCGCGTGAGATCGATGGCGAGCAGCGTGCTGTGTGGATTAACGAGGGTATCGAAGCGATTTTAGGCATCCCCGTTCATAAGATTATCGGTCCGCGCGCGACGATGCGATTGCAGGATTTGTTCCATCCCGATGATTTTGCGCAGCATCGAGAGATGGTAGCAGACTACATTCGAGCGCATATGCCCTACGAATTCAAAATTCGTCTGCGTACAGTATTGGGCGAATACAAGTGGATGCTTGCGCGCGGTCGCCCCACCTTTGAAGCGTCGGGCGAACTAATTACCGAAACACTGTTGGTTGATATTGATGAACAAGTTCGTAAAGAAAACTGGCTGGCCGCTGTTGTAACTGCGCTGGACTATAGCCACAATAGTATTGTGATCGAAGGCCCTGATCGCAAAGTGATTTACGCCAACCAAGCTACTTACGATGGTATGCGTGGTGTTTCTGAGCCGTTGGTGGGGCAGTACCTGCACGATGTGTTCACGAACACTGAGCCCAACGCGAAGCATTTATATCGCCAAATTCGCCGGGCTATACATCGGCAAGGGCGGTGGCGCGATAACATTGTCTACCACAGCCCGAACGGCGTCTCGACAATTCACGATATGCGCGTAGCTGAAATCCCCGGCGGTGGGTTATTGTATGCATCAACAGACATTACCGAAGCGACAGCGCGAGATGCGCGCGAGGCCGAATTGCAAGGACAATTGGCTGAAACACAAAAAATGGAATCCCTAGGCCGTCTAGCCGGCGGCGTAGCGCACGACTTCAACAACATTTTAGCTGCCACACGAGCATTTGCTGACTTGATCGCGGGCGAAACCGAAGAAGGTTCACGCCCGAATGTCTATGCAGGACGCATTGCGACGGCCTGCAGCCGTGCGGCTGATTTGGTCAGCCAAATTCTTACATTCTCCCGCGCGCAAGATGCAATCCGCGAACCAGTGAACATAGCTAGTGTGATGAGCGAGGCCGAAACGATTTTAAAAGGTCGTTTACCCGCGGATACGACATTGCTGGTGCCAACTGTCGCGCCTGATTTATTCATCATGGCGAACGAAGGGCAGATTGTACAAATCATTCTTAATCTTGGTATCAACGCCAGCGATGCGTTGAACGGTAAGCCTGGAAAGGTGACGATCACCACGGGCCTCACGAGTATAAAAGGCAATAAGTCGCCCTTTATGAAGGGGCTGAGTACGGCCGAGAAGGTCGATGGTTTCTTCTTTGCAACTTCTTCGTTGCGCCCTGGCACAGACTATCTGTGCATCACGTGCAAAGATAACGGCAGCGGTATCACAGCAAGTATTGCGCAAAAAATCTTTGATCCCTTCTTTACCACGAAACAAAAACGCAGCGGCTCTGGCCTCGGGCTTGCCGTCGTTAACAGTATTGTTGCGGCAAACGAGGGCGTGATTACTGTCCGTAGTCGCATGGGTGTCGGTACAGCGTTTGAAGTTTATTTGCCAATTTATGCCGAAGTCGTATCGACCGCTGATAATGAGTCGCAGGAGACGAGGACAGAGCAGTATGCGCTCAATGGCAGCGAGCGTGTTCTGATTGTGGATGATGAAAAAGATGTCGCCGAGGCTTTGTCGATTGCTTTGACGCGCATCGGGTATCGCACGACAGTTTGTTATTCGTCTCTTCAAGTATTGGAATTCGCGCGCGACTACGCCATCGAGTGGGATGTCGTGATCAGCGATCAGATCATGCCACAACTACGCGGGCTTGATCTCATTCAGCGCTTGAAAGCAATGAACCCAAATCTGAAAGCGATTCTGTGCACTGGCTATAGCGACAAGTCGGGCGAAGAGGGCGCGTTGCAACGGGGTGCTGATTTGTTCTTCATGAAGCCCGCGCCAGCGACAGCACTTGCTGCTGGTATTCGTCAGTTGATGGATAAGATAATTTAATTTTCGGTCTATTATTACCCATTTTTGTATAAAACCAGAGCAATAGAGCTCTGGTTTTTTTATGCCTTTTAGAAAGCAAACGCGATGCACACATCAACATGCAGTGGAGTTAGTTTTGAAGAAGGCCTAACGCTGATGGCTGCTAAAAGCCTGGGTGTCGATCCCGAATTAGCATTAGCCGCAGGGCAGCCAGCAAAATAAGTCATTAATGCGTTGCGATCGGCATTGAAGCTACAGCCAGGTCATAAGAGAAATAGCATGCTGCTTCAGGCTCAATCGTCGCTAAGAAAGCTCGATGCTAAGATGCATACGAAGCTCGTTAACGTGCTTACTGTAAAACTGTTAACGGCCCAAGGGCGGGGCGCTGATACCGATATTGCACATCTAACTCCTGGCGAAATTGTACTTCCGCGGTCTATGCAGACGCCGGCGATTGTAAAAGCGCTTGCTAACTCAGCCCGTGAAAACGGGCTGGAACTCGAACGATTTATTGTAGGAAAAGGCCACGCAGTCATAAATCCGCTAACAAGTGCTGAAGAGTTTCAGGTGCTTGAGCAAAGTCAGCGTAATGCGGTTGAGCCTGGTCAATGGGCGCAAGACAATGCTCAAATCTCGTCTGCTGCGCCTGAGGCTCTAGTTTCTCTGGAAGCAGAACTTCAAAACCTTCGAGAGTTTGCAGAAAAGTTGAGCGATGAGTACAGACGTGAAACAATGAATAGAGATCAGCTCTTGCGAGCATGTGGTTCGAAAATTTAAGGCGCTTCGAATGGTAAATAGCGTGGCATTCGATCATTTAAAGAACGCTCGGCTTTATCTATCTGCGGTGAGCATGTGCTGCTGGCATACATCAAATAGTTTGCTTCATTTGGGTCGCGCTTGGTTGTAAGCGTCGAATGCGGATCTAAATTTTCTTTGATCGTGCGTTGTGCCCTGGTGAACCAATAACCGCTTGCTGATATATCTTTTTTTACACCAAAGCCGACCCCGTACATGCGTGCAATGGTAATTTGTGATTCCAAATTATTAGCTTCGGCCTGTTCAAGAATAAGCGGCACAAATTCTGATTGATAATCGCTTCCGGTGTAAGTCATCACGAAGCAAACTATATGTAACGTGTTTTCACGGTAGCCGTTCCTCAATGCGCGTACATACCATTGCGCAGCTGTTATCATGTCGGCTTTGACCAAGCCGCCTTCGCGGTACAAACGTGCGAGTTCAGCTTGCGCTTGTGGCATTCGATTTTGCGCCGCGCGTTCGAGTGACTTCAGCGCGTCCTGAGGGTTTCTTTCGTTCGTTTGCACGTAGTTCTGGAAGTCTTCCTCGTTTGTGGCATGGGCCGTTTTGTGCGTGACAGGCGATAAGGATGCTGCGAGCGTTGCAACAATCACTAATGCTCGAAACGATGATAAGCGGGTCACGCATGTGTGAAGGTGTTTGAGGCTCAACACCATCTGCGTCACGCCTACTTTTATGTGTGCCGTCAACGTCGTGTTCTCCGCCGCAAACCCATACGCCGCCTAGGTAAAACGCTTTTCGCTATCAGGCTGATCTTACCGCTAAAACCTACTGTTTGTAATGTGTTGCGGCGATAACACACCTTAAAAGTGTTGTTAGAAATAAGATGTCTTGCCGTTGCGGTAGAAAAATACGGTACCTACACTTTGCCCCTGTCATTAATCGTTAATAATAAGAAGGGGCTTGTAAAAAATGACATCGCAGTCGTCATATTTGCTTTCGTTCCGTAAGGCCGCATTGCTGGCGGCCACGGCTATCACCACCTACACATTTGTATCTCCTTCGCTGGCGCAACAAGCCGCCGAGGTTTCTGAAGAAATCATCGTTACAGGCACGCGCCGCTTAGATCGCACTATTTCTGACTCTCCTGTCCCGATCGACGTTGTCTCGGCCCAAGAACTGTTGCGCAATGGTTCAGGTGAAGTGAACCAGATGCTGAATAACTTGGTTCCGTCTTACAACTTCCCGAAGCCCAGCATCACCGATGGTACCGATCACGTGCGCCCAGCGACGCTGCGGGGCCTTTCGCCAGACCAAACCCTCGTGCTGATCAACGGCAAACGCCGTCACCAATCATCACTGCTGAACTTGAACGGCTCTATCGGCCGTGGTTCGACGGGGGCAGATTTGAACGCGATTCCGTCATCGGCTATTCAACGCGTGGAAATTCTGCGCGATGGCGCGGCCGCACAATACGGCTCTGATGCTATTGCGGGCGTCATCAACATCATCCTGAAAGACGAGGCCCAAGGCGGTTCGCTAACCGGCACCATCGGCCAGCACTACGAAGGCGATGGCGAACTTTATCACGTCCAAGGAAACTCTGGGATTGCGCTGGGTGAAGAGGGCGCTTTCAACATCACGGCTGAATACCGTCACCGTGGGTTCACTAACCGCCAAGGCACTGATATTCGCCAGCAATACAATACCCTAGCTTCAGGCGCAGCCGATCCGCGTGAAGCGACGATCAACCGCACCAGCAATTTCAAATACGGTGATAGCCGCGTTGAAGACATTAACGTTGTCTACAACATGAATCTGCCCGTCGCTGACGGCATTGAGCTTTATTCGTTCGGTAACTACGGTCACCGTGAAGGCAAAGCTGGTGCCACGTGGCGCCGTCCGCGCGACGCCAATAACATCCGTGCGATCTACCCCGATGGTTTCTTGCCTTACATCACGTCCGACATCGATGACGCATCGGTGGCCGGTGGCGTGAAAGGCGAGGGCGACATTCGCTGGGATGCCAGCGTTGTGTATGGCTATAACAACTTCCCGTTTGGTGTTGAAAACACCGAGAACGCAACCTATGGCACCACCAGTCCAACGTCGTTCTATGCAGGTAAGCTGAACTTCCAGCAGTTTGTGGCGAATCTAGACTTCGGAACTGACATTGAAACAGGTTGGGGCAGCCCGCTCAGTGTTGCCTGGGGTGCTGAGTGGAAACACGAAAGCTACGAGATCGGCGCGGGCGAGTTGGCCTCGTGGGCCGATGGTGGCCGTTGCTTACTGACCGAACCAGGGCGTGAAAGTGCGACTACGTTGTGCGCGCCTGGTGCGCAAGGCTTCCCGGGTTTCCGCCCAACCGATGCGACAGATGTAGGCCGCAACTCAAAGTCAGCCTATGTGGATTTGGAAACCAATGTGACCGAACAATTATTATTGTCGGTCGCGGGCCGTTACGAAGATTACTCTGATTTCGGCGATACCGTTTCTGGGAAAGCTGCTTTCAAGTATGACTTCGCTGATGCGTTTGGTTTGCGCGGTGCAATCTCGAACGGCTTCCGTGCGCCGTCGCTGCAACAAAGCTACTTCACCTCAACGGCGACCAACTTTATCAACGGTATTCCGTTTGAAGTGCGCACGTTCCAAGTCAGTAGCCCGATTGCCAAGCTGCTCGGTGCTGAACCGCTGAAAGCTGAAAAGTCCACCAACTACAGTTTGGGATTTACGTCTCGTCCTGTGGATGGCCTGAACATCACGGTTGATGCGTATCGCATCAAAATCAAAGACCGCATCGTATTGTCGGAAAATTTGACGGGAACAGCCGTGCAAAACTTCCTGACCGCGCGCGGCTTTCCGGGCGTTACAGGGGGCCGCTTCTTTACCAATGCTATTGATACCCGAACCAAGGGCATCGATATCATCGCCAACTACACGACGGCGGTTGGTGAAGGCGAGCTGGGCCTTACGGCAGGCGTAAACTTCAACGACACGAACGTACTGAAAGTGCAGCCGAACCCGTCAACCCTGACGGCCTTGGGTTTGCAACTCAACCGTTTCGCCCGTGTTGAAGAAGGCCGCTTCACGGTGGCGCAGCCCAAGAACAAGCTGAATTTAGGCATCAATTACGACATCGATGCGTTCAACGTGAACTTACGTGGCAACCGCTATGGCAAGTACACGTCGCGCAATGCCAATGCAGCGCTCGATCAAACCTTCGGCTCTGAGTGGATATTCGACACCGAGTTGGGTTATGAACTGAACGACAGCATCAGCTTTGCCATTGGCGCTAACAACGTCTTTGACCAGTACCCAGACAAAGTGCCGACCACTGTGCCGAACCCGACTGGGACAGGCACCATTGCAGGCCCGAACCCGAATGGCTTCTTGCAGTACTCAAACTTCACGCCGTTTGGCTTCAACGGTGGCTATTACTATGCGCGCACGACATTTAAGTGGTGATCGCGTAACAGACCATGAGATTGCATCGCATGATGTGAATCTCTGAGGACTTGACGAGGGGGAACTAAAGAAGCCCGCAGGTGTAACCACCTGCGGGCTTTTTTCTGTAGTGGGCCAGCATGTGATTTCGTTTTTGAGATTTATCAAACGGCGTAGACGCTAAGTACACACTGCGTACGTTCGACGAGTGGACTATCTTGGTTATCGAGTGGCGAAATTCGGACAAACCTCCCAGCATTGTTGTGTCTCTGATGTCGTGGGGAACACTGGAAGGGCAGTGTGCATCAGGGCGTATTTAATAATGCAGGGGAGCATCTATCATGAAAATGCGATCACGCTTGGCACTTGCGCTGGCTGCAACAACAGCTATGCCCATTTTACCGTCGTTTGTGATGGCTCAAGAGTCGAGCTTTGCAATTGAAGAAATTACGGTTACCGCGCGTAAACGCGTAGAGAGTATCTACGAAATTCCAGTCTCAGTATCGGCGTTCGGACAAAACCAACTCGATAATGCCGGGATTGTAAACCCTGAAGACCTTGCCGACTATACAGCCGGTTTTGATTTCGTCACCAACACGGGGCGCGACGGCCGCTCAAGCCCGGATATTCGGTTCCGGGGACAAGTACAGCAAGTAAACACTCCATCCACCCAAATTGGTGCGATCTTTTGGGATGGCAGCTATATGGGCGCTGGCTCAGGCTTCGTACCATTCGGCGACTTAGAGCGCGTTGAAGTAATCAAAGGCCCGCAAACGGCCTACTTCGGGCGCAACACATTCTCGGGTGCCATCAACTATATCCCGAAATTGCCGGGCGATGTGTGGGAAGGCAAAGTTGATTTGGGTTATTCACCCTCGCAGTTTGACGATGTGAAGATCGCTGGCGCAGTGGGTGGTCCTATCACCGATAAAATCGGCATGCGTATTTATGCCGCTTACGACAAGCAAGGCGGTGACTTTAAGTATGGTGATGGCTCACCTCTGGGCCGTAGCGTTGATAAATCCACCAGCGGCACGTTCACGTTCGAACCGACCGATGAGTTACGCTTCAAAGTCACTGGCTATTACACCAACGCGCAAGACTCTGGGGGGATTGGCGGTGTTCCGGCCACAACACCCGCTGGGCAGTGCCGTCAGACGGTAAGCGGTAATTATGTAGATGTGGTCACAGGCCGCACCATTCCGTTCACGCGTGATCTTTCAACCCTCACGATCGCCACATTCTGCGGCACCATTCCGCGCGGCGATAATTTGATCACGCCTGTGACGCGTACCCCAACTGTTGCAACAGTGCAGGGCGGTGCAACGCCGACGGTGGCCACTAACGCGCTGTTGGCAGTTACGTCGTTCAACCCGTACATGACCAAGTACGACTTGGTCCAAGGTCCGTATAAAGGCGGCTTTGGCGGCAATCACCGTACCTATCGTTTGCAAGGAGGTGCGGAATACGACTTACCGAATGATCACTTGTTCGAATTCACCATGTCGCGTGCGGCGACTGGTACCACAAACATTCTTGATGGTTTGTATGGGGCGGGTATCGGCACGGGCGCACAAGCGGGTCAGCGCATCGTTCAGCCGGCAGGCACTATTCGCTACATTCGCGAAACATACTTCGAGGGGCGTATTTCATCCGACCAAGAACAGCCGCTTCGCTACTTGTTCGGCGCAAGCCAATACGGCCAAAGGTTCCGCCAAGGCGCAACACCTGTGGCAAACACGCTCGACTTCCAGAACAACCACACATTTGGTGTATTTGGTTCAATTGACTACGATCTGACCGATGACTTCACCATTTCGGCGGAAGGCCGTTATGCACATGAAAAATCATTGGTGCTGATCAATGGCAACCCCGCTGTGGCCTGCGGTAACGTTACAGTCTGCAATATCAAAGACTCAGACAAAGCCTTCATTCCGCGCGTTATCTTAACCTACAAGCCGTTTGAAGGGGCCACGACATACGCTAGCTATTCAACCGGCACCTTGTTAGGTGTGCAGACCCAAGCCGCCTTCATTAACAGTGTCGCGCCATCCGTGATCCCCGATCCGACAGTGTTCGGGACGTTCACGCCGACGCAAAAAAATACCACATATGAAATCGGCTGGAAGCAGCGTGCTGATTGGTGGTCGTTTACCTTGGCTGGTTACTACACCGATTGGAAAAACCAGCCGTTTGCATCGGTGGTTATCTTGCCGGTGGGCACATCATCGTTCCGCGGCCCCGGCAGTTCAAAAAGCTTAGGTGTAGACTTTGAAGCCACAGCAGAGGCCACTGATTGGCTGAGCTTGACCGGTAGCTTGGGGTATGTTGACGGCGAACTGACTGAATACCTGTCACGCGGCACCGTTGAAACGGCGATCTTGGGCTCGGGCACCCTCTCGGTTCTCTCGAATGGCTTGAAGCCGCGTTACGTTGCTGAATGGTCTGGTTCACTCAGCCCAACCATCCACGGTGAAATCGGGGAACGCGCTTGGTACATCCGTGCCGACATTATGTACGAAAGCGGCTTCTATGTTGACTTCAGCCAGGTGGACTACAATCCCGGTGCTTGGAAGGGCAACATTCGTGCAGGTATCGACATTGTGCCGCGCACGTTGTTGGAACTTTACGTCACCAACGTGACGAATAACAAACGCCTTCCAACCGGCTCTACGACATCGCGTGCGAACAATGATCGCTTGGTGTTTACCGAAACCTATCAAAAGCGCGAATTTGGTGTGCGTGTACGCGCAGACTTCTAAGCGAAACGAATATCCCACCGGACTGGGCCCGCAGGTGTAACAACCTGCGGGCTTCTTCTTTGTCGCATTACTTAAGTAATGACTTGACTATTGGTCTGGCGATATATAGTTAAGTAGAAACTTAAGTGTTGTGGATTCTCGCAGGACACAAAAAAAGGGTCTGTTTTTATGACAACGAACACCGCGCCCATCATTCATAGCAGTTTCACCATCGAACGCGCTTACCCGCACCCGGTTGAGAAGGTGTGGAAGGCGTTTGCCGACAAAGCCAAGAAACGCCGGTGGTTTGCGGAGGGGGAGGGGTTCATCATCAATAGCTACGAGATGGATTTCCGTGTGGGCGGTCTTGAGACGGCCAGCTTTCGCACAGCTAAGGCCAATGGGCCTATTGCGGCGGGCACAGTGTTTAAGAACTTTGCCACCTACTACAACATCGTTCCTGAAAACCGCATCGTCTGCGCCTACAGCATGTCGATGGGCACAAAAGACGGCGACAAATGCTTTTCTGTTTCTCTGGCGTCGTTTGAATTTAAAGCCACGGCCACGGGCGCAACCTTGGTGATGACCGAGCAAGGTGCTTACTTTGAAGGTGCCGACGGCGCCGAGATGCGCAAAGCTGGTTGGAACAGCTTAGGTGATGCATTGGGCAAAGAATTGGATACGCATTAGCCATGGCGTACATTCGCAAAATCGATATCGACCGTGTGTTTCATGCTTTGGGTGATCCCACCCGGCGCGCGATCCTTGAACAATTGAGCGCTGGGCCCATATCGCTGTCGGTCTTAGCAAAGCCGCTGGATATCACTGTCGCAGCTGTGGTGCAGCATGTTCAGGTGCTTGAAGAGTCAGGCTTGGTGCAAACCGAAAAGGTGGGGCGCGTGCGTACGTGCCGCATGGAATCTGCGGGCCTCGTGGCGGCTGAACGTTGGATGCATGATCGCCGCGTGATGTGGGAGAAGAAATTAGATCGTTTAGGGGCGGTTTTGGACGACGATTAAAATGCGGACAACGGCCCTTCAGTGCCGCCGCTGAAGCTATCTAAGCCATTGAGACTATAATGTTTCCCGTCTTTTCATTCTCTACCAATTAATGTGTTGCGTATAAAATACCCGCAAAGGTATTGTTTGGGCAAGAGGCGGCGCTCCCATACGCGCCTCGGCATTGCATGGCGGGTTTCCTGCAGCTTACCCGCTGGAATGTCTCTAACCCGCGAGGTCGCCCCCGGCCTCGCGGGTTTTTCTTTCGAAACTGTTATGCTGCCTTGGTTGGTGGAGGCGTCGGCTGCAGAATCTGAAACCGCCAGGATCGATATGTCTCGGTTGATATAACGCAAATGATATATCGCAAAATTACGTGTTTGATGCTGAGTATTGGTTCGTTGCGCGGACGTAACGTTCATGACTGTTGAGTCTGATCAGCGAAGTTGAGTTTTCTCAACGCAACGATCGGGCGAGGGGCGTAGTGAACAACCTGCAGTCGGTCTTTATTTGCCGGAGAGAGTTATGACCACTATTGCCGAACCCACAATCGATGCTTTTGACGATGCCGCGTTTTATCCGCGCCGTCCGGCACAGTGGGGTCCCATCATCGCGCGCGCGGTGGCCTTGCAGCCCCAGTTGCGCGAGCGTGCGGTGGCTGCGCGCAAAGCACGCATGGTTCCGGCCGAAAATATGGCGGCGTTATTTCAAAACGGCTTGTTACGCCACTACCAGCCGAAGCGTTTCGGTGGTGCTGATGTGCCGTTTGGTGTGCACTTCCATGTGGGCCGCGTGATCGCGCAGGCCTGCCCTGCAACGGCTTGGATTAGCTGCGTTGTCGCCTCGCAAATGTTGTACGCCAGCCGCTATTCCGAAGAGGCTCTGAAAGACATCTTCGCCAATGGCCATGATGTGCTGATGGGCAACGCCTCGGCGGGCATTGGCACCACAGCGAAAGAAGTCGAGGGCGGCTTTGAACTGAGCGGGCGCTGGCGCTTCCTCAGTGGTGCGGATCATATTGATTGGGCGCTGCTGGCCAGCAACCCGATTGCGGGCTCGAATACCGGCCACATGATGATCGTGCCGCGCAAAGACATGAAAATCGATGACACTTGGCATGTGGTGGGCTTGCAAGCCACCGGCAGCAAGGATGTGGTGGTCGAGAAAGCCTTTGTGCCGCGTTCGCGTACACTGACAATGCCGCAATTCTGGGGTGCTGCTGCGGTACAAACGACCGAAACCAACATGTTCAATGCCACGCGCGATATTCGCGGGTATGTGGGGTCAGGCATCTTGGGGCCATTGATCGGCATGGCTGAAGGCGCCTTGCAGGCTTACATCAACATGACCCAAAAGCGCGTTGGCGCCACCAATGCCAAAACTGTCGCTGACAGCGAAGTGGTGCAAATCCGCGTGGGTGAATCTTCGGCTGAAATTCGGGCCGCACGCACATTGGCAGAACAGCAGTTCCAGTTTCTGCGTGACGCAGGCGAAGAAGGCCGTGCCCTGACTGAGGGGGAAATCCTGGCGATCAACCGTGACCGCGCGCTTCTGACGCGTCTGTGCCTGGATGCGGTGGATCGCCTCACACGTCAGATGGGGGCAATCGGCCTGTTTGACTCCAACCCCGTGCACGCCTTCCAGCAGGACTTAAAAGCCGCTGCCGGCCAGATTGCCATGAACTTTGACCGTAACATGCAGCCCTATGGCCAATGGGCTTTGGGGGCAAAATAGGGGGCGCGGCCTTTTTTTAGGGGTATTTCCCGGCGCAATTAAAGTTCGGGGTCGGAGGCTTAAACGCTTGCCCCAAAGCGCGGTAACGCCTAGATATTGGCCGCCTTTCGGGGTGTCGGAGCATAGCTCAGCCTGGTAGAGCGCTAGCTTTGGGAGCTAGATGTCGGGGGTTCGAATCCTCTTGCTCCGACCATTTTTCACATTTAATTCAACGTGTTACCCGCTATACTGTGCCCTGGGTAACAAGCTTGCCAAGGCAGCTTCAGGGGAACGACGAATGACCAGTGTGCGCATTTACCGTCCAACCAAAACCGCCATGCAGTCGGGCTTGCGCAACACGCAGCGCTGGTTGTTGGATATCGAACCGGGCGACGCGCAAGTCGCTGATAGTTTGATGGGCTGGGCTGGCAGCCAAGATACCACCCGCCAACTGCGCATGTATTTCGAGACCAAGGAAGAAGCCGTGGCTTTTGCCAAGAAAAAGGGCTTCGAATACCGCGTGATTGAGCCGCAAGTGCGCCCACAACGCCCGCGCGCCTACGCCGATAACTTTGCCTTTAACAGAATCAGATAACCTACTTTTGTAGCGGCGCTGGTTTGTGCGGCGATGCCGCAATCGGCGCCGTTACTATGAGTCCGTTGCGTCAACATCATGCCATCAGCGCCCTTAGCTCAGCTGGATTAGAGCAGCCGCCTTCTAAGCGGCAGGTCGCAGGTTCGAGTCCTGCAGGGCGCGCCATGATCTGTCGGTGGCAATCATCATTTTAATTCGAAGGAGAGCTGTGCGTGTCTGAGGCCGATCAGATTCCTCACGCGCTCGCTGACTTGCCAGCTGAACTGACAGCGTTTTATCGCGCATGGCGGAAGTGCGGCAATGGCGAACTCGTGCCTAGTTTAAGCGCATATCTAGATGCGCCTTCGTTTGGTTTGCAGCCTTATGTTTCAATCTTTGACCTTCATGATCATACCGATGTGCGCATTCGCTTGTTTGGTACTGGGCTGGTCACTCTGGCGGGGCAGGATTTCACCAGCCGCACTGTCGCGCCAATTTATAGCCGTGAAGATATGGCATTCGCTGCATCTACGGCCTGGCGCGCGGCAGGCCATCCGGCGGGCTACACCTGTTTGCGTGCTGTCAAGTCGGCTACTGGTCTTCTGATTCAATGCGAATGCATTTGCTTGCCGCTGCTTCCTCCGGCGGGCGTGCCACGCTGCATGATTACGATGTTGCACGTACCTGAAGTATTGCCGCGCATACCTGCGGACGGCGACATGCGGGTCATCACAGCGTTTAAACTGTTGAACTGGGTTGATATCGGCGCTGGAATACCGGAATGAACGCACATGCGGATCTGCCCACCGGGCTACAAGACGCTTCTCAGATCTGCAGACGTTGAGTGTTAGCGACCGTACTTGGTGCGACACTGCGGCAAGCGGCGGCTGGGTAACACAACAGCAGGCCTGGAAGCGGGGGGCCAACTATCAAACACGGCTTTGAGTTTTTTGGCTTTGGTGTCGTGATCCGGTGGCGGACTTACAAATTGAATACGCGTTGATCTTGCGCGGTGTTATCAGCGCGCATAGTCGCGCTAGTAAATCATGTCGCCTTCTTCGCCGCCTTCAGAGATTACGATTTGGCCAGTGTTTGAAAGCTCTTTGGTCAGCGTGACGAGGGCGGTTTGGGCTTCTTCAACATCTTTCAGACGCACTGGCCCCAGGGCCTCCATGTCGTCTTTCAACATCTTACCCGCGCGGGCAGACATATTTGAGTAGAACAATTCTTTGATTGGTTCTGACGCGGCTTTTAAGGCCACAGCCAGTTTTTCTTTGGGGGCTTGGCGTAACAGCACTTGCACGCCAGCAGCATCCAGGCGGATCAAGTCTTCGAAGGTGAACATCAGGCTGCGGATTTTCTCGGCAGATTCACGATTACGTTCTTCCAACGCTAGCATGAAGCGCGCTTCGGTATCGCGGTTCAGGTTGTTGAAGATCTCAGCCATCATTTCGTGTGAATCTGTCCGCGCGGTGCGGGCCAGGTTGGCCATGAATTCGGCACGCAGCGTTTTCTCCAGGCTTTCGATCACGTCTTTCTGCACAGCTTCGATGTGCAGCATACGCATGATCACTTCCATCGCGAAACCTTCGGGCAGCAGGGCCAGCACGCGTGCGGCATGATCCGGCTTGATCTTGGTCATCACCACGGCGACGGTTTGCGGGTATTCGTTCTTTAAGTAGTTCGACAGCACCGCTTCATGCACGTTGGTCAGTTTGTCCCACATCGTGCGCCCTGCGGGCCCACGAATTTCGGCCATGATGGCGGCAGCGCGGTCTTTATCTAAACCTTTGGTCAGCAGGCGTTCAGTTGATTCATACGTGCCGACCAGCGAGCCCGTATTAGAAATGGCGTCAGCAAAATCGACGAACAGGCGTTCAACCAGGTTCGAGCCAATCGTCCCTAACGCAGACATAGCTTGAGAGAGTTCTTTGATCTCTTCGTCCTCCATCATGCTCAGGAGCTTGGCGGTTTGCGCTTCGCCAAGAGATAAGAGAAAGATGGATGCTTTTTGCGTTCCGTTTAGCGCGCGGTAGTCTTCCTTTACCCGAGCCATAGAACGTCTTCATTTCAAGCCAGAGCGCCGGAATGGCTCTCGCGCCTTGGGGCACGAACTCTGTGGTAGGCAAAAATTACCTAGAATCAGTGAATAAGGCTTTAAAATCAGATATAACCCAGGGTTGTTAAGCAGCCATCCTTTATCTAACCATTAAGCAGATCACGGGCTTGGGCCACCAGTTCAAACGAGCGAAGCCGTTTCTTATGGTCATGGCAGCTGGTGGTGACCATCAGTTCATCGGCCTGCGTCGCCGCGATCAGTTCTTTGAACTTTGTGCTCACCGTATTCACGGAGCCCACGACCGAGTAGGCCAGCATGTGCTCGACGCTCGCTTTCTCGCCGGGTGTCCAATAGTCATCGATATTAGCAATGGGGGGCGAGAGTTGCTGGCGGGTGCCGCGATGCATGTTGGTGAAGGCCATCTGGACCGACGTGAACAAATGCTTTGCTTCGTCATCGGTATCGGCCGCCAGCGTATTGACCCCCACCATAGCGTAGGGTTTTTGCAATTGTGCTGACGGCTTAAAGCGATCGCGGTAGATGTGCAGAGCTTGCATTAGCGCATCGGGGGCAAAGTGCGATGCAAAGCCAAACGGCAGTCCTAACGCTGCTGCTAACTGCGCCCCGAATAAGCTCGAACCCAAAATCCAAATCGGCACACGGCTACCCGCACCGGGTATAGCCTGCACACGTTGGTTTTCGCCGGCGGGTTCCAGGTAAGCCTGCAACTCCTGCACATCGCGTGGGAATTGCTCGGAACTGACGTTCAAATCACGGCGAAGGGCACGTGATGTCAGGCCATCGGTACCTGGGGCGCGGCCCAGACCTAAATCAATGCGCCCTGGGAAAAAAGCTTCAAGCGTGCCGAATTGTTCCGCGATCACCAAAGGCGCGTGGTTGGGCAGCATGATGCCGCCCGACCCAACGCGGATTGTTTTGGTGTTTGCGGCCACATGCCCAATGACAACGGATGTCGCCGCACTGGCAATCCCAACCATGTTGTGGTGTTCGGCCAGCCAAAAGCGTTTGTAGTTCCATTTCTCGGCATGTTGCGCCAAATCGACCGAGTTCTTCAACGCCGTGGTGGCGTTAGAGCCTTGGACGATAGGGGCAAGATCAAGAACCGAGAAGGGGATCATGCGCTTTGAACTCCGAGATCAGACTAAAACGTCAGCAGACTATGACCAAACATGGTGATCAAGCCCATCGCGATAAACAAAATCGCCGCCACATACCGCACCCAAGGAGCATTTACTTTTGCCCCAGCATAGCGCCCCAAATACACCGCTGGCACGTCGGCGATCAGCATGCCGATGGTGGTGCCTGCCACAACAGGAATAAACGCATCGAAACGCGCTGCTAACGCTGCCGTGGCCAGTTGGGTTTTGTCGCCAATCTCTGCCAAAAAGAACGCCACAGTGGTGACCCAGAAGATGCCAAAGGTTGTTGCTGCATCCGCCACTTTCTCATCATCATCCAACTTGTCGGGGATGAGCGCCCAAGCACCCATGCCGATAAATAGGGCGCCCAAAATCCAGCGCAAGACATCGGGGGTGACGAGGCTGGCCAAGAAGCCGCCAAAAGCACCGGCCAGGGCATGGTTGAAAATGGTGGCAACCAGAATGCCCGCAATGATGGGGAATGGGCGTTTAAAGCGTGCAGCCAGGAGCAATGACAAGAGCTGGGTTTTGTCGCCCACTTCAGAAATGGCGACGATGCCCGATGAGATAAAAAACGATTCCATAATCGAAAATCCGGGGCCAGGCGCGGTTTCACGAAACACATCGATGCAAGCTCCTGCGCCCAGCCCGGGATCAGAAGTCACATCAATGGTCTCGCTAAACGGAATGGTATGTCCGTTGCTGCCGCCATGAGGCTCAATCTTTAAAGCTAAAGAAAAGCCGCAAGTTTGTTGACGACAGCGCCCCTGATCGGCAGGGCCAGCTACTCCCCAAAGAGTGGCGGTGAAGTAGCAAGGATATGGCTCTGCGGCAAGCGTAGATTAATGCTATTGAATCAATTGATTAGCCCCTATTGCGGGTGGCCTTTTCAAAGCGCTTGTTCACTTCGGTCCAGTTCAAGATCTGCCACCAGTCTTTCAAGTACTCATCGCGCTTATTCTGGTAGCGCAAATAGTAGGCGTGTTCCCACACGTCGTTGAGGAACATGATCTCACCTTTCTCTGCGGCGTCATCCATAATTGGGCTGTCGTGGCCGGACGTAGTGGTGATGTCGAGCTTGCCATCGCGCCAGATCAGCCACGCCCATCCGGATGCAAAATGGTTGGTGCCAGCGTCGTTGAACTTTTCTTTCATGTCATCCAACGAACCAAAGTCATTGAAGATTTGCTTTAACAGCGTGGCCGATGGCTTGCCCACTTTATCTGGCGCTTCCATCATCTCCCAAAATAGCGAGTGATTATAGTGACCGCCCGCGTTGTTGCGCACTGCTTTTGAAAACTTCGATGCGTTTTTTACCAGAGCTTCGAGTGACAACCCTTCAGCGTTGCCGCGAACGCCTGCCAGGGCTACGGCATCTTCACCGGCGATAGCTTCGTTGAGTTTCTTGACGTAGCTTGCGTGGTGCTTGCTGTGGTGAATGCCAAGCGTGCGGCGGCCAATGACGGGTTCCAGTGAATCTTGCGGGTAGGGTAAGGGCGGCAGCGAAAACGCGCCTTTGTGACGTGCACGCGGCGCATGAATTTCCGATGTATGTGGCTGCAATTGCGTGACCATATCAAATTCCTTTCTCTGCTGAGCGAGAGAGGGAATGTGGTGCGCTATCGTGGCGCGAGAACGGGGATAATGCGGCGACTTTGCGACGCCACAATTTTTACATAGATAGCTTTGTGAAAGTGCGTAATGCGTTGAAATTTATGACGTGCGTTTCTCTAATACCAATCGCAACGCCAAGGCACCCAATACTGTCGCCATGATCCAGCGTTGAATTGCAACCCAAGTTGGGCGCTGCGCAAACCATTGCGCGACACTGCCGGCTGCAAACACAATCATCAGGTTTACGGTGAAACTTACGGCAATTTGTGTGCCTCCCAACGTAATGCTTTGCAGCAAAACGCTGCCTTTTGCCGGATCAATGAATTGTGGCAATAGCGACAAATACAACACCGCGATTTTGGGGTTCAGCAGATTGGTCAGGAAACCCATCAGGAATAATTTGCGCGGCCCATCGATGGGTAAATCTGTGCGCGGCTGCAGTAGGCTACGCGCGCCGGGTTTCACCGCTTGCCATGCAAGATAGAGAAGGTAGGCAGCCCCCGCCCATTGAATGGCTTGGTATGCGAACGGTACGGCCATCAGCAGGGCGGTAATGCCAAATGCGGCGCAGAACATATAGAACACAAAGCCCATGACCACGCCGAGCAACGAGATGAAGCCAGCCCAGCGCCCTTGGGTGATGGAACGACTGATCAGGTAGATCATGTTGGGGCCGGGCGAACACACCATGCCTAAAGCCACCAACGCAAAGGCGACTAGACTGCTGAAAGCGACCATTTATAAAGCTCTCCGGCGGTTAAATTTTTAAGCGTTCTTGTTGCTCAGGCTGTGCAGCAGGTCTGGCTTCGAAAGCGCGGTCAGCGCTTGCGCGATTTTCTCATCAAATGTGGGCAGTTGCGCTTTAATCTCGGCAATTCCCATAGCGTCTACCTCCATGCGCGAGGCCATCTGGCCAACGGTGGTGGCACCAAATTGCAGGGCTAATCCTTTCAAGGAATGCGCTGTGCGCCGGGCCTGTTTCAAGTCGTCATTGGCGACATGGGCGTGGATGTCTTTTTGATATTTCGTCATATTCTCGCGGAACGAGCCCAGAAGTGCATTGAACTTCTCTGCGCCCAGTAGGTCAGCGACAGCCTGCAAGGCATTGTGATCGATATCTTGCGGCGGTGTATCGGTGCTGGGTGACGGCAAGACGGGCGTGGTAGTTGAACCGGCGTTAACGTCACCTGCGCGATTTCGCACCAGCATGCTCATCTCTGCTTCCAGCACGTCCCAATCGACAGGCTTACCAACAAGTGAGTCGATACCTGCATCGAAGTAAGTGGTGCGGTTCTCATCCACCATGTCAGCCGTCAGTGCAATGATCGGCATGCTGGCATACTTAATCCCCAGCTTGCGGATGGCGCGCACAGCATCTTTGCCGTCCATCACCGGCATTTGCATATCCATTAAAATAATATCGAACTCTTGCGTCTGAACTGCGTCAACAGCCAGCGCGCCGTTCTCGACAACGACAACTTTGTGACCTTTGCGCGCAAGCATGCTTTGGATCAGATAACGCGATGTTTCATTGTCTTCAGCGGCCAGAATACGCAACGGGCGGAATGCAAGCGTTGCAGTGTTTTGAGTATTGCGTTGTAAGGCACCTATCGAGCCGCGATCTGGGTGCAAGCGAAGAGAGAAGGTGAACGTCGAGCCCCGACCTTCGCTGCTCACGACAGAAATTTCTCCGCCCATAGCCTCTACTAACAGTTTGCAGATGGATAGGCCTAAGCCCGTGCCCAGTGACCGTGTTGACGGGCCGCTTTCCGCCTGCACATAAGGCTTAAAGAGATTTTGTTGATCAGTGGCCGAAATGCCAACACCAGTATCAATTACTGACACGTACAGCACAAATGTGCCGCGATCATCCTGGTGAGAATCGGCCGATACGGTCACGCTGCCCTGGGTGGTGAACTTAATGGCGTTGCCAGCCAGATTAACCAGCACTTGGCGCAAACGCTTGGGGTCGCCCAGCATGCATTGCGATAAGCTGTCATCGACATCGAAGCGCAGTTCCAAACCTTTCTCGGCTGCAATGGGCTCTAATAATTCGCGGACAGACTGAAAGATATCGGCGGGGTTAAACGGGACACAGTCCAACGACAGTTTGTTGGCTTCGATTTTCGAGAAATCCAAAACATCGTTGATCAAATCCAGCAACACACGGCCAGAGCGCAGCAGTCGTTCCACCAGAGACTTTTGATGTGGAGAAAGTTGCTCGGTGAGCAACAAATCGGCCATGCCTAGAATGCCAGTCAGCGGTGTCCTGATTTCGTGACTCATCACGGCAATAAATGAGGATTTTGCCTTGCTGGCAATTTCAGCTTTGGCACGGGCATCCTCAAGCGCCAGTTCGGCAGTTTTTTGCGTTGTTATGTCTTGCAGCGTTCCAACGATGCGTACGGTTTTCCCATTCTCAACCAACGCACGGCCTAGCGTTCGCACCCACAGAGCCCGGCCCTTACGCGTAATAAAGGGCAGGGTAAGGTCATAAGGCGTGCCACTTTCCAGGCACTTGGTAAAAGCGGCGCTTAGGCGCGGTTGCACTTCAGGCGGAAAGAACTTGAGCGTAGTTGCTCGTGTGACTTCGTAATCATCGTTTACTTCGTGAATGCGTTTGGTCTGTGTGGTCCAACGCGCCGTATCCGTACGCACATCGTATTCCCAACCGCCAATGGCTGCCACGCGCTCGGTTTGTGCCAGCAGTTCTTCACTTTGTTTTAAGCGTTCCTCTGCGGCTCGAAGTTTCGTGTAATCCCGGAAAACACCCACGTAGAGCTTTCGCTCGCCCGCGGCAAAGCTTTGAACCTTCGTTTCAACATCGATGTGAGTACCATCTGGCCGCTGGAAAGTGGTTGCCCATGTGTTGAAGCCATCTCTACGCACTTTTGCGCGCTCATCGGCGCGCGCTGTAGGTGTAAATTCGTTAAGGCGATGGCGAATAATCTCCGCGCGATTACGGCCGAGCATCGTAACGAGTTGTTCATTCGCATCCAGAATGAAACCGTCCTCGTTGAAGAAGGCCGCGCCATCGGGAATGTTGCTCCATAGAAAGTTATGTAGCTCTGTCAATTCATCAACTTGCTGCTGGGTGCTTTCTTCGCGTTTTACGCTGATCCAGCCAAACCAAATGAAGGGCAGAGCGAACACCAGCAAAATCACAATGCCTATCGCGGCGGCGAAGAGTGCTGTCTGACGCGCATCAGCTAAGGCGATGTCTTCGGGTATCCCCACGAACACGCGCCACTTTGTTTCCGCGACAGGAGATAAGCCCACCAACCGCCATTTGCGGTCAGTCGCGTAAACCCGCCCTGTGGTGTCGCTGAGGGCGATGTAGGGCTGTTCTGACATATCAGGCGTCTCACCGATCAATGCGGGATCGGTGTGCAAGATGTATTGGCCATTATCGTCCAGCACCAGCGTACGCAGGCCCTCGAGTTTGGGCAAAGACTGGAACACGCGCTCGCGTGCGATTTCTAAGTCGAGCGTCAGCACCAGCAAGCCAATGGTTTTGCCATCAGCGTTTTTGACCGGATGTGTGAGGGGAATAACCATACGACCAGCGGGAAACGTCTTGAAGACGCGGCCAACGGCGAAGCCGTCGCTCGCCATGCCTTGCTTAAACCACTCGTATTCACGAATGATGGATTGGCGCTCCTCGGATAAGCGCGCAGGCTCGCAAATCAGTCTGCCTTCGGGTGAGAGTAGTGATATACGCTCGAACTCTTGGGCTCGGAACTCGTTAAAAAAATGAAACACCGGATCACAGGATGATTGGGTTTCAAAATTTTTGATGTCGGGGCGCTCGGCGATTTTTTCTAACGCTTGTCTGTCATCATCTACGAGGATTTCCAGTTTTGCGGCCACCGTGCGCGCCAAATCGCGGCTGCGTCCAACACTGTCATGCAGGCCGTCTTGGAAGACATACCAAATAAATGCGCCTTCAGCTGCAGCCAGCAGGAGTGTGAGCGTAAAGAAAATAATGCTCCACTGCAGTCGGGGTGTGAGTTTGCTAAAAGGACGAAGCACGTGGCGCCGGAATAATAGAAGTCATTGAATTGTGAAGCACGGCAGGCAATCTTAACCGCGCGGCATTTTGGCATACTTTCAGTGGCTGACCCTACAGGAGTTGCGCCCAAAATCGCCCCAGAAAGCAGAATTTCTGGCTTGAAATTCAATTATTTCAGGGCCCTAAAGACACCCGCCGGTTCGAGGGTTCTGATCCGTTACACGGCCGTTACCGTATAGTTCTTTGCCTCCTCCCGACCGGGAGGTAGGTTTATGGGGTAGGGAGCACCAGAATGACCGATACGGCCGCCAACATGCCAGGCTCAGTGCTTGCACCAGCGCCAGTGAAGCCTTCTTTTTGGGCGAACATTCCCGCCAATAAGGGCCTCTTGTACGGTGTGCTATTTTGCTTTGGCTACGTTGTTCTGATCAAAGCATTAGCGCCCTTCTTGCCCGTCATCGCCTTCGCGCCAGATACCGGTTTTGCTCATTACTACTGGAAACTTCCCGACCCTACGTTCTGGAGCCACTTTACAGCGTGGACAGGGTACATTCTGCATCAGGTGACTGTGTGGGGCCTCATCTACTGGGCTCAAGAAAAGGGCCTCAAGTATTCAGACAAATTGCACCCCGTAAACGTGGCCGCTTTGGCAGCCAATGCGGGTTTCGTGCTGCTGCATCTTTTGCAAACACACTATTTTTATGACGGCTTAGCGCAAGATACCCATATCTTCAGCTCGCAAGGCTCGGTGATTGTATTGCTGTGCATGGTGCTGGTGATGGAAAATCAGCGCCGTGGATTGATTGCAGGCAAACGCGCGCCGTTCTTGCAAGAGGCTGGCCGTGCTCTGCGAAAGTATCATGGCTATATTTTCTCATGGGCGGTGACGTACACATTCTGGTATCACCCCATGGAGTCCAATTACGGGCATCTGATGGGCACGCTCTACACCACGCTCATTATGGTGCAGGGCAGCTTGTTCTTCACCCGAATTCACACCAATAAATACTGGATGGTGCTGATGGAAGTGACTGTGCTGTTCCACGGCACTGTCGTCGCGCTGATGCTGGCCAATGGTCAGTGGGCCCAGTTCTTCTTTGGCTTCTTGTCAATGTTCGTCTTGACCCAAATGTACGGCCTTGGCTTGCCTAACTGGGTGCGCTGGGCGTTCTGGGTGTTCTATGTTGGCAGTATTGTGTTCGTTTATCAGTTTGTGCGCGGTTGGGAATATGTCTCGGAGGCGTTCCGCGTTCCGGCTGTGCTGTACGCTTTGGCCTTTATCATCGCGTTCATCACATGGGGCATTCTGGTTGTGGCCCGCGCCTTAACATTGCCCAAACCTGCGACAGCTTAAAAATCAATCCGTAAGACACACCCCAAAGGCCGCAAGTGATTGCGGCCTTTTTCTTTGCGGCGCTGTTGACGAACGCTCGTAGAGCAGCTGAATACGTGGCGTGCGTGGCCGGAAAAGGATGTGTGCATGCACCACATGCGCAAACAAAAACCCCACCAGTTTCCTGGTGGGGTTTTGTTTCAACCAAAGCTTTTACGTCTTAGAAGCTGTATTTCGCGCGGATACCGAACTGACGCTTATCCGGCAGTGACGCCGTGACGTGGCTCGGCAGCACGAAGTTGAACGCACCGGCACCGATACCCGGGATGTTGCACGGCGGGCCGCCCAAGCAGTACGAGCGATTGAAGTCAGGAGACGCAAAGCCTGTCTTGAACTTGTCGTCATCAAACAGGTTGTTCACATAACCAACAACTTCCCAACCCGCTGCCTCGTTGTTGAAGCCAACGCGCAGATCGGTCGTCCAATAGCTCGGGAAGAAGAAGCTGTTATCGTCCGATTCAAAGCGCTTCGAGTTGTAGACCACCGTTGCTTCGACGAAGTAGTTCACGTCGCCAGCCAGCGGAGCTGTCCAGTTCGGCGAGAACTGCAACGAATGTGTCGGGGTATCTTCCAACTTGTTGCCGGTACGATTGATCGAGCAGGTAAAGGCCCCAGCCAAGGTCGTAGCCGTGCAGTTGCCTGCGTTGGCAATCGTGCCCAAGCTGCTGTTGTTGATCACGAAGTCGTTGTACTTCGCATCCAACCAGGTGTAGGCGGCCGAGAGCGACAGGTTGTCGCTGATGGAAACGCCAGCTTCCAAGTCCAAGCCCCAAACGCGTGCAGATGAAGCGTTTAGGATGCGGCTACCCGTCGAACCCGTTGACAGCAAGATCTGTGTAGAGACCTGCTTGCCCGAGAAGTCTTGGTAGTAACCCGAAGCGTTTAACTGCAACGTGTTGTCGAGCCAGCTGGTTTTCGTACCAACTTCGTAAACCCACAGCTTTTCAGCTTCGTAGGCTTGTGAAGCCGCATCGATACCCGTAGCGCCCCCCGAAGTGGTCGAGACGCCGCCCGGTTTAATGCCCTTCGACGCTGACGCGTACAACAAGATACTGTCAGTTGCTTTGTAGTCGATGCCAAAGCGCGGGGCCCAGAAGCTGCTGTTCGTTACCGGGTTGATGCCAGCTGCAACCGTGTTGTTGAAGGTCGGGTTGGTAAACGGCAAGTTCTGAGTCGCCGTGACGCCCGAGCAACGCAGGGTTACGCCATCAGCTTGGAGTGACCGGAACGGAGAGGCGCAACCAACACCTTTGTTAACGGTAGACGGAGCCAGCAGGCCTTCTTTTTCCCAGCTGTGACGAATTTCGAGCGACAGACCCAATTCGTCAGTGACCTTGTATTCAGCCAAGGCGTAAGCCGAATAGTGCAGGGTGTCTCGCCCGTAGACTTCCGGTGTCGACAGGCGTGTCGTACCAACTTGGCGCACCAACGGACCGCAAGCTGAGCCAGTTGGGACGAAGCAGGTGAACGAACGGCTTTCTTGCAGCACTTCTTCGTTCCACCACAGACCACCGACAACCCAGTTGAATGGGCCTTCTTGGTTTGATGTTGCGCGCAGTTCTTCGCTCATCAAGCGTGTGTTTGTGCTGAAGTTTGTTTCAGCTGAGATCGTCAGGCTATTAAAGTCGCCTTGACGTTGCGCGTCTTCGAACTGGCGAACCCGGCCGGTGCCATAGTGGCTGATGGACGAGAAGGTGGCGAACTCGGTTTCATAGTCAAAGCGTGCCGTCGTACGGAAAATTTGACGGTCATTGCCTGAGTAATCTTCGCCAGTGCGCGGATCAGCGCTGAGTGTCGGCACTGCTGCGCGGCTGGACACGCTGCCGGCCGAGCCGCGCATCGTGATGTATTGGCCATTCAAACGTGGATTGGCCAAGACCAAAGCTGCGGTCGGAATCGCCGTCGGCATGCCGCCAATATGAACGCGGGCTTGAGGATCGAAGTGATCGCTCGAGTATTCAGCGCGGAACGTAGCTTTCAATTGATCATTCGGCGTGACCACAGCGCCAACAGCAACACCAGCACCTTTACCGCCGCCAATGTCGGCATTGGTGACGGAGTTGTTGTAGAAGCCGTCTTGGCTCCATCCAGCAACGTTCAGGCCCATGTTCAGGATGCCAGGAACGACCGGACCAGAAATGCCAGCTTTTGCTTCGAAGTCGCCGTAGGTGGCGGCATCCAGAGACACGCTGCCTTCGAATTCATCGCCCGGCTTTTTGGTGATGTAGTTGATGGCGCCAGCGAATGCTGAACGACCATACAACGCCGAGTGCGGGCCTTTCACGATTTCAACGCGCTCTAAGTCAAACAAACGCGGATTGATCAACAAGCTCGAGCCACCGGTTTGGATAGCTTCCGAGGAGATGTCGACGTCGTCCATCAAGAACGCAACGTTCGGGCGGCCACGGGTGGGCGACAGACCACGGATGACGACGCGGGTATCTTGCGCCGAGAAGCCTTCGTCGAGCTGAACACCAGCCGTGTATTTGATGATGTCTTTCAGATCGCCAAGGCCCTTACGCTCCAGGGTTTCCGACGTGAACGCCGTCACGACGATCGGCACTTCCTGCAGGTTTTCAGCGCGCTTACGGGTTGTTACCACGATTTCTTCAATTTGCGCCTGAGCTTCCGTGACAATCCCGACTAAGCAGGTTGTCGCTAAGCAGGCAGCCGCAAAGCCGCGCAAAGCAGCGTGCGTCATCTCTTATCTCCCTCAATTTAGGTTAACGAAAATCTCCCAATCGCGCGCGATGGTATGGAAGCTACTTTTCCACGCAAGCTTTTGGAGCCAGTTTTGCGACCATTTCGTGGTCATGCGCCTGCTGGTAGATCGAGTGTTGCCGGAAGGACATACTTTGGTCGCTCAAATCAGCAAAAAATGTCCGCTAACGTAACATTTTGGTATACGCGTTGCGGTTCGCGCGCCGAAAATTTCAGCGCGCATCGTCGCGTATACAGAATCGGCTTCAATGTTTTGTATTGCGGCGCGGCATCACGGGCGTGTGAGCGGACGCTGTTCGTCGTTGAATAGCGCTCCGTCTTTGCGAACCATAGCCTGAAATGAAAAACCCCTCCTGGCGGACCAGGAGGGGTTTCATCACATCAGATTTTGTGAGGCTTAAAACTTATACGCAGCACGCAGACCGAACTGACGCTTGTCGGGAAGGTTGCCGGTAAAGTTCGAGGGCAGGACCAGCGTAAACGGTGCTGGCGAAGCAATGGCCGACAGATTTGGGAAGTCGGTATTGGCCAAGCCGCCCTTGATGGTGTCGTCGTCAAATACGTTGTTCACATAAGCTGTGACCGTCCAACGTTCGCCTTCAACACCGGTGCTGATATCTGCGTTCCAGAAACCTTGCAGATAGCTACGCTCGTCGTCGTCAACGTAACGTTTGCTTTGCGCCTGGACGTTGACTTCAGTGACCCACTCCATATCGTTGCCGAGATCAGCACGATAGGTGGTGCCCAGTTGCAATGAATGAGTCGGAGCAAACTCAAGCTTGTGACCAGATTTGTCCACATCGCATGAACGGGCTGTGATAACCGAGCCAGCCGGCGGAGCGGTGGTCGGGTTCACAACCGTTGTGGCGACACCGTTCAAAGTGTAGGTCACAACGGGAATGCAGCTTTGGCTGCGCACAATCGGGTTCGCCCCGCTGGTGCGAACGGTGAAGTTTTTGTACTTCGCATCGTTGTAGGTGTAGCCGATATTGAATCCCACCTCTTTTGAGGGTTGGAACGCCGCTTCAACGTCAACACCCTTTACGCGGGCTGAAGCTGCGTTGACGATACGTGTGCCCAGTGTGCCGTTCGGCAGAACGATCTGGGTTGAAGCCTGCTTATCGCTGAAGTCTTGGTAATACGCAGCAGCGTTCAACAAGGCTTTGCCGTCGGCGAAGGTGGATTTGAACCCGCCTTCATAGACCCACATTTTTTCTGGATCATACGACAGCAACGTCAGGTCGTAACCGCCGTTGCCGCCGCCCAAGGTCGACACGCCACCCGGCTTAACGCCTTTGGACGCCGAGGCATAAAGCAGAACGTCAGAGTTGACCTTATAGTTCAAGCCAGCGCGCGGCACATAGAAGCTGTTGGTCTTGATGCCGCCGATGGTGGCCGTTGAATCACCAACACGTACGCCGTTGATGATCACACCTGAGTCACGCGTTAGGCAGTTTGTGTTTGTTGCGGGTGCAGTCGCGGCCGGGCACCCCGTGGGGGCAGTACCTGTCGAAATGATGCCGTACGGGTCGATACTGTGGGTGAAGGTTGGGCCCTTGGTGTGTTCGCGTTCCCACGTTTGGCGGATTTCACCGCTGACTGACAAGTCTTCGGTGATGTCAAAGTCAATCAAAGCATAGAGCGATGAGTGATACGTGTTGCGACCCCAGTTCTCAGGATTTGAGGGCAGAGTTGTGCCAACTGCGGCGACAAAGGGTCCGCAGTTCGCTGCCGGGTTCCCTGCCGGAGCAGTGATAACAACGCCCGGCGCCACTTGAACGCGGGTTGGGAAGGTCGTGAAGCAGGTGATGGACCGGCTCAGCTGATCAGCTTCTTCGTTCCAGTACAAGCCACCGACGGTCCATTTCAATGGGCCGGCATCGTTCGACTGCAAGCGAACTTCTTCGCTCACCAGCTTAGTGATGGTGTCGAAGTTTACTTCTTGTGCGACCTTCGTGTTGTTCACATTGCCGATGTTGGCCAATTCCAGGAACTGGGTGGTATGGCCGCGACCGTAGTGGGTGAGCGATATAAGGTCAGCAATTGAGAACTCTTTATCCATGCGCAACGTCGCGCGGAAAATATCGCGGTCTGTTCCTGGATAATCTTTGCCCGTCCGCGGGTTCGGGCTAATGCGTGGAACCAGTGCCGCGTCGCTGACGTCTGGGATCGCACCAGTGACAATCGGGAAGGTGGTGAGGATTGGGCTCACCACGAAACCACGCCCGGCGGTTCCGCCCACTGTGGTCGACACATCTGTGCGCGCCGTCGCAGGAACAGTTTCATTCAAGTTGGTTCCAATAACTGCACGCGCTGGCGGGTCAATGCTGTCATTCGTGTATTCAACCCGGCCCGTCACTTTGAACGTATCCGAGCCTTTCCAGACCAATGACCCAGCAACACCCTGGCCGTCGGTACCGCCTAAGCGTTCATTGGTGATGCTGTTCTTATAAAAGCCATCAGTGTGCCAGTAAGACGCATTCACGCCGACCGAAAGAACATCAGGAATGGCAGGGCCGCTGGCGCTGACTTTAGCTTCAACCTTGCCGTAGGTGCCCACATCTAAGCTGGCCTTGCCTTCGGTTTCATCGCCTGGCTTCTTGGTGATGTAGTTGATCGCACCGGCAAAGGCCGAGCGGCCATACAACGCCGAGTGCGGACCCTTCACGATTTCAACACGCTCGAGGTCGAATAAGCGTGGATTGATGAGCAGCGAGCCACCGGCTGTTTGAAGTGACTCAGATGAAATGTCGATGTCGTCTTGCAGTACTGCAACGTTCGGGCGACCGCGCGTCGGCGATAAGCCACGGATGACGATGCGTTGATCCTGAGGTTGGAAACCTTCGTTGATCTGTACGCCAGGGGTGTATTTCAAAATATCAGCAATGCCGGAAATACCTTTACGGTCGATGCTTTCGGCTGTGAACGCGGTTACAACAATGGGAACCTCTTGCAGGTTCTCAGCACGCTTACGCGTCGTAACAACGATTTCTTCGATTTGCGCAAAGGCAGGTTCAGCGACCCCCACCATTGCAGTCGTGACCAAGCATGCGGCAGCAAAGCCGCGAATTGCACGGTGCTTCATTTAGACCCCCACAAAATGACACTGACGTCGACATCTTGCGCCGCAGGGAACTGTGAACGCCCCCACGTCACAATCGTGTGAATGGTAAGTGAAATCACCGTGAACCTACTAGCCGGTAGATACACAATTTTAGCTACAGGTATTGATTTCAGGATGACTGTTGCCCAAAAGCCATATATTCGCCAGCGAGGCGAAATGATATCTGTCAATTGGGGGGTAGGTTTAGGTACACCGCGAAAAGAATATGTCGGCGCATAAGTTGTGCCAGGGGGTCTCTATGCCAGCGCCATGAAGGCCAATGTGGCCGCCATGCTCGGGCATCAAGACGGAGACGTGAGCCTGTCCAGGCTGGTTTGAATCCCAAGCTTTATTCAGTAAGGGGGCGGTCGGCACCCACGGATCGTCCTTTGGGTGGATGATCAGCGTCGGCGTGTCGATGGCGTCGAGCAGGTGAAGCGCCGAGCTTTGCTGGTAGTAGTCAGGGGCATCGGCGAAGTCGTTGGCGGGGGCGACAATGCGGTCATCAAAGTCATAAATGGTGCGCACGTCACGTAAAGTATCAGGCGAAATTTTATCAATTAAATCAGCCCAGTCTGCACCATCCTTCATCCAATTTAAGAGGTAGCGATGATAAACCCAATTGCGGGGCTGCATGATCTGACGCTGGGCTGCTGCGAGGTCGACCGGTGGCGATACGGCCACCGCTGCTCTGAGGTGCGCAAAGCGCGGGTACTCGGCCAGGAACTTCAAGAGCACATTGCCACCCAGGGAAACGGCCATCATGCAGACGCCATGTGGGGTTAATGCTGCAGGCAGGCTGCCGAGTACGGTGGCCAAGTCATCGCTACGGCCAGCGTGATAATGCCCTCGGCAGGTGGCACGGGATGGACCAGCGCCGCGTTGGTTCAGACGCAATACAGAATAGCCATGGCTTAGAAAATAGGCCGCCGACACCATGATGTGCGTGCTGTCTTCACTGCCCGTTAGGCCATGCACCAGAATCACGAGAGGCTTGGAGGCGGTGGTTATGGGCATGTTCAGGGTGCCGAGCAGGACATCGCCCGAGCCATCGGTACATGTGAATGTCATGGGCTGAGACGCGTATTGGGCAAGGCTTGGCGGGCCGCCCCGCAATGTATTCCGCAACGTCTGCAAGTCCGCCCCCAGCCAGGGGAAGCGCTCGCGAAACGGCGGGAATTGCAGGTTGGCAGGGCCACGCAAAAGCATTTTCAGCCATTTCGGCAGGTGTTCGAGACGGCCTTTATCCGATAAAATGCCCCTTAACAGCAATGCTTCCCGGAGGACGCGATGCACGAGTGGTTCATGGAACAGCTGGCGATGTATGCGGCCTATCACCGCGACAAGCGCAACCAGGCCACGCACCACGTTGGGGTGCCGTTGATCGTCTATGCGCTGCTGGTGGCCGCGTCTCAAGTGCACTTGGGCAGTGTGCCCTTTGGTGAAACCCCGCTGGTGCTTTCGCTGGGCACATTCCTGCTGTTCGTGTTGTTGGCGTTTTACCTCAGCAACGTCATGATTATTGGCGCCATTGCCATGCTGATCTACGGCATTTTGTACGGCGTGGCCGAAACAGTGGGCAAAAGCGACAGCGAAACGGTCTGGACCACCTTTGCCGTCTGTTTTGTGGGCGGCTGGATTATTCAGTTCTTAGGCCACGTATTCGAGGGGCGTAAGCCAGCCCTGTTCACGAACTTGACGCAAATCTTCATGGCGCCAGCGTTTCTGATTGCGGAAATGCTGTTCTCGCTGGGTTTGGAAAAAGATCTGGAACGTGACGTGATGGCGCGCTCGGTCAAATACAATGCGGTGTCCAAAGCAGCGTAGTTGAACACCTGTTGTACGGGGTTCAGGCTAAATCACATTTGCGCGCAATTCGGACAATCAATCTCATCAGGGTTTGATTGAACGCGTCTATCCCCATAGCCTTGGTGCATTGTTTTTTTAGGGGAGAGATCATGAATAAAACGCTGCTCGTGGCCGCACTCGTTGCACTCGCCACACCGGCTTTGGCCGAAGAGAAAGTCACGTTAGTCGGCTGTGCGCCCGACAATCCGTATTTTAAAGCCTACATGGGCATGACCAACGAGATGTTCATTCCGCGCAACAGCAAGGTTGCGCCGAAGTTCTATGCCGATGAATTTATCAGCCACAACCAAGATCGCGGTGGTGGCAAGGCCACCAAGCTGAGCATCAAGCGCATGGAAACCTTGTACGATGAATCGTTCCATACCTACGGCAAACGCACGTACGAGAACGAAGTGATCATCTGCTCGGAAAATTACGTGGTCGCGCGCGTGGCGATGGAAAGCACCATGACCGGCCCCATGGGTGATCAGCCTGCGACAGGCCGTACGGCGCGCATTTCCGCCACTGACATTTACAAGTTCAACAAAGACGCCAAGGTGATCGAGCGTTGGGGCAACGCCGACAACATCGGTCAACTCTGGCAGTTGGGTTTAAAACTGCCGCCAGCCCCTCCGGGTATGGGGCCGGTGGATGAGCCGAAGAAATAACGAGAAAAATAACGTAAGATGCGCCGGCGGGGCCTCAAAGCTCCGCCGGTTTTTCTTTGGGCATTATTTTCTCTGGGGGAGAAGCTTATGTTCGACATTAATTGGTTGGCCATACCCGTTGCGGCATTGGCCGTGTTTGTTGTTGGTGGGCCGTGGTACGGGCCGTTGTTTGGCAAAGCCTGGCAGGCCGCATCCAAGGTGAAGAAAGACGAGGGGGCTGCCCATCCTGGCAAGGTGTTCGCCCTGGCCTATGTGTTTGGCTTAGTTGCTGCCGCAGCCATTGCGGTCGTGCTGGGGCCTCAGCCCACACTCAATGAAGGCGTGATCGTCGGTGGTGCCATGGGCGTCGCGGCGGCTGGTGCTTTTGGCATTAACTACCAGTTCGCCGGACACTCGGTGGTGTGGCTGGCCCTCGATGCGGTGTACACCATCATCCTGTTCGTAGTCATGGGGGCCACAATCGGCGTATTTGGATAGGCGCGTGATGCGGATCGTCTAAGACGCCGCACCTTTACGCCCGAACCGGGCCAGCACTTCTTCGTCCATGCCAAACTCAGCGGTCAGTTCGTGCATATGCCGTAAGGTTACACGATCTGCCCCTTGGGTTTTGGTGTGCTTCTCGACTTGGCCCAGCACCATTTTGCGCACAAATGCGGGCACCTTCATGAGGGCGGCCATGGCGTCGTCGTCCCATGGCAAGTCGGTCTTCATGTTGGCGGTGACCGCATAGGTTTCCGACGTTTCTTTCAGCTTGTAGCTGACGATATTGTCGATGACGCCGTAGTAGTAATCCACACGGTCCGCATCGCCCAAGCCGATGGGCAGGTTCATCGCGCGAATGCGTTCTTCGCGGCCCATGGCTTCAATACCTTCTTCCACCAAAATCGCCTTGATGTTGGCAATCACAATCCCGCTGCTTTTTTCCAGCCGAATAATCTCGTCCACCGTGCATTCCGCGATTTGCGGGCATTCTTTGAGGCTCGGTGGTTTAACTTTCGTCGATGGAATAGGCGTAAAACGCGTGTGCTCTAACTCATTCACACCTTCCGGATAGAACCGCGCGGTTTCCATCACGTCTTCCAAATAGTCCGCCGGTGGGCAGTTAATGACGAACTCACCCGTGGCGACAATGTTCTCGAAGGTGTGGGAGTCCTGACGGAAGCCCAAGATCATACGCGGCCTTTTGTGCATCACGTCGTACTGCATGATGTGCGAGTAGGGGGCGGCGTTGATGCGGCCTTCCTTATCCAGCGTCGTGATAACCGTCACGAGCTTCGGAAACAGCCAAACATCCGAATACCAAAACGGCTTGATCTTGATTTCTTTTTTCATGCGCGTCTTCCCCCGTTCGCGTTGAAATGAAAGTAGGCGTGTTGTTTACTCCGCCGCTGGGCGATAGCTTTGCAGATCAACCGGCGCGACAGGGGCCAGATCGCCCCTCTGCGCTGCTTTGCGGGCGCGCCGTTTGGCCGCCAGATTATGCTGCAGCATCAAGACTGACGGTGTGACGACCAATGTCAGTGCGGTCGCAAACCCAAGCCCATAAATCAACGCAATCGCCAAGTGTTTCCAGAACTGCAACGCCGGGGTGCCGTACTCAACGGACCGGTGGAAGAAGTCTACGTGCAACTGTAGTGCAATCGGCACCAAGCCCAAAATCGCGGTTAAGTTTGTCAGCAAGATCGGGCGCAAGCGCTGCATACAGGTTTTGAAAATCGCCTCGCGCGTATCTTCAATCTCGTGTTTGAAGATGTTGAACGTATCCAACAGCACGATGTTGTTCTTCACAATCACGCCGGCACAGGCAATCACACCCACGCCCGTCATGGTCATGATGAACGGTGTTTGCGCAATCAGCAGCCCGGCGAATACGCCGATGGTTGAAAGAACCACCGCGCTGAGAATCAGCAGCACCGAGAAGAAGCTGTTGAACTCGGCCAGCAAAATCATCGCAATCAGGAAAATCGCTGAACCAAAGGCGAACACCAGGAAGCTTGAGTTTTCCTGCTTCAGTTCTTCTTCGCCTTTGAAGTGAATTTGAATTTTGTCATCAAGGCCAAGACCGGCAATCATCTGCTTGATCTCTTTCACCTTGTCGCCCGCGAACACGCCGGGCAGGGTGCCAGAGGTAATCTTCAAAATGCGCTTGCCATCAACACGCTGAATTTCCGTCACCTTGGGTACCGCTTTGCGCGTCACAAAGTTCGAGGTGGGCACTTGGCCGCCATCACGCGTTTCCACGCGCACGCTGTCCAATTGGTTCAAGTTGCGGTACTCGGCCGGGTAGCGCACGACGATATCAATCTCGTCCACGCTATCATCAGGGCGGTAGCGGCCCAGACGTAATCCATTCGTGATCAGGCGGATCTGATCGCCCACCAGGGCTAAGTCGGCGCCAAACTTGGCCGCTTCCGTGCGGTTCACATCCAGTTCCCACTCGATGCCGGGCAGGGGCAGGGTGTCGTCGACGTTGCGCAAGCCTTCGATCTTGTTCATGCCCTGGCGAATTTTATGCGTCGCGTCCACCAAGGCCTCGGGGAATTTTGAGGCGATCAGCATTTCAATGCTGACGTCATTGGTCATATGCAGCGTTTTGCGGGTTTCCACGACAATGCCGGGAATATCCTTCAACTGCTTCATGGCGTCAGCCAACACAACGTCGGCCGAGCGGCGCTCGTTCCATTCCTTAAACAGCAGTTTGATTTCGCCGATCATATCTTCGTCTTCGCTATTTCCCCCCACGGCGCGACCGGTGCGGGTGTAGATATGATCGAAATCCTTGAACGTGCTTAAGCGCTGCTCAACGGATTTAACCAGGCTGTCTTGCTCGGCCAACGACATGTTGCCCAGGGCTTTGATGCGCAACGAGGCTGAGCGGGGTTCTTCGCTGGGGTTCAGCGTCATGCCTTTCCCGAACATAAAAAACGCGGTGGGCACGGCGAACAGCAGGAACACCGAAATTCCCAGCACGCGTCCCGGATGGTTCAGCGCGCTGTTCAGAATTTTTTTGTAGATCTCAACCCACGACGGATTTCCATCGGCGGACTCCACGGTTTCTTTATCGTCCACCGTGTCCAGATCGCACTTAATGCCCGAGGGCGGCTTCAGCATACCGCCCACCGCAGGCACGAACACCAAACCCATCGCTAACGAGGCCATCAGCACCGCAATCACGGTGAACGGCAGCAAGCCCATGAACTGCCCGATAAACCCAGGCCAGAACATCAAGGGCACGAACGCCGCAACAGTGGTGAGCGTCGAGGTGATGACCGGCACCGCTAATCGCTTTGCTGAATCGGCGTAGGCGTTGCGTGGTTTCTGGCCCGCCATAATGCGTCGGTCCGCGTTTTCAACCACAATAATGGCATCGTCCACCAGCATGCCCGTCACCAAAATCAGGCCGAACACCGCAACGAAGTTGATGGTCAGCCCCATGGCGTACATCACCAGAATGCCAGCGAGGAACGAGCCTGGAATGGCCAAGCCCACCAGCAAGCCGTTGCGCGTGCCCAAGAGGGCCATGCACGCCGCCATCACCAGGAAGATCGCGAGGATGACGCCGTTCTCAATCGTGCCAAGCTGCATCTTCACGTTGACGGAGCGGTCGTTGATGATGTCGATCTTGATGGTGCTGGGCCAATCTTTGGTTTCGCGCTCCAGCACGGCTTTAATGGCGTCCACGCTGTTGATCACGTTGGTGCCGCGGCGGTTGACGATATCAAGCGTTACCGCTCGTCTGCCATCGACACGCACAAAGTTGGCCGCGTCTTTAAACGTGCGGCCAATTTGCGCCACGTCCGATAACTTCACGGTGCCGTTCGCATCGGCTTTAATGGGCAGGTTCCAGATGTCGTCCACATCTTCAAACAAGCCCGGCACCTTCACCGCAAACTTACCCTGGCCCGTATCCAGGTTGCCCGCAGCGACAAGACGATTAGAGCGGCTAATGACGGTAAATAGTTCGTTGTTCGTAATGCCGTAGTGTTCCAGGCGTAAGGGATCAATCACGATCTCCACTTGCTCTTCACGCACGCCCGACACGTTGGCTTCCAGCACGTCAGGCAATTGCGCCACGTGATCACGCAACTCTTGCGCCAAGTGCAAGAGCGTGCGCTCTGGCACGTCGCCCCCGATGGCTGCTGTTAAAATCGGGAAGCCGCCGTTATTGAACTCGCGCACAATCGGTTCATCGGCGTCAGCGGGAATTTTCGGGCGGGCACGGCCCATGGCTTCGCGCACGTCATCTAAGGCCCGGTCCATTTTGGTTTCAGCCACAAACTCCAAAATCACCGAAGCGCCACCTTGGAAGCCGGTGGCCCGCACTTCCTTGATGCCTTGCAGCGCTTGCATCTCTTCTTCGACAGGGCGGATCAGCAAACGTTCAGCATCGCCCGGCGATACGCCTTCCAGGCGCATCTGCACGAAGATCAGCGGCATTTTAATTTCGGGCTCGGCTTCTTTGGGAATGTTGATGTAGGCCAGACATCCCGCCAAAATCAGTACGACCAATGTCACCACCACCATGCGCGTGTGATGAAATGCGGCGTCAATAATGGCGTTCATGAATGGTCCCTCAACCACCGAAAGCTGCTGCGATATGCGCGTGCAACTTTACTCCCAAATCTGCATTTGGTTTATCCCGCATGCGCTTCAATCGCATGGGATTATGGGTAACGCCGTGTAACACGCCACGCTGCGGATGAATGAGCGCGGAGGGCGGTAAAAAAAAGCCCGAAACGCAGATGGAATGAGGGGAAGTTGTCTGCGTTTCGGGTTTAAAAACACGTTGTGGTGAAGGACCGTTTAGCTCACGCGGCAGCTGGAAATACCAAGCCAGCTGTAGACGAAACAGAAGCCCTTAATCGCCGACCAGATCAGCGAACCGCCGAACAGCCAACCGGTGGCTATGGTTGCGTACGCTGTTGGGGTATCAGGGGTGCCGGTTAAAATCGGCATGGCCAGGAAAAACATCCCGATCAACACCCGCGCCATCCGATCAAAGTCGCCCACGTTGGACCGCATGTGAAGCCTCGTTGTTTGCGTTGAATTACATCCTTTCTACGGAGGGACTTTGCCGTTGGATGTGTGGATCTGCGAGGGTGTGCGCTGCATTCCATTCTGCGGTTAGCGCGGCGCGCTGAGCCGCCCTTGTGCGTTAAAGGTATGCATGATAAAACTGAACCATATGGTTCAGTATAGAAATATGGCTCAGCACACACACGCCCGCTTCGACGCTTCATTTGCTGCACTCGCCGATGCCACGCGCCGTGGTGTGCTTGAGCAGCTTGGCCGTGCCGATGCGTCCATCACCGACTTGGCCGATAAGTTCCATATGACCCTGACGGGCATGAAAAAACATATCGGTGTGTTGGAAGAGGCGGGGCTTGTCACGACCAAGAAGGTGGGCCGTGTGCGCACCTGCAAGCTTGGTCAACGCTGTTTTGCGGAAGAGGCCGCGTGGATTGAAAATTATCGCCAGCTTTGGGCCGCGCGCTTCGATGCGCTCGACAATGTGCTCGAAGACCTCAAGGCGCTCGAAGACCTCAAGGCGCTCGAAGACAGCAAGCGCCAAGAGAAAATGCGTGAACGCAAGAAAAGCAATAGAAGCAAGAAACGAGAGTGACCCATGACAAACGATACGTCAGTCGAACGGACGTCAGACCGCGAGCTTGTGGTTACGCGCACCTTCAATGCACCGGCGCGGCTGGTGTTTGAGGCTTGGACCAAGCCCGAACTGTTGAAACGCTGGTGGGCCCCAAAGTCATACGGAATTTCTTTTGTATCGTGCGAAGCCGATGTGCGCGTTGGCGGTGCCTATAAATTTGTGTTTGCTCATCCGGCGGCAGCGCAGCCCATGGCCTTCTTTGGCAAGTATACTGAGGTGACACCGCACACACGTCTGGCGTGGACGAACGATGAAAGTGCAGACGGTGCTGTCACCACTGTGACCTTCACCGAACAAGGTGGCGTGACGCGGGTTGTGATTCACGATCTCTATCCATCAAAACAAGCGCTGGATGAGGCCGTTGAGTCCGGCAGTACGGGCGGCTGGCCCGAGCAGTGCAATCAGTTGGATGCGCTGTTGGTGGAGTTGGGGGCGGCGTAAGCGCCGTTCTTCTGTCCTTCTTACAATAGTCATCCCCGCGAAAGCGGGGATCCATTGTTAAACAAAGCGCTCGGCTTGTTGCCTGGACTCCCGCTGGAGTTTACGCTTCGGCCTCGCTTTGCGAGGACCGGGCCCGGGAGTGACAAGTTGAGTTTAAGGCATCGTGTTTGCCTCACTCTCAAATATCACACCGGGAATAAATTCCGGGATGACGGCTTGAGTTTTAAGCGTGCTGTCTGCGCGCCAACCAAAACTCTGCCACCAGCCCAGCCACTAAAAAGACGGCCGCCACCACATCAGCGATAACAACGCGGTCGAGTGCAGCATTCGTGCTGCCCACCCAAACTGCAATCGCGATAAAACTGGCTGCGCTGAAAAAGCCAACAGTCATGGCGATGATGCGGAAAGGGCGAAACCAAATCGCACTCAGCATCAACACACCCAACATGCCAAACAGCACTGCGCGATGTTGCAACAGAACGCTCAAGTTCGGATCAGTCACTTCAATCCCGTAAAGCTGCGTCAGTGCACTCGCACCGACGACACCCGAAACCGGGAGCAGGTGAATGATGCCCGCCACAAGAAGGGCCCCTGCTGACACGTGCTTCATGCTGATCTCTTTCCAGGCTTCGAGTGCGTTATCTTATCGTTTAAATTTCCAACGCACGATGAATCCAACGATTATTGATAGCAGAAACGCTCCGGGTACGCCGGATGCGACGCGCAATGCTGGCGACATTTCCATCAAAGTAAGCGGCATCGCGTAATCGATCAGGTTTAATGAGCCGAAAAAACCAATCAGGCTTGGCACAGGTATAGCCCATGCCATTGTCTTAGCGATGCCATGCGAAAAGAATACTCTGCACACTAAATACGTAACGCCGCCAACCAGAGCGAAAGCGATGAAAAGGAATGCAAGAGCAAAAAATGGATCAAACAAATGAAGGAACTCACACTTATTTGTAGAGCGGGGTGCCCGTGTCATTTTCAGGAATAAGCACGTGTTTTTCTTCGCTTTGGACTTTTCGGGCCGGAGGAACCGATGGGTTTTCCGCGTACGCCGTTCCATCGAAAGGTAAGGCGGCTTCATAACCGGGGATGATGCCGCCGCCACGCACCATAACGGCGAGATCGGGCAGGCCATTTGTTTTTGTGCTTAAGTACGACACTGGCAAATTGACAATGCTGATGCTGCTAAGAAGGTGAAAAGTCGTATCGCGGTATCGAAGAACTAAAAGCTCGCAGCCGCCACTCCCACAATAGAGACGCCCTTGCAGATAAACGATGACTAAATTCGTGTCTGGGATTCGTACTGCTGAATAGTTTACCGATTGATCGAGGCCATAGTTAGGCTCGTTTAAATGAGCCTTCAAAAACGTTTCAAGCCGTATTCGATCTGGCGTGTCATCTAGCGGGGCAGCATGTACGACCTGATGCGTGAACAAGGTAAAAGCCACGGAGATGGCAAACAGGATACGGATCATTTTTCGATCAATACGATATGACAATATAGCCTGACATTAGCACATGCGGGCATTTGCCATAAAGTTTCGCGTGTAAAGGGCGAGGGAAAGCAGCAATAAGCCCGGCCTGCGAGTACGTGTGCAAATGGCATAGAAAAATGCCATTGGCCGGGTAAGCTTTGGCCATCGCGAGGAGCATTCGCGCCTCGAGGGGATACTAAACCAAGCTTTTTGAATTGAGGGAGAACCACCAATGGCGCTGCTGTGGAAAGCCACCGCGATGCAAACCAACAACGTGATCGTCAACGGCGTGACCACGCGCGAAGAGGCCATGGCGATTGTGAACAAAAGCATCGACCGTTGGGAAATGCTCATTCGCTTTGCCGTGGGGCGCGGCGGCGGCTTGCCGAACCTGGTGCTGTTCCCCGAGTTCAACTTGCAAGGCTTCCCTTTAAGCGAAAACACCGAGACCTGGATTAAAAAAGCCTGCTTCCAAATTCCGGGCTCGCCGGAAATCGAGCGCCTGCAAAAAATCGCGCAGAAATACAAAACCTACATTGGCGCTAACGCCTACGAAGCACCGCCGGATTGGCCGGGCCGTTATTTCAACTGCTCGTTCCTCATCAATCCGTCGGGCGACATTGTGCTGAAGTATCGCCGCATCTCAACCGCGCAAGCCGCATCCCCGCACGATGTGCTGGACGAGTATTTGGATAAGCACGGCATTGAAGGCCTGTTTCCGGTTGCGAAAACCGAGATCGGCAACATTTCCATGATGCCCTGCGGTGAAATTCTGTGGCCCGAAACCGCACGCTGTCTGGCCTTGCGTGGGGCGGAAGTGATTTTGCACCCCACCTCAGACCATGGTCAGTCGGATGCGATGGCTTGGGAGTCATCCAAGAAAGTGCGTGCGGCTGAAAACATGGTGTATTTTATCTCGGCCAATGCCGGGAAACTGGTGAACGACGGCTTGCTGCCGGAAGACACACACGCCGGCAATTCCAAGATCATCGACTTCCAAGGGCAGGTGATGATCGCCAGCAATACAACGGGCGAGAACTGCAACGCCTCGACCGTGATTGATATGGATGCCCTGCGCCGGGCCCGCTGCACGCCCACGGGGCCGTTCGGCGTCAACCGCCTGGCGCGCTTGCGCTCGGAAGCCTATGCCAAAGTGCTCTCGGAGGCGTCATTCTATCCGCCGAACCTGTTTGCCCATCACACCATGGATTCCAAACAGCGCATTCAAGACGCGCTGATCGATGTGATTAAGCGTAAGGTGACTGAAGGCGTTTTGGTGCCGCCGTCGCAAGATGCCGCACTGAAAGGCTATAACGTCTGGGGGAGCTAGACATTCATGATGCGCAGCGCAGCACTTCTTGTTACCGCCTTAACTGGTTTGAGTATGGGAAGTGCGAGCGCTGAAACGCCGCTGCGCATCGCGACCCCGCTGTTCGTCCCTGAATTCGGTAATCCGTATCAGGCTTTAACGTTACCGCAGATCGTCAGCACCCTGGCCAGCTTCGACCCCATGGTGGTGATCGACGCGAAGGGTAAAGTTTTACCGTGGCTCGCGGAAAGCTGGACGACCACAGACAGCAAGGTGTGGACGATCACGCTCAGGGAAGGCGTGACCTTCGCCAACGGCGTGCCATTTACGTCTGAGGCTGTGGTGGTCTCGGTCGAGCACATGAAGACCGACAAGGGCCGCATTGAAACCGTCGGCAGCAGCCTGGCCAACATCGAGCGTGCCGTTGCTGTTTCGCCCCGCGTGGTCGAACTGCACTTGAAGCGCGCAGACGCATTGTTTCCGCCGCGTATGGCGATGTGGAAAATTCCTGAACCGGCAAGTTGGAAAAAACTCATCGCCGACGGTGGCTCGCCACGCGCAATCGGGACAGGCCCATACATGCTGACCGAAAGCACGGCGGCAAAGCTGGTGCATAAAGCGAACCCGTATGCCTGGAATAAACCCAAGACGCCGGCGTTGGATGTGATTCAATTGCCAGACCAAGCCGCCCGCATGCGGGGCATTGCCTCGGGGAACCTAGATATCGCCATGCAGGTGGGGGCGGGGGACCGCGAGGAACTGAAAAGCTTGAACGGCAAAGCTTTGCAACGCTTAAGCACGCGCGTGACGTATCTGTCGTTCATCACCGAAGAAGAGGTGAATAAGACCTCGCCGATTCAGAACCAGAAAGTGCGTCAGGCCCTGAATTACGCCGTCGACCGCGATAAAATTACGTCCTTGCTGTTGGAGGGTGTGGCCACACCCTCAGCTCAACTGATTCTGCCGGGGGCGACGGGGTATGTGGCGGACTTGAAGCCGTTCCCGTACGACCCGGCCAAAGCCAAAGCGTTGTTGGCCGAGGCGGGCTACCCCAACGGTGTGAAGCTGACCATGCGGGCCTCGGTGGTGGGGGCTGATCAATCCTCGCTCTATCAGCAGGTCGAGCAAGACATGCGCGCGGCTGGCATTGAGTTGGTGACGCAACCAACCGCAGTGGCGGAAATGACGCGCATTATGTTCGAAGGCAAGTTTGGCGCGGATATGTTTACCAACATCTCGCGGGGCCTGGATGCGCTGGGCGATTACCGCTACCGCTCGTGCTTGGGCTTAACGGGCCAGAACAAGCCCTATTTCTGCGACCCTGTGGCGCTGGAGTTGATCAAGCAGGCGCAAGCCACCACCGATGGGACAGAGGCCGACCGGTTGGTGCAGCAGGCCACGCGCCGCGAGTACGACAATCCGCCGGGCGTCTTCCTGTGGCAGGAAAGCTATTTGGACGGGGCCAGTTCTCGGGTGCTGGCCGCGCCAGATTATGGATCCTATTACGACTTTCTTCCGTTACACTTAATCAGCGTAAAGCAGTAAGGGGGCGGCGATGACCAAATATCTGATCTGCTACGGGGCAACGTTGTTCGCGTTGCTGGTGATTGATGGCGTGTGGTTGGGCGTGGTCGCCAAGAACCTCTATCAAGAGCACTTGGCCTATCATATGGCTGAGAAAGTGAATTTCGTCGCAGCTGCGGCGTTCTATCTCATGTACCCCATCGGCCTTGTTTATTTCGCAGGCGCGCCCGCCTTAGCGAGCGGGGAGTGGCAAGACGCGGTCTTGAAAGGGGCGTTGCTGGGGCTGATTGCATACGGCACCTATGACCTCACCAACCTGGCGACGTTCAAATCGTTCCCGCTGCAGATTGCGTTGATTGATATGACCTGGGGGTCCTTGGTGTCGGGCGCGGCGGCGACGTTCGGGATGTGGATCACGCGGAATATCGGCTGATCGAAAGCGCATTAAAACGCGCTCCTTCTCCACACACCTCACACAATCCCCCTGTTATCGTCTGTTATTTACAGAGAGAACAGGCGGTGCGGATGATGGAGAGCCCGTTCTACTTTTAGGACGTCTTCGCTTAAGAGGTCTTCGCTTAAGAGGTCTTCTCTGCGCTGACGGGGGTTACCTTCTGACCGACCGCCACATACTCCTGACCCACCACAATCAAGGTGAGTTGTTCCGGCAAGCCTGACACCCAGGTGCCATCCGGGCCATCATCGAGAATCTCAACCGGCCAGAAGCGCACTTTGTTTTCATCATCAACACCCTTCACGCCGATCTTGCCTTCATCAGACAAGGTCATCACCGATGATGAAATGCGGTGCGCGGTGTTTTTGCCAAATGGCAAGCGCAGTTGCGCCGCCAAGCCCGACAACACGCTCAGGTCAGGGTTCGGGGCCAGCACTTCGATTGTGAAGGTGCGCGTATTGGGATCGGACACCGAGGCGATGTAGCTCACTTTGCCCTCAAGTGTTTTGCCGCTCGACAAAATCACCTTCGCTGGTGAATTCAACACCGCATCACCGACGTTACGCTCTGACAACTGTGCTGTGATCTTGATGGGGTCGAGGTCCACAACGGTGCCGATTTTATCGCCCATATTCAGCAGCGCGCCTTCATCCACCAAACGCGTATCAAACTTGCCATCGAAAGGCGCTTTGACTTTGGTGTTCGCCAGATCGAGCGCATAGCGCACCACGTCTGCTTTGGCTTGTGCCAACTGTGCTTCAGCCTCGGCGAGTTTCACCGCACTTTGAAAGCTTTGCTTGGCCAACTGGCGCGCCCCTTCGGCCTGCATCTCGCGCTGTGCCAAGTTGGCGCGGGCCTGTGCTAACTTGGCGTCGCGATCATTTCCCGCCAACTGAATAATCTCTTGGCCGTCTTTCACGGGCTGGCCACGGTCGACGATGATCTTCTCAACCCGGCCAGCGACTTCAGCGCGCAGATCAACCGACCGCGAGGCCATCGTGCGCCCCTGCAAGATCACCCCGCTTTGGTAGGCTTGCGCAACCGAGCGGATGACCTTCACCGTCGTCTCAGGCACTTGCGCTTGCACACCAGAGGCCGCCGTCGGGGCGGGGGCTGGCTTCCCGGCACGGGTCAGGACGCCCGAAGCAACCCACAAGGCACCGACGCCAATGATGGCGATCGCAGTGATTTGCGCTTTATTCATGGCCATATCGGGCAATCCCTTGATAACACGCCGTTTCCCACCCCTGGGCCCGTCGACGTGGCAGGGTTCGCGTGTTTCCCTAATGAACGCAACTTTTTTAGTGTTACGGAAGGTAACTGTCCGCAGATTAGCGTGCCCGAAAAGCGGGTCATCTCGTTGATTGATAAGTATCAAATCGGCGTGACGAATTTCGGTGCAGTGCCAAAATCCCGCTTTACTTTGATGGCAGATTAACTACGGTCCGCGCGATTTCAGGTCACGCGATTGGACGTTTGAATGGTGCGGGCCTCTCTTCCTCGGGTGGGTATCAAAGCGAGTTCACAATGAAAAAAGTTCTCTCGATTTCTGCAGCAGTCTTCGGTTTGGCGCTGTCATTCTCGTCCATCAATGCTGCATCGGCACAAGCGCCTGATGAAGCGACGATGAAACTGGGCCAACGCGTATTCCTGATGTGCCGTTCATGCCATTCCACCGAAGCTGATGGCCGCCACAAAGTTGGCCCGAACCTGCACGGTGTTTTTGGTTCGAAAGCCGGCAGCAAAGAAGGCTTCAAGTATTCTGATGCCGTGAAAAATTCAGGCATTACATGGTCAGAAGAAACCATCAACGAATGGCTGACCAAGCCGAAAGATTTCCTGCCCGGTAATAAGATGGCTTTTGCCGGTGTGCCCAAGCCGGAAGACCGCAAAGCTTTGATCGCGTACTTGAAAGATCAGACAAAATAATTTTGTCCAAATCATTCGCTGAAATTTAGCAACGAAAAAACGGCGCTTCGAGATGAAGCGCCGTTTTTGTTTGTATCGCTTATTCCGCTGCTTATTTTATTTTACGACAGTCACAGGTACCCCAGCCAAGGCGATCACCTTGGTTGTTACGGATCCCATCAGCAGCCCTTTCAAATTACTAATCCCGCGTGCGCCGATCACGATGTCCTGACAGGCGGTTTTCTTTGCGAACTTCGCAATCACTTCGGCGGCATCACCGACTTCCGTATAGGCATCTGCCTTAAGGGCGCGCTGAAGCGTGCGAATTTTTGGTAAGCCCAACACTTTCTCGCTCTCGCTGTTTTGATAATCGCGGATTTCTGAGCGGCTGACAAAGCGGTTGGTCGGCATGCCTGGCTGCACGTTTAACAGCAGCACTTCAAAGCGTTCGCCTTGTTTGCGGCGGGTGGCGAGGTATTCCAAAGCTTTAATGGAATGCGAGGACCCATCAACGGGCACGAGAACACGGCGCATCAGAACTCCTTCACTATTGTGCTGATTGTTCTTCGGGCGTGTGTCGCCTGCTCGCGACTTTCCGAAGATCATCAGGGATTTTCCCACTGTAAACCGCATCCCCGATGAAGGGTAGTGCTTCAGGTGCGCAGGTATTCACCAATGTGCCGCCGTTGTTCTACTTTCTCAAACAAGCTGAACTGATTTGCGCACTACTTCGTTTTCTTGGTTTTCTTGGCTTTAATAGCCGACCGTGCGGCGGCCTCGAAAATTTGCTCGCACATGCCCATGGCTTTGGCCCAGCCCGCTTTGGTGTCGAGTTGAATGCCGTTGAAGTCTGGGTCGCTACCGGCCCGTAACGCCATGTACATGGTTGCCGCGTACATTACCATGCGCACCGTCATCAATTCAGGGTCACGGAAGCGCGGGTCATCTTCACTGCGTGGTAAGGCGCGCGCGCCCAATTTGCGCTTCACTTTCGACAAAGCCTGCGTGACTTCGGAATTGCCGCTGAGGTGATAGGCGAGAATTTTCAACGCCACCGGGCGCGAGCGCAAATTCGTGGCCCCGTGCACCATGATTTGTTTTAGGCCCGACAGACGCGTCTCACGATCTGGTGAGTTAATTTGGTCTGCAAATTTCTGATCGCTGGTCCACAGGTGATGACGCTCGGCACACGCTTGAACCAAACCTTGGAAGCCGCCGAAATAGCGATAGATCAGTGGCTTCGCGATACCGGCTTCTTCCGCCACGGCAGTGACGTTGGCGGCTTCGATGCCACGCGTGAGGAGGAGGCGTTCAAAGGCATCAATGATCTTGATGCGCGTGCGATCACTTTTGCGCAGCTTTGATTTTTCGGTTTGCGCATCAGCGCTTATTACGGGCGTTGCTTCGCTCACGGCGCTGAAACCAAGGCTAGAAGGTTACTCAACATGACCAATTTTAAATGGCTTAGGCGATTGGACCAGTGGGCACAAGCCCCGGACCAAGCCCTGACCAAAAGATACCCCAACGCCTAAAGTATTCCATGCCCAGGTATCGAACACCAGATGTCGAAACTGTCAGGAACGCCTTGTCAGCCCGTTTTAAGCCGTGCAGCCTTTCCGTATCAGGGGTAGGGGGAATTCAAATGCGTATCATAGTGTTGGGCGCCGTTATTGCGCTGTTATCTGTCGGTACAACTCACGCCCAAGTTACAGACTGGGGTGGTGGGTTTTCAACAGGTGTGGATTCCGCCACCACTACGTCGTTCGCCGCAACCTCGAACGCTCAAAGCCCATCCAAAGCGAAGTGCAATGCGCTGGCCGGCTTTGCAGTTGCTTATGCCAAAGAAACCTCAGCGCGTAGTCGCTTTGCACAGATTATCGATGCACCAACCTCAGTGCTCTCTGCTGAAATCATTCCGGCTGAGCGCGACCTGCCCGAAGTGTGCCGCGTCTCAGGCATTGTTGCGCCGGATATTCAGTTCGAGTTGCAACTGCCAACAACCGCATGGAACGGCAAATTCATGCACTACGGCTGTGGCGGTATGTGCGGTGTTGTATATCGCGTGCAGGCCGAAGAACCGCTGGCGCGCGGCTATGCGGTGATTACCAGCGACATGGGCCACACAGGTTCACCGAACAACACAGCGTTCCGATACAACGACATCACCGCGATGATCGATTTTTCATATCGCGCAACCCACGTTGTCACACTGGCGGCCAAAGAAATCATCGATGAATTCTATGGCAACGGCCCACAGCGTTCGTACTTCATGGGCTGCTCAACCGGCGGCGTGCAGGGCGTGATTGAAGCACAGCGCTATCCGCACGATTTTGATGGCATTATTGCTGGTGCGCCAGCGTATGGCACGGGGCCAAGCTATTTGGAGTGGAGTGCGCGCGCCAACTTAGACGCGCAGGGAAATGCCATCATGGATGACAAAAAGTTGCCATTGGTGCGCAAGGCCGTGATTGCGGCGTGCGATAAGTTGGACGGGACAGAAGATGGCCTTTTGCAAAATCCCGCCACGTGTAAATGGGACCCCAGCGAGATTGAGTGTAAAGGCAAAGCGAGTGCCAGCTGCCTGACAAAGGCCGAAGCCGATGTGGTGCGCAAAATTTACAAAGGGCCTGCGAACTCAAAAGGTGAGTCTGTGTCGCTGGGCTATGCGGGCATGGCGCGCGGCTCGGAATACATGTGGTCGCCGTCATTCATTGCGCCCAAGGGCGAGAAGGCCACACGCTTGGTGGACTACAACGATTGGTTTGGCGACGGTGTATTCCCGACCGTGGCCGCAAACGCCAAGCGCCCGTATGACTACGATAGCGATCCGCAACGCGGGAATACGGGTTGGGGTGGCCCCGTGTTCCAATGGCTGCGCTACGCGATGAACCCCGATTTGCGCCGCTTCAAAAACGCAGGCGGTAAAATGATTCTGTATCACGGCTGGGATGACAACGAGACCGCACCCGGTGCCTCGGTGGATTATTACGAAACCACCAGCCGTACGATGGGAGGCGATGCCGCAACGCAGGAGTTCTTCCGGCTGTTTATGATCCCCGGCATGGCGCACTGCCGCCGTGGCCCCGGTGGCGATGCGTTTGATGTCATTACATCGCTGGAAAAGTGGGTCGAGAAGGGCGAGGCCCCTGATCAGTTGTTGGTGCATCGCTTGAAGAAAGAGCAAACCTATTTGGGCCTGCCGCGCCTGCGGTATCCGCTGGCGGCAGACAGTTACGATAAGACGCGCCCTGTGTTTCCGTACCCGGCCATTGCAAAATGGTCGGGGCAGGGAGATCACGCAAAGGCTGAAACCTGGGAGAAGGTTGCACCGTAACTGTTATAGTCGTGGCAACTGGTTAAGTTAATAAAGGCCATAAACTTCTCCGAAATGAGGGCAGGCCATCCCTCAGCGCTGCTAAACAAAAGACAAGGAAATTTTACTTGATCAATTTGCCACATCATTTTGCCAGGCTTCAGGATTTTATCGAGGAGCGTCGCAATGAAATTTATCCAGAACATCCATCGCAATTGCATACGGATATCACGAATCAAATGATTGAGCGCTTAAATGCCTTGGTTCCGCTTGAAGGTAAAAAAGTGCTGGACTGCGGCTGCGGCCAGGGGGTCGCGCTGAAGAATTTTAAAGAACGCGGGGCCAATCCGATTGGCATAACTTTTGGTGAAGATTACCGTGCGTGCAAGCAGTATGGATTTGATGTCTACGAGATGGACCAATCCTTTTTAGATTTTCAGCCGAACACTTTTGATGTGATCTGGTGCCGCCACGCCTTAGAGCACAGCCTATTCCCCTTATTTACTTTAAAAGGGTTCTATGAGGCTCTCAAACCAGAAGGTATTTTATACATTGAAGTGCCAGCCCCGGACACATTAGCGCATCATGAAACAAACCTGAATCATTATTCATGTTTTACAAAGAGTGCGTGGGTCAGTTTGCTTCAGCGTTCTAAATTTAAAGTAGTTGAAAGCAGTGATATTTTAATAAAACTTCAAGGCGGCGATGACGTCTACCACAGCTTCTTTTTGCAAAAATAAAACTGTCAGCTAAGGCCTGAACTGCACCATCGGACTCATTGAGCATGATTTCGTGTGGAGATCGGTTGTGTTCTGTGAGGTCAATGTGTGCTGGGGCAAGTGAAAGAGACGGGATAGCAATCGCTTGGATTCTTTACTGCCGCCGTTGCCCCGGTGGTGATGCATTCGATGTGATCAGATCAGGAAAACTGGGTCGAGAAGGGCGAGGCCCCTGATCAGTTGTTGGTGCATCGCTTGAAGAAAGAGCAAACCTATTTGGGCCTGCCGCACCTGCGGTATCCACTGGCGGCTGACAGTTACGATAAGGCGAGGCCTGTGTTTCCGTATCCCGCAATTGCCAAGTGGAATGGCCAGGGAGATCGCAATAAGGCAGAGACATGGGTGAAGGCGCTGCCGTAACTCTGACTTTCGTTCTTTCCGCTCCGTACTTTCACAATGCAGAAGTTGTCTCTGCATCTGTTGCGACTGCTTCGGAACCTGCGTGAATATGCGGAACCCACATGTGCGATTTTATTATCTTTAAGCTGTCTTCGGGCACTTCTAGCCCCTTAAGGCTGCGGCCAAACGTAAACGCACAAAAATCAGCCAGTTGAAGTGTAGGGGAGTCCGCCCGCCCTACGAAATGAACGGTGTCCACGATACGTTTAAGAGGGGTCCGAATAACATCTGGGTTAAGTTCAGGAACGTAGTGAGTGATTCCATCTTTCCAAAAATTATCCGACCGCAGATTTCTGATAATACTCTGTATTGCGGATTTTGCTTTCGTACCATCTTCATGAACTACAACAGCCAGTTCATTCGGAGAGAATTTAGCTAGCCAAGCATCAGCTTTTAACAAGCATCCCAAAATCCCCAAAGCCTGAACAAAGTTGGTGTGATCTTGCCTGTCAGTGTTAGGAACGATTGCTTCAATAGTGGTCCTGTCATGTGATTCAAGAACTACTGGGAGCACAAAATCCTCAATGATTTTTACGATCTCGTTGAACACACGTAATCGGCGCTCAGGAGGCCATTCACTGCGGTGCCGTCTGTAATAATCACTGCCTTGGTAAAGGTCGGTGGCGTGGAATGTAAAATTGTGTCGGTCATCTTCAGGGATATTTTCTTCAATAAGAGCATCAAATCTCTCTCTGATTTTCGGATATTGAGTATCCCCATGCACAATTACGCCCGCCACCGACACGCGGGGGGCATCAAACGATATTCCGGTTTCATCCAGATATAAGAACCGCACCAGATTTGGCCCTGAAACTTTGATCTCATATGAAGCTACCATATCTAGCGGCTGGCACTTCAAGTTGTAACATGCCCGGCTTTCGGGCCTTGTATACTGCATCCTACCGCAGCGTGGTCATAGGCCAATCGTGTTGGAGCCTCACGACCCCATTCGCTAGTATGCCCCCGCGTTGAAGATTGGATTTCATTCGGAGGGGACCCCCGCATGCGTACTCGTTACATCAGCCGCCGTGGATTGTTGCAAACCGCTACCGCCGTTGCGGCTGTGGCAGGGGCACGTCCGTTACGTGCGGCGACACAGTCTGACGTGTTGATCATTGGCGCGGGCCTGTCGGGCTTACGTGCTGCGCATGACTTGCAAGACGGCGGCGTGAATGTGCAGGTGATCGAAGGCCGTAAGCGCGCCGGTGGCCGTGTGTTGTCGCTGACCGACATTCCCGGCAACCCAGAAGCGGGCGGTAACGGCATTGGTGCAGGCTACGGCCGCATGATCGACAGTGCAGCGCGCTTCAAGGTCGAATTGCAAAACATTGCCGACCGCGCACCGATGATCTTCCAACGCGAGTTGGTCTTGGGTAGCGAGATCATCAAGGAAAAGGATTGGGAAAATCACCCCAAGAACCCGTTCAAAGGCCCGATGAAGAAGATGATGCCGTGGATGCCGCTGCCGTTGTTGATGACGCAGAAGAACCCGCTCGGCAAAAACTACGAAGATTGGTACGACCCGAAGAGCTTCCACCTTGATATCTCGATGGCGGATTGGTTCCGCAGCGTTGGCCTGGACGATGCGGCGATCAACCTCTGCTACAACACCAACATCGACCACGGTTCGTCGGCTGATGACGTCTCGGCCTTGATGGTTGCCTTCGTGTACTCATGGGGCAACATGCAGCGCGATATCGAACCGCGCGCAACCTACGCAGCGAAGGGCGGCAACCAAGCCATCCCGAACGCGATGGCGAAAGCCTTGGGTGACAAGGTGCACTACAACAAAGCGGTGGTGGGTATCCGCACCGAAGGCAACATGGTGGAAGCCGTGTGCGCCGATGGCAGCGTGTACAAAGCCAAGAAGCTGATCTGCTCGGTGCCGTTTGCAGCCCTGCGTAATGTGAAGATCGACCCGATCGTTCCGGGCGCGCAAGGCAAAGCCATTCGCACCATGGGCGTGCAACAACTCACCCAAACCCACCTGATCGCCAAGAAGCCGTTCTGGGAAGCTGACGGCCTGAAGCCCGGTATGTGGACCGATGGGCTGCTGGGCAACGTGATGGCGCAGCCGTTCGGCGAAAAGCCGACCGACATTTCAAGCTTCACCGTCTGGCACCGCGGTTTTGCGGCTCAAGCCATCGACCGTATGCCGGAAGCCGATGCCAAGAAGTTCGTGATTTCGGAAATCGAGCGCTTACGTCCGGCGGCGAAGGGCAAGCTGGAAGTGAAAGGCTTCAAGAGCTGGGGCAATGATCCGTTCTCATGTGGCGACTGGGCCGTCTGGGCTCCGGGCCAGGTGAAGGAATTCATTAATGAGATCGCCAAGCCGCACGGCAACATCCACTTCTGCGGCGAGCATACCGCGAAGTCGAACCGGGGCATGGAAGGGGCTATGGAATCTGGCGAGCGCGCGGCCCAAGAAGTGCTGCAAAGCCTCTAATCCAATCGCGATAGACCAAACACAAAACGCCGGGCAGCAAACCCGGCGTTTTTGTTTTAAGGCTTGCTCAGGTTCTGAGCCGCGTTTTTTAAGACTTGTTCGTAGTAGGCGATGATTTCTTCGCGCGTTGGCTTATAGGTGCGGCTGATTTTTGCTTCGTTTGTCTCATTCGTGCGCCATGGCATGTTGTCGTTCGCGCTTACGTTTTTAACTGCGGCAAGGTTTCCGTACAGCAGTTCCTGCATGTCAGAGCTGTTCATCAGAGCCTTCCTTTGCAATTGAACGGGCCACAAATGATCAGAACGTAACCGATCTATAATTATTCGAACTGTCATCGGGTCTCTCTCATGACCATAGAACGTAGAGACTAAGGCGAATTTGAATCTGAATTGGGGCGGGGCTGAGACAGCTGGGGTGAGGGCTTATTCGTTATCGCGACTGACCTTCACCCTAAAGTCGTAGTGGGCGATGATTTCAGCCGGGGTGCTGGCGTAAGCTGTGACGGCATCCACTTGGTACTGCGCGGCCAAGGCAGCGGCGGCACTTTCGGGCGCAGCATCTCCTGAGCCAGAGGCAAGGGCACCATAGAGAAGTTTTTGTAATTCGGATTGCGACATTGGGGGCTCCGGTGGGTTCGCAATTGGTTTTCCACTGAACAGAAGATACCCGCGGGCAACCCAAAGTTTTGTCGCAGTTTGTATCAAATTGGTGCGGGGCGACGGGGGGCGGGGTGCTAAACCTTTGTTTTCCTTTGGCTCTGAATGCCGTATGTGTCGCATATGACCGACCTAGAAGCCCCCGCCGTATGCCCGACCTGCCTGAAGCCGCTGTCTTTATGCGTGTGTGAGGGCCTTACGCCTGTCGACAATAAGCTCGGCGTACTGATCCTTCAGCACCCGCAGGAGCAGGACGTGGATTTGGGCACGGCGCGGCTGACGGCCCTGCACCTGAAAAACGCGGTTCTGAAAGTTGGGCTCTCGTGGCCGAATATCGGAAAGGCTTTGGGTAAAAATGCCGATCCTAAAAAGTGGGCGGTATTGTACCTGGGCTCGGCCAACGCGGCAGCGGCGGCGCCAGGCCAACCCGTCGTGCTGGTGGATAAAAAAGGCAACGCGCTGGGCAATCAGGATGCGCTGCACGAGGTGGAGGGCATCATTGTTCTGGATGGCACCTGGAGCCAAGCCAAGGCGATCTGGTGGCGCAATGCATGGCTGTTGAAATGCAGGCGCGTAATCTTAGGGCCGACCAAGCCATCAAAGTACGGGCGCTTACGCAAAGAACCGCGCCGTGACGGCCTATCGACGATTGAGTCGGTGGCGATGTTGCTGGGTTACTTGGAAGGCAAACCCGAGATCGAAACCGCATTGGTGGGTGGGTTCGAAAAGATGCTGACCAAGTACAAAGCAGTCAAAGGGATTTAGACCGTAGACTGAACATCTGTCTGTTCGGGGTTCACGGTATACAAGGTTGGGCTAGTATCCCGGCCACGTTCGGAAAATGGACATTTCGTTAGGGGGAAGTTGGCATGGATCGCCGTTCATTCATTCAAAGTTCTGCGGCCGTTGCCGCGGTCAGCAGCATGGCCACAGCCGCCCAGGCGCAGTCTAAAAAAGCCAAAGCCTCCAAGTCCGATGTTTTGGACGTGCTGATTATCGGCGCGGGGCTGTCGGGCTTACGCGCGGCGATCGACCTGCAAGACCTGGGGATCAATGCGCAGGTTATTGAAGGGCGTGACCGCGTGGGCGGGCGTGTATTTACCCTGCAAGATATGCCCGGCAAGCCAGAGGCGGGGGGGAATACTTTCGGCGGTGGCTATGGCCGTATTTTTGATATGTGCGACCGCTTTAAGTTACCGCTACGCGATTACATTCCGCGTTCGCGCCTGAATGTGACAGGGCTGTATCTGCAAGATCAGCATATCGCGATGAAGGATTGGGAAAAATCGCCGCTGAACATCATGCCAGAGAAGTGGAAAAAGGCCCCGCCGTTTGGCGTGGCCGATGCTCTGTTTCATGAACATCAAGTGCTGGGCAATCCGGACGATTGGTACGATCCGAATTTCGCGAAGTTTGACGTACCTGTGCACGAGTTCTTTAAAGAGAAGGGCTTTAGCAGCGCACAGATCGACCTGTTCTTCAATACGAACATTAGCTACGGCACGTCGTCGCACGATGTTTCGTTGTTGATGATGATGTACCAGGAGATCTGGTTCCAAACGATGTCAGCCGTTGCGCCGGTGTTGAAGGCGGTTATTGGTGGCAACCATATGCTGCCCGACGCCATGGCCGCCGCGTTGAAGAACGAAATTCATTTCAACAAAACGGTCAAAGGCATTCGCCAAGATAAGAACGGCACGGAAGTGGTGTGCGTGGATGGCACAGTCTACAAAGCCAAGCGCGTGATCTGCACCATTCCAATGCCGATTTTGCGTTATGTGAAGTTCGATAGCCCCTTGCCGGAAGTTCAACGGGAAGCGCACCTGATGGTGCCGTACTTCCCGATGACGCAAGTTCACATCATCCCCAAAACCGAATTCTGGAAAGAGGATGGCCAAGGCCCGGGCATGTGGACCGATACTGCCGCGGGTTGGGTTATGGCCAACCGCTTTGCTGATGATGATAACACGGTCACATCACTCACTGCTTGGCTGCGTGGCTACAACTCAACGCGGATTGACCAAATCTCGCCCGAGGACGGTAAAAAGCTGGTGATCTCAGAGATCGAGCGTATTCGGCCAGCTGCCAAAGGAAAGCTGGAGGCAGTTCACATTAAATCTTGGGTCCGCGATCCGTTCGCCGGTGGTGATTATGCGATCTGGGGGCCTGGCCAAGTGAAGAAGTTCGTGAACGAAGTGGGCAAGCCCCATGGCCGCGTGCACTTTGCGGGCGAACACACCGGCTTGTCGAACCGTGGCATGGAAGGCGCGATGGAGTCCGGCGAACGCGCCGCACAAGAAGCCGCCAGCGCGCTCTAAGTTTCAAATAATTCAGTCGTCAAAAACCGAGAACGCGGGCATCATTCGCACATGAATGGTGTTCGTGTATCTCGGTTTTTGTTTATCGGCTTCAGCGCTCTGACGTTGCTGGTGATGATCTGGGTGCTTGGACCTTTTGGGACCCATAAAGACAGCGGCAGCATGATGGTGTCGTTGTTGCTCTCGCCCTTACTCCTGGTGTGGGGCATCGGCCCATATGCCGTGGCCCACAGATTTGCCGCCGAAGATGAAGGCCGCGGGGCGTGGCTTTTTGTTGCCATTCAGCTGATCGCAGGCGTGGTGATTATGGCGCTGTATGCAGAAGCGTTTGCCATATCGCCCGACCCAAACGTCAATGTGCCTCTGGCCTTTGCCATTATGCCGATCTACCAGTTTGTGGGGGTGCTGATTGGTTATTATGTCCTGCGGGTTTGGCGGAGAAGTGGCCCGCCGCAATAACCGATAGGAGAACCCGCTTTATAGTGCTCGCCAAGGTTACGGCGGGGCTTAATTTCATGGCTTTGAGGTCTAAACGGGATCGGTACACGTAAGAGGTGAGAATTTTATTTCCTTGAGCGAGAAAACCGATGCGCTGCCCCGAGTGCGAAGAATTTGACCAGCTCTTATTCCCTGAGAACGATTTGTATTTCAGCTTCCCGCTGAAGCACACGCAAGAGAAGTTCTCCGCCTATTGTGCAAGAGGCAAGATTGCCGAGAATAATGCGGGCAAAAGTGCATCAGTCGTGAGTTTGCCAAAAACCGCGTTGGGCCCTTTTTTTACAGGGCTGAGTGGCCTCCTGACGGAAGAAGAATTGTCGGCTATCAAAGTGTTGTCGTGTCCGGCCAGAGCAACTCCGACAATTGATGACTTTGGCCGCGTCGTTCCGCTTGATCGGATGATCGCGTCTCATCAAGCCACGTGGATCGAGAGCATCATTACCGGCAACAGCTACAAAAGCTTGTTTCAGCCTATGTTTAACGGAGCCGATGGAAAACTGGTGGCAGTTGAGGCTTTGTTTCGCGGTATTGATGAGAATGGCCAGCTTATTCCGCCAGCCTTTTTGTTTGAATTGGCACACCGTGCGCGCATGACATTCCAGACTGATCTGGCAGCGCGCCGTTCAGCCGTCACAATGGCCGCAGCTGGTGGTTTGCAGGATTTGCTGCTGTTCATCAATTTCAATCCAACCAGTATTTATGATCCCGCCTACTGCTTGCGCAGTACAGTCAGCACCATCACTGAACTTGGCTTCAAGCCAAGTAACATTGTATTTGAGGTGACGGAAACCGAGCATGTGACGAACCTTGATCACCTGCGTGGGATTTTAGCGTTCTATCGCCGCAATGGGTTCAAGATTGCGTTGGACGACGTGGGCTCTGGGTATTCCGGCCTGAACTTGCTTAAGGAATTACAGCCTGATTACCTTAAGATCGACATGCACCTTATCCGCGATATTGATATCGACCCTTTCCGGCAAAGCATCGTGACACATATCGTGGCGATAGCGCGCGAGAACGGTATTAAGGTTGTCGCAGAAGGGCTGGAGACGCCAGAAGAGCGAGCCTGGGCATCGAAACTAAACGTTGATTTGTGCCAAGGGTATTTGTTTTCAAAGCCCGTTGAGGCCCATCAGGTGCGCGACGCATACAAGGCTCAATAAACTGTTTACTTGAACCTAGAGAAAATTGGCGCGCTAGCGTCTGCGCTGATCCCAGTTGCGTCGCAGTTGCCGCACATCATCGTGCTCTTTCTCCGTATTTGCTAACTCGACGGCTTGGAAGACGAGGCCATCCAATTCCTGCTCTGTGAGCTGCAAATTGCAGCCTTTAAACATGCGGTCCATCCAATTGCTGACCAGGAATATCTTTGAATACAAATGGCGTTGATGCGCGGCCGCAAGCCACAGTTCTCCGGCCGCGCATACATCGGGTTCAATTCCATTGCCTTGGAAATAGACTAACCCCAACACAAATTGGCCTTGGGCATACCCCGCTGCACTGGACTGCTTGAAGTAACCAATGCCTTTGTCTTTTTCATCGTTGTAAAAATAGGCGCGTCCTAATTGGTATAGAATGCGACCGTCACCTGGAGCTTTTTCCAACGCCTCATGGCAGGCTTTTTTTGCGGCCTGAATATCGACGTTGGATTGCTCTACGCCAGGGCTGAGTTTCTGCGTGTCTGAGGGGTGTGCCGCCAATCTATCACATTCTGTAACTTTTAAGGCATACGCTTCGGGCGCCAATTCTTCGTGGCGTGCAATAATCTGAAAACCCAATGCCAAGGCGATAAACAGCGCGAAGACAGTTGTGGCCATTCGCATTCGGTTTGCAGACGGAAACGCGCCGCGCCGTGTGCTGGTATCTGTTTTGTGCGACGTGCGTTTGGACCGCTTTTCCATCACGCTATTTCACCTTCAGCGTATTTCTTTTGGGCATTGCCGCGTGCAGGGCATATTGTTACACCGAAAGTACCAATTCTACCGCAAAACGATGCGGTTGGGGCAAGGAGTGAAATGGATATGACAACTACAACCGAACCCATCACCACATTCTCAGCTTTGGCCCTGCAGGTGGATTGCGTTGCCGTCAATGGCAAAAGTAAAGAAGACGCCCATGCTCAGATGTTGGCTCAGATCGCGAAGTTAAAAGGTAACATCATTATCGCCAACAACTTCCATAAGGGCTTTAACGGCAACGATACAAAACTGGTGGTTTTGCCGGAATATTTCCTGTCCAGTTTCCCCATGGGGGAACCCATTGCCAAATGGAAGGACATTGGCGCGATTGATGTCGATGGCGCGGAATACGAAGCCTTGGGGGCGCTTGCGCAAGCCGCAAAGTGCTATATTGCGGGCAACGTTTATGAGAACGATCCCAAGTTCCCTGATCTCTATTTCCAATGCTGTTTCATCGTCGGGCCCAATGGCAACGTCGTACTTCGGTATCGCCGGTTGATTTCGCTGTTCGCGCCAACCCCGTTCGATGTGTGGGATAAGTATTTAGATCTATATGGTCTCGACGGCGTGTTCCCGGTAGCGAAAACTGAGATTGGCAATCTCGCGTGTGTCGCATCCGAAGAAATCCTGTACCCGGAAATTGCGCGTGCCTTCGGTATGCGCGGTGCTGAAATTATATGCCACTCAACATCGGAAGTTGGCGCACCAACCCTGACACCCAAAGAAATTTGTCGCCGGGCACGCGCTATCGAAAATATGTGCTACGTCGTCTCATCCAACACCGCGCGTATTGTTGGGACACCACTCCCGGCGGAGTCCACGGGCGGCATGTCGAAAATCGTCGACTATAAAGGCTTGGTACTGTCCGAGGCGTATACGGGTGAGACGATGTGCGCAAATGCGATCTTGAGCATGAAGTCGTTGCGCGAATATCGTGCCAGTGCGGGCATGACAAACTTACTCTCGCGTCTGCCGATTGAATTGTATTCTGCCAGCTATGCAGGCCGCACCTTCAGTCCGCCAAATACCTTCCTAGAAAACGGGAAAGTGAAGGTGCCCGACCGTGCGTTCTTCGTGAGCCGTCAGCAGGCTACTATTGACCGCTTGAAGACAGAGGGCGTGCTGTAAATGTCGGCGCAAGATGTTGTTCTTGCCTTCTTGAAGGCGCTGGAAGCACGTGATCTGCCATTGGCGTCATCATATCTGGCCTCGGGTGTCGTTCTGACATTTCCAGGTGAGCAAAGATTTAAAACGCTCGAGCAATTAGTCGCTTGGTCGAAGGGACGCTACAAATTCGTCGGTAAAACTTTTGATCATTTTGATGAAACAACGCGTGGCGATATCACAACTGTATACGTGCGCGGCTATTTGAGCGGTGAGTGGCTGGACGGCACAAAAATTACCAATGTGCGCTATATTGACCGGTTCGAGATCAAAGGCGGCAAGATCATCCAGCAAGATGTGTGGAATGATCTCGCTGAGATGAGCGCATGATCGAAACGCTGCGCGCTATTGTTGATGCTGCTGGTCTGCTGGAAGGCAGCGATATCGGCGAGCGTTACCTCAATACGCGCGGCCACGGAATTGCCGGAAAACCACTGTGTGTTGTGCGGCCCACCTCGACAGAACAAGTCTCGGCAATACTGAAGGCTTGCAATGCCGCAGGCCAAACGATCATTGCCCAAGGTGGAATGACAGGCTTGGTGGGCGGGGGGGCGCCGCGCGGTGGCGAAGTCGTGCTCTCGCTCGAACGCATGACCAAAATCGAAGAGTTCGATGCAGAAGGGCGCACAGTCATCGCTCAAGCGGGCGTCGTTCTGCAAACGGCGCAGGAGTACTGTGAGGAGCGCGGCTTTATGCTGCCGCTGGACTTAGGCGCGCGCGGCTCAGCCACTATCGGCGGCGTCATTTCCACCAACGCTGGTGGTGTGCGCGTCATACGTTACGGCATGATGCGTGAGAGTGTGTTGGGGCTGGAAGTGGTGCTGGCCGATGGCACGATCATTTCGTCGCTGAACAAGATGCTTAAGAATAACGCAGGCTATGACCTGAAACATATGTTCATCGGCAGTGAAGGCACATTGGGCATTATTACGCGCGCAGTTTGTCGTTTGCGCCCGAAACCCAAAAGCGTGAACACAGCCTTTGCAAGCTTGGCAACGTTCGAAGATACCGTTGCATTCTTGGGCTTTCTGGAATCCGAACTGGGCGGCGAATTGGGTAGCTTCGAAGTGATGTGGGGCGCGTACGATGACTTTGTGCGCGCGAAATGCCCGTCACTCCGGCCACCACTGCCCGCAGGCCAAGCATTTTATGTGCTGTTGGAAACGTTGGGCAATGACCCGAAGAGTGACCCCCATCATCTCCAAGACATTCTTTCGGAGGCGATGGAGGAGGGGCTTTTAGTCGATGCCGCCGTCGCACAGTCCGATCAGCAGCGCGCTGCGTTTTGGGCGGTTCGTGAGAACGCAGGCGAGGGGTTCCGCAAACTAGGGCCGATTTTTGCCTACGATGTCTCTATGCCAATCCGGTCGATGGGCGATTTTGCAACGCGCGTGCGGCAAGGCTTGGAAGCGGCATACGCTAATCCCACAACGCTTGTGCTTGGTCATATGGGGGACGGAAATTTGCACGTCGTCGCTGGCGTGGGCGTGGGCGGTGAAGACGCACACAAAACCGTCAACGATATCGTCTATGGCGTGATTCGCGATCTGGGGGGCTCTGTGTCGGCCGAGCATGGCATTGGGATTGAGAAGAAGAATTATCTGGCGTGGTCGCGCACGCCTGAGGAAATCGCGCTGATGCGAACGCTGAAGAATACCTTGGACCCCAAGGGCATCCTCAATCCCGGCAAGGTGCTTTAAGACTGAAAGTGCTGTAGCGTTATTCCGCGTCAGCATCCCCTAAGGGAATGCAACTCATAATGCGGCGCATCGCGGTGTTTTTGAACGGCGGTGGCTTTCCGGCGAGACCCGGCAAGCCGATCACATCGCCTTTGCAGTTCTCGCGCGCTTTTGGCTCTTCGGGCGTACCGCGATAGGTATAAATGATGCGCTCGGTTGTCGCGCTTGCTTCGCGGCATACGAAGAACAATTCGCGGGTCGGGCAACGATCCTCCGACGGTACGCGGCCCGACAGAACGCATTCTTCTTCCAACTTCGTCGTCATGTCCTGATTGGCATACATATTGCCTTCCTGGTCCAATACACCAGTTTCAAGGCAGGTCATGGTTGCGTCAGACGGTATGGTCGGCAAGTCGGAGCTTTCCTGGCGAGCGTCTTCACGCTTGGACTTGTTCATTTCAGCCACGACCGTATTCAAATTGTTGGTCTTAGCGTCTTTGACTTGCTCATCCCGGTTTTTGCGCGCCGCACTCAAGTCTTCCAAAAGTTCGGCCCGATTGTTGCTGCTGCTTTGCGCTAATGTCTCAAGACGTGCGGCCTCGGCATTAAAGGCAGTTTCGATGTTTGCAGCCAGGTCATCCAGCATGGTGAGCAGAGCCCCGGCCTGGAGTTCACCCAGAATGCTCAAGTTCGTCATCGCCACGGGCCAGCGCTCGGAACTCGTGTTCGATACGGCAAGGGCGGCGCGCACGTCGCCGGTAATTTTCGGGAACAGCAGCCGCAACGACTTCTGCATCACGTCATCAGCCCCAAGCACATTGCTTGTCCGTGAGAAGAAAGACAGATCGACTAACTGATCTAGCGTATTATGAGCATCGGCAATGCCGGCATTCATGGCCGTCTGGGTGGCCTTTTCGATCACACGCACCAAGGTGGTGGTGGCATCTTTTGAAATATCGGTATTTTTAGCGTTTTGCGCTTCCTCGGCGATGCCGACGAGTTCATAGGCCGCATCCAACGTATCGGAGCTTTCGGCCTGACGTTTTGCGTTGCTTAAAGCCGAACGCAAATCCTGCACAGACGGCGGCTGTGCAACCGCCAACGTGGCAAATGAAACCAGCAAAGCTGGAAAAACGAAGCGTGAAAAAAACGCGGTCACGGGCGACCTGCGACATCCCCAATATCAACCGACCCAACATCGGCAGATCACGAACGCGCAATTGTTAGCATGGGTTGCCTATACGCAGGCAACAGGCCGCAAAGTGTGGCCCGCGTTGCGGGGAAGATGAAAACCCAGGAAAACTGCGCCTTTGCGGGCATCCTATGATCGAAGGCTATGCGATCATGTGCGCTTTATTGGCGGGCGTTGCAAAATCGCAACGTCATAAAATTGCAAGGCCGGTGAGAGCCTTACTTGTCGGGTGGCGGCGACCATGTCCGAAAACCGAACTCCATCCGTTGCGGGCGATGACTTCCACTATAGGCCACATAAATTCGACCAAGGTGTTCAACTGCTTTCAACGCTTCAGCGCCACCTAAATCGAATGACTCAAGACCAATAGATTTCAGCAAGGCCGCCACCTTTGCTTTCGCTTCAGCGCTGGCGCCCGCCATCGGAATTGTAATTGGCCCCCCTGTCATGGCGGGGTCAGCCATCGCGCGGGAACTCGTGGTGTTCAGGGCTTTGATCACAAAGGCGCCTGGCGCTTTGGCTTGGATGCGAGCGGATAAGGCTTCAGGAGTGGCGGGTTCGATCAGCTTACCATTGTCGATGGTCATTTCGTTCGTCGCATCGATAACGATTTTGCCACTGAGATCACCCAAGCTGGATACGGTATCGATCGCCGCTTGTGCTGGCACAGCCAAGATGACCACCGAAGCGTTCTTTGCCGCGTCCTGAATCAGACGGGCACTGGCGTTCTTGCCACTGTCTTTGACCAGCAGCTTTGTTTTCTCAGCGTCCGGGGTGCGCGACCCGTAGACAATTTTATGGCCCGTGGTGCCCCAGCGTTTTCCCAGCGCCGTGCCAACGTTGCCTGTGCCTATTATTGCGATGGTTTCAGGTTGTACGCTGGTTTTTGCTTGCGCATGCGCCGAAGCGAGCAGAGCTGCTGTCACGGCACTGCCACCAACGACACGCCTGCGTGTGAGATTGCTCATATGCGGCTTATTCCCCAAGGCTATTTATTTGCGGGCAGGACCTGTTTCGAGGGGCAGGCTGTGATCTGCGCCCCATTCCACCCAACTGCCATCGTAGATGCCCACATCGTCCTTGCCGAGCAAATAAGCACCTAAGGCGACGTTGCACGCCGTGACCCCGGAGCCACAGGACGTAACCAGGGGTTTACTTAAATCCACCCCCGCATCGGCAAAAGCTTTGCGGATATCATCCTTGCTTTTCAGGGTGAGTGTGGCGGGGTCGTACATCTGCATGAATGACATGCTCAGCGCGCCGGGGATGTGCCCAGAGCGCAAGCCTGGACGGGGCTCGGGTTCGGTGCCGGTAAAGCGGCCAACGCCGCGCGCATCCAAAACCTGCCATTCCTTTTTATCGATGTTGGCTAGCATGTCTGCTTTTTGGCGGACGACACCGGGGCCTTTGCTGACGCTAAATGTGGCTGGTGTTATTTGGGGTGTTTCAGTTGAGAGCGGACGGCCTTCGCTGATCCATTTTTTTAAGCCACCATCCAGCACGGACACTTTGGTGTGGCCGAAGTGACGGAACATCCACCAAACGCGTGATGCGGCGCAGGGGCCGCCCCAATGGTCGTATGCCACGATGTGGTTGCTGTTGCTAAGGCCGAGCGCCCCAACTTTTTGGGCGAAAAGGTCTGCCGATGGGAAGGTGTGGTCCTTCTTTCCATTCGGATCTGCGATGTCGTTGATGTTGAAAAATACCGCGCCTGGTAAATGGCCTTCGGCATATTGCTTGAGGGCAGGCTCAATGCCGCCCGGTACGAAGTAGCTGGCGTCGACAATGCGTATACCCGGGTCGTTGAGGTGCGCGGCCAGCCATTCGGTTGAAACAATGGGGTCAGCAGTCATGACAATATCCTTATTTCCAACTCTTACTTCCATTTCGCCAAAATGCGCTCACGATTCAGGAAGAACCATTGCGCGGCGATGATTGTTTGAGCGTTTTGAATTTTCTGGTCATCCAGCATACGCCGTAACTCGTCCTCGGGGACGACATGAACCTTGATGTGCTCGCTTTCACCCTCAAGGCCAAAAATGCCACTTTGTGCATTTTTAATACGCCCTAAAAAAAGCCGGATGGTCTCGGTCGCGCCACCGGGGCTGACCAGATAATGCGCGATGGGCAAAAGGTCTAAAACCTCAGACCCGGCTTCCTCTACGGCTTCGCGGGTCGCGACATCTTCCGGTGTTTCGCCCGGTTCCATAATCCCGGCGACCAACTCAATTTGCCACGGGGCCATGCCGCCAGCATAAGCCCCAATGCGGAACTGCTCGCACAACAGAAAGACGCTACGTTCAGGCTCATATAGCAGTACCGCAGCCGCGTGGCCGCGCTCGAACACTTCCCGATTAAAGGGCGGCTGCCACGTGCCGTCAAAGCGGCCATGGCGGATGGTGTAGCTATCGATTTGGAAGTAGCCCTTATAGGCCGTGCGTTTTTCCAGCACCTCGATGTGTTCTGGGCCGGGAACAACCGTCATCACGAACTCCGGACTTTACGTCAAATTACACCCGTGTATTCGCACGCACTGTAGGGCTATGTTGTCGCAATATCCAGCGATGGGGACGAAAACATGGCATCTGAAAACGCGGCATCTGAAAGCGTGGGCCTTCCGCCCGGGACTGTGGAAGTTTCTGAAACGCTTACGGGTCGATACACAAACCACGTGCGCGTCGGGAATCACCTCCTGTTGGCCGATGAACCCACCTCTGTGGGTGGGGATGACAAAGGCCCAAGCCCGCATGATTGGGTGATGGCGGGCTTAGGAGCGTGCACGTCCATGACCATTCGCATGTATGCCGAGCGCAAAGAACTGCCGCTGAAAAAAGTCTCGGTGCGCGTTTGGATGCGCAAAATCAAGGCAGCGGATTGCCCGGACTGCACCACCAAAGAGGGCGATGTGACGGAAATGATGCGCGATATTTCCTTCGAGGGCGACCTCACCGACGAGCAAAAAGCCCGTTTAATTGAAATCGCCAACAAGTGCCCCGTGCACAAAACCCTGTCGGGCGAGATCAAAATCCGCACGCATTTGGTGAGTTAAAAATAAACCCGGCAGCGTGTGGGGCACGCTACCGGGTTTGATTGGGTCGTAATTGAGGGTGACTCAGATTACTTGGGTAATACGACCGTATCGATGACGTGGATCACGCCGTTATCAGCAGCAACATCGGCGCCGGTGACTTTCGCTGTACCGTTCAAGGTCACACCCGCTGTGCCGTCCACGGCCAAGCTTTGACCATTCACCGTCTTCGCATCGGTTTTCTTACCGGCGACGTCTTTGGCCATCACTTTGCCTGGGACCACGTGATAGGTGAGGATCGCAGTTAATTTAGCTTTGTTTTCGGGCTTCAGCAGATCCTCAACCGTGCCTTTTGGCAGCTTTGCGAACGCAGCATCGGTGGGGGCAAAAACCGTGAAGGGGCCTGGGCCCGAAAGTGTTTCAGCGAGGCCCGCAGCCTTTACAGCGGTGACCAGGGTGTTGAACTGACCCGCAGCGACGGCGGTCTCAACGATGTTTTTAGCGTTGGCCAAACCCGAGACGAGCAAACCCGTGGCGAGCACGACGCTCGCAGTCAAAGTGCGAAACATGGGAACCTTCCTTGGTTGTGTGATGCCGGTTTAAACCGGCCCGCAAGCTGTGGCTTGCATCGGAATTGATACGCCGTGTGTCTGCAGTTGGATTGGTGGATGCGCATTTTCGCGATGACAAAAGCGTGAGTTTGACATCCTCAAAAAGGGGACTCTCGCAAGTGCGATGTAGAGCGCTCTATACCGATCCGGCATCTGTTTTTGCAGGCCGATAACAGGGGGAGTGTGGGAACTGTGGGGACGGCGTGGAGAAAAATCTGCAACGCTTGGAGACCCAATGTGTCCACATCATTCACGGTCTCCACCTGTCCCGAAAGCAGGTGGTTTAAGGGCAGGAAAGTGGTCTTGATAACGTCTCAGTAACCAGATTTGCCGATAAGCCTGTCAGTCAGTGGCGGACGGAATACCCTAACTGGCTGGCTGGGCTGAAAAATGAACCATTTTTTGGCTGCAGCGTTCAATTCATCTGATACTATCCACCCGCTAGATTTACACTCAGGAGAGGTTCCTATGGCTAAAAAGAAAACTGCCGGTAAGAAATTGATTTCTGCGATCGTGAAGAGCTTGGACGAAGCAGGCCAAATGTTCGCTGATGCTGCATCGAAAGCAAAAAAGCGCGTGAAGAAAAAAGCCAAGAAGAAAGCTGCACCGAAAGCTAAAGCAAAGAAAGCTGCTCCGGCCAAAAAGAAGGTCGCGAAGAAAAAGGCGAAAGCCTAAGCCTTAAAGGGATGGCTGAACCGCTAAAGATCGCCATTCTGATTTTCGACGGCGCTGAGGAGCTCGACTACGTCGGCCCCTGGGAGGTGTTCACGATGATGAACACCGTTAAGCGCTGGAAGAAAATCGAGCCGTTGGACCACATCTATTTCGTCTCGGAAACGGGCGGAAAGGTTACTTCGGCCAAAGGAATGCGCGTTGAGGCGGACTACAGCTATTCTTCGGCCCCACAGGCCGACATTATTCTGGTGCCAGGTGGGCAGGGAACGCGCCGAGAGGTGTCACACCCGCCCACCTTGCGCTGGATTTCAGACCAAGCTGGCCATTGTAAATGGGTCACGAGCGTCTGCACCGGCTCTATGGTTTTAGCCGCCGCCGGGCCCGCCAAGGGCAAGACCATCACAACACATTGGGGTGCTATCAACGAAGTGCGCCAGCGCGGCGATGCTGGGGCTGTGATTGAAGGACAGCGCTGGGTCGTCGATGGGAATGTGGTGTCCTCAGCCGGCGTCTCGGCGGGGATTGATATGGCCATTTGGATCGTACAGCAGTTGTACGGCGATGAATTTTGTCAGGCGGTCGTGAACGGCATGGAATACGACCCCGCGCCGCCAATCCGCTTTAAACCCAAGAAAACCTAGTGTTTTCGTGTGGTCCCGCAATTTGTTGCGGGCGCGTCATCCGTTTTTAAAAGCCGCCAGAGCGTGAGCATAAATTGGTGCCGCATCTTGGAAAGCCAGATGCGAGTGTTATCCTTCGTGCATTCATATTGAGCCCCTAATCGGAACGGAGGTTTCCATGTTCGATTATAAACTTCGCCAATCAGGCCGCGCCGCCTTGGATTTTCTTGCAGCTTTTGGCGCCGTATCTGGTCCGTTCTTAAAGGCGCAGAATGATGCCCTCAGCAAAGTGGGCCTCGATAAAGATGAAAACCTGGCCGACGATCTGGATGAGCGGGCTGGGCAAATTGAGCGTGTGCTTGAAGACGTGCCGGCGTTCCGGGCCACAGGCTTGATGAGCGAATGGCATGCCGAGCACCATGCGCGCATTGCCGCTGAAGCCTTCAGCGAGATTGAAGCCGACGTAAAGCCGACGTTTGAGAAATTAAAGCAGGGTAAAACCACCCTGACCATCGACCCCAGTTTCCAACCCGATAAGTACTGGCTGTATCCCGTGCACCGGACGACCGGCGGCTGGGATGGCCACCCGCATATGGGGTTCGTCCACGGTGAGTTGGTGCATCGCTATGTCGTGGGCAAAGCGCCGCGTCCGCCTGCGGCTGGCGGCATTGCGTCTGACATCTACGCGACCCGCAAACAGTTCGCCGAAGAGGCGCCGCGCCGCGACTACGAAAAGATCCTGGAAATTGGCTGCTCGTCAGGCCCCTACACCGGCAAGTTGGCCGAAGTGTTTCCGAAAGCCGAAATTCATGCCTGCGACATTTCAGTCGCCCAATTAGAACAGGCGCAACGTAACGGTAATGCTTTGGGCCATGCTTGGAAGCTCTTCCAGGCTGATGGCCGCGACACCAAGCAACCTTCGGAAAGCTATGATCTCGTCACGTCTTTCATCATTCTGCACGAGCTGCCGGTTGATGTGATTGGCGATATTTTGCGCGAAAGCTATCGCATCCTGAAGCCAGGTGGTGATTTGCTGTTTGGCGATGTGGCCCCCTATAGCGCCATGAACAAAATGAACGCATGGCGCACTGATTACTTGGCCCGCTTTGGCGGCGAGCCGTTCTGGCGCGGCTCATCCACCATGGATATGGTGGGGCTGATGCAAAAAATCGGGTTCAAGGATGTGAAGTATTACGGCGTCAAACCGCTGAATTATCCTTGGGTGACTTACGGGCGTAAGCCCTAAGGAATGAGATGTTCTGTGCCGCGCTTTGCATCGGCAGGGCGCGGCATTTTGTTGAAATGATATTGTGTTGAGATTGTTATGGCCAAGCTTCATCCGTCCCACGTTCAGCCGCGCCGCCGCACTGCTTTGAAGCCCGAAGATATCGACAAGTTGGGGCAAGCCGTGCTGACGTTAGCGAAGGAATTATGGGTTGTTAAAGATCGCCAAGCCATTACCGAAGCGGTGTTGGCAAAGCGCGGCATTGATATCAGTGAAGAAGTTTCTCTGTTTCAGCCCGATGCCGCGTTGGAAGCCAAGCTTGCCAACGACCGTCAGGAGTTGGTTAAAAAACTGATGCAAGATTTGACGGGCGATTACGAGCCGCTCAGTTAAGCTGCTGTAATATAGCGTTCAGCATTCGGATAATGGCTTCGTTGCCTTATTGGGAACGAAATCATCCTTTATGGGGTGGTGTAGGGACTGAACCTCTTATTCTGGCGTGTGACGCATGACGCAGCATTTTAAATACCTCAATGTGGCCTTCGCCATTGCCATTGCAGTGTTTGCTGTTGTGACAGTCAGCCATGCTCACGCGCAGGAAGAGCGTAGACCCTGCGCCAATCAGGGCTCACCTGAGGGCTGCGTGCCAGTGACGCGTGGCATGCCGGAGCGCTCAGCAACATCGCCGAATGTCGATGATCCCGGAGTGGTTCCTGTCAGCCAGTGGCCGATCAGTCGTGCACAACGCGAAAAAAATCGGTCAACTTCAAATGTGCCCGCCTGGGAACCCATGAAAAATCCGGCTGAAGGCACTGTCACAGTAACAACCCCGGATAGCGCAGCGACGGATGAGAAGAACTCCACTGAAGAAATTATAACTTCTCCTCAATAAATTAGCTGAGGGTATATCTTTAACACATACCCTGCTATTAAACGCGCGAGTTTGATTCACTCATTCTATAAATAGTTGAATTTGGGGCATGGCTTTGCGACCTTTCTTGCGCCATAAGAATGGCGGGAAGCGGGTGTTGGCATGCCGGAGCAAGCGCATGACGCCATTTTACAGGCCGTGTTCGATACTGCGGTGGATGGGGTCATACTAATCGATTCAGTCGGGATCGTTCTGATGTTCAATCCCGCCTGCGAACGAATGTTTGGCTATAAGGCTATCGAGGTTATTGGGCAGAATGTCAAAATGCTCATGCCCGAGCCATTCCACACCCAGCATGATCAATATCTGAATTCATATCATACGACCGGCCACCGCAAAATAATTGGGATCGGACGTGAAGTCAGCGGACGGCGGAAAGATGGTTCGACTTTCCCCATGGATTTATCAGTCGGGGAATCAATCCGCGGCGACGAAACCCTATTCGTGGGTATCCTGCGGGATTTAACAGCGGCGAGCCACGCCGCGCGCGCGCTCTTTGAAAGCGGTGCGCAACTGAAGGCCGTCCTTGATACTGCCGTTGATGGCATTATCCTCATCGATGCCCAGGGCTCGATTACGATGTTTAACCCGGCCTGCGAACGTTTGTTTGGCTACACAGACGAAGAAGTGCTTGGGCGCAATGTCAAAATCCTCATGCCGGAACCTTATCGTCACGAGCATGACAAATACTTGCATACATATAACCAAACGCACCGCGCAAAGATTATTGGTATTGGCCGCGAGGTTATGGGGCAACGTAAAGATGGCTCCACATTTCCCATGCATCTGTCTGTCGGTGAAGCCGAACTGCATGAGGGGCCTGTTTATATCGGCATTATTCACGATCTGACCGATCAGAAGCAGAAAGAGAAACAACTGGTTCAAGCTCAGAAGATGGAAGCTGTTGGCCAGTTATCAGGCGGGCTTGCACACGACTTTAATAACTTGCTCACCGTTATTATTGGCAACGCGGAACTATTGTCTGACAAACTTGACGCGCGGCCTGACATGCAGCGTCAGGCCAGCGTAATCGCGAAAGCTGGGGAACGAGGCGCGGTTTTGACGCAGCGCCTTCTGGCTTTTAGCCGCCGTCAGATGTTGCAGCCGACGTGGCTGAACATTAACGAGTTGATTTCGTCGGCGCTGCATTTGCTGCAACGGACATTGCGAGACGACATCGAGATTGTAACAAACTTTGCGCCAGATCTAACGCCTGCCTTTGTTGATCCTGTGCAGTTGGAAACCGCAATTATCAATCTTGCGATCAACGCGCGGGATGCGATGCCTGACGGCGGGCAACTCACAATTGCGACGGCACTCATGCCACTTGATGAAGCCTACCGTGCCAGAAACCCCGAGGTTGTGCCGGGGGATTACATTGGTATCGCGATCACTGACAATGGTACGGGAATGCCGCGCGAGGTCCTCGAGAAGGTTTTCGAACCCTTCTTTACGACAAAGGAAGTTGGGAAGGGCAGTGGCCTCGGCCTCAGTATGGTCTATGGATTTGTAAAACAGTCGAACGGGCACGTTTCAATTTATAGCGAGCCAGGACTGGGAACCACTGTGCGTATCTACTTCCCTGCTTCGCGGCCAGCAGATGACGGCGCTGCGAAAGTTGACGAACCCAAACCGCTGCTGCGCGGAAATGAAAAAGTATTAGTTGTCGAGGACGACCCCTTCGTGCGGGCTTATGCGGTCGATTGCTTGCTGGATTTAGGTTACGCGGTGGTGGCCGCTGAAGATGGCCATTCTGCGTTAGAGAGATTGCAAGAGGATGCCGATATCAAGGTGTTGTTCACCGATATCGTTATGCCAGGTGGCCTCAGCGGATTTGACTTGGCCGACAAGTGCACAGCCATGCGTTCAGACATAAAACTATTGTTTACGTCAGGATATGCGCTTGAGACACTGAAGTCGCGCGGGCGCGTTCAATCTTCTTGCGTCATCCTCAACAAGCCGTATCGAAAAAACGAATTGGCCCAACGCATGCGCGATGCGCTGGACTAGGGCTACTGCCGCGGCGCCACCTCTACACCATCAGCAACCTGATCGCTGGGGTGCATAATCACGACATCGCCTTCTTTGAGGCCCGATGTGATTTCAGCGTCAAGCGTATTGCGGCTGCCGATTTTCACTTTCGTCAGTTTCGCCACGCCACCTTTGGCACCACCATCGACCACAAACACAGCCCAATCTTCCCCCGAGCGGAACAGCGCGCTGACCGGTACTTTTAAGATGTTATCGCGCCGTTCGATCACCACCCGTGTTTCGACGCGGTAGCCGTGGCCCAAGCTGGCCCACTGCTCACGCGGTGTGACAAAATCAGTGATCACATTCACGCGCTGCTCTTCAATGCCCAGCGCGGAAACTTTGGTGAAGCCAAACGGCTCGACCCGGCGCACAACGCCCTTGAGTGCGGTTGGACCGCCCCAGTCTTCGATAATGACCTCTTGGCCCGGCTTGACCTTCACAGCATCAGAGGAGAGAAGGTCGGTTACAATTTCCAAATTGGCCGGGTCACCGATTTCCAGAATAGGTGTGCCTGCGGCAAGTAAGGCTTCACTTTGCTGAATGCGTTTCAGCAAACGGCCACTGACGGGGGCCCGGACCGAGACATAATCAACGCCGCTGGCAGTGCCACCTTTGGCAAATGCAGCGCGAGAAGATTCCAAGTCAGTCTTGCGTTTTGTCACGGCGGCGTTGGTTTGGTTTAGGGCAGCTTGAGCTGTACGCACTTCCATGCGGGCGCGGTCCAATGCGGCTTGGGCAATTGTGCCTTCCTTGAATAGCTGCTGCTGGCGACGGAGTTCAGAATTGGCGAAATCCAACTGTGCTTGCGCGCGTGCGCGGTCAGCTTCAGCCAATGACACGCCCGCTATGGCCTCAGAACGCGACCGTGCATCGAGCACTGACGGATCTTGCGGCAAGAAGCGGGCAAGGACGGTTTCATCTGCGACAACCGGATCGCCAACATCCATTTCAATGCGTTCAATGCGGCCGGCAACAGGGGCCGACACCACGTATACGTCGCGCACGCGGGTTTCACCTTCATCTCCGAGCGTCACCAGTAATTCGCCTTTGGCGACGGTTTGGAAATCGGCCGGGACGGGCTGGCTGCGTAACGACCACATGAAAAACAGCGCCAGGAACACGCCGATGCCGGCGATCACCTTTGTGCGGCGCGACCACGAGCCAACGCGGGCACGGACCTTTGATGTGATGTCAGAAACTTTGGGCGCTTCAACCATGGTTTACTCGCGGGTCTTCAGAACAGAAATGAGATCAAGTTGGTAAACGCGGCGGCGGACCAGCACAGCGCAGATGACAGCCGCAATCGTCACCACCAGGACAGACATGCCGTAGGTGGGGTCGTTGATGACAAACGGGAAGTCATACATATCGGTTTTCAACATCGGCGACATTGCCAGCGCCATCGCATACCCAAAGGCGCAGCCGACGGGCAGCGCCAGCAGTGTTTGCACAGCCAATTCACCCAGAAGAATATATGCCACCTCAGCGCTGGTGAACCCCAGCACGCGCAAGCTGGCCAATGAGCGTGCCCGCTCGGACAGCGCAATGCGCGCGCTGTTATATGCGACCCCGAATGCAATGAGGCTGGAGAAGGCCACATAGAAGCCAATCATCACGTACATGGTTTGGTCCATGGTGTCCTGGAAGCCTTTCAATGCAGCTTCTGTTTGCGCCACGCCTGCCACCATGGGCGTATTTTTCAGCTTGGTATAAAGCGCGTCGATGTAACGGCTATCCGCAAGCACGTGAATGGCGGTAACTGTCGGGCCTTCGTGCATCATGCGGTTCATCTCATCGATGTGCATGTATGTGGAGAAGCCAAGGTACTGCTTCACCACTTCTGTCACTTGCATGTCAATGACCGGGCGGCGCTCCTGCAGCACTTCGATAGTGATGGTATCGCCGACTTTCACATGCAACTCTTTGGCAATGTGTTCTGACAGCGCAATGCCGCCTTCGGGCGGGTTCATGGGCTTTTCATCAGAACCCAGCAAACGGTTCATATCGGCATTATTCACCAAGCCGTTGACGCCTGTGCGCTTGGTGTAGGGGCCATGCCGCAGACGGGCCGAGACGCTGCGGACGGGCTGGGTGGCCAGCACGCCCGGCATGCGCAAAATGGACTCTTCCACTTCAGACCCGCGCGGCTCCACGAAGGACACCGTAAGTGTCTGACGTTCGGCTTGGTAGAAATAAACTTGAATCACCTTGCCAACAGAATCCATGAAGAAGAACGATGCAATCAGTAAAGCAATAGAGAACGATATCCCGGCCACCGTCATGCCGGTGCGGACCGGCCAGCGTGTGACGTGACGGAAAATCATGCGCGTGGGTTGGCTGATACGGAATTGCTCAAACCACTGTGAGAACTTTGACCTGTTGAATGACGTGGGCACAGGCGGTGCCATGGCGACGGCGGGCGACAGCTTGATGGCTTGGCGCACGGCGCTCACCCCGCCAATGATGCCAGCGATAATCGTGACAAGGGCTGCGCTGCCGAATACGCCGGGGTTCACGCGGTATTCCAGCACCGGGAATTTGAAGTATGTGGTGTACATACTTGTCATACCCTGGCCGAACCACACCCCACCCCACAAGCCCAGCAGCAAGCCAAAGCCGACGACGATGGCCACCAACTTGATGTACTGCAAACCGACATCCCAGTCGGTATACCCGAACGCTTTCAAGAGGCCGATCTGTTCGCGCTCTGTGGCGACAAGGCGTGAAATCACGATGTTGAGCAAGAATGCGGCCACACCGAGGAAGATGGGCGGCGCAACAGCACCGCTGGAGGCAAGCTGTGCGAGTTCGTTGGTGAGGAAGAAGTCCGAGATTTGATCCTCGCGGCCATAAGCGCCGACGCCACCGTAAGGCTTCAGCAAGATGTCCAGGCGTTGCAATACATCTGCTTCGACCGCGCCGTGCAGCAACGTGGCCGTGACGTTGTTGAAGGATTCTTCTAAGTCGTATGCCGCCGATAATGCCTCGTAACCCATCCACAAAATGCCAAAGCGTTTATCGTCCGGCATGATTTGGCCGGGGGCGAGGGCGTACACATATTCCGGTGTCAGGGCGATGCCGACAATTTCCAGCTTGCGCTTCTTGCCGTAGATGTTGGCCGACAATGTATCGCCCAAGCCAAGTTTATGCGCTTTCGCGAAAGCTTCGGAAATCAACACTTCGTTGGGGCGACCGTATTGCACCAAGCGACCAGCGAGCAGATCAAATTTATTCAGCAGCGGAATTTCATTTTCTACCACCGAGATAATCCGCCCGCGGGCCGGGTCGCTCATGGTGGGAATGTCCAGCGTGGCATCGGCGACAATGCGCGTTTCAACTGTGGCAATGCCTGGAATTTGGGCGAGTTTGTCGCGCATGCTGTTGGGCGCGCGTTTTACCGATGTCCATACGTCTGCGAAGCTCGTGCGTTCATAAAAGGCATCTTTGCTGGCTTGGAGGGCGGCCAAGCAGCCATAGGTGCCGACGAGCAACGCAATGCCAGCAGCGACAACGGCGGAAATGGCCAGCGTTTGACCTTTCAAGCGCCAGACATCGCGCAAGAGTTTGCGGTCTAGTGCTGAGACTTTCAGCCCCATGCTCCAGCGCAGCAGAAATTGTTGCAGCGCTTTTACCACGACAGTTCCTCAGGCTTCAGTTTGGTTGGGTTACGCTCGATGCTGCTGATGTTGCCATCCGCAAAACGGATCACACGGTCAGCCATGGCGGCCATGACAGCGTTGTGGGTAATCACGGCCGTGGTTGTGCCGAGCTCTTGGTTGGCGCGCACGATGGCCTGCAGCACGACAATACCGGTTTTGCTATCAAGCGCGCCTGTGGGCTCATCGCACAGCAGAACGCTCGGACGCTTAGCAATGGCGCGGGCAATCGCCACACGTTGCTGTTCCCCGCCGGACAGCTGGGCCGGGAAGTGATCCAGGCGATGACCCAAGCCGACCATTTGTAACGCCTCGTCGGGCGTCATGGGGTTTTGCGCAATCTCGGTGACCAGCGCCACGTTTTCGCGGGCGGTCAAACTCGGGATCAGGTTGTAGAACTGAAACACAAACCCCACGTTGTCGCGGCGGTAGTGGGTAAGTTGATCTGGCGTAAACTGAGTGACGTCTTGCCCGCGAAAAAAGAAATGCCCCGATGTGGGTAGATCAAGTCCGCCTAAAATATTCAGCAAGGTCGATTTGCCGCTCCCCGATGGCCCCAGAAGGACAACCATCTCACCCTCAAACATCTCCAAGTCCACACCGCGCAGGGCATGGACGGGTGTTTCACCAGGATAGATTTTTTTTATGGCTTCGACGCGGAAGGTCTCGACCGGGCCAGCGACAGAAGAACGTTGCAGATGAGTCATTGAGGCGCCGCTTTAACCAGCCAGATTGCTGTTCATAAAACCTTGTTTTCCCAAGGTTCTTGCTAGCACACCCTGAGGTGGTAGCAAGATGGATTACAAATAAATCAGCGGTGCAATTGCCCCGGAGAATGATAAGAAGATATTGGAAACATTAGACTTTTGTGTGTTGCTGGTTAGCAGCACTATGGCAAAAAAGCGTTCAGTGTCCTTGAGGACCACTCATGTCTGGATCTCATGCCGTTCGTAGTTCGACCTGTGCCGTGTGTGGTGAAGTAAAACCGCACACTCACTTATTGGCATCTCAGGCCATCAATCCGAATGTTGCCGAGCTAATCCGGTGCGATATTCCCAATTGGGACGATAGCAAACTGACATGCCGGGCCTGTCTCAACAAATACCGCCGCGCGTATGTAGAAGCCTTGCTGAAAGAAGAGCGCGGGGAACTGAGCAAGCTCGAGCAATCCGTTGTTGAAAGCATTTCAAAACAATAAACGCTATCGAGTGACGCCGAGGAGGATTTCGCAGCCCATGCTGATTTCGGTGACCGCATGGCTGACCGCATTGCAAGTTTTGGCGGTAGCTGGAAATTTATCATCCTATTCATGGCGGTGATGGTTGCCTGGATGACTTATAACGTCGTGACCCTGACAGGTGATCATTTCGATCCGTATCCGTTCATTCTTTTGAACTTGCTGCTGTCATGTCTGGCCGCATTACAAGCGCCGATCATCATGATGAGCCAAAACCGGCAAGATGCGAAAGACCGCATCCGATCTGAAAATGATTTCCGCGTGAACTTAAAAGCGGAATTGGAAATTCGTCATCTCCACGAAAAAATCGATCACTTGCTGTCACGGCAGTGGGAACGCATGGCTGAAATTCAGCGCGTGCAGTTGGAACTGATGGACGAGCAGAAGAAGTAAGCGAGAAACTCAATGCGCTGGCTTGGCCCCATTATCAGTGTTTGTTTGCTAGCTGCGACGATTTGGTTTTTGAATGGGTTGCTCGCGACTGTTCGCTTAGACGAGGTGGTGACAGAATTCCAAACGCTGCCATTGCCGAATATCCTCATCGCTATATTTTGCACAGCGGTGAGTTACTTTCTGCTCGCGTTCTATGACGTAATGGGCCTGAAGCATTTAGGATATAAGCTGCCGTTTTCGAAGGTGGCTGGCGCGTCTTTCATCTCCACAGCGTTCTCGCACAATTTGGGCTTGGGTTTCCTCACCGGCGGGTCTGTGCGGTATCGCATGTATTCGGCCTCGGGGTTGTCCGGGCTTGATGTCGCCACCATTCAGATTTTCTCCACCGTGACATTCGACGTCGGTATCGCGGTGTTGGCCGGTGTTACGCTGCTCTTCGAACCGGCCGGCGTTATCGCTGGAATTCCTGATATGCCGGAATGGTTGGGCCGTGGTTTTGGCATCGCGTGTGTCTTGGCTGTGGGCGTGTACGGCATGTTCTGTGCGTTCTATCGCGATCCTATCGATGTGCGCGGTATGGAGTTCCGCTTTCCCACATTCAAGATCGCTGTGGGGCAAGTTGTATTATCTGTCGTCGATATCATGCTCACCGCGATGGTGATGTACGTGTTGCTTCCCGAACTGGCCGACACGTCATGGCTAGTGTTTCTAGGCGCGTTCGTGATTGCCATTCTGTTAGGCGCACTCAGTCATTTGCCCGGCGGCATCGGTGTTATTGAAACAGCACTGGTGCTGCTGTTGCCAAACTTGCCGCCAGAAACAGTTCTCGCGAGCGCCCTTGCGTACCGTGTTATTTATTACCTTCTGCCCTTTGCGGTAGCTGCGGTGATGGTGATTGTCGCCGAGGTGGCTGAACGGCGTGCGATTTTCCAAAGCTTTGGTTTGGCCCTGGGCAATGTGCTCGTGCGGTTTGCGCCGCAAATCAGTGGTGCATTTGTGCTGCTGGCTGGCGCGGTGCTGCTGATCTCGGGGGCCAGTCCGTCAACGGATGCACGTCTGGGGGCGCTGGAAAAAGTTGTGCCACTGGCGCTCATCGAAGCATCCCATTTGTTGGCCAGCGTGGCAGGGGTGCTGCTGCTTATTCTCGCGCGCGGATTATTGCGCCGCTTAGATGCTGCGTACTTCTTAGCAATTGGTGCGCTCAGTGCCGGTATTGTTTTCTCGCTACTCAAGGGGTTTGACTACGAAGAAGCGATTATTTTGTCTTTTGTGCTGGTTCTGGTCGTCAGCAGTCGCGCTGCCTTTTATCGCAAAACGTCGTTGCTCTCAGAACCCTTCACGCCTGGCTGGCTGCTGACGATTGCAGTGCTCGTTGGCGCAGCCACGTGGATTGGCTTTTTTGCGTATCGGCATGTCGAGTACTCGAATGACCTGTGGTGGACGTTTGCCTTCAATGCCGACGCACCGCGTTTCTTGCGCGCCATGTTTGTCGTCACAGGCATTGCATTGGTCGCAACGTTGTATCAAGCCATGCGTCCAGTTCGGCCTATACTCGGCCGTCCCAGTAGCGAGGATCTTGAGGCTGCGAAAAAGATTGTCGCTAGAACGCGGAGCACTGATGCCAATTTGGCCCTACTGGGTGACAAGCAGTTCTTGTTCAGTGAGGCCCGTAATGGCTTTGTGATGTATGGCGTGCAAGGGGGCAGCATGATCGCCATGGGCGATCCTGTGGCTTTTAATGACAGTACCAATAACGAACTGGCTTGGAGTTTCCGTGAGCTCTGCGATCACCATGATCGCAGGCCTGTGTTCTATCAGGTCTCGGAAAATTATTTATCGCAATACATCGATATGGGCCTCTCACTGCAAAAGCTGGGCGAAGAGGCGATAATTCCATTGCAGGATTTCTCGTTGGAAGGCAGCAAGCGCCGTGATTTGCGTCAGCCCCATGCGCGGGCCTTGCGCGATGGTTTGACGTTCGAGGTTGTGCCCGTCGAAGGCGTTCCTGCAATTATGAACGATATTCGCGCGGTATCAGATGCATGGCTGTCGGAAAAATCGACCCGTGAGAAAGGGTTCTCTATAGGAGCCTTTTCCGAAACTTATGTCTCCAATTTCCCATGCGCTGTTGTGCGCGCCGCAGGGCGCATTGTTGGCTTTGCAACAGTCTGGACTGGCGGCACGAAGGAAGAGCTATCCGTCGACCTGATGCGCCACATTGAAGATGCGCCCTATGGCGTGATGGATTTTCTGTTTGTAGAAATGATGCTGTGGGGCAAGGCCAACAACTACCAATATTTCAATATGGGCTTGGCGCCGCTCTCTGGGCTTGAAAGCCATCCGCTGGCGCCGGTGTGGCATCGGGCAGGCGCATTCATCTTTAAGCACGGTGAGAACTTCTACAATTTCGAAGGCTTGCGCCGCTATAAGTCCAAATTCCAACCACAATGGCGCGCTAAGTATATTGCCACACAGGGCGGCTTAAATGTTGCGGCGGCGCTGTTTGATGTTTCGACGCTTATTTCGGGTGGCCTGCGCGGATTGGTGACCAAATGATGTTAAAGCATTCACTGTTTGCGCTCTTGGTTTTGTCTTCAACTATAGCGGCGGCGGCGGACGGCGTCACCACACTGAACTTTGAGGCTTTTGGTGATGTTCCTGTCTATGGGGATGCCTCAAAGAGTGGGCCAGTTACGATCATCCTCAGCGACAAAACAGTCTCGGCAGATACGCGCGCGACCATCGCGAAGAATGCTGCATCTCGTGGCGCGTTGGCTGCCATTGTTGATCTCGACACGTATCTCAAGGGTATGGCCGATCACCCTGAAACATGTGCATACCATTCGTGGGAATTCGAGAAACTGAGCAAGTATGTTCAGAAAACCTTGAATCGCCCTAATTATCAGCCGCCCGTATTGATGGGGTTAGGGGGCGGTGCGGGGCTTGCGTATACCACGGTCACAGAAGCACCTCGCGGCACGTTTGCCGGATTATTTACGTCTGGGCTGTGCCCGACCGTGCAGATGCCTAAAGACCTTTGCGCGAACGAAGATGACACGTGGGAGCATGGTGATCGTGCGGGGATCGCAACCTTAAAGCCGCTGGATAAATCAGACGAGCCATGGGTGGTGTTGCCAACGACGCGCCCACAATGTGCAGCGCAGGCCAGTGTTGATTTTTTCGATGATGTCGATGGTGCGAAGGTGCTGCCGGTATCGAAAGCGTCGTGGAGCACGGGGCCTTGGGCCGAACAAATTGGCGAAGCAATTTGGCACGAAATGCTCAGTCGCCCACAGCCTGTATTGGCCGATGGCATTGCCGATTTGCCTGTTGTCGAACAACGCGCGGATAATCTGAAACATAAAACCTTGGCCATTGTCGTTACGGGTGATGGTGGGTGGGCAGGGATTGACCGCGAAATTGCCGATCAATTGAATAAGGCAGGTATGGATGTCGTGGGCTTCAATAGCCTCCAGTTCTTCTGGGAGAAGCGCACCCCCGATGAAACCGCACAAGCTATCAGCCGTGTGATTGGCCACTACACCAAAGCTTGGAAGCCGGACGGCGTGTTGCTGGTGGGCTATTCGTTCGGAGCGGACATCATGCCGTTTGTCGTGCGCCGTTTACCGAATGATGATATCGCGCAAATTAAGGCTGTGGCGTTGTTAGCCCCCGGCTTGAAAACGCATTTTGAATTTCGGGTCACGGATTGGCTGGGGCTTGATGAAGACCCTGGTGCTTATCGGATTGTTCCGGAAATTCTGGCTTTGCCCAAACTTCCAATGCTGTGCGTATACGGCGAAGAAGAAGCGGAAGAGGGCGTTTCGGCCTGCCCGCGACTTACTGCATCCCAGGCCAAGATTATCAAGACGACGGGCGGGCATCACTTCGATGGCGATTATGATGCGCTGGCGCGCAACATTATCGCCCTGATTCCGCGTTCGTAGTGTTTTAAGCGACGCTTAAGCCCGACGAGAGCAACAGCGGCATCTTGCGGATACGTTGGCCTGTGGCGTTGAAGATCGCATTGGCAACCGCCGGGGCCACCGCAGGCACACCTGCTTCGCCCGTACCTGATGGATTGGCTTCGCTTTTAATTAGTTGCGTCTCAATCTCAGGCATATTCATCAAGCGCACCATCTCGTATTCGGTAAAGTTGCTTTGTTGGACGGCACCTTTATCGACCGTGATCTGGCCGAACAATGCTGCCGACAACCCGAATACAACACCACCTTCAACTTGTGCTTCGGCTTGGCCGGGATCAATGATGCGGCCCGCATCAATAGCGGTCCATACCTTCACGACGCGCAAGGCGTTATTCTTCACTTCGACTTCTGCGACTTGCGCGATGTACGAGCGGAACCCAAACAGGAAACCCATGCCGAGCCCACGACCTTTGGGTAAGGTACGGCCCCAGCCTGACATTTTGGCGACAGCATCCAGCACGGCCAAATCACGTTCGCGGCCTGCTTCGCTTAAGAGTTCGCGGCGGAACTGGTAGGCATCTTTGCCAACCATATGCGCCATTTCGTCTATGGCGCTTTCGCTGAAGAAGCAGTTCTGAGATTCACCTACGCTGCGCCAATAGCCCACAGGCATGCGAATTTTGGCTTCAACGTATTCCGACAACGTGTTGGGAATATTGTAGCGATGGCTGATCATGCCTTCGACTGCAGAGCCGTCGATCATCGGCGGCTTTGCCGGTGTCTTCTGGAAAGAACCAATTGATTGACCCGACGCACGGCCATGCATGGCGATCAGCTTGCCATCTTTATCAAGTCCAGCTTTCAAGCGCACTGCAAACGCTGGGCGATAATAGTCGTGGCGAATGTCCTGCTCGCGCGTCCAGGTGAGGCGAACCGGCGTGCCTTTTACAGCCATGGCGAGTTGCATGGCCTGATGCGGATAATCCAGTTCCCACTTACGCCCGAAACCGCCGCCGACGAACGTCGTGTTGATGTTGACTTTCTCAGGCGGCAGGCCCGTCAGTTCGCATAATACGCGCTGCATCCAGGCTGGCTTTTGTGTCGGCACCCAAATCGTTGCTTCGGCGTCCGTTATCAAAGCGGTCGCAACCATGGGCTCCATGCATGCGTGAGCCAAGTAGGGCGCTTCATACACAGCCTCGAATTTCTTTGCGGCGGTTTTCAAAGCCTCGAGTGCATCGCCCTTTTTCGCATCGTCTGGGCGCACCTGCGGCCTAGCATTGGTGTCATCATCTAAATTTGCGCGCAATTCGCGGCTGATGTCAGCCGATGACACCATATTTTCTTTATTTTCGTCCCACGTAATCACCAGTGAGTCGACGGCGGTCTTCGCTTGCCAGAACGTCTTTGCAATGACGGCTAAACCCGTAAAGTCGCCATAGATGTCTTTCAGTTCGACGATCTTCACGACGCCTGGGCGTTTGAGCGCGACCGAGGCATCGTAACTCGCAACTTTGCTGCCATGAACCGGTGACAAGACAAGGGCTGCGTTCAACAGATTCGGGAACAGCACATCGCCGCCGTATTGAGCTGAACCGTCAACCTTGGATGGCGTATCGCGGCGTGGTGTGGTTTTGCCGATATATTTAAACTGCGCTGGATCTTTCAGCTTTGGTTCGGCAGGCATGGCCAGCTTCGACGCTGCGACGGCCACGTCACCAAATGGGATGCGACGGTTTGAGGCGTCGTGAATCACAAAGCTGTTTTCAGCGCGGCACGACGCCGGATCGACGTTCCATTTCTTCGCCGCAGCCTCGATCAGCATTTGGCGCGCAGCCGCACCAATTTTGCGGTAGGGCATGAAGTAGCCCTGTGTGGTGGTCGACCCACCAATGATCTGACGACCACCTAAGCCAGGGTTGCCGTAAACCTTTTCGTTGGCGGGGGCTTGTTTGATCACGACGCTATCAAAATCAGCGTCCAACTCATCGGCCATGATTTTGGGGATATTCGTGTAAATCCCCTGACCAAGCTCACCGTTCGGATTAATGATCGTCACCGTGTTGTCGGTGCCGATGGCAAGGAATCCTGTGAAATCAACATCAGCAGCGCCTTTGGCAAGGGCGGCCTGTGATGCTGGCAATTTGAAACTCAGCACAAGGCCAGCTGCGGCAGCACTGCCCAAAAAAGCGCGACGTGAGGATGATGGAACGTGAGACATGCGGGTCATAACCCAATGTAAGGGTTGGATACTTAATACCCGGATATAAGGCAGCCTGAGAGCGCGTCAATCAAGGGACGTGAAGGTGCTCACCATCCGAAACCCTAACCCCCTGAATCAAAACAGCCGAAACCCGGATTGACCGATTTTCGGCTGTTTTTGTCGTTACAATTGAAGTTGGTCAGAAGCGCCGCTGCTTAGAACAGCTTGGTCGCGCCAATGAAGCATGTGGTCGAGATGCCCACCCAATAAATATAAGCAAGAATGCGCGCTAAATTGATTTCACGCTGCAAGCGGCCCTCTAATTCCGGTGTTGCGCCGTGAATGGCGATATCCCGGAAGATGGTGGTCCAGTGGCGCATGATGAAGCGCAAGATCAAACCAATGATCAGCATCAAGCTATAGAGGAAGACTTTCGCCGCGTACCATTTGAATGTTAGCGGTTCGTCATTGAACAGGGAGTAAACCGAGATACCCAGCAGGGCCGGGATCAGCACGTAACGGATACGCTCGTCCCAGATGGTCAATTTAATGCCGATATCGGTTTCGCGCTTAATGAACGCGCCCCAGCAGAGCGACAGCCACAACGCTGCCAGTACCCAGTTCAGGATCAACCATTCGCCGCCCCACGGGTGCGCCCCCAGGTTTGCGCCCATATGAATGCCAAGCGGCAGCAACATAATGATGCCGGTGCGGGCCAGAATGTCGATGCGGTAGGCCGTCTCCATGTGGCGGCGGCGCTCGTCCAGCGACAAGCGGTGATCGGTGATTTTATAGGAGGTTTGGAACACGCCCCATTCGCCGCCCAGCCAGTACACCATAGCCAGGATATGCAGCCATCGCAGGACATCTTCGCTATAAATTTCCATGTCTTAAAACTCCGAGCATGCGGCCTGCCGCGCCAACGGCTGGGCACCTTGTAATGGAAGAAGCGCTTTTATAGAGGGCGCAGCCCAAAGGCTTTGATATTCCTCATGGAGGTGCTGCAGCGGGCCATGGTGTAACCAAGTCGCGGGCAAGGTGGTCTGGGGCATATCTTTTTAGGTCTCTGAGAACTATCAAGGAGCTTGCAACGTAAAATTGTTTGTTCAGGGCCATTTTGGCCTGGCGTTCTGCCATTTTTCCCGTGTTTTCATGACCGAAGTTCTTGAACCCCTCAGCGATCCCGGAGCAACGCCACCCCCTGCTAAAGGGTTTCGGGGCCCCTCATTAACGGAAGGGCCAGTCCAGCCCCAGGTGCTGAAATTGGCCGGGTTTATGGCTTTCGGCATTGTTGCCTCGCTGATCAGTACCTTGGCCGACACCTACTTTGTTTCTCGGCTGGGCACACATGAATTAGCGGCGATGACGTTCACGTTTCCAGTGGTGTTGTTGATCATCTCGGTTTCGATCGGGTTTGGTACCGGCGTTGTATCGGTCATTTCGCGTACCGTGGGCGAGGGCGACCAAGCCAGCGTTCGGGCCTTAGGCACAGACAGTATCGTTTTGGGGGCACTCCTGACGGCTGTGATCTCAATTATCGGTTTTTGCACCATCGACCCACTCTTCAAATTGCTCGGCGCCGAAGAGGCCGTATTGCCGCTGATTCATGACTACATGTCGATCTGGTACATGGGCACGGTCTTGCAAATCATTCCGCAAATCGGCTCCAGCGTCATGCGCGCGCATGGCGATGCGCGCACGCCCTCCACGCTGATGGGGTACACCGCTATTGTGAACGCGGTGCTTGATCCGATTTTTATTTTTGGTTGGGGTCCAGTCCCGGCCATGGGCATTGCCGGTGCCGCATGGGCGGGCAATATCGCGCGTATCTTTTTTATTCTCGCGGCGGCCTACGTCATTCAACGTGGTATGCACGCGTTGGCTCCGCTCAGCTTCAATCGTGAACGCTTGATCAAATCGTGGGGCAGATTGCTGCACATCGCATTACCTGCAACGGCGACGCAACTTGTGCAGCCATTGGCGAGCGGCATTTTAACGGCGATTATCGCCTCTTTCGGCACAGCAGCTGTAGCCGCGTATGGTATCGCATCGCGCGTTGAAATTTTTGCGCTGATTTATGTGATGGCGATCTCGATTGCTTTGGCGCCGATGGTTGGCCAGAACGCTGGCGCGCAAAAATATGACCGCGTGAAAGAGGCCGTCAGTTTCGGCATCAAGTTCTGTCTGATTGGCGGATTTATCTTTGCTGTGTTGCTTGCCACGTGCGGCAATTGGTTGGCCAGTCACTTTGCGTCTGACCCAGACGTGATTGAACTGGCGACGTTCTATTTTTATATCGTGCCGCTGAGTTACCCCATTGCCGGCATTGTGGGCGTTGCGATGTCGACGCTCAATGCCATGGCATTGCCGTTGCAGGCGTCCATGGTGGGCTTAGCGCGCTCACTGTTTATCTCTGTGCCGTTTGTATTCATCGGTCAGTGGCTGGGGGGCATTCACGGTGTGTTTATCTCGATTGGTGCGGCGTCGCTGACGGTTGGGATTTTCTCTTGGTGGTATGTGCATCGCGCTGTTTACACGCGTGATCATGTCATTCAGCCCGTGGCGGTTTCCGCGGAATAACCGCAGTTTCACAAGGTTATTTATAGCCTTGAATGGTTCTATACCCTTCTGAGGTCAGAGTGATCGTGCCAGCTTCCCACGCCTTTGGGGCAGGCGTATGGTCGCGCCAATCATCTCAAAGAAATAACCATTACCTTAAAGCTGGTACCGTATGTCTGACGACGTGATTGAAAGTGTTCCGCCTGACTCCGCTGGCCGTCCCGACGCAAAGGGACCAGTTAAATCTGGCAGGAGGGGCCATGGCGGAGGCACCAAACTGACAGAGGGCCCGGTCAGCAAACAAATATTGAAGCTCACGCGTTACCTGCTGATGGGCACGCTTGCGACCATGAGCTTTCAGTTGGCTGATGCCTACTTTGTTGCGCAATTGGGCACCAGCGCGCTAGCCGCTTTGGCGTTCACGTTTCCGATGGTGATGATCCTGCATGCGATTGCTTTGGGCTTGGGAACAGGCGTCACGTCAGTTGTGTCGCGAGCTGTCGGGAACGGTGAAATTGATCGCGCGCGTGTTCTCACCAGCGATGCCATCATTTTAGCCTTCCTGGTCGCCGTGGTGTTTGCCATTGCTGGCTTGTTGCTGGTCGAACCGCTTTACGATGCGATGGGTGCTGAGCCGCATGTGCTGGAGAACATCAAAGCTTACATGCACGTGTGGTTCGTTGGCATGCCGATCATGATCGTGCCGTTGATAGCCAACTCGGTGATCCGTGCCTTTGGCGATGCAAAGTTCCCCAGCATGATCATGGGGGGTACGGCCATCCTCAATATCTTTCTCGACCCGTTGTTTATTTTTGGGGCAGGGCCAGTTCCGGGCTTTGGCCTAAAGGGTGCTGCATACGCCTTGCTGATCTCGCGGTTTGTCACCTTCGTGCTGTCGCTGTACGTGCTGCAAGTGCGCGTCCATGGCGTATCCTACAAGGTGCCGTCGCTCGACCGCCTGCTCCATTCGTGGAAGCAACTGCTGCACATCGCGTTGCCGTCAACAGCCACGCAGCTGATTCAACCTGTCTCCGCCGGTATTCTGACCACGCTGATCGCATCATACGGCGCGACGGCTGTGGCAGCGTATGGCGTTGCAACGCGTATTGAAATGTTCGCGCTCATTTTCGTCATGTCACTGTCGATTGCCATTGCGCCGTTCGTCGGCCAAAACGCTGGCGCGCATCGCATTGACCGTGTGGAAGAAGCCATCAGCTTTTCGTACAAGGCTAGCCTATGCTACGGCATTATCGTGGCGACTATTCTCGCGTTTGCTGGCGGGTTTATCGCCCATGAATTCAGCGACGACGAAGCCGTCATTGCCTTAGCCGCATTCTATTTGCTGGTTGTGCCCATCAGCTATGGTTGCATGGGCATCATCAATATTTCGTCGGGCAGTTTGAATTCGCTGGCGCGACCATTACCGGCGATGATCATTGGGGCATCTAAATCCATGGTCATTCAGATTCCCTGCGCCTACATCGGCTCGACATTGTTTGGCATCAAGGGCGTGTTTCTGGGCATAGCAACGTCGACGTTTATTGTCGCAACAATTGCATTCGTGCTTGCACGTAGAACCCTTAAGAGTGAAATGTTGCGACATTTGAGCCGCGCCACACCATCGCCACAAACGGCGCCGTCTCCTGCAGAATAAAAAAATAAAACAAGACTGAAAATTCATGCGCGTATCGCATAGCGTCGCGCGCATGAACAACACTCGTTACACCACCATTCCCCGTCATGCACAAACAGCCAATGCCGCTCTCATGGGGCAGCGTTGTGCTGCGTGCCAACTTCAACTTTGCAAAAGTCGCGAGCAAGGGCCGCACGCGGCTATGGAGCGCAGCGATCCGCAACCTGAAACCATCAACGGCAAACCACGTAAAGGCAGTGATGTCGTTTACACGTGCCAATCGTGCGGAACGGCACTGGTCCATGCACAGGACCGCAATGATCCCGGCTGGCGCAGGTTTCTGCCTTAAGACTTAAGGCAGAGCTCGTTTACGCAGCTTTTGTACGCACACGCCCTTGTCATCTCTCTTATCCCAGACTTATGCTACCGGTGTCATGTCGATGATCTGGGGAGGTTTTGATGACAATTAAAAATCTATCTCTGGCAGCCTGCGCGCTTACAGTGGTGGCGTTTACCGTTCATGCAGAGCCCAAAGTCGAGTTGAAAAATATTCCAGCAGACGTCATCGCCGCCGTGCAAAAGGCATCACCAGGCATCAACATCACTGAAGCCGAATACAAAGCGCGCGATGGGCGCGAGTATTATGATGTCGAAGGCACGTTGAACGGTGCCGAAATTGAATTCGATATGCTGCGCAAAGATGGCGCCTGGACGGTTGTGGAAATTCAGCGCGATATCAAGTGGGCAGAAGCACCTCCTGCGGTAAAAGCCGCAGGCGATAAAGCCAGCAAAGGTGTGCCGCCCGCGCGCGTGATCGAGAGCGTGCAAGCCGAAGATAAAAGCGTGATCTACGAATTATTTGCACCGGGCCAACCGAAAGACCCGGCCGTTGAAGTGATGTGGAAGAACAACAAAGCCGAAGTGCTGAAAGAAAAATGGCCGCACTAAGCAGCCATTTCGGATGAACAGGTTTCTGTCCATGACGGGGTATGCGCTATGGCGGAGACCTTTCAATAAATAGCGCTTGCAAGTTCAGTGTGGTGCAACTCGCAGCTAAACAAAACGCGGAGGGGGAACCCCGCCGCGCTTTGTATGTTTTGCTGGGCTTGTTATTTATAAAGTGCGGCACCCAAGCCAGTTGGCGGGGCCACGTCTTTGCTCAAGTCTGTTTTCTTCCACGGATAGTTTTTGTTTTCTGGCGGAACGTCCTGCGCAAAGCACATCCAGGTATCTAACCGATCACTGCGCACAAGGTCCCAACCCGGAGGCATTTCTAAATAACGCGGCGCATTCTTTTCGATGTAATCGAGCACTTTGCGCGGAATATCGTCATACCCTTTCAGTCCTTTGTGACTGAATGAACGGCCGAAGATCGTCGCCCCTTTAAACTTCTCACCACCCATTTTCATGAATGGCCACGGCTGCGATAGCCGGGTGAAGCCTGATTGATGGCGCACAGAAAGCACGTTTCGATCTTCCAATTCGCGCTTTGAGAAGTTTAGCGTAAAGTGCTCCGACGGCGTGATGCGTGGGCCTGTTGAATAACTTGGCCAGCCTTCTGGCGACACTGGGTTGGTGTAATCGTGCGTGTAATCCCATGACAGCATCATGTGGTCATCGCCCACTTGCTGCCACGGCAATACCAGCGGAATTTGCCCTTTCTCATCGGGGAAGGCAGTGCCTTCATTCATGATGGTCGGCTTATCCGTGCCTTTACCTAAGGCATACTGCGGCATGGTCGAGCCCGACATCTTGAAGGCCGCTAAGTCGTTATAGAAGTGATACACAGGCACCGTTTCATCGGTGAACGGGTTTTTCCATGTTTCCAAAATCTCGCCCGTCTTAAGGTCCGTGAAGTAACCTGTCTCGCGGCTTTTGCGGATCAGCGTGCCGGTTTTCTCATCGAACTTAGCGTGCAGCACGCCGGTACCCACATAACCAAACAGCGGGATCATGCGCTGATCGCCCAGGCGCATATACATCAGGCCATGAAAAGCACTGAGGCACGGTTTATCGTCGTAGGTCGACCACAACTTACCAAATGCATACAGATTATCGGCGGGCTTGGAGTAGTCGATGCTGCCTGTTTTCGCGGGTGCCGCTTGGGCGGCCCCAATGCCAGCCGCAGCAACGCCCGCGCCAGCCAATGCGGTCAAGGCGCTCCGGCGGCCTAAGCTTAAGTCATTCAGTAACGCTGAAATCATGAAACGCTCCCCACGGTTCTAAAGTGCTGAGCGTACCATTCTGGCAAAAGCGGTGAGGTAAGACGTTCGCTCTAGCCGCCTTGCGGGCGATCTCGCCCGAGATGTTGAAGTCGTAGGCAGAAACCCTTCCGCCACATGATGCGCCGCTCCACGCGGCAACGGCGCATCATGATCGGGCGGGCGGAGACTTAGGCGGCACGAACAAATTCGAGGAACTTCTTCACTTCAGCATTCAGCGTATCGGAGTTGGTGAGCAAGGTACCGGCTTTCGCACGGACACTTGATGCGGCGTCGCCCGTTGAATTTGAAGCCGAGCTGACCAGTGTAATGGTCTGCGTGACTTCATTTGTGCCATTCGAGGCTTCACTGACATTGCGCGCAATTTCAGCTGTTCCGGTTGACTGTTCATTGACGGCGTGAGCTATGCTTTTCTGGATCGTATCAATGCGTTCAATCGTACTGACAATTTTTTGAATTGCGGTCACGGCAGAGCTGGTCGAGCCTTGCATTTGCGCAATGCGTTGAGAGATCTGCTCGGTCGCTTTCGATGTTTGAGTCGCCAGGTTCTTCACTTCCGCCGCAACCACTGCAAAGCCTTTTCCAGCTTCGCCAGCGCGCGCGGCCTCAATGGTCGCGTTCAAGGCGAGGAGACTGGTTTGCGCTGCAATATCATCTATGAACTGCAAGACACCGCCGATATCTTTGGCATTTTCAGACAGCGCTTTCATTTGTTCATCGGTGGCCATCGCATCTTTCGTGGCATGTTCGGCAATGGTGCTTGCTTCGCCGACTTGGCGTGCAATTTCAGTAATCGACGCTGATAATTCCTCCGTTGCTGCTGCGACGGCTTGAACACTTGCGGCGGCCTGGGTAGATGTCGATGCAACCGCAATGGCCTGCTTCGAGGTTGAGTCAGCGGTCGCCACCATGCTGTCGGCTGTAACCGAAAGCTCTTTGGCGTTACTCGCGACGATATTTACGACACCCATCACGTTCTTTTCAAAATTATCGGCGACGGCCACTTGGTTGGAGATCACGTCCCATGACGCCATGGGGCCGATGTATTTTCCGTACTTGTCGTAGATAGCCACGACCGTCAACCCGACCCATTCTGGGCCAATCTTGAACCGGCCACGATGGGGCAGGCGGGATGGGTCTGACAACATACGTCGCTGATGCGTGGGGTCTTTGTGGAAGATGTCAAAGCTACTGCCCGGAATTTCTGAGACTTTGCGCGGCAAATATTGCTCGAGCGTTGTAAGAGTTCTCAACGAGGCTTGATTGCAGTACGTGAGCTTAAAATCGTCTTCCGCATCGGCAAACATGACGTTGCTTGGCAGGTTGTCGAGCATCTGAGCCAGTTGGAATGATTTGCGAACCCCGTTTTGCATTTCAACAGCCGCATTTGTCAGCAGGCTAAGCTCATCGGTGCCGTCGACCCGCTCAATATCAACATCCGTTTCGCCCTCGGCAATCCGGCTCATGAGTTGATGCAGTTTTGAGACAGGACGTGAGATTGAATTTGAAATCGCAAGGAAAATAAGCACGGCCGCAGCGACGCCTGCGCCCGCGGCGATAATCGTGCTCCATAAATCTTTTTCGAGCGAGATAATTCTGGTTTTGAGCAAGATTTCTAGCTCTGTCAGAGCGGTTTGGGCAAGAGCAGCTGCGCCATCATGCGGTTCGTCTGCAATCTCCATAAATTTATCGACAGGCAAGATGGTTTTTTCTGAAATCATGTCGTCAATAGTCGTGAGCAAATCACCGGCGGCTTTGTTGTAGGAAGCTAGGGCCTTTTTCAGGTTTGTTTGAAGCGACGGGCTAATACCATGGAAATTTTTATCCTCGCGAAGTGCGGTTTGAAAGCCATCGTTGATACGCTTTAAGTATGCTTTCTCAAGCAGGGCGGTCTGCTGCGTTAATTCCAACGCGCCTTGTTTCCAAATAGACTTCGGCTGCTTGGCGAGAAGGTCGTAACCCGACGCTTTGATCAGAGCGAGCTGTTGCAAGGTTTGTGGAATGGCATTGATGGAAACATCGACCAGATAATAACTGTCGATTTCGGGGTCCAGGATCATGAATGATTTGTCGCCAGCGCGCATAATTGAGTCGACTAAACGCTGCGTCATATCGGCGAATAATGCATCGTCCGACGATGAGCCTTTAATCTTTGTCCAGAGCGCTTTCAATTCTGACGCGGATAGATTCGTAACCCCATCCGATTTCAGTTTGTCAGGCGAAAAACCCAGAACATCGCCGTTTTTTGTGGTGACCGTATCGAGTGTGTTGAGCGCGTCTTCGATATTTGTTTCAGACTCCCGCATCAGCGATGCTGCTTGTGAGCTTCCGTTTGCGGCTTGTTTGGCCGAAATTTGGTAGTCGGCTACTTCATTGAGCAGCGTCGCAAGCGGCTTTTGATACTCGATGCCAGCAATTTCCTTCTTCGCGAATTCAATATCGGTGTTGAGGTTCTCATACAGGCCCCAGATGACCCATAATATTGGGATCAGAAATGCGATTAAAATCAGGCGCATTTTGCTGCGGATAGACAGCTTGGCCATTAGTTTTAAAACGCTCATACCGCGCTCCAGTTGAACAATCATGGATTAAGTCGCTGTGAATATGAGTGATCGTTACGTAAAGCACGAGCGCGCAAAGGGCTAGAGACGTATGCGGAAGTATGCGTTGGGCGCGCGTGGTATAGGTATGTCCTACCTGAAAGGGTTACGCCCTGGACGTAGTGCGCCCCACGTAATTGTTACGGCATGTTAAATCGGGGGAGTGGCGCGCTTTGTTTGAACGAGACTTACATCAACACAAAGAAAACGGGCGCTACCTGAGGGAAAAGGCAACGCCCGTCGGTTTAGTGATGAGCCCGTCGGCAGAAGGGAATGATGTATCGGATTTAAACCACGACCAAAGGATCTTTAGGATCGTTCAAGATTTCATAGCCGGTCTTCGTAATGCGTAACATGTCTTCGTTGTGGCCCGCGCCTTGCCCGACTTCCAGGTAGGGCAGGTCCAGCGTGACGGTCATGTTTTCCTGCAAGACTAAATCATCACGCACGTTGAAGGGCACATCGAAGCGTTGCGGATCGTCGCCGTGCTGCAAGCCAACTGAATGCAGGCCCACAATCGGCACGCCCTTCGGCATCCCAGACTTCTCCATGGCGTCACGCGCTACTTGCTCAACCTTCTTGAACGGCACACCTTCTTTGATGATCGCAAAGGCAGCTTCGCGACCTGCTTGTTGAGCTTTGAAGCGCTTCATGTTCTCCGCACTCGGTTCGCCCACCATTAAGGTGCGCGCGAAATCGCCTTGATAGAGTTTGTAGTGGACCGAGCAATCGAGCAGATACGATTTTCCATTTTTCACTTCGCCGTCTGGCAGCAAGCCTTGCGTGACGCCAAGCAAAACGAAACCTGGCTCGCCACCGCGAGCCGCGCCTTCGGTGAAGAAGATTTGTTTGAAGTCAGCGTATGTCATGCCGGGCTTTACCGCACGAGCGGCCGCCATTGCGGTGTCTTGGCTGATCTTCTGGGCGACACGTAGTAACGCAATTTCATTGGGCGTTTTGATGTGGCGGATTTTGCGGAAGATATTATCGCCGTCGACAATCTTTACCGTGTCGATGCCGATGCTTTGCAGCAGATACGCAATGCGCATGTCATCCACAGCAATACGGCCATTGATTAAGCCTGATTGCTTCAGCGCTTTTACAATGGCCCAGGCGGCAGTAGGGGCCGCCGCCGGGAAGTAAGTCTCTTGCGCATACTTCCACCCTTTTTCGCGCTCAGTCAGGTTAGCGCCTTCTTTAAACACAAACCCTCCGCCCGCTTTGCCAGCTGTCTTCGGTTCAACGCGCATCTTCTCAGGTGTTGCGTTGATGTATTCTTGCCAGTTGGCGGCACCACCCATGGTGATCACATCTGGCACATCGCGTTCGCCGTTTTGTGTTTCCCAGGTGTTGCCAGTGCTTGAAATCAAGAAACTCGGCTGTTGCGGGTCCCGTGAGAAGGTGGCGAACGACGGATACTCAGCCCCAAACGGCGTCAGTGTCGTGACGGTGTTGGTGATGTAATAGACGTTATGAGTGCGCAGGGCGATCAAACCGTCAATGCCATGCTCCGCCATCACCTCATAAGCACGCTGCTTATTGATGGGGATTTCTTTGCCTAATGTACCGTTATTGAATTGTGGGTCGATCACGACGGAACCCGGTTTTGCGGTGGCGGCTATGGCTGACGGTGTGCCGGCGGCAAGGCCTGCTACGGTTGCGGCGGCCGTCGTGCCGAAAAATTCTCTACGATCCATGGCTTTCCCTCCTGGTCGTGTAATGGCTTACGCTAAGATGACGTCCAGTCCGGGTCATCATTGGGGGCCGCCTGCAAATCTACAAGCGTCAAATCCACCCACATCGAGCATAGGAGGTGATGAACAATAGGGTGGGCTAGAGGCGAATAGGCACACACTCGCATGGTGAGCATCATGCAAGCCGCAGACCATAGGATGAGAGTGCTTAGGTGTAACCGACGACGCTGGAGTTTTCGCGCACCAAGTCGACCAGTTCGCTCAAACCTGGGCGAATTTCGGCCAGCAGGAAGTCTTCGCGCAAACCAGGGCTGCCTGAACGCGCACTCGGGAAGCGCTTTTCCCATGCGGTCATTTTTACGGTCAGGCCACAGAGCACGCCGCCGACAGTGGTGTGGGCATTCTCGATCACGTCTTGCACGTGTTTGAACTTTTGTGCCGACAGGTTCGTCCACATATCTTGTGATCGAGCTTCGAAGTCCTCGAATACGCGCTGTACATAGGCAAGCAGCGCATTCAGCATTTTCTGGATGCGGTTGGCTTCGGCCACAATCTGCGGCTTGGATTTCATCGCATAGCCCGACTTGAGCTCGTTAATGCTCAAGTGGAATTCATTGATGATTGGGGCGATGCGTGCGAGGCAGTGCTGGTAATACGATAGCGACAAGAAGATATCGCCGTAGTCTTCAATGAAGCGCGGAATTTGATCCAGCGACGTGCCAAGCTTTTCAGCCATGGTCCGCAGCTTCGCCAAGGCCTTCTTGACATCGGGGTCGCGGAACAGGCCGATCAGGTCTTCGAACCGTTCCACTTGCTGTCCAGCGCCACCATAAATCGAACTGAGCAAAGGTTTCGTGAAGCGCGACATGTAACCAGCCAGAACGCGGTTCATGTCTTCCGACAAATGAAGCGCGCTATTATCTTTGATGTTGATCCCAAGGTCGCGGATCGAGCGGCGTAAGCTGTAAACATCGTAGCTTGGCAGATTGGCAAGACGCACGAGCATGCGGTAGTCGGGGTCGACGGCCGGGTTCTTAATACCGAAAATGTCAGGCATCGCGGCGATGGACACTTGGCCCGAACCGCTTTCGCGGGAGGCATAGACTTCCACCACGCCCTCAAGCTGGTTGTTTTTGATCAGCTTGTGCTTGGCGAGCTTTTCGTTCTGCAGCGGCAATATATGCAGCGGTAGAACATGGAGCGAGTCCATGTCGCCTGCATCGATAGGCGTAATGGCAGCCGTTTGGCGAAGCGCCATGCCGATCGCGTTCATCTGGTCCAACCCTGATGGCCCTTGGTGTTCTTGTTTCGATGAACGAATGTATCTACTCGAAACAATACAGGCAAGGAGTTTTAAATCTTAGTTAAAACAATGGGTTGCAAGCTATTTTGATGGCGGAAAAAGCGCGGTCGGCAGATGAACTTTTAGCCCCGCTTTAGCCTTCCGTGGTCGAATTAATGGCTTCTTCCAACTCGAAGAAGGTGGGCTGCATTTTCGACGGCACGTTGCCACGGCCAATTTCGACCGACACCTGCGGGGCATTGCCATTCAGGTGGGCGACCAGCACGTCGCGAATGATGAGGTAGAAGCGGTGCTCTTCGTCGCAGACCTGTTTGATTCTCGAGGCAAAGGGACCCACTAGCAGGTAAGCCAGGAACACGCCCAGGAACGTACCGACCAGGGCTGACCCGATCATCCCCCCCAGCACTTCCGGGGGCTCTGTGACGGAGCCCATGGTGTGAATCACGCCCAGCACGGCGGCGACGATACCGATCGCAGGAAGACCATCGGCCATGCCTTGCAAGGCATGCTGCGGGCCAAGCGCTTCGTGGTGATGCTTTTCAAGCTGGGCTTCCATGGCATCGAACACTTGATGGGGGTCGTCGAGGTTCATGGAGAGCATGCGCAAGGTGTCGCAGATGAAGTCGACCGCGAAGTGATCACCCAGAATGCGGGGATATTTCTGGAAAACAGTGCTTTCTTCCGGCTTTTCGATATGGCTTTCGATGACCAGAATGCCCTTGGATTTGATCATCTTGGTGATTGTGAACAGAAGGCAGAGCACATCTTTGAAGTCCTGCTCGCCCCACTTCGCGCCCGAAAACACCTTTTTGATGTTGGGCACCAAGCCTTTGAGTACTTCCGGGCTGTTGCCGAGGATCATGGCGCCGGATGCGCCGCCGAAGATAACCATCAATTCCGTGGGCAGGGCCGCGAAAATCACGCCCATGTGCCCGCCGTGCAGCATATAGCCGCCGAACACCATGACGTTTGTAACCACCAACCCAATAATGCCCATCATGGCAGGAAACCCCCGGACCGCACCCAAACTCTTCCCAAAAAGAGCTACCTCAGCTTACATGAAAAGCAAGCAGCTACAAAGCGTTCCCAATGGTGTACGGATAATGTGGATATCCGAAATGCGTAGGGGTCGATGCGTCTAAAATCAGAAGTGCGTGTGCAGGCGTGGCTGCGCCGGGCAGCCGGTCTTGGCCTGATGGGGGCGGTCGCCCGCAAAGGGGAGCCTGAGTCCGGGACGGTCATGCTGAAGCTCAATCGGTTCGCGGCAGGGTGCGATGTCTATACGCCTGTCAGCACACCCAACGGTGATCCGGCCTGGATGGCGGCCTTTCCCAAGGGGCCTGCGCCTGAAAAAGAGGCCGATGCCTATTTGGCCCGCCAGAGCAAGTACGACCCAGACTTGTGGGTGGTCGAAATTGAAGACCCCAAGGGCTTGTTCGCCCTGGATGAGCCGATCTTGAAAGCTTAAGGCCGGCAACCCATCTGCGAGGGACGGCGTTGATGAAGCGCGGCCCTACGAGATGCAGTAGTAGACTCCGGGCAAACTGGAGGCTAAATTCCGCGGCTCTTTGAAAAGCCCCATTTTACTGGGCTTGGATAAAGACCCATTTCAAAACAATAAACCGCAAGCGGTCCGATCAGAGATCGCGGCATGCAACGACCGATACAAAGGATCATCTGCAGATGTGGAATGACGAGAAAATCGCCAAGCTGAAAAAGCTTTGGTCGGAAGGCTTGACCACGGGGGAGATCGGCAAGCGTTTGGGCGTGTCGAAAAATGCGGTTGTCGGTAAAGCGCACCGCTTAGGCTTAAAAGGTCGCCCGTCGCCCATCAAACGCCAAGACACCTCGGCTGCGGCGACGGCGGCAACAGGTGGGGCTGCACCGGCCGCCACGTCTGGCAGCACCACCACGGCTGCGGCACCGTCATCCTCATCGTCTTCGAAAAAGGAAGCGGTGAAGATCTTCACGCTGACCGACTTGAACCACAACACCTGCCGTTGGCCCATCGGCGATCCGAAGCACGAAGATTTCCGCTTCTGTGGCCGCCAAGTGTATCCGGGCAAGCCGTACTGCCTCGATCACTGCGCTCAGGCCTATGTGGGTTCGAACAAGCCCCGCAACGAAGAAGCGGCTTAAGCGCACTTTTTCGAAAAGCACTGAATTTCTAAAAACGCCTGGTTTTTTGAACTGGGCGTTTTTGTTTGCGCCTCAATTGCCGTCTGCTCTGCCTGTTTTTGCAGACCAAAAGCAGGGGGAGTGTGGGGAAAGACGAGAGCAGGAAGGAAGGAGGGGATATGCTATTGACACAGAGCTTTGAGAGAATTTTTTTGTAGTCGCGTTTGTATTTGTTTGGCATGTGTGGCCGCGTAGAGTGCGCTCTTGCCTTGCGCGAAGAAAAAACCTTACGCTGCGCTCGGGTTGTGGTGTGGCCGGGAGAATAATGCGCCCGGGACGTTGGGGAATCGAAGTTGGAAAATATGAGTGGGGATACGTCCACGTTTATTGCGCGCTGGAAAAAATCTGGTGCCTCTGAGCGCGCAAATTACCAACTGTTCCTAACCCAACTCTGCGACCTCATCGGTGTGCCGGTGCCCGACCCGTCGCAGGACGACCCCGAGAAAGACCTCTACGTTTTCGAGAAGGCGGTCACCTTCAAGAACGGTGACGGCACCACATCCAGCGGTCGCATTGACCTCTACAAAAAAGGCTGCTTTGTGCTTGAGGCCAAGCAGGGCAGCGACAAAGCCGAGAGCAAATCGGCCGATCTGTTCGGCGATACACCCAAATCAACGCGCAAAGGCACGGCGGTGCGCGGCACCAAGGGCTGGGACGACGCGATGATGCGCGCGCGCGGTCAGGCGGAGTCATATGCCAAAGCGTTGCCCGAATGGCCGCCACTGTTGATTATCGTCGATGTCGGCCACAGCATCGAGATGTACGCCGACTTCTCGCTGACGGGCAAAAACTACAGTCATTTCCCCGACCTGCAATCGTTCCGTCTGAAACTGGACGATCTGGCCAAACCCGATGTGCGCGAGCGGCTGCGCTTGGCCTGGACTGATCCCACGGCCTTAGACCCCGCGCGCATTGCGGCGAGAGTCACCCGCGAAATTGCCGAACGGCTGGCCAAGCTGACCCGCTCGCTGGAAAACGCAGGGCACGACAGCCAAAGCGTTGCGGAATTTTTAATGCGCTGCTTGTTCACCATGTTCGCCGAAGACGTGGGCCTGCTGAAACCCGCCAACGGCTTTACCGACCTGCTGAAAGGCTTGCGCGGCAAGGCCGGCAAATTCGCCCCCATGGCGGAAAGCCTGTGGGCGACGATGGACAAGGGCGGCTTCTCGCCCATCCTTCGGGAAGATGTGCTGCGCTTCAACGGCGGGCTGTTCAACAAAACCCGCGCGCTGCCCCTGAACGACGACCAACTGGCCTTGCTGATTGAAGCCGCGAAATCCGACTGGAAAGATGTCGAACCCGCCATTTTCGGGACACTGTTGGAACAAGCGCTGGACCCGCGCCAGCGCCACGACCAGGGCATGCACTATACGCCGCGCGCCTATGTGGAACGCTTGGTGATGCCCACCATCATCGAGCCCTTGCGCAATGATTGGGATGATGTGAAAGCCGCCGCGGTGGATTTGGCGCGGCGCGACAAAGTGGACGACGCCATCGAGGAAGTGACCAAGTTTCACAAAAAGCTGTGCGAGACCAAAGTGCTGGACCCCGCCTGTGGCAGCGGCAACTTTTTGTATGTGACGATGGAGTTGATGAAGCGCCTGGAAGGCGAGGTGATCGACCTTCTGGAAAACCTGAACGCCACCAAATACCAGGGCCAGGAATACACGCGCCTGTCGTACCTGCTGGAATTGGAAAGCCACACCATCGACCCGCATCAGTTTTTAGGCATTGAAATCAACCCGCGTGCGGCGGTGATTGCCGAACTGGTACTGTGGATCGGGTATTTGCAATGGCACTTTAAAACCCGCGGCCGCACCATGCCCGCGCAACCCGTGCTGCGGAACTTTAAGAACATCGAATGTCGCGATGCGATTTTGACGTGGGATACCAAAGAGCTGAAGCGCGACGAGCACGGCAAGCCCATCACCCGCTGGGACGGCGTGACCACAAAAAAACATCCGGTGACCGGCGAAGACGTGCCCGACGAGACCGCGCGGGTGGAAGTGTACGACTACAAAAACCCGCGCAAGGCCGAGTGGCCGCAGGCTGATTTTATTGTCGGCAATCCGCCGTTTTTGGGCGGCAAAGATATTCGGCAAGGTTTGGGCGATGGCTATGCCCAGGCGTTGTGGGACACACACCCGGATTTACCCGATGCCATCGACCTTGTGATGTACTGGTGGGACAAAGCCGCAGGGCTTGTGCGTGAAGGCAAGGCGCGGCGGTTTGGTTTCATCACAACGAAAGCAATTTACCAGACGTTCAGTCGGCGTGTGACACAACATCATCTAGATGCTTCGCCACCATTATCGCTGATATTTGCAATCGCAAATCATCCTTGGGCTGATGCCTCAGGCAGTGCTGATGTACGAATAGCGATGACGGTTGGCTCACTAGATAAAATAGATGGGTGCTTGGAAACCGTCATAACGGAAGCCGAGGCGCTCAGTGAAACGCCAGTGGTTACGACGAAAGTTATGCTCGGCAAAATTAACGCAGATCTAAAAATTGGCGCAGATATTCCTAGTGCAGTAGAACTCGCAGGGAACTCACGGATAGCTACACGTGGGGTAGCCCTGCATGGGGCTGGATTCATTGTAACTCGCGCCGAAGCTAAAGCGCTTGGGATAGATCGCGTTCCTGGGCTCAAGGATCATATATTCGGCTACCGAAACGGGCGTGATTTGGCTGGCATATCGCGTGATGCGATGGTGATTGACCTTGAAGGTCTCTCTAGCTCTGAAGTTAAAGAACGTTTTCCAGAAGTTTATCAGTGAGTGCTTGAAAAAGTTAAGCCCGAACGCGATCAAAATAATGAGCCGTACAGAAAAGAAAACTGGTGGGTTTTTGGTCGTAAGCACACTGACTTGCGTAATGCTTTGCGAAATTTAGCCAGATTCATCTCCACTGTCGAAACAGCCAAGCATCGCTGGTTTGTATATTTGGACAAGTCCATCCGTCCGGACAATAAACTTGTGAACATCGCACTCGATGATGCGTTATTTTTAGGCGTGCTGTCCTCCAAAGTTCATATTGATTGGTCCGTGGCTGCTGGCGGGCGCTTGGGGGTTGGCAATGATCCTGTCTATGTGAAGACTGCGTGCTTTGATAAATTCCCATTCCCCGTTTGCAGCGATGCGCAAAAAGCAAAAATCCGCGCGTTGGGCGAACAGTTGGACAAACACCGCAAAGACCGCCAAGCGTTGCACCCCGACCTGACCATGACCGGCATGTACAACGTGCTGGAAAAACTGAAATCGGGCGAAGCGTTGAACGCGAAAGACAAAGACATTCATGAAAAAGGGTTGGTGTCGGTCTTAAAACAAATTCACGACGAGTTGGATGCCGCTGTGTTCGAGGCCTACGGCTGGCCGCACACGCTGACCGACGATGAAATTCTGGAACGCTTGGTGGCCCTGAATCACGAACGCGCCGAAGAAGAAAGGCGCGGACTGGTGCGCTGGCTGCGGCCCGATTACCAGGCCCCGGCGACGGCGCAGAAACTGGAAGTGCAAGAAGAGATGGATATGGTCGCCGCACCGGCGGCCAAGGGCAAGCCTGCCAAAAAGCAACCCTGGCCCGAGAAAATGCCCGATCAGTTCCAGGCTGTGCGCGCGCTGCTGGCGGCCGAGGGCAAGCCCATTACCGTCGATAGCGTGGCCAAAAACTTCAACCGCGCCCGCAAAGACCGTGTGGCCGAAGTGCTGGCGGCCCTGGCCGCCATCGGCAAAGCCCGCGCCCTGAAGGGCGGAAAATATGCTGTTTCATAGGGGATAAAAATGGCGGTGCCGCGTTTTGAAGCCTTAATGGCGCCCTTGTTGCAAAGTGCGCTGGACAAGGAAACGTCATACGACGACAGCCGCAAGTTCATCATCGATAAAATGAAGCTCACGGATGCGGACTTGGCTGAAATGCTGCCCAGCGGAAAGCAAAGTACGTTTGCCAACCGTTATTCTTGGGCGAGATTGCACCTTGAGCGTGCCGGGCTGATCGCGACAACAAAGTACGCACACATCAAGACGTCCGACGAGGGAAAGAAGGCTCTGTTTCTCAGTCCGACGATTGATATGAAGTATCTTCGCGAGAATTACCCGATCTATGCGAAGTGGCGGGCGACCACGATAGAGAGTTCTGATGAGGACTCTGATGATCAAAAGAAAAAACCGACAACCGCTGCCTCCGATCAAGGCGGCATGACGCCAGAGGAAACAATCGCTGCTACCTACCAAATGCTGCGGCGCTCGGTTGAAGGCCAAGTGTTGGAACGACTCTATGCAGTAACCCCGGCGCAGTTCGAACAGATCGTTCTGGAAGTTCTCACCAAGTTGGGGTTCGGGGGCGGTCAGTCACAACGTGCTAAGGTGACCGGCGGGCCAGGCGATGGGGGAATTGACGGCATCATTGATGAGGATGCCTTGGGGCTTGATCGCATTTATGTGCAGGCAAAGCGATATGCGAAGGACAACTCTATCGGACGCCCCGAGATACAAAAATTTGCCGGGGTGCTGGCAGGTGAAGGCGTAACAAAGGGCGTATTTATCACGACATCATCGTTCTCGAAGGAGGCGCGTGATTTCGCGAAGTTGCCGACCCATCGCATCGTTTTGATTGATGGCGCACGACTAACCCAGCTCATGGTTGATCATGATCTGGGGGTGCGCACCGCACAGGTTTATTCGATTCCCAAGGTCGATGAAGACTATTTTCTGGATGAGTAAATAACCGACGTTTTCATTTGAACGGGGCCCCCGTCCGTATGCATTTTTTGCATCACGCCAGAGGTACAGCAGCCTCTGCGGGTGCTGGCTAAAACGTGCTCCTCTATCAGTTGTGCCATCGCATCATCTGGTAGGTGACCTATGACTTTTCATACATCTGCCGTAATGCGTGAATATGGTCCGCAACGCAACGTAGGCGCTTGAGGCGCGTTAGTGAACGACCATCAAAGTGCCTCAGGGGTGGGTCACTTCTTCATGCCGGACGCAGAAGCATCCGAAGCGAAAGTTTTTGTGCGTAAACCACGTTTTAAACGCGTGGCGACGCCGCGCATGCCGCCATTTCCATCGCCGGAAAAAGCCGAGTGTGTTGCGGCCGCGCCGCCTGAGCCGATTAAATCACAGCCCGCGCAACATCATCATCACTGCACGCAAAAGCATTGCGCGCATCCCCACTGCGCCCGGCAAAATATCACATACGCGATTTCGTCCTTAAGCCCGTTTGCGATCCAGAATGTGGTGGCTGCGCTGTTGCGCGGCATGGGCTATTACACACCCATAGTAGCCGCACCTGGGCCAGACGGCGGAACCGATGTGCTGGCGTACCGTGACCCGCTTGGCCTGAAGCCGCCGCACATTCGTGTGCAAGTCAAACACAAGGTTGCGAAAACCTCGCGGCAAGATATCGCGGCGTTAAAAGGGGGGTTGCATCATCACCGCGAAATCGGCGTGTTCGTATCCACGGGTGGCTTCTCGCAAGATGCGGAACGCGAAGCACGCACATCTGACGTGCACATTGAATTGATTGACGGCGCGCGCCTGATCGATCTGTGGATCGACGTGTACGACAAACTCGCGGAAGACGACAAAAACTTGCTGCGCTTGAAGAAGGTTTATGTGCTAGCGGGGGAGTAACTCGTGCCGCCGAAATATCCTTTAGCTTTTTGCATTCTCCAACAACGCCACAGTGCCTTGGCCGCCGTCGGCACACACACTCACAATGGCCAGCGATCCTTCGGGCATATTCGCCAGTTCCTTCACCGCCTGTGAAATATCGCGGGCCCCAGTGGCCGCGAAGGGATGGCCAATGGCCAATGATCCACCATTAGGGTTCACGCGCTCCCACGGGAAGCGGCCAAAGTCGCGGTCCACACCTGCTTTATCTTTGCGGAACGATGCACTTTCCAACGCGGCGACGTTACACAACACTTGTGCTGCAAAGGCTTCGTGAATTTCCCACAACTCAATGTCGCTGTAGTTCAGGTTATGACGCGCGAGCAAGCGCGGGATGGCATAACTGGGCGCCATCAAGAGGCCTTCGTTCTTGATATTCACGGATGTGATTTCAAAATCCACCAACCGCACGCGGTGCAAAGCGCTGTCGAGTTTCTTTAAGCCTGCAGTGCTGGCCACCCACAGGCCCGCCGCGCCATCCGTGAGCGGCGTTGAGTTGCCCGCCGTCAGCGTGCCTTGGCCTGAATTGCGATCAAACGATGGTTTCAACTTCGCGAGTTTTTCCATGGTCGTATCGCGGCGCGGGATGGCGTCTTTTGTGACGGTGCCCACGGGCACAATCAGATCATCGAAGAACTTGGCATCTTGCGCCTTCATAGCGTTCAAATGGCTATTGTACGCCAACTGATCTTGCGCGAGGCGGCTGATCTTCCATTCCTTCGCCATCTCTTCGCAGTGTTCGCCCATGCTTTTGCCGGTCGTGCGGTTGGCGACGGCCGGAATGAACAGGCCAATGTCTTTGAGTTTCAGTTCAGCTGCCGCGCCTAACTTTTCACCTAACGATTTTGCCTGAATGACGTGGCGCAACCAGTCAGACAACGATTGCCCTAAACCGATCTGCAAGCGGCTCATGGCTTCGACACCGCCCACAACCGCAAGCTCGCGATTGCCGTGGCCGACAAAGCCAGCTGCCAAACAGGCTTGCGTGATGGAACTGATGCATGCCATCACAACCGACGCAGCCGGGGCACGCGGATCAAGCTTCGCATCCATCCAGATTTCGCGAGCGATGTTGGACCAGCCCAAGTTCGGCGTCACGTTGCCCCACAGCACGAGGTCAGGGTAAGCGCCTGCCTGAATGTGTTTCATCATGCCTTGCACGACCGGAACTGAGAGCGAAATGGCGTCTTCATGCGCCAAGGGGCCGTCGATTTTCGCAAACGGCGAACGCAAGCCCGACACAAACCAGGCATCAGTGGTGCGATTGAGCGGCATGAGAGTCTCCACAAACTCATTCTGTCATCCCGGGACGTGTTCCCGGGATCCAGAGCCGCACGATGATCAGTGCTTTTTACCCTCTGGACCCCGGCAATGAATGCCGGGGTGACGCTACAGGAATATCTCAGCCTGAGTGCACTTCACGGTCCAGTATATTTTTGTAAATTGATGAGAATGGCGGGAGTGTAAAAGGCTTCCCCAACCACTACACGTCATCCCCGTGAAAACGGGGATCCAGGTCTCAAACATACACAGGGGCTTTTGGGACGATAGATTCCCGCTTTCGCGGGAATGACAGTTGGTGCGTTATGCCAGCCCGTTCTTCAAGGCTTCCGTCAGCATTTTGAAGGTTTCGGGCGAAACATCCAAAGCTTGCGTCACATCGGGCGGTTTGGGCCAGAAGGTGTCCGGAAAACTATGCTCCGTAAAGGTGGCAGCCTGCGCATACCGCGGGATGACGTGAAAGTGCACATGCGGGTCCACCATCATCAGGGCCAGGTAGTTCACCTTGTCACAATGGAACAATGTTTTGAGTGCAGTTTCGACCCGGCCCATAACATTGCCCAGCGTGGTGAAGTGCAAGGGCGGCAATTCCGCAAAAGATGTCGCGGGGTGGGCGGCGGCAATCACAACTGAACCGAGTGTCACCTGTTTGGGGCGCACCAGCACAATCCATTCACCAAAATCGGCCACCATATTGGCTGGGTAACCAAAGGCTTCAATGGTGCGATTGATACGCGGGTCGGTCATATGATCACTCTTATGTGTATCTGTGAGTTGTTTGCCTGCGCTGGCGGCATCCATCATAATATAGTGGCCTTTGGATTCCTTTTTCAGCCACATTTCATTCATCTGATTCATATGACAAACCCCAGTTCTGAAACGTCTTCGGCCACCACACTCATTCGTCTGGTCGGCGAATGCCCCATTAAGATATGGGGGCTTGATAGCCTTGAACGGATGCAACGTGTGGCCAAGCGGTTTGGTTTCACCGATGTGGCCTATGCGAATGTCAAAGCCGAGGACCGTTGGCAAAATGAAGGCGGGGCTCTGCACGAGCCCGCGTGGTCGACGCCGCGCCGTGTGCTTTTGGTGCGGTCTGATGTCCTGTTGGAAGACCGCCTGATTAAGAAATTATTGGAGCGCGGGCCGTTGGTTCTGGCCACCGAGATTAATGGGAAACTGCAAGCGGTCGCCGCCCGCAGTGACGACAACTATCCGGCTGCGATTGCGGCCTTGGCCGACGGCGCAAGTTTAGATGACTTACCGCCAGGCTTGCCTGTGGCGCGCCCCGATGCGCCCGAGTTGTGTTACGACGATGTGTTGAGAAAGCGCGCAGTGCCGTTTGTTCTGCCGCTGAACCACATGACCCAAAGCGCTGTGGAATGGCGCATGTTCGGGGCCTCGTACAAAGGGGCTACGGATTTCGTGACCAAGTGGCTGTGGCCGGTCCCGGCGTTTCATTTCACACGTTTATGCGCGAAGCTGGGGTTAAGCCCGAACATGGTGACGGCGGTCAGTGGTTTGTTCGTGCTGTTGGCGTTTGCTGCGTTCTGGTACGGGCAGTTTGGTTTAGGCATTGCGTGTGCCTGGATCATGACGTTCCTGGATACGGTCGATGGCAAACTCGCGCGGACCACTGTGACCTCCAGCAAGTGGGGCAACGTGTTCGATCACGGCATCGACATGGTGCATCCGCCGTTCTGGTATTGGGCGTGGTGGCATGGCTTAGGCGAGGCGGGGTTGGCCAACACGTCGCATGAAGTGGCGTTGTGGATCATCCTGGCGGGTTATGTGCTGGGCCGTTTGATTGAAGGCGCGTTCATCGCGGGCTTTAAATTCGAGATGCATATCTGGCGGCCCTTCGATTACTGGCTGCGGGCGTTCACCGCACGCCGTAATCCCAACATGTTCATTCTGATGATCGCGACAATCTTTGCCATGCCCGATGTGGGCTTTTTAGTCGTGGCGCTGTGGACCATCGTGTGCCTGCTGGCGCACGGCATTCGCTTAGCGCAGGCTTATGCGCTGAAGGCAAATAATGTCGACGTGCGCTCGTTCCTCAGTGCGACCCACTAAGCATGCTCGCCGTTTTCGATCTGGATCGCACGATCACAACGCATGGCACGTTTACGCCGTGGCTGCTGCGCTTTGTGAAACGCCGACCGTGGCGGCTGATTACGGTGCCGGTCATTTTGGGGGCGGCGATTGCCTACAAACTTAAAATTCTGACGCGCAAAGACCTCAAGCAGGTGATGCTGAAATGCATTACGTCGGGCGTGCCTGCGTCAGAAGTCGCCCGCGTGAATGATGAGTTTGTGCGGTCTTGGATTCCGCGGATGTGCCGACCCGGTTCGCTGGTCCAAATCGAGCAGCATAAAAAGAATGGCGATATCATCGTCCTGGCCACGGCGAGCAACGACATCCACGCCGTACCAATTGCGAAAGCCTTAGGGATTGAACACGTTGTGGCGACGCGCGCGGAAGTGGCGGCCGATGGGTCGCTGACGGGGCGTATTCTTGGCCCCAATTGTTACGGCGCTGATAAGCTGGACATGATCAAAGCCGCACTTGTAACGTTTCAAGATGCCAAATCCGTTGCCTATTCAGACCACCATTCTGACCTCCCAATGTTAGAGTGGGCCGGGCAGGGGATCGCGGTAAATCCCAACGCGAAACTGCGTGCCATCGCTGAAAAGCGTGGTATGGAGATACGCGATTGGAATGCCTAAACGTGCTTTAAAGGACGCCTGTGAAAGCCATCATCCTCAGTGCCGGTAAAGGGTCGCGCCTCGGCGAACTGACTGCCAAAAGCCCCAAATGCCTGCTGAAATTGGGTCCGCACTCGCTGCTCGGCTGGCAAGTGCACATGCTGAAAAAGGGCGGCGTCAGCTCGGTTGTGGTGGTGACGGGTTTTGAAACTGCGCAAGTGGAAGCCGAAGTGAAGGCGTTGTCGTCGCCCGATTTGGTTCTGCGCACAGCCTTAAATCCGTTCTATCACCTGGCCGATAACCTCTCGACCTGCTGGATGGCGCGGGGTGAAATGCAGGACGATTTTATTCTGCTGAACGGTGACACACTGATTGATGAAGAAATCGTGCGTCGCCTGATCGCGGCACCACCAGCGCCCATTACGCTGACGGTCGATCATAAAGCCAGCTACGACGATGATGACATGAAGGTGCAGACGGACATCTCTGGCCGCGTGCTGAATGTGAGCAAGAAGCTTGATCCGTCCATCGTCTCGGCTGAGTCCATCGGCATGATCCGCTTTCGCGCTGATGGGGCCAATGCGTTTGTGGCCGAGCTTGAAGCCGCTATTCGCACTGATACAGGCTTGCAGGCGTTTTATCTCGCCAGCATCGCAAAGTTAGCGCAACGCCTGCACGTGACCACCGCCAGTATTGATGGGTTGAAATGGTGCGAAGTGGACTTCCCGAAAGATTACGAGAACGCAAAAGCCGTCACAGCTGAGTGGGCGAGACGCGGTTAATTTTTGCCGACGATTTGATTTTCGAAATCGTGCAGCAAATTCAGCCCCAATTTCTCGTTGGTGTCGTCCAGCGAGGCCATGCGGTCCAGCCAGGGGCGTGAATCGCCTGTCTTTTTGAATTCGGTCAAAAACTCCCACACCTGACGCACTTGAATGCGTGTGGTGGTGGTCGGCCAAATGGTGATCTTAAAGCCCATTTGCTCCAGCTCTTTCGCCGACAAAATTGGCGTTAGGCCGCTTTCAGACATGTTGGTCATTTGCGGGCCAATGTTCAGCGCGCAGACTTGCTCCATCTCCTGCAACGATTGTGCGCCGTCAAAGAACGTCACATCAGCGCCAGCATCGCGGTACGCTTTTGCACGCCAAATGGCTTCGTCCATCCCATGGGGCCCGCGCGCATCGGTGCGGGCAATGATGACTAAATTTTTATCGCGGCGGGCGGCAACGGCAGCTTTAATTTTGCGGACAGCGACATCGCGTGGCTCGACCACTTTGCCATGCATGTGACCGCATTTTTTCGGCCACACTTGATCTTCGATTTGGACAGCCGCAACGCCCAGCGTTTCCATTTTCTCGATGGTGCGCTTCACGTTGGAAATATCGCCGTAACCTGTGTCGATGTCGGCAATCAGCGGAATGGTTGATACGGCGCGAATGGCCGAGACGAACTCAACGTTTTCGGCAAATCCCACCAAGCCCACGTCGGGGAGCGCATAGCGCAAGCAGGCCGCACCGTAGCCGGTGGAATAGGCGACATCGAAGCCAGCCTGTTCGATCAAGCGCACTTCCAGCGGGCTGCCTGCGCCAGGGGCAATAATCATGCCCGGTTTATTCATCAGGTCGCGGAATTTCTGACGTTCGATCGACATGGCGGCATCCTTTGGCACGTGGGGGGCAGAGGCGCTGCACTTAAAGTGCAGCGCGCGCACCCACAAGCGGCTCAGGATTTCATGTTCGGAGGGCTGGCACGGCCCGCATGGTGAAATAGCTCATCGCGGCGTGATCACGCGCTGAGGTAGAGAAGCCTAAGGCAACATTAAGCCAGTTGTGGACGCGCTTGCAGAATTGACTCGGCCAGTTCTTTGTCGCCGAGCGTATCCACATCAATGGCGACCTCAGGCCATGGCATAATGACGGGCGCGATTGTAATGCCCACGCGGGCGCCAGCACGCATTAAGGCTTGGCGTAAATCCCACCGGCCAATCAGCACGCTGATCAACGTCCATACGCCAAAAGCACGGACGACGCGCCAGGGTTTCTTGCGGTTCTTTTCCACGAACTGCCAGAAGTGCGCCATGGTGGCCACGCGCGGCGTCATGCAGGCAAACAGGTTGCAGCTTTTCCAAACGCCATCGCGGAACTTATAACCCGTGCGGCTTGTGGCGTATTTCGCCTTCACCACGTTTTTGTCGACCATGCCGACGACCAAGTCTGTGTCGCTTTTTTCAGCACCCATCAGGAAGTGGTCGACCATTTCTGTGGTCAGCAGTGGGTGATCGGCCGTGGTGACAAACACCGGATCGGTGTCGGTGCGGCTTTCTAAAAATTGAAGAATACTGTTGGCGGGAGAGGACCCCGTCGGGAAGTAGGTCACATTCGTCCAGGTGCCCAACGATGACGGGCCACAGACGACAATGCGTTTAATATATTTCGAGGCACTGACGGTTTTAACCACGCGGTCGATCATCGGCGTGCCCGAGACGGGCAGCAGCGCTTTTAATTGCGCGCCATTCAGGCCATCGCCTGTGGCTTGGCGTGCGCCCGCGAGGATAAGTGCCGTAAAACCAACCATTGGTTACCCGTCCTGTTTGTTCCCGACCACGTCATACTGCCTCGCGCTGTCATGAAATCGCAAGGAATATGTCGCGTGCGTGCAACATTGGGCCAACCGCATGAATGGTTAATGAACGTGACGGAAACAAACGCGGGCGTGAGGTTTTGGCCCAGATTCCGCGGTGGCCTCATTCCCAGGCCACCCCTTAGACGGGGTAAGGCGCTGGCTGGCCAGAAAGTACAGCCGCAATGTTATCAATTGCGCGCATGCCCATGGCTTCGCGTGTTTCCGTTGTCGCACTGCCCAAGTGCGGCAACAAAAGGACGTTCTCAAGCTCTAAATACCTGCGGTCTAAATTGGGCTCGTTGGCGTAAACGTCCAAACCCGCTGCGGCAATGTGCCCAGACTTCAAAGCTGCAATCAGGTCTTCGTCCACCACGCTGCCGCCGCGCGCGGTGTTGATCACGATCGCACCTTTGGGAAGTTTCGCCAAACGTGTTGCATTCACCAAGCCTTTGGTTTCAGGCGTCAGCGGGCAGTGCAGGGACAGCACATGCGTATGCGGCAGCATCTCTTCTAACGACGCGTAGTACTTTGCATTCAGCTGCTCTGCATCGGCGGAAGGTTTGCGGTTGTGATAGATAATGTTCATGCCAAATGCTTTGGCGCGCATTGCTGTGGCCGCCCCAATGCGGCCCATGCCCACTAAGCCTAAGGTTTTGCCGTGAAGATGCGTGCCCATCAGTTGGGTCGGGCGCCAGCCCGTCCATTGATTGGCGCGCACCATGCGTTCACCTTCGCCGCCACGTCGCATCGCCCCTAGCATGAGTAAGAGTGCGATATCGGCTGTTGCATCGGTGAGCACACCAGGGGTGTTGCCGATCAGAATGCCGCGTGCTTTTACAGCGGCGATGTCGATGTGATCGGTGCCGACCGAGAAGGTGGAAATGATTTTCAACCCCGCAGGTAGTTTTGCCGCGACTTCGGCATTCACACCGTCAACGGCACTGACCATCAGCGCATCGGCGCCGTCGGCCAGTTGAATCATACGTTCAGGTGTGTAGTCGCCCTCGTCCGTACCCCACCGCACGCGGAACAGCTTTTCCAGGCGCTCTTCGCATGTTTTTGGCAAGCGGCGCGATACGGCAACCAACGGCAAAGTAGACATTCGTGACGGCTCCTCAATCTTGTGTCTCACGTGTTTTACCCAAATTGGTATACTTCCCCTATGCCTATGATTTTTTTGTTCACGGATTTCGGACAGACAGGCCCATATGTTGGGCAGGTGCATGCGGTGCTGAAGCGTGCGTGCGCCACAACGCCTGTAATTGACCTGATGCACGATGCGCCTGCGTTTGATCCGAAAGCGTCGGCTTATCTGTTGTCCGCATATACGATGCAGGCGCAAGCTGGTGACGTGGTGGTGGCGGTTGTCGATCCGGGCGTGGGTGGCGACCGCAAATGCGTGGTGCTCAATGCCGACGGAGTGTGGTTCGTGGGGCCAGACAATGGCCTGCTTTCGCAGGTGCAGCGGCGGGCCACGCACACGCAAGCGTATCAACTTGTCGTGCCGGAAAGTTCAAGTGCGACATTTCATGGCCGCGATGTATTTGCGCCAGCGGCTGCACAGTTGGCTATGAAAAGCCCACTCGCAGATGTCCTTGCCATTGATGCGGCTGCGCTCGACAGGCCCGCTTGGCCGGATGATCTCGCAGAAGTTGTTTATATTGATGGCTACGGCAACGCCCTGACGGGGTTACGCGTTGAGTCCATGTGGGGCGGGGAAAACCTGACGGTCGGGGGGCAAGTGCTCCCACGCGCCCGAACATTTACCGACGTGGGTGTTGGCGATCTCTTTTGGTACGGAAATTCTAATCGATTAGTGGAAATCGCCCAAAACAGCGGCAATGCCGCTAAATCCCTGGGTTTGCGGGTGGGGGACCGCATTGCACGGGCCACGCCTAAGGATTAGTCTCAAATGGCCTGTGGATAAAAAGCGCTGTTTTTTGAATTGTTTAAGCAATTTCCGTCACATAGTATCTCGGCATGGGGATGGGTTTTGGCGTGGCCTTTTCAACTGATTGTTGCTGCCGTGATACCCCTGATACGGATGTGATATGAGCGTTGCCGTCAAATTTTGGGGCGTCCGAGGAAGCATAGCTTGCCCGTCACCACAGCACGTGGTGTACGGCGGTAATACCTCATGCCTTGAAATCTATGCGGGTGATCATCGCATTATTCTTGATGCAGGCACTGGCATTCGCAATCTCGGCTTCGAGTTCATGAAGGATGGCGTGAAGAAAGGCGTGCTGATGTTGACCCATTCGCATTGGGATCACATCAACGGCTTTCCATTCTTCGGACCGGCCTTCATGGCCAACAGCGAGTTCAGTATTTTTGCGGGCCACTTGTCTGATGTCGGCGGCATTGAAAACGTGCTGGCCAACCAAATGGCGAACCCGACATTCCCCGTGCCGTTGGCCGCCCTTCAAGCCCAACTGCATTATGAAGACTTCAAAGCAGGTGCCACCTGGACCATGGATGGCGGCGTTGTCGTTCGTACCGCGCCGTTGAACCACCCGAATGGCGCCACGGGCTACCGCATCGAGCACGGCGGCAAGTCGATCTGCTATGTGACAGATACCGAGCACATCATTGGCAAGCCCGATGAGACAGTGCTGTCGCTGATCGAAGGGGCCGACATTGTTGTGTACGACTGCACCTACACCGACGCTGAGTTCAAAGCCAAGATCGGCTGGGGCCATTCAACGTGGCAAGAAGGCGTGCGCTTGTGCAAGCAGGCTGGCGTGAAGCAACTGGCGATTTTTCACCACGATCCTGACCATAACGACGACTTTATGCGTCAGGTAGAAATTGATGCCCGCGAGATGTGGGATGGCACTATCGTCGCGCGCGAACAGATGATCCTGACACCTGGGCCGTAAGAAAATTCAGCCTTAGTCGTCTCACAGGCTTCTTTTATTCATGTTTGATGTCAGCGTTTATGTGGGGCTGTTCCTTGTGGCCTTCACAGCAGCCACGATTTTCCCGATGCAATCTGAAGCCGTGTTGGCTGGTGTGCTGCTGTCTGGCTATTCGCCGCCCGTGGCAATTGGCGTGGCAAGCGTAGGTAATGTGCTGGGCAGTTGTGCGAATTGGCTGCTGGGGCGTGGGATCGAGCGCTTTAAGCATCACAAATGGTTTCCAGCCAGCGATGCAGCGCTGGTGCGCGCGCAAGGGTGGTATCAGCGCTACGGGAAATGGTCGCTGTTGGCCAGTTGGGTGCCGGTGATTGGTGATCCGCTGACAGTCGTGGCGGGTGTTTTGCGCGAACCACTGCCGATGTTTGTTCTCTTGGTGACTATCGCTAAAGTCGGTCGTTACCTTGTTGTTGCTGCAGTTGCTTTGGCCGTCTGACACCTTGAACCAAGCTATGCTAAACCTAGGTTAGCTGCATCTTTTTCCTTAAAATGAGAGTGTGACACGCCGCCATGATTATTCTGGAAATGATCGTTGTGATTGGGTTGATCTTGATCAACGCCGTCATGGCGATGTCCGAAATGGCAGTTGTGTCGTCGCGCAAAGCGCGGCTGCAGCAAATGGCGGCGAACGGCAGCCGTGGCGCGAAAGTAGCGCTTGGCATGTTGGAAGACCCCACCAATTTTCTTTCGACCGTACAAATTGGCATTACGCTGGTGGGCATCAGTGCAGGTGCATTCAGTGGTGCAGCCCTGGGTGATCGCCTCGGCGATTGGCTGGAGCAGTTTGAATTCCTGGCCGCGTACAGTGATGGCATTGGCACCGGGGTTGTCGTTCTGGTGATCACGTATTTGTCGCTGATCGTTGGTGAATTGGTTCCGAAAAGAATAGCGCTGGTCTACGCCGAGCAAATTGCCGCTGCCATTGCGCTGCCAATGCATGGGTTGGCCATCATTGCCGCGCCAGCGGTATGGTTGTTGCGTCATTCTACGGAAGGGGCATTAAATCTGTTGCGTATCAACAAGCGCCAAGCAACCGGGGTGACGGAAGAAGAAGTCAAAACCATGGTGGCCGAGGGCACTGCCTCTGGTGTGTTTGAACAGCAAGAGCGCGACATGATCGAAGGTGTGCTGCGCTTGGCAGACCGCACGGCGAAGGCCGTGATGACGCCGCGCATACATGTGGCCTGGATTGATCGCAATGCCACGCTGGCAGAGTTGAGCGATGTTTTCGGTAAAAGCGCGCATTCGCGGCTCTTAGTGTGTGATGGCGCGGTCGATCATCCGGTGGGTGTTGTGCAGGCAAAGTTTGTGATGCCGCTGGTGCTCAACAATCAGGCGGTCAAGCTGGCTGACGTGATGGAGCCGGCCCCGTTTGTCGATGAGACAACACCTGTTCTGCAAATTCTTGATCGCTTCAAACGCGAGCATATTCACATTGCCATTGTGATGGATCAGCAGGGCATGATGGAGGGCATCATCACCATCACGGATATTCTGGAAAGCATCGCGGGCGGGCTTCCTGAAAATAGCGAAGACGCGAGCCCCATGATTACACGCCGTGATGATGGTTCCTTGTTGGTGGATGGCTCGATGCTGATTGATGCGTTCGAAGATGCGCTGGGCGTATCCAAACTGTCTGAGAGCGACACCTTCCACACCATGGCGGGTTTGGTGCTCGAACAGCTGGGGCGCGTCCCGCAGGAGGGCGACACGTTCCTGTACCGGGGCTATGAATTCGAGGTGGTCGATATGGATGGCCGCCGGATCGATAAGTTGCTGCTGACCCCTCAAGAGGCCCCACCCGCGTAAAAAGCCCAGGTCTCACAGCGCTTAAGTCCTTAATTATCCACAGGTATCCCCAAAAACGCGGACAGCTTTGCGTTCGGGCAGTTGCTCCAGGGGCTTGGACCGGGTATCCCACCGCAACAAAACCGTCATGAAAATGTAACGGTCAGGACTTTTTAAAGATAAAAGCTGGGGAGCGCGGGTCCGTGTTCAAGTGGTTTCAAAAGCTTCTGCCGCAAGAAGATGCATTTTTTGATCTGACCGGCCGCCATGCCGAACACTTAGTGCAGGGTGCGAAAGCCTTGCGCGAAATGTTGGACGGTGGGGCCAATGTAATGTTGTGCGTTGACCGCATCGTCAAACATGAAACCGACGCGGATGTGATTACACGCGAAGTGCTGCTGGATATCAAACGCAGCTTTATCACGCCGTTTGAGCGCAATGACATTCAAGAACTGATCACCTCGATGGATGACGCCATCGACCAGATGCGCAAGACCACCAAGCTTGTGCGCCTATATGAAGTGAGCTCGTTTGAGCCGCACATGCGCGATATGGGCGACATTGTCATTAAGGCGGCAAATTGCACTGCGGAAATGATTGCCTTGCTAAAAGACGTGCGCGCGAACGCCCATCGCTTGGGGCAACTGTCGGAAGAAATCGTGCACAGCGAAGATGTCGCCGATGAACTGCACGAGAAGGGCTTAAAGGCGCTTTATTTGCAGCATCGCGACGGCAAAGCCATGCCGTTTATTATCGGCACCGAGATTTATGATTCCCTCGAGAAAATCATGGATCGGTTCGAGGATATCGCGAACGAGATCAGCGGCATCGTCATCAGCCACCTTTAACGGGCGAGCGCCATGGATCCCATTTCGCTGCCGCTTCTGATCGCGCTGATTGGCGTAGCTTTGGTGTTCGATGCCTTGAACGGCATGCACGATGCCGCCAATTCTATCGCCACTGTTGTTGCCACCCGCGTGATGAAGCCGTTCACAGCTGTTCTGTGGGCGGCTTTTTTCAATTTTATCGCCTTCCTGTTTTTTGGCGTGGCCGTGGCCAAGACGGTTGGCTCAGGGATCATCAGTTCTGAGGTCATCGACCCGGCAGTGATTTTTGGCGCTTTAACGGGGGCCATTGTCTGGAACATCGTCACTTGGCTCTGGGGTATGCCATCGTCAAGTTCACACGCGCTGATCGGCGGTCTGGTGGGGGCAGGGACCGCGAAAGCAGGCACAACTGGCATCGTATGGGCCGGGCTGCTGAAAACAGTCGCGGGCATTGTGTTATCGCCTGCCGTTGGCTTGGCGCTGGCGTTATTCCTGATGTTGGTGGTGTCGTGGACATTCCGTCGTGTCAGTGCTGCGACGGGCGACCGCGTGTTCCGTCCGCTGCAAGTTGTCTCCGCGGCTCTTTATTCGTTAGGGCATGGTGCCAATGACGCACAAAAGACGATGGGGATCATTGCCGTGCTGCTTTATTCGCAGGGCATGATGGACGGCGGCTTTCATGTGCCGTTCTGGGTGGTGATCATCTGTCAGGCGGCTATGGGCATCGGCACGCTGATGGGGGGGTGGCGCATCGTGCGCACGATGGGCTCGAAGATCACCAAGCTGTCGCAGCAACAAGGCTTCTGTGCCGCGACCTCGGGCGCCATTGCGTTGTTTATGGCCACAGGCTTTGGCGTACCGGTCTCAACCACGCAAACCATTGCGGGCTCGATTGTGGGCGTGGGGGCAGCGCGCAATGCCGGTGCGGTGCGTTGGAGCATCGCGCGCGATATTCTGATCACCTGGGTGCTGACAATTCCGGCCGCGGGCTCCATTGGTGCCGCGACGTATTTGCTGACGCGTCTGTTCTCGTAATTCACACACTCCGTCGCCCTCGGACTTGATCCGAGGGCCCAGGGTAAGTTGTGCAGAATTTGTAATTCAATGTACGTGTTGCCCTGGATGCCTCGCCGTCGAGGGCGCTAGGTTTTCTAAGCGCCCGAGAAAGGCGCAAAGAAAACCTATGCGGGTCAAGCCCGAGCATGACGGTATTGGTGGTGATTAAGATTTCACCATCGCTTTGAAACCACCCCACATCATGCGCTTGCCGTCGAACGGCATTTTCTTGGGGTCCATGAAGGCCGCCAGGCGTTTATCGGCCATGACTTTCTTGTTCACCGCATCACGATGTTTGCGGTTTTTGTAGACGATGTACGAAAACCATACGACTTCGTCTTTTTTCAATTTCACGGCTTGCGGGAACGACGTCCACTTGCCAGGTTTCACGTCATCGGCAATGGCTTCCATGTAACCCAACGCGCCGTGGCTCATCCAAACTTTTTTGCCAAGCTGTGCCATCTTTTTATAGAGGGCGAGCTTTTTCTTCGGTACCGGAATTAAAAATCCATCAACATAACTCATTGTCATATCCTCCCTGATTTTAAACGATGTTAGCGAAAGCTTATTCTATCCAAACGTGGCAGCGGTTTTTTGTTTGGGCATCGGACCGGCTAAAAACGGCTCGATCAACGACAACAGCAAATCTGGTTTGTAGATCGGTGCAAAATGATTGGTGCCAGGCAGGATAGCCAGTTGCCCTTTTGGCAGTAAACGAAACATATCGACCGCGTGTTCGGGTTTCACAATATCGTCATCACCAATCATAAAAAGTGTCGGCACCGAAATGGACTTCAACTTGTCAGGACTCCAGCTTTCTTGCGGCAGTGTCATCACTTTGGTTTTATCAATGAGTCGGTTCCATTCCTTGCGCGGTGCTACTTTTTCGTAGGCTTCGCGCAAATCCGCACCAAAATCATCAGCGGTTGCTGTCGCAAAAAACTCAATGATGTGTGGATATAACGCATCCATGCTGCAGAATGATCCGAACACCGCGAGTTTTCGCACTAACTCTGGGTGGCGTAGAGCCAACTGAACGCCGGTGTTCCCGCCGTCACTCCAGCCGAACACATCGGCCTGGGTGATGCTGAGGTGACGCAGCAGCGCAGCGGTATCGTCCGCCATGCCCGCGTAAGTAATCTCGCGGTCGATATCAGCTGTACGGCCGTGGGCTTGTTGTTCCACGGCAATCGTTGTCCAGCGCTGCGCCAACTTGGGGCGCAGTTTGTTGAACGAGTATTCAATCGTGGTCAGCCCGCCATGCAACAACAGCAGCGGCGGGCCAGAACCCTCGATGTCGTAATACATCTCTAAGCCATTCACCGGCGCGATGGGCATACGTTCTCTCCCCCCGTTTTCCCATCGCAATCATGGCTGTCTGAAACGGTGACTGTCTAGAGGCTTAGCCACCGCAACACAGGGCGCGGGGTGGTGAATAAGCAGCCTCGGTATCGACCGGGCCAGCATTTTCGTAGCGATCATGGTGGCGGACCCACGCCATGCTGAACGCCAATCCATCCTCGTCACGACCCTTGGGAACAAGATCGAGCAAGTTGTAGGTGGTCAACAATATATCGCAACCGCGCGCGTAACTGGAGTAGGTGTGGAAAATCTCGCCCGCAGAGTCTTTGATGAAAACGCTGATGCCTTGCAGCTCATCAACCGGGTATGGCTTCATCTGATCATAGTTGTAGTAGATCGAGTTGCGCTCCATGTCCTCTTTCTTGAAAGAGACATGGAAGTCGTAGTTAAAGTCTGACCCGAATGATGACACCCACGGAAACGTCCAGCCCATACGTTTCTTGAATTTTTCTAACTGGGGCAGGGGCGCGCGTGAGACTGTAACAAATGTCACATCGCGCTGATTGAGATGCACCAAGGCCCCACTCACGTTATCGCTTACAAACGAGCAGCTTGGGCAACCGTGCTCCCAATCCGGTCCGAACATGAAGTGGTAGACAATAAGTTGGCTGCGGCCCTCGAACAACTCTGCCAACGTTTTCCAACCTTGCGGCGTGTCGAATGCGTAAGCCTTATCGACTTTGATCCACGGTAGTGCGCGGCGCGCTGCACTCAGGCGGTCGCGCGCACGGGTAAATTCTTTTTCGCGCTCCAGAAACGCCTTGTGAGCCGCGATCCATTCCGCTTGAGATACGACTGTGTTTTTCATTTTACTGGGGTCCACAATTCGACGCCGCCGTCTTTCCCCGGCGTCCAGTCTTCCAGATATACTTCCACGTGCAGGGGGCGGCTCATGTCTTGCTGGCCTGAGGTTTGCGTCCACTTCCATGCCGTGTCGATGGTGTCGCGGATGGCCGCGATGGGGCCGTTGTGCACAAACACGGCATATTTACCTGCGGGCACATGCAGTGGTGTGAGGGCTTTGGGCAGGTCGGTTGTTTTCGATACCTGTACGCCCGCGAAATAGTCAAAGCCACCGCTGTGCATGTTGTGACAGATTCCATAGGCACGCCGACCGACTTGGTTGGGTGTGGTGCCGATGTAGGGCTGCACGCGGTCCCACTGCTCGGGGATGTCGTTCATGTTCTGGAAGGTGTAGCTGACATTCAAACCTGCCATGTCCATCCCAGGAATGTTCTCAAAGCGCGCTGGTTGAATGCTCATGCCGCATCTCTTGTAAAAAAGGTTTCAAGTTTCGAGAATGCCATCGTCCAGCCCTTGGTGTGGCCGTCGCAGGCGGTTTGGTCGTAGAATTGCTCGTGAATGAAGGTCATTACGGTTTCATCGGCTTCCGGCTTGAAGGTGATACGAATGTAAGACTCACGCTCAGGCGTGGTGTGCCAATACCAAGTAAATTCCAACGCTTCACCTGGCTTCACAACCTTGTAAACGCCACGGCATTCATGCTCATCGGGCGGTGATTTGAAGCGGATAGCGAAGCGACCGCCCACGCGCACATCCAAGTTCGCGAACATCAGCTCATCATTCGGGCCGGGTCCCCACCATTTGGCTAACTTTTGCGGGTCGATCCACGCCTCAAAGACTTTTTGCGGCGACGCTTTGAATTTTCTTTTGAACGTGACGCTTGGTTTAACGGCTTGTTTAAGCATTCCTCATTCTCCAAAAAAGCAGCGAGGCGATCGAACTGCTGGGTCCAGAAACGTTCGTAGCGGGCAAGCCACGCCATGGCATCCTCCATGGGCTTTGCGACAAGCGTGCAAGTGACCGTGCGGCCTTGCTTCGTGCGCGAGATCAGGCCCGCATGGTCGAGTATATCCAGATGCTTCATCACAGCCGGCAAGGACATATCGAACGGCTGTGCGAGGTCGCTAATGGACTGCTGATCTTGTTGTTCAAGTCGTGCCAACAGCGCGCGGCGAGTTGGATCAGCTAACGCTGCGAACGTGCGGTCTAAGTTGGGCGCGCCCAAAGCCATTATTATTGACCTTCGAATGCTTTCTGTAGGGTGGGCAGGTCAAGCTTCTTCATTTGCATCATCGCACCCATGGCGCGTTGCACTTTCGCCGGGTCTTTGTCGCTGATCATGTGGAGGAGGGCCACAGGGGCCACTTGCCACGTCACGCCGAATTTATCGATGACCCAGCCACAGGCCAGTTCGCTGCCACCGACTAATAATTTGTCATACACAGCATCGATTTCAGCCTGCGTATCACAGGGGGCCAAATAGGATGTGGCCGTTGTGAACTTGCTTTGATTGTTGCCATTGAGGCAACTGAACTTGGTGCCGTTCAAATTCATCGTCACGGTAATCACTGTGCCTTCGGGCTGGGGCATGTTTTTGCCCCACCGCATGACATCGGTGATTTTGCTGTTGGGGAAAATCGACACATAAAAATTGGCAGCCTCTTCGGCTTCTTTCTCAAACCATAAAAACGGAATCAGCGTTTGCATCGATTGTCTCCCGGTTGCACATACTTAACCATGTGGTAAAGTAAACCATAAGGTTAAGTATTGAGTCAAGCCGGCAATCCCGACAAAAAAAGGAGAACGTCTCATGAAGATTTACTGGTTCAAAACCCAAGCCCCGCGCCGTGTTTTGGGGTTGGCTAAGCACCTGAACATTGATTTTGAATCTGTGCCCGCAGGGCATTTGTTGAAAACCCCGGAGTTCGCGGCCCTCAATCCTAACGCAAAAGTACCTGTGTTGATGGATGGCGATAAGGTGCTGTGGGAATCATCAGCAATGATGATTTATCTGTGCCTGAAGGCGAATTCAGATTTGTGGCCGGTACACAAACCGCACGATCAAATCGAGATCATTCGTTGGCTGTCGTGGTGTGATTGCCATTGGGCGCCTGCGGTTGGCGCATTCTACTTCGAGAATATCATTAAACCGATGTTCAAGATTGGCCCAGCCGATCAGGCGATCCTTGAATCCAAGCGTCCCGACGTTGCGCGCTTTGCCAAAGTGCTGGATGATCATTTGAGGGGGCGCGACTATGTCGCACTGGATCGTTTGACGATTGCCGACTTCTACTTGTCGCCGATGGTCGCCGAGTGGCGCGAAGCGGATATGCCGCTACAAGCATATCCCAATGTTCTGCGCTGGTTGGATACTTTGAATAAGATTCCGGCCTGGGCAAACCCCTGGCCTGAGGAAAAGCAAAAAGCTGCTTAGAACTTTAAAACCCCGCCTCGAAAGATGCGGGGTTTTTGTTAGTGCAGGGCATGCAATTCCAGATGCGCCAATTTATCGGGGTTGCGCATCACGAAAATATCAGAGGTCATTCCGTCATCACTTGTCGCGAAGGACATACTGACAACGATCTGGCCTTCATGCCGCAGGATCAAGCCAGGCCCGCCATTCAAATCGGTGAAAATCCACTCGTATAACCGATAATGCGGCATCAGCACGCGTTCGATGAACTTCATCACTTCGGCCTTGCCGATGAGCGTGCGTGATGCGGCTGTCGCTTTGCCGCCGCCATCAGCGTGTAGTTTGATATCGCCCGACAGCATTGCAGCCAACTTGTCAGTGGCACCGGTGTGCACAGCGTCTTGGAAAGTGGCCAACAACTTCTCTTGCTGTTCGCGCGCGATGGTGTTGCGCACTTTGGTTTGCTGAATATGCTCGCGGCTGCGCGACACGAGTTTGCGGCATGCGGCTTGATCCATGTCCAACGTGGCGGCAATTTCAGCGTAATCTTGTTCAAAAATATCATGCAGTAAATAGGCCGCGCGTTCTTTGGGTGTCAGGCGCTCGAGCATGAGCAAGAAGGCTGTGGTCAGTGATGTACTGAGCATCAGGTCGTGCTCCGTGGGCGAGGTGTAAATCGCGGTCTGGGTCGGCTCGGGCAGCCATGTCCCCACATAATCCACGCGCGTTTTGTGGGCAGCGCGTAGCATGTCGATGCAGCGGTTGGTGCATATGGACGTCAACCAAGCCGCAGCGTTGTCGATCTGCGTTTGATCTGTTTGCTGCCACTTGATGTAAGTGTCTTGCACCGCATCCTCGGCATCGGCGCGCGAGCCGAGCATGCGGTAGGCAAGACCTAACAGCCGAGAGCGGTTGCTCTCAAAGACAGCGATATCAGCCGGTTTGGTCATAAGAGTGCGGATATTAGTGATGAGAAACCTGAATGCGATTCCACAGGTTGATCATACCAATGTTCGCCGTCAGCACACCGATTTCCGCTTCAGAAAAATGCGCTTTTAAGTCTGCTCGAAGCGCGCGGTAATCGGTTTTGCGATGAAGTGCGGTCAATGCTTCGGTCCAGGCGATGGCTGCTTTCTCTCGCGGTGTGAAGTCATCAAACTGCTCCCACACCACGACTTTGTCTAAACGCTCTTGCGTTTCACCGGCCTGACGCGCTTCAGCGAGGTGCATTTGCACGCAGAAGCCGCAACCGTTGATTTGCGAGGCGCGTAACGTCACTAAGTGCTTTAAGCGCGGCTCAAGGCCATCGGCAATGGCAACTGAAGCGGTGCCAAGAGCTTTGTAGACGCCAGGCACGGCCGTAAAAGCAGCGGGGATAAAAGCGTTGGAAGGTCTTACAGTATTCATGGTCAACTCCTGTTTGTTTGACTTACACAGGATTGACGATTGAGCGCCGATGCTTGTGACATGGGCACCACATTTTTTGCACAAAGTTGATTTTCTAAACAAAGTCAGAGGTTTAATCTGAGGCCATCAAACGGCAGGGGGGAGTCATGGGCGAGATACTCGTTTCCACGCTGCTCTGGTTCTTGGCGATTGGCTGCGGCTTAATGGCCGGGCTTTATTTCGCGTTTTCGTCGTTCATCATGACGGCGTTAGACCGCGCCGGGCAGGCGACTGGCATTCTGGCGATGACGGCCATTAATACATCCATCACACGCTCGCTGTTCATGCCGTTCTTTGTCGGCACAACCTTGGCCAGCGTGGCGCTGGTGATCATTCATCCTGATGCGTCACTGACGGCGGCCTGCATTATTTACGTGGTGGGAATGTTCCTGTGTACCATCACGTTCAATGTGCCGCTCAATAAAGGGCTTGCAGCGATTGATCCCAATAGCGATGCGGCAGCCGCAGTTTGGCGTAAATACGTCGTCGCATGGACGCGTTGGAACCATGTCCGCACTGGTGCGTCTTTAATTGCAGCGGGGCTTTACGTGGTCGAACTCATCAAGCGGGGCTAGCGCTGAAATCCAAAGAGGGCAAAAGCAAAAAGGCCTTCCGCAAAGGAAGGCCTTTTTTGTTTACGAGCCAGTTTCTCGCCGCAAGACTTTACTCTTGTCGAGATGGCTCCGGCGACAGGGCTCGAACCTGTAACCTATCGGTTAACAGCCGATTGCTCTACCGTTGAGCTACGCCGGACCAGTACTCTCACGTTCAACCGTGCAAGGGTTGGAGGCCGAGGCCGGAATCGAACCGACGTACGCGGATTTGCAGTCCGCTGCATGACCACTCTACCACTCGGCCTTAAGGGCCATTTTATAGCAGACGTCTATGGCCGCCCTCAGCTTCCCTTTCTTTGAGCCGGTTGCTGTAACAATCCGGCCCGCAAAAGGAAGGCGGTTTATAGAGGTGAGATTCTAAGGGGTCAAGCACCCCGAACACACCTTTTTTAATCTACCTCCCGCGTTGTTTTTCAACGCCTTGGCGCTTATAAACGGGAAGCTTGAATTTCAGGGATTTTGGGGCCCCACATGGATTTCGCCGCCGCACGCCACAACATGGTTGTCAGTCAGATCAAAACCAACAGGGTCACAGATCCGTTGGTGATCGAAGCCATGGAAGCCGTGCCGCGCGAAAAGTTCCTGCCGCCGGAACAGCGCCCGTTTGCGTATGTCGACAAAGACCTGCCCATTGGCAAAGGCCGTGTGATCATGGAGCCCATGGTTCTGGCGCGTTTGCTGCAATTGGCTGATATTCAAACCAGTGACAGTGCTTTGGTGATTGGCGCAGGCATGGGCTACTCCACCGCCGTCTTGGCGCGTATGGCCAGTTCTGTCGTCGCGGTCGAGAGCGATCCGGATCTGGTGGCCGCCGCTTCAAAGGTGCTGACCGAACTTTCGGTCGATAACGCCGCAGTGGTGTCGGGCGAACTGACCCGCGGCAAGCCCGAGCAAGGACCGTTCGATGTCATTTTCGTCAATGGCGCGGTTTCTGTTGTCCCTGACGCCTTGAAGAACCAACTGGCCGATGGTGGCCGCATGGTTGTGATTGTCGCCGACGGCCCCGTGGGGCGGGCGACGCTGATTACCCGTTCTGGGAATGCCTTTGGCCACCGCACCGAGTTTGATGCGGCCACGTCCATCCTGCCGGGCTTCCAGAAGCAAACGGGATTTGTATTCTAGAAGATATTCTTTGTTTTGAGGGGGTTAAGCTTTTCTCTTCACGTGCAGCCCCAATGTCGTTTTGGTAGGGTGAGGGACCAGCGACAAGGGCTGGTCATCATTCATTCTAAGACATTGCCAGCGCTATTAATGAAAAGCGTCATACGCTTTTTGCGTAGGTCATTTCCCCTTCTAAGTGTCACAAAGGGTTACCGATTTTAGGTAGATGCGAAGTGAGTGTTCAGTTACTTATCTCGCACCTTGATATGAATAATGAAATGGAGTGTCCGATGAACGGACGTCGCGTGCTGATGTCGAATACATTTAAAGCTGTGCTGTTGGCCGGTGTGGCTGTGATGAGTGTAGCTCTGGGGGGCGCAGGCCAGGCCCGGGCCGAAACCATCGAAGAAGCGTTGGCGTTAGCCTATCAGAATAATCCGACGCTGTTGGCAGCGCGTGCTGCACTGCGTTCTGTTGACGAAAGCGTTCCGATTGCGTTGTCGGGCTGGCGTCCAACCTTGAATTTGAATGGCAACGTGGCGCGCACACGCTCCACCACCAACATCCTCAGCAACGGCACGGGCGGCGGTGCGGTAGTCGGCAGCGGTACAACCCTGCGGACATCTGAAACCGCATCAGCCCAGTTTGTACAGCCGGTGTTTGACGGCTTCGGCACAACGGCTGCGACGACGCAGGCTAAAGCCAACGTGAAAGCGCAGCGTGCGCGTCTGCAAGCCAGCGAAGCGCAAGTGCTTGTCGATGCGGTGTCATCGTATACGGGTGTGTTGCGTGATCAGGCTGTGGTGGAGCTGCGCCGCAATAACGTGCAGGTGCTCACCCGCCAATTTGACGCCACGAATGATCGATTCCGCGTCGGTGAAATTACGCGTACCGACGTCGCGCAGTCCGAAGCCCGTTTGGCTGGTGCCCGTGCGGATCTGATCACCGCTGAAGGCAATCTGCAAAAGTCACGGGCGGCTTATCAGAACAACATCGGCAAAGCACCGGAATCACTGGTGGCGCCGCCGGCCGCAAAAGGTTTGCCAGCCACGGCAGATGAAGCCATTTCGCAGGCTTTGAAGGGCAACCCGAACTTTGTTGCCGCAGACTACACGGCTCAAGCCGCGCAAAGCCAAATTGATGTGACGCGCTCTGACTTGTTGCCGTCGGTGCAGATCGAAGCCTCATACCAAAAAGGCTGGGATACAGTGGCCGACATCAGCCGCGCCGAAACCGCGCAAGCCCGCGCTGTGTTGACAGTGCCGCTGTATCAATCTGGGGCTGAATACGCGCGTTTGCGTCAAAGCAAGCATGTCGCCGGGCAGCGTCGCCTGGAAGCGGATCAAGCCCGTGATGATGCGCGTGAAACCGCAACCTCGGCATTTGAGACTTACCAATCGGCGACCGCCAGCTTGGAGTCATTGCGCTCGCAAATCAAAGCCAGCGAAATCGCTTTGGAAGGTGTTCAACGTGAAGCCGAAGTCGGCTCGCGCACGGTGCTCGATGTGCTGGATGCTGAACAAGAACTGTTGAATGCGCGCGTGAATTTGGTGACGGCTGAAAGCAACCAGATCATCGCGTCTTACCAGTTGTTGGCGGCGCTGGGGCAACTGACGGCTCAAAACATCGGCCTGAAGGTCGAAACTTATGATCCGACCGCGCACTATGAGGATGTGAAGTATCAAGCCTTCGGCGACAGCAAAGACGCGGCCAACGACGCCTCGCTGGGCAAGAAATAGGGCTTTGACCTATAATATTGAGAAATAAGGCAGGTCCGACCGTTTACGTCCAAATCGGGCGTAAACGGAAATTTTTGTGCTATGATACCCCCCGAAATGTGGCAAACGCGGGCGGTTTTGCGTTAAGGGCCTGAGTCTGTTAGAGAATTGTTAAGTGTTGTGCCCTATGTCACTCTCAAAGTTAACGGCACAACGCCGTGGGGAGTGGTCGGCTCATGAGCGCTGACGGTCAACAAGAACCATCGATGGAGGACATCCTTGCCTCCATTCGAAAGATCCTATCCGAAGATGACGGCGAGGCTGCGAAGCCTGAGCCGGCTAAAGCTGCGCCTCCGCCGCCGCCAAAGGCAGTAGAGCCGCCGCCACCGCCGCCAGAACCCGAGCCGGAGCCAGAACCCGAGCCGGAACCGGAGCCCGCTCTTCCCGAGCCGGAGCCCGAGCCTTCGCCTGTGTTCGCAGAGCCCGAGCCGGAACCTGAAGCTTCTATTTTCGACGAACTGCCGGAAGAGCCCGGTCCCGACATCATGGCTGTGGACCCAGAGCCCGAGCCGTTAGAGTTGTCGGTCGAGCAGCAAGTTCCGCAAGAACAGCCTGTGTATCATCAGCCGCAACAGCCGCAGATGTACCAGGAACAATATCAACAACCGTATCCGCAGCAGTACCTGGTCAGCGACCCGACCGCGCAAGCTGCTGGTGCGTCGATTGCTGGTTTGGCGCAAGCCGTTGCCCGCGAGCGTGCCATTGCCTTGGGCAATTCAGGCATCACGCTGGAGCAGCTGGTCCGCGAAATCTGCACGCCAGTGTTGAAGCACTGGTTGGATACGAATTTGCCGTACATGGTTGAGCGCATCGTCAAGCAAGAGATCGAACGCATCGTCAACCGTTCAGAAACCATGTAAGCGTATCAACAGTTTCCATCAGCGTTTTTAAACGCGAACTTAAACCCGGTGAGGCTATTCACCGGGTTTTTCTTTTATGCGTTTCTCTCGTGGAATTACTGCGGCCCTTCAGACCACGGTGGAGAAGGCGGCACACCAGCGCCAATGTCGATCCATGTGGCTGTGGTGTAGTGGCTAATGCTCACCGGCTGGGCGTTTCCCTTTTCATCAAAATAGGGCCCGACGGCCGAGACGCGAATAATAGATAAGCGGTCTGGACTGCGTATGACCGGCAGAACCAGAACCTCATTAATGAAGCCACGGCCATTCTTTGTGACGGCCTGCAGACCAAGCCTGAGGCCACAGGGGTGGGTGGCGCAGAGCGTATCACGCGCCAGCACTTGCGCACGTCGTTCTTCGCGGATCGCTAAGGTGTAATCAAAGCCCGTGCCATCTAGTCCAATTAACTCAGTGAGCGCGGTGCCAAATAAACGTACAGGCATGCCGTTTGGCTCGATATCGAGGATCATTGTCCAAGGCTGAATGTCAGGACGCGGACTGTCGAGATAATCGCGCAAGTTGGGCAATAAGCCCTCACGCGGAAGAGACCGCCAGTGAGCAAAGAAAGCTTCTAGTCGGTCCACGGCGGCACTCACTCAGACATGAAAAAACGCGCTACGTGCAGTGTATACACGTAGCGCGCTGTTCAATTCTAGCACGCGAAAGTTGATCTTTTTGCTTCGCTTTACTTTGTCGCTACGGTTTTAGCCGCGAGCGAGGAAGTCAGACTTGCCAACAGCAATGCCGTTGTGACGCAGGATGTTGTAGGCGGCTGCGCTGTGGAAATAGAGGTTCGGCAGCACGAACTCGGTGATGAACACAGCACCGCTTGTAAACGGCATTGCGAAGTTCGGGAACTTGAGTTCAATCGGTTTTGCTTCAGCGCCGTTGATCTGCTCGGGTGTGAAGCTTGCAACGAAGTCGATGGTCTTTTGCACGCGCTCGTTCAATGCCGCGAAGGTGGGTTCCACATCACCCCAGTTCGGACGCTCCTGGCCGGCCGCCAGTGCACAGCCCCATTGCGCCATGTTGGTGACCATCTGGATTTGACGAGTGAAGTTGAACATATCCGGGTAGAGGCGGAACAACAGCAGTGCGTTCGGGTCGAGCTTCTTTTCCGTCGCATGCGCTTCGGCCTTCTCGAGGATCGTTTTTGCGCTCTTCAAAGCGCGGTTGAACGCAGGAACAGAAATATCGTACAGGCCAAGCGCCATAGGAAAACCTTTCGAAAGTAGGATGGTTTTAAGTGAAATAGTCGGCGCGGAGATTAGAGGATTTTACGACTTCGAAAAGTGAAATTGGGGTCATATGGCCAATGATTGGTCCTGACGTTTTGGCTGCGGGTCGTGTTCGCGCAATTGGCGAAAGGGGCCCCTGTTATTTACAGACCGGAACAGGTGGAATTGGGGGATTGCGTGACGTATGGGGAGGGGGATTGTGTGGAAAAAAAGCAACCCACACCGATCAATCAATGCACCTTAGTCGACGCGATAACCTTCAAGCGACAGCGTACCGTCATCGAATGGTAAATCCTCGTCTGCCTTGGGTTTGCCTTTTACGCCCTTGTGCAGGTCAATCAGCACTTCGTCTTCGCTGACGGGGCCTTGTTTGTGGTCAACGGGCGTATCATCTGTAAACGGCTCGTACACAGCGTCGTCGTCATTGTTCGAAGGCGCAGGCATGGCGATTTCAGCTTCCTGCAAGGCGACGCGTAAGGCTTCCAGCTTAATGATGCGCTCGGCTTGCGTCGGGCCAGCTTGGGCCGCTGTTGGTAAGTCTTCCGGCAAATGGCGGTTACGGTTGCCGGTCACTTGAATGGTCAGGCGGCTGGCAATGGCGGACTCAGGGGCCGTGGTGAGGCGATAGCGGCGGGCGAACATTTTCCACCATACCGGTTTGCCAGACTTTAAAGCGGCCCGCAGTTGGTCCTGCGCGCCGTCTTCCGGCATGACTTTTTTGGCGTTCTTATCGCTGCCCAATAACAACAGCATGATGCGCGACATCATGTTCTCAGGCACGCGGCGGCCCATGAGCACCGAGCCGATGCCCAAACGGCCCAGCAATAGCATCGTCAACTCTGACGCATCGTTGTTGTCATTACGGCCGATCACAGCGTCCATCTGCTCGAACACCGCGCGCATAATCTCGTCCGCACCTTCCTTGGTATAAAGGTCTGTGACGGCACTGACTTCCAGCGCCACAACACCGGCGTAGTACCAGGGATCGGATTTGGTGAGGATCGGGCGATAGCTGGCGTAGACCGACAAGGGGCTCATGTTCTGGATGCCCAGCGACAAGAACCCTGCGACTTCTGCCATGTCATGCAGAAACCATTTCGCCGCGGCTTCGGGCGAGATCAGCGGGTTGTCTTGCAGCGCTAACGCATTCATCGTCCGCGATATCAGTCCTGTAAGGGCTGACCAAAGGCGAGGGGGGCTTTGTGTGAAGGTGCGCGCGGGACGGCGCCTATTGAGGCGCCGCCCGCAGCGGTCAGGGTCCCCACCCAGTTCAACCGTGAAACACGTAATGCGCGAATATTCAGGTTTTTTTAAGGAATGGAAGCGAAATCAACGACTTGGTTTTGAGTCGCTTCGGTTTTTAGGAGCGCGTAGTCCAAGAATGCAGTCATTTCGCCTTCTATTGGATCATCCCTTTTTCTGGTGCTCACACCAGACAGCAACATGGCGAAAGGCCCATTCTGAGCTTTTGGCGCGACGCTCGGCATAACGGAGCCAGGATAGAATAGATAAAGCAGCAGAAGTAATGGCGCTGAATAGGTATGGCCAACTCAGCGATAGCGAGGTTTTGGTCACCATGATCAAAAATTGAAAAAACAGCGCTATGGCCAGAATAATGGCGACCAAACAGGTGCTGCGGAAAAACTTTGAATCGGCTTCATAACGCGCCACCTCGTTCATCGCTGCGGGTGAAAACTGCGTCAGGACAGATTTCGCCCATCGAAACATCTCTTTTCCCCGGTCGGTTTCATCTGTTGGCAGCGTATCTGTTGATGAACTTGCATGTGATTGACGCGCAGTTTCCGCGAGTTTGCGCGCGGCATCTTTCGCATCACGATAAAGCTTAGGGATTGTTTCCTTGTCGCATGTGTCATCGAAGTGAGCGGCGATGAGAAAAAAGATGTGGCCGATGAAATAAGAACTCAGAAGAAACAAAATCCAATATGCGGTTGAATCGTTTGCGGGGACTAAAAGCTTCGCAAAATTGCGTATGTCTTTGTAAGTCGACAAGTACCCGGTAAAGATCATTCCCGGCAGAAACACAGCGAATATATCGATAACGCCAATAAATAAATCTTGCGGTTTCATATGGTATTCCCCAACCCCCAAGGCCCAATCCCCAAGGATTGAGAAATACCATATCTGCGAACAATGGCAGTAATACTATTGTTTTACTTCTTCTTCGATTTCTCTTCCGTCTCCACGATGTCTTTGTCCGAGTAGAGATACTCACCCATCTGCTCGTCGAAGTCTTTCGAGTTCCGGCGCAGCCATTCCAGCAGCATGCAGGCGTGTTCAATCTCTTCGCGCATGTTGTGCAGCAGCACTTTTTTCAGCTGCGGGTCTTCGCAGTCATCGGCGCGCTGGCGGTACCAATCGGACGCTTCCAGTTCTTCCATCAGCGATACAATGGCGTGATGGAACGCCAGGGTTTCTTTGCTTAAGCGTTCGCGGGGGGCGTGAAGGGCTTCGCTGCTCATTACAGGGCCTATAGGTGATTGTTCCTGAAGGGTTAAACGTACTGCAGGCGATTGAGTTTCATCTTTTTTCCGCACTGCAACGAAGGTGAATGGACCTGTAAGTCCTGCCAGTACCGCATGCTGAACAACATACCCATAATATTTAAGTGGCCCATAGTTTTACTTGGGCGCATTTAAAGGGGATGGAAAATGAAAATATTCAAATTTATTGCGAAAGTAATTGTTTGTGTCGCCATACCAGTATTTGCCATGGCGCAGAGTGCCGACAGTGCAGGAAAAAATCAGTGCGGTGTAGCGTGCAAAGGCAACCAGTATTGCAGTGTTGCGCCAGGGCAGTGCGGCAATCCGCAGGCAAAAGGTGAGTGCAAGTTAAAGCCTCAGGGCGGGTGCCCTTTGATCAAAATGCCTGTTTGTGGATGCGATGGCCAAACATACCCGAATAAATGCGTTGCTGAACAGAATGGCGTAAACATTGCGTCCAGCGGTGCTTGTAAGCCGACTGGCGGTATGACGCCGATGAATAATTCGGGTCCGTGGCCTTTCGTTGCTCCAATGACTGCGGAAGCAGCCAAAGACCCTGGCGATACGTTTCCGTGGACGGCAAAGCGCGGTGGCGCAGAGCCAGGTTTATGGTCATTACGCACGGAAGGTGGTTTGGATGCCGACCGTCGGATTGTTCTGCCGACTAAGGTGTTAAGCGTTGTCTTGGGTAAGCCCGATACCAACGGCGAAACGACGATTACGGCCGAAGGGCAGGTGCCGACATCTGGATATAAGCCTGAGGGCCTTTTCCCAAACATGATGTTGCCTGATCCCGTGACCGGCGGCGACGGGTACCTGACGTACTTCTTCTATGTTCATGCCCCGAGCGGCAATCAGCTTCAGGTGATCTCAACGGTCAAAGCAGCGACCGCGGCAAACGTCGCCACTCTAAACGGCATCAGAGTGATTGCCCGGACTAACTGTATCGACGTTGTCCTGAAAGGCGAACAACCCACGGGATCGAAGTGTGAGGTGGCGGCGCTGAAATAGCCCAACGCTATTGGATGAAATGTGAAGGCGCGGGGCGGGCAACTCCCCGCGCTTTTTCTTGGCCGTTTTCTGGGCGGATATGGCTGGGTTGCGCGTTTCGTTCGGCCCCGGTAAACCAGCCATATCCTGATCTGTGCGAGATATATCTCGTATGCCGAATGTCCTGTAAGTGATTGAAAATGCTCGAAAAGAATTACGAACCCGGTGCCGTTGAAGAAGGCTTGTACAAGTCCTGGGAACAGGGCGGCGCGTTTGCCGCTGACGTAAAGGGCAACAAGACGCCCTACGTCATCATGATGCCGCCGCCGAACGTAACCGGCAGCTTGCACATTGGGCACGCGCTGACGTTCACGCTGCAGGACATTCTGATCCGCTACAACCGCATGATCGGCAAAGATGCGCTTTGGCAACCGGGCACCGACCACGCGGGTATCGCCACCCAAATGGTGGTCGAGCGCCAACTCGAAGCCAAAGGCGAGAACCGCCGCGACATGGGCCGTGAGGCCTTCCTGAACCGCGTGTGGGAATGGAAAGCTGAGTCTGGTGGCACCATTGTTCACCAATTGCGCCGCTTGGGCGCATCGCCCGATTGGGCACGCGAGCGCTTTACGATGGACGAAGGGTTGTCCAAAGCTGTGCGCAAAGTGTTCGTGGATTTGTACCGCGAAAAACTGATCTACCGTGACAAGCGCCTGGTGAACTGGGACCCGAAACTGCACACCGCCATCTCTGACCTAGAAGTCGAGAACCGCGAGCAGAAGGGCAAGATGTGGTACTTCAAGTACCCCGTCGATGGCATGCCCGATACCTTCATCACGGTCGGTACCACGCGCCCCGAAACCATGCTGGGCGATACGGGCGTGGCCGTACACCCCGATGACGAGCGCTACAAAGCGCTGGTGGGCAAGTTTGTGGTGCTGCCGATTGTGGGCCGCAAAATCCCCATCGTGGCTGATGAATACGCTGACCCGGAAAAAGGTTCGGGCGCGGTGAAGATTACGCCTGCGCACGACTTCAACGACTTTGCAGTTGGTAAGCGCAACAAGCTTGAGATGATCAACGTGTTTGATCTGAATGCCAAGCTGAACGAGAACGCGCCCGCTGAGTACCAAGGCATGGACCGCTTCAAAGCGCGCGACAAGATCGTGAAGGCGATTGAAGAGCTGGGCCTGTTGGAAAAAATCGAAGATAACGCGATGACCATTCCCTATGGTGATCGCTCGGGTGTTGTGATCGAGCCCTGGCTGACAGACCAATGGTACTGCGATGCGCACACATTAGCTCAGCCCTGCATCAAAGCGGTTGAGACGGGCGAGACGCGCTTTGTGCCCAAACAATGGGAAAACACCTTCTTCGAATGGATGCGCAATATTCAGCCGTGGTGCATTTCGCGCCAGTTGTGGTGGGGCCATCAAATTCCGGCGTGGTATGGCCCGGACGGCGAAGTGTTTGTTGAATTGGATGAAGAGGCTGCAAAAGCCGCTGCTGCCAAACACTACGGCAAAGACGTTGCGTTGAAACGCGATGAAGACGTGTTGGACACGTGGTTCTCATCAGCGCTGTGGCCATTCTCGACACTGGGCTGGCCTGACAAAACACCGGAACTGGACCGCTATTACCCCGGTGATGTGTTGGTGACCGGCTTTGACATCATCTTCTTCTGGGTCGCCCGGATGATGATGATGGGCATGCACTTCATGCGCGATGAAAACGGCAAAGGCATTGTGCCGTTCAAGGATGTGTACATTCACGCACTGGTCCGCGACGAGAAGGGCCAGAAGATGTCCAAATCCAAGGGCAACGTGCTTGACCCGTTGGACTTGTGCAACAAGTACGGCACCGATGCGGTGCGTTTCACGCTGACAGCCATGGCCGCGCAAGGGCGCGACATTAAACTGTCGGAGCAGCGCATTGCCGGGTACCGCAACTTTATCACCAAAATTTGGAACGCGACGCGCTTTGCACAAATGAACGAATGCAAACCTGTTGCGGGCTTTGATCCGAAATCGGTAACGACGACGCTGAACAAATGGATTGTTGGCAAGACATCGGAAGCAGCGGCCACGGTTGCGCAAGCGATTGAAGCTTATAAATTCAATGAAGCCGCAGATGGGTTGTACCGTTTCACCTGGGGTTCGTTCTGCGATTGGTTCTTGGAGTTCGCCAAGCCTGTGTTCCAAGGCAGTGACGAAAAAGCCAAAGCTGAAACGCGCGCTACAGCAGCCTGGGTGCTGGAGCAAATTTTGCACATTGGCCAACCCATCATTCCGTATGTGACGGAAGAACTGTGGGACAAGCTGGGCCAGGAATACGGCATTGCGCGGCCTTATAAGCTGATCCAAGCACCGTGGCCGAAGTACGAAGGCTTAACGGCTCCTGACGCGGAAGCCGAGATTGATTGGGTGATTGATGTGATTTCAGCCATTCGCTCGGTGCGCTCTGAGATGAACATCGTGCCTGGTCAAATGCTGAAGGCCGAAGTGAAAGACCCCAGCGCCGTGTCGAAAACACGGTTGGCGACGCATTCGGCTTTGATTTGCGCCAATGCGCGTTTGTCGGAGATTGCGATTGTTGCTGCGCCCACGCCGGGTGGCTCGGCGCAAGTGATTGTCGGCGACACCACACTGATGCTGCCCCTGGAAGGCATTATCGACTTGGGCAAAGAGCGCGACCGCTTGAAGAAAGAGATCGCTAAGGCCGAGAAAGACATCGAAGCCGTCGATAAGAAGATGAGCAACGAGGCGTTTGTGTCGAAGGCTCCGGCAGAAATCCTCGAAGAAAACCGCGAACGCCGCCGCGTGGCTGTGGAAGCCAAGACCAAGCTGTCTGAGGCCCTTGCACGCATTGGCTAGTTTTTAAAGGTGAGGGCTTGTTTTCTCGTCATGGGCTCGCGAAAGTAGAGCCGTCATGACGGACACAACACCTTCACCTTTAGCGGCCACCATTGAACTGCTGCTGCGCGGCATTCGCGAAGCCTTGAAGTTGGGCTCGTTCGACGTGGCCGAAACGCTTGCGCGCGAAGGTCTGGTGCTGGACCCCACCAATGCCTCACTGAAAATGATGCGCGGGCGCATCGCTTTCGTGAAAAAAGATTTTCCCACTGCGAAGCAGAACCTGACTGAAGCGTTGCGGGTGTTGTCCCATGACGCGGCATCGTGGACTTACTTGGCGCGCACCCATGCGACCTTAAAGGAATGGGGTGAGGCGACAGCCGCGTTGCGCAGTGCGTTCGCCATTAAGCCGGCGACCGCGGCGGAAGAGGCCGAACTCGGGCATTACTACAACAACAACAATCAACCCGAAGAAGCGGCGGAATGTTTCTCGCGCGCGCTGGAGTTAGACCCCAATAACGCCGAGTTATGGAACGACATGGGCTCGGTGCAAATGGATATTGGGCAGATGCGAAACGCAGAGCGCAGCTTTGATATGGCGTTGTCGTTGAACCCGGGCCTGATCGCGGCCTTAAGCAACTTGGCGGTGCTGAAGCAGTTTCAAGGCCAACCCGAACAGGCTGTGGCGTACTACAGCAAAATTGTCGCGCTGAAGCCTGACGATGCGGCGGCCAAACAAAACCGAGGGGCGGCGCGTTTGGCGCTGGGCCAATTGGTTGATGGCTGGACGGATTATCGCGCGCGTTTCACCAATCCTGCCCATAAGGGCTGGCATGGCGGCATGCAAAAGCCGCTGTGGGATGGTGAAAGCGCGCTGGCCGATAAAGGCATATTGGTTTGGTCCGACCAAGGCTTGGGCGACCAGATTTTGGTGGCGAGTGTGTTACCCGACATACTAAGGGCAGCGCGTACTGTGATGTTTGCCTGCGAGCCGCGTTTGATTCCGCTCATCGCGCGCGCGTTTCCGACCGTGAAGGCTGTGTCGCTGATGGATGTGGCGTATAACCGCGTTGACCTCAGCGATATCGACGTGCAGGCTTCCATCTCTGAAATCGGCCCGGTGTTTCGCGCCAACTTCAATGCCTTTCCCAAGCACTCCGGTTATTTGAAAGCCGATACGTCGCTGAAAGCGCGTTATGCGGCGCTACCGGGTGAGGGGCCTGTCGTTGGTATTTCATGGCACAGCAAAAGCGCGCTGGCCTCTGAGGACAAATCCGTGCCGCTGGAATTATGGGCACCGATTTTGCGCACGCCCGGCGCACGTTTTGTGTCTTTGCAATACGGCGATGCCGCGAAAGATGCGGTCGCGCATAAAAATATTTTCATCGATCCCGAAATTGACGCAGTTGCCGATGTGGATGCCTTTGCCGCACAAGTCGCGGCTATGGATCTCGTGATCACAACTAGCAACACAACCGTGCACATGGCTGGCGCGTTGAACATACCAACATTGTGTCTCACGCCATTGGTGGAAGGTCGTCCCTGGTACTGGTTTGTGGGCCAAGATGTGTCGCCGTGGTATCCGTCGGTGAAGTTGATTTGGCAAACCCAACGTCGGACATGGATCGATGTGATTGAACGCGCGGCGGCGGAGTTGAAAGCGAAATGCTGACTCTGCTGGGCATCGCCGTGCTGGTGGTGGGGTTCATCGCCCGCATAAATCCATTTCTGGTGATTGCCGCAGCTGCTTTAACCACGGGTCTTGCTGGCGGGCTTGATGTGGTCGCGATCATATCGCTGTTCGGTAAGGCCTTTAACGAAAATCGCTATGTCACTGTGGTGTGGCTGGTGGTCGCCGCCATTGGCGTGTTGGAACGCGAAGGCTTGCAAGAACGCGCGCGATTGTTGATGGCGCAAATCACCTATGCCACGACCGGGCGGTTGCTGCTGCTGTATTTGCTGGTGCGCCAAATTGCGTCAGCCTTGGGGCTCACATCGTTGGGTGGTCACCCGCAAATGGTGCGGCCCCTCATCGCGCCCATGGCCGAAAGTGCCGCCGAAGCGAAGCTGGGCGCGTTGCCGGATCACACACGCTATATGGTCCGCGCCTATGCGGCGGCGACCGATAACGTGGGGCTGTTTTTCGGCGAAGATATCTTCATCGCCATTGCGTCTATTCTTTTGATCAAAGGATTCCTGGAACAAAACGGCATCATCGTTGAGCCGTTGCAGTTGTCGGTGTGGGCCATCCCCACAGCGATTGCCGCAGCGTTGGTGCATGGGTTCCGACTGCTGCGCTTCGATGCAAAAATAGCAAAGAGTGTGACACATGATCACGCTTGAGCATGTCTATATCTTGGCCGGATTGTTTTTTACTGCACTCGCGCTTTTAAGCACGCGTGATGCAACAAATATAAAACGCTGGGGCAATGCGGCGTTTTGGGCGCTGGTGGCGATTAGTTTCTTATTTGGCTCACATCTCAGTGACTTCCAAAACGGCGTGCTGGTGATCACGCTGATTAGCGTGGGTGGTTTTAATCTGTTGGGCCGCAGCGCCCCTAAAACAACCGACACCGCCGCACGTGAACAGTTCGCCAAAACGCGCGGGAATAAACTGTTTGTGCCAGCGTTGCTCATTCCCGCCATCGCCTTGCTGGGCGGTGTTGTGCTGAAAGATGTGACAATTGGTGGCGTACCGTTGTTTCAACCCCGGCAAGCGACACTCATTTCATTGGCCATTGGCGCGGTTGCGGCTACGGGCTTGGCTGTGGTGTGGTTTAAGGCGCCGTTGATCGCGCCTCTGCAAGAAGCACGACGCATTATGGATACAGTCGGCTGGGCGGCGTTGTTGCCACAACTGTTAGCCTCGTTAGGTGCGGTGTTCGCGGCTTCGGGCGTTGGCGTGGTGATTGGCGATGTGATGGGCAGTATCATCCCCGAGGGCAATCAGTTTGCAGCCGTCGTGGCGTTCTGTGTCGGCATGGCATTCTTTACGATCTTAATGGGGAATGCCTTCGCGGCATTTCCGGTCATGGCCGCCGCCATAGGATTGCCGCTGATTGTGCATGATTACGGTGGCTCGCCTGTGGTGATGGGGGCCATCGGTATGCTGGCGGGCTTCTGCGGCACGTTGATGACACCCATGGCGGCCAACTTCAATGTCGTGCCCGCAGCACTGTTGCAATTGCCCGACCGTGACAGCGTCATCAAAGCGCAGATCCCCACAGCGCTACCGTTGTTGGGGATCAACATCCTTCTCATGTATCTGTTCGTGTACTGACATGCGCGCCCTTACAACAGACATCGCCACCGCGTTTACGCGCATCGCGTTGGGCCATGTGACACGCGAGTATCCGCATAAGCTGGATCATGTGTGGGGCAATGCCGCGGACGCCGGGACACCCCGCCAGCAGCACCCGATTTTCTATGGCAGTTTTGATTGGCACAGTTGCGTGCATGGCTATTGGACATTAGCGCGATTGCTGCGTCGGTTCCCAAACCGCCCCGAATGCAAAGACGTCATTGCGCTGTTCAACGCCACATTCACGCCCGCCAATGTAGAAGGTGAGTGCGCCTACTTACGCCGCCCGGAATCGCGTGGGTTCGAGCGTCCCTATGGTTGGGCGTGGCTGCTGATGCTGTGGGCCGAGTTATCGCAACACGCGCAAGACTGGGCCGGAACGCTTAAACCACTGGCGGACATGTTCGCGCAGCGCTTCAAGGATTATCTGCCGCTGGCCACATACCCAGATCGGAGCGGGCAACATGCGAATACGGCTTTCGCCTGTGCACTGACGTTGGACTATTGCACCGCTGCCAAAGATGACACTTTGCGCGCACTCATCGTGGCATGTTTGCAAAAATGGTATGGCAGCGATGTGAGCGCTCAAGCGTGGGAACCGTCAGGCAGTGATTTTCTATCACCCACATTGATCGAAGCCGAAGCCATGCGGCGCGGATTACCTGCGGCTGATTTCGCAAGCTGGTTTCAGCGCTTCTTGCCGGACCTCGACAGAAAATTACCGGCCACATTGTTCACCCCCGTTCAGCCCACGGACCGCAGCGACGGCAAAATCGCGCATTTGGATGGGTTGAACCTGTCGCGCGCCTGGTGCTGGCGTGGCCTGGCAAAAACACTGCCGAACCCAACATTGGCGCTCGAAACCGCTGAAAACCACCTCAATGCCGCGCTGGGGCAGGTGGAAGGCCACTACATGGGCGAGCACTGGTTGGCTAGTTTCGCGTTGTTGGCGTTGGATGCCGCGCCAGAATAAGGCCCTGACGAAAGCCTAGCGTTTCGGCCGCCAATTCCCTATGTATGCCGTGAAATTACTCACTTTTTGAGGCCTGTCATGCCCTTAGATTCAGACAAAAAATCGAAACTGAAATTCGACAAAGCCAAGCTGCCCAGCCGTCACGTCACGGAAGGCCCAGAGCGCGCGCCGCACCGCAGCTACTATTACGCCATGGGCATGACCGAGAAGGAAATTCACCAACCTCTCGTCGGCGTTGCGACCTGCTGGAACGAAGCCGCACCTTGTAACATTTCGCTGAATCGCCAGGCGCAAGCCGTGAAAATCGGCGTGAAGGAAAACGGCGGCAGCCCGCGCGAGTTCACGACGATCACCGTCACAGATGGTATCGCGATGGGCCACCAGGGCATGAAGAGCTCGTTGGCGTCGCGCGAGGCGATTGCGGACTCCGTCGAACTGACCATGCGCGGCCACTGCTATGACGCGCTCGTCGGCTTGGCGGGCTGCGACAAAAGCTTGCCCGGCATGATGATGGCGATGGTGCGTTTGAATGTTCCATCAGTTTTCATGTACGGCGGCACCATTCTGCCTGGCAAGTTCAAGGGTAAAGACGTGACCGTGGTTGACGTGTTCGAAGGGGTCGGCCAGCACAGCGCTGGCAAAATGTCGGACGCCGAACTTCACGAACTGGAATGCGCTGCGTGCCCGTCGGCGGGCTCATGCGGCGGCCAATACACGGCCAACACCATGGCATGTGTCTCGGAAGCCTTGGGCTTGGCGCTGCCGAATTCTGCTGGTGCGCCAGCGCCTTATGAGTCGCGCGATGATTACGCGGCTGCGTCGGGGCGTGCGGTGATGGAATTGCTTGCGCGCGGCATTCGCCCGCGTGACATCGTCACCCGCAAGTCGTTGGAAAACGCTGCTGTGGTTGTGGCCGCTTCGGGTGGCTCGACCAATGCGGGCTTACACTTGCCGGCGATTGCGCATGAATGCGGCATTAAGTTCGATCTGGATGATGTCTGCAAAATCTTCAAAAAGACCCCGTATCTGGCCGACTTGAAGCCGGGCGGCCGCTATGTCGCGCTGGACATGTACAAAGTGGGCGGCGTGTCGGTGTTGTTGAAAATCCTGCTGGATGGCGGCTACCTGCATGGGGATTGCATGACTGTGACGGGTAAGACTCTGGCCGAGAATTTGAAGGACATTAAATTCCCGACCGACCAGGATGTGATTCGTCCGCTCTCAAACCCGCTGTCGAAGACCGGCGGTGTTGTGGGCTTAAAAGGGACGCTGGCACCGAATGGGGCCATCGTGAAAGTGGCGGGTATGAAGAACCAAGTGTTCCGTGGCCCCGCCCGTTGCTTTGATTCCGAAGAAAAGGCCTTCGAAGCCGTCTCGAAAAAGAAATACAAAGAAGGCGAAGTGCTGGTCATTCGTTACGAAGGTCCGCGCGGCGGGCCGGGCATGCGCGAAATGCTCTCCACGACCGCAGCGCTTTACGGCCAAGGTATGGGCGATAAGGTTGCGCTCATCACCGATGGCCGCTTCTCGGGTGCCACACGCGGTTTCTGCATCGGCCACGTCGGACCGGAAGCAGCGGTTGGCGGTCCGATTGCGCTGGTGAAAAACGGCGACATGATTTCGATTGATGCCATCAAAGGCAAAATCGACCTGGAAGTGTCTCAGGCTGAACTGAAGCGCCGCTTGAAAAAGTGGAAGCCGCGCAAAACCGATTACAACTCGGGCGCTTTATGGAAGTACGCGCAACTGGTGGGCGATGCGCACAAAGGTGCGGTGACCCATCCGGGCGGTAAAGCTGAAACGCACGTTTACGCGGATATCTAGTTGCTCGCATGACTGAGATGACCGCGTGGCAGTGAACTTTCCAACCGGTATGACGGACGACGGCAAAGCTTTCGTCCGTCACTGGTTGGATTTGCGCGTGGGCACAGAGTTGATCGCCAGATCAACAGCATTTCTCGATAAACCGTACCCCAAGTTACAGCCCTATGTGTCGTTCAACGACCTCGATGACGCGGGCAACAATATCGTCACGTTATTCGGAACCGGCCTTGTGGCCAGTTGGGGATCTGACATCACCGGTATGAGTGTCAGCAAGGATTTCCCCCTTGAAGTCGTCAAAGTCTATGAAGTCATATTGCGCGCTTGTGCGTCGCAGCCTTGTGGCATTTGGGAAGTGAGCCGTTTTGCGACCAGCACCGGCCGGGTTGTCACCAAAGAAATTACCACGTTGCCGCTTACTGTGAAGCGTCCTGGCACTATCCGTATTGCACGCCTTCATCGTACGCTGCAGCGTATCGATGACATCGAGCATGTCACAGGGTTGTTGCAACCCATGGTTCGTGAGTGGTTTGATGTTGGGGCGGGGACGCCGCCGCCGATCGGTTCGGCTAAGCCTGTGGCCACATCTTTGAATGGGTAACTTTTTATGAATGAACCTGCCGCATCGTCTGTTCAAACAACACGCGCGGCGTTTGGGTTCATTCTCGTGACCGTGGTGCTGGACACCTTGGCATTCGGCGTTATGGCGCCCGTACTTCCCAAACTTCTGGTGACGCTGGAAGGGGGCGATACAGCCGCAGCGGCAACAACACTTGGCATTTTCGGCACGGTCTGGGCGCTGATGCAATTCTTGGCATCGCCTGTACAAGGTGCGCTGTCGGATCGCTTTGGGCGCAGACCTGTGATTTTGATTTCACTGACAGGGCTTGGCCTTGATTACGTGCTGATGGCCTTAGCTCCGAACATTACATGGTTATTTATCGGGCGGGTTCTGTCTGGGATTGCAGGTGCCAACTACGCCACTGTCACGGCCTATATTGCCGATACCACAGCGCCCGACGAGCGCGCCAAGCGCTTTGGCATGGTCGGCGCAGCCTGGGGTTTCGGCTTTGTGGTGGGGCCTGCCTTCGGCGGCTTCTTGGCTCAGTTCGATTTGCGTCTGCCGTTCTGGATTGCTGCAGGTTTGTGTCTGGTTAATGCGTTGTACGGCCTGTTCATTCTGCCGGAATCACTGCCCAAAGAGCGTCGCAGCGCATTTCATTGGAAGTCCGCCAACTTCTTTGGTTCCTTAAAATTGCTACGCTCGATGCCAGCCTTATTCGCGCTGGCCCTCGCACTGTTCTTCGTGCGCTTGGGCCACGATGTGAACCCATCAATTGCGGTCATTTATGCGCAGTACCGTTACACGTGGTCGGAACTCCAGGTGGGCTACATGCTGGCTGTGGTTGGTGTGTGTTCGATGTTTGCGCAAGCGTTGCTGGTGGGGCCCGTCGTCAAGAAATTGGGCGAGCGCGGCGCGCTGACGGCGGGACTGATCTTTGGCACGGTGTCGTTTTTATTTTATGCCAGTGCCCCCATTGGCTGGTTGTTCATCGCGGGTATTCCGTTCGGTGCGCTGTTCGGCATGGCGGGGCCTGCAATGCAAGGCTTAGCCACACGCAGTGTCAGTGGCTCTGATCAGGGGAAGTTGCAGGGGGCGCTGACCAGTGTGGTTTCAATTGGCACAATGATTGCGCCGATTTTATTTGCGCAATCCTTTGCCATGGGGATTTCACCCGACGGTCCGCATATTCCAGGCTTGCCTTATTACATCGCTGCGGCAATGCTTGTGGCTGCATTGTTCTTAGCCTTGCGTGCTGAACGCCATTCGAAAAGCTGAACATGGCCGCGAAACCTGCCGGATATTCTGGTACGCCACTTTCTAAGAAACTTGGTTTTAAGCCGGGAACAACTGTGGCTTTGATTAATGCGCCAGCTTTTATGAAAGCTGTGGTGACTGAGGTCGGCGCAAAAGCAAAGCTTGCGAAAGACGCGAAAGCCGTCACGTCAACGGCTGCCGCTCATATATTTGTTACCGAAGCTACTGCTTTGAAAAGCGCTCTCAATGCTTTGCTGAAGGTGTTAGATCGCGACGGTATGATCTGGGTCAGTTGGCCGAAGAAAGCCTCAAAGGTAACAACAGACATTACCGAAGATACTATTCGTAAACTGGCGCTGCCGCTTGATCTTGTCGATGTAAAAGTCTGTGCTGTTGACGACGTATGGTCTGGCTTGAAATTGATGATCAGGAAGGAAAAGCGCTAAATCACGATCTCGCACCACACTGGTGTGTGGTCCGACGCTTTTTCTTGGCCACGTGGTTTCTTGTCGATGCCTGCGTCAGTCAGTTTATCGGCGGCTTGCGGCGAGCACAGAATATGATCAATCAGGAAGCCATGATCTTTCTGCCACGCGCCGGCCTGGTAATCCCAGAATGAATACATGTGGCTTTTTGTATGGAAGCTGCGCAAGGCATCCGTCAGGCCCAAGTGCAAGATCGCGCGGAAATTGGCGCGACTTTCCGGCTGCATTAACGCATCGTCTTTCATGGCAGCAACGCTCCACACGTCGCCATCTGTGGGAATGACGTTGTAATCGCCACCCCATAACGCAATCTCATCATTCAGAAGTTGTTGCTTGATGTGCTCACGCAAGCGCGTCATCCAGGCCAGTTTGTATGTGAACTTTTCAGTTCCAACCGGGTTGCCGTTCGGCAGATAAATGGAGGCTACTCGCACGCTGCCATAGACGGTGCCCTCAATGTAGCGCGCTTGCACATCGGCATCATCGCCAGGAAGCCCGCGTTTGACGTCTTCAATGGGCGATTTCGAAAGGATGGCGACGCCGTTGTAGGTCTTTTGGCCGTGGGTCGCGATGTTGTAGCCCGCATCTTCAATCTCTATGCGTGGGAAGCCGTCGTCCATGCATTTGATTTCTTGTAGTAGGACAACATCGGGCGAAAACTCTTTTAGCCACACCAAAAAGTTGGGCAAGCGGGCTTTCACAGAGTTTACGTTGAAAGTTGCGACTTTAATTTTGGGCATACACGGCAGCTCGTAAATGAATCACTACACAATCTCACGGCTGAGAGTTTGTAGCATACTCGTGTGCAGACTTGATTGCGATTTTTTCGCGTAAAAGCTGTCGAAAAAGTTTGCCGCTCATTTTTAAATGTTACGATGCTGAATACATTTCAACGCGCCTCTGCATTCTGATATCATAACCCCAAGTTGGGGGTTTCGAGAATGCGCGTACGTTTTGGTCGGCCAGTCACACTGGCTGCAACAATTTTCTTTTTTATTTTTGATGGCACGGCATCCGCGCAGCAAAACCAGATTGAGGAAATTCTGGTCACTGCGCGTCAACGCGAAGAACGTCTGCAAGACATTCCGTTGTCGATTGCAGCTTACAGCGCAGGTGACCTGATTGATGCGGGCATCCGCAATTTGGGTGACATCGCATTTCAGTCTTCGGGCGTGCAGTTCGACCCCAACATGTCGGGGACGCAAGCAGGCCGTTTAAACGGCCAAATTCGTATGCGTGGCGTTGCCGCATTGCAGCCCTTGCCACATTTGCAAACCACAGCACTGTTTGTAGATGGCGTATATGCGCTGGGTGGCGCGCAAGTGTTGCCACTGCATGATCTTGAACGCGTTGAGGTGATCAAAGGTCCGCAATCGGCGTTCTTTGGGCGTAATACGTTTGCCGGTGCGGTAAATTACGTCACCAAAACTCCAAATCTTGAGTCCTATGAGGGTCAGCTGGACGCAACTGGCGCCACGTATAACCAATACGATGTCAGTGCCCAGCACACCGGGCCCATTGTGCAAGACCGCTTGGGTTATTTAGCGAGTGTGCGCCTGTACAACAAAGGCAGCATGTTTACAGCGACAGATGGCGGTGAACTGGGTGAGCAATCATCCAAGTCCGCATCATTGGCGTTGATGGCGCGGCCCAGCGATACCTTTGATGTGAAGGTGCGCGCTTTCTACCAAAAAGATGACGACGGCCCGGCGGCAGAAGGGTTTATCCGTGGGCGCACCACTGACACATGCAGTGGCAAGACTGTGCAAGGCCAAGCGTTAGATGGCTCGACCGTCACATTACGGCCCAGGAATTTCGTGTGCGGCCGGATTCCGCAGATGGGTGAGGTGGGGGCTCCGCGGATTTCCACCAATACCAGCCTGCGTCCGCAACTGTTTAGCCTCGTCCGTCCTGGCATTGATGGTGAAACCGGCAACGCGGTTACCTTGCCTGCGGCGCGTCCTGACTTTTTGATTCAGCAACTGATCAATCGCAAATACATCACAGGCGTGCCGACGCTGGATGATTTCGGGATGGAGCGTGAAACGTTGCGCACCTCTTTGAATGCTAATTGGGAATTCGCCGAAGGGTACAAAGCCACTCTGACGGCGGGCTACAACGACATGCGGACCAATTGGCTGGTGGATTTCGACCACACTGATATCGAAAGCTGGTGGTCGGCTGATCCGCAAACCGGCAAAGACACCAGCGTTGAATTGCGAGTGGCATCGCCCGACGACAGGCGCTTCCGTTGGCTGACTGGGGCGACCTATTACAAACAAACCTTCATCACCAGCGGCGCGGGTGGATTGTTGGTGAGTGCGTGCTTTGCAACAACGTTTACTGGCACATGCGGGATTGGCCCGGGGAACTTTGGATTGCCTGCGATTGGTGGCGACAAAGCCAAAGTGTGGGCCAGTTATGGCGGCGTGTCGTACGACATCCTTGAAAACCTGACGCTGGATCTTGAATTCCGTTACATGGAAGACAAGCGCACCAACACGCAAAGCTTGGGGGCAACGTTCCAGGCGCTGTCTGAAACCTACAAACAAAAAACACCGCGCGTGATTTTGACGTACAAGCCGAGCGAAAATACGACGCTGTACGCCCAGGCCTCGCGTGGCACCTTGCCGGGCGTGATCAATGGCCTCGTGGCGATTTGCTCCAATGCTGCATTTACGGTGCCGTACACGAACCCACTGACCGGTCAGCAATCCACCGCTTCTGAATGCGCGCAGATTGCAGCACAGTCACCGGGCGGGCAGTTGATTCCATCCACCAAGTCACAATATCTGGATGCAGGCGAAATCGGTGTAAAGCAAACCTTTGCTGATGGCGCGGGCCGGGTGAATCTGACTGGTTATGCGTACAAATGGAAAAACCTGCCTTCGCCAGTGAACATCACGTACGTGCGTGACGATGACGACCCGGCCTTGCGCGACCGCATTCCCAAATTGTTTGCCAACACCTTAGCGGTGTTTACGTCAGGCAGTGCAAAGTATCACGGTGCCGAATTTGAAGCGGCTTACGCCGTGAATGATAATTGGGAACTGGCGGGCAACGTTAGCTACAGCAAGAACAAGTACACCGTGCTGCAATCCAGCGGCACGTTGGATTTGGACGTGCTGAACTCTTCAGGCAGTACCGATCCCCGTGTGCTGCAAGCGATCACAAACTATGCCGGTAAGGCACAACCCCGGTATCCGAAGTGGATGGGGAATGTCTCCAGCACCTTCACCGACAAACTCGTGGGCGCGTGGTCGTGGTTTGCGCGCGGCGATGTGATTTACTTCGGCAAGGCGTATTCGGACTACTACAACCTTTCGTACACACCGGGGTATTTCCTGGTGCATACGCGTGCTGGTGTGGAGAAAGATAACCTGCGCATCGAGGCATTTGTGCGCAACCTGTTCGACGAAGACAAATGGGCGGGCGCGTTGGCCACGTCGGACTTTGCGGTGCAGGGCGACTTCAGCTTCGCAGCCCAGGGCATTGTCGTGACCCCGCAGGATCGCCGTACGTTCGGTGTACGGGTGAACTACTTGTTCTAGCGGGGTTGGCGCGCCCCCGGAAAACGGTCCTTTTTAAGGCTCTCTATTTCGCCATGCGGACTGGTGTTCGGATTTCCATGGCGGGCTTGGCTTTGGTTTGGTCGAATTATGCTAGTATTTCGCATGTTCGCTTGCTGTCGAAGCATCATGCTGTGGGAGACCGTTCATGACCAATGCATCACTGCCAGATAAAGCCGCTCACGTTCCGGGCCAACCGAAGATGGTTACGCTGGCGCAGCGCGGCCGTTCGGGAATGGAATTTTTAGGGTCGCTGCAAAATTTTGTGGCCACGCATGTGCGGCAACGTGCGCGCGATGACTTCAATGCAGACCCCGAAGGTGCGGCGCTAGCGCAGAACTGGGCGCAGCGTAATGAACCCTGGTCTGAACGTATTGCGAAAGCCAAGGCCGTTGCTGAGAAGTCGAACGTCTATCGCTACGACCGCTTAATGCAGCGCTATGTGGCGGAAGAAGTTTATGTGCGCGGTATTCCGGCCACGGAATCACGCCGCCAAGAAGCCGAAGCTTTCTATAGCGTTCCAATTAAACCTGCGGGCGGCTCGTTAGAACTGGACCCCAGCATTCCAATCCCGGCCTACCACAGTGAAACCGAATGGCACCTGATGCCGGGCGGTTGGGACGGCTATGACCTTTACGGTATCACCATGGGGTCGGGGGTTGGCCCGTTGGTGTTCGCGCGTGGCGGCTTTGCGGCCGTGGAAGCGAACGATGATCTGCGCAAACAGCGCATTGATGTCGCCAAGCAATTCCCGAAAAAATCCTATGGCCGGATTTACGAGCCTGGCTGCGGCGGCTTCGGTACCCTGGCAGCTGTTCACAGCGTGTTTCCCGAAGCTGAACTGATTGGCAGCGATTTATCGCCACACCTGCTGCGTCAGGGCCACATGGCGGCCGAGCGCATGGGCGTTAAAGTAGATTTCAAGCAACGTGACGCGCGCGATACCCGCGAGCCTGATAACTCAGTCGATGGGGTTATTATGTATGCGTTACAGCACGAAATGCCGGTCGATGTGAATATCGACACATTGAAAGAAACGCTGCGTATCTTGAAACCGGGTGGGGACTTGGTCATGTCCGACCCGCCACCATTCGCTGCGGTGCATCCGTTGCAGGCGGTCATTCTGGATTGGGATACCGAGCACCGTGGCGAACCGTTCTTCACTGTCACCCGCGAGATGGAGTGGGCCAAAGTGATGAAGGAGTTGGGCTTCGTGAACGTCGAAGCCTATACGCTGGGCGCTCAGGGCTATCCGTATGTCGTGCGCGGCTCGAAGCCGCTTTAAGTTAGAGAAGGTTTGTTGCCGTGGTAGACGCGCCGAAACAGCCCTACATGGGCGATGCGATGCTGGACACCCTCATTCGCATGAATACTGAGTTGATGTCGGAACTGTGGATTTTACGCGACCGCGTCACCGTGCTTGAGCACATGCTTGAACAAAAGGGCGTGGTGGACCGCAAAGCCATGGATGACTTTGTGCCCACCGGGGACCTTGCGAAGGAACTACTGCGTGAACGCGATGCAATGGTCGAGAAAGTTGTGGGCGGTGCCTGGACCCAAGGTTTCTCTGTGAATTCATTGCTCAAGAAGTAATGTCTGAAGCCCATTTTTGGCCGCAAAAGCTGTGCTAAAGTGCAGCCATGCGTGGGATGGGCTTGTTACTGATAATAATAACGGCGCTGGCGACGGGCTTGCAAAAAGAAGCCGTCGCGCAATCGCGCGCGTGCCCGCCGTACAGCAAACCCATCAAACTGAATTTCGAAACCAAAAATATCCCGACACGCTACCGCAATGACCTGAATGTCACTGGCATTCACAGCGTCATGCGTCAGCGGGGGCAGGCAATTTCTGGTAAGCACAGCAGAACTTTGGGACTGACATCAAGCCAGCTTGGTTTTTCACTAACCGGCCGCACCACCGCTAATCCCGTATCAGGCGGCTATTGTGTGTATGTTGAATCCGTCAACGCCGAGTTCGCCTACCGGGAAATGGATGTGTATATCGCCAGCGAATTTCGTCCTAACACGTGTGAGTACAAAGTGATCATGGATCACGAAAATCAGCACGTGGCGATTAACCGCAATGCCTTGCGTGAGTATGCGCCTCTGATCCGGCAGGAACTCGAACGCCAATTGTCGCTCTTGCAGCCGCGCTTTACGGCGAACGCGCAAATCAGCAGTGACCGCAAAATGCAGGATCTGCACGAAAAGCTTGATCCGCTGATGGATGAAATGGAACGCGTGATGTCGCGGCAGAACAGCGCGCTAGATACGGATTCAAACTACACGGCCATCAGCGAAATGTGCAAAAACTGGGATCAGGGCAACGTGTGGCCCGTGGTCAATCCGCCAGCGAAGAAGTAGCTCAGTTAGTTAGTTTTACGGCATCAGATAAAAAGCTAATTTTGGCTGGGGTCCAACAATCACTTCTTTCTATCGCTATGACTGCGCCACATTGGCAAGAGCGATTAGGGCCATCCATTCCATCTGAGCCGCAGCATCCATTGTCTATTCCACTTACTAACAAAGTATTTGGAAGCAGGTTTTGTGGATTAATTACGATGGAATTGACCTTTTCGCCCTGGAAAATTTTGGCTTCGGCGAAGTGCTGAATATCGCTAGCTTTAAACTGAACCATCACCCCTAAAGGCGTGGTTGGCTTCCTGTCGATTGCGGTTGAATCATACTCGGATGCATCTCCTAACCGGCATTCAGTGGTTAATATGCGTTCACATGAACTGCATACAAGCCGGGGCATGATGTTTCCTGTTCGATATATAGATTAGATCGCAAAAGAGGTACCACAGCCGCAGGTGGATTTCGCATTCGGATTGGTGATGCGGAACGATGCGGCCATCAGGTCTTCGACGTAGTCGATCTCAGAGCCTGTCAGCAGTTCCAGCGAAGCATCGTCGATCACCAGCTTGGCGCCGTGGAATTCGAACACCTTGTCATCCCCGGTGACATCGCCATCCAGGCTGAACCCGTACGAGAAACCTGAGCAGCCCCCGCCCGATACCGCTAAGCGCAGCATCAGGTTCGGATTGCCTTCGCTAGCCGCAAGTTTGCTGACCTTGGCCGCAGCAGATGCGGTCATGGAGACAGGGGCGGGATCGGTAGCAATGTGATTCATGGCGGTCTTAGCTTCCCTGGGAACTTGATCTCAATGTAATCGCGCTAGGGCTAGGCTGCAAGGTGAGGGCGGCGGGCTACATCTAGGAATCGCCAAATTCTCCTTATTTTTCATGGATTCCGGCCCTTGCTTCATACGGCGGGCGAGGTACGTTCCGGCCTATGAGCGCGATATATCCAACACCCAGCCAAACCGAGCATCTCCGGTCCATTCGTAACAGCATGGCCGTCGTGGCGTGCGACCCGGAAAAAACGCGCGGGCGGTTATATGCCGAGCCCGAGCCGCGGACGCGCACGGCCTATCAGCGCGATCGCGACCGGATTATTCACTGTGGCGCATTCCGGCGCCTGAAACATAAGACGCAAGTGTTTGTGTACGACTACGACGGCGGCGGCGACCACCATCGTACGCGCCTTACGCATAGCCTGGAGGTGGCGCAGATCGCACGTTCCATCAGCCGGTTCTTAGGACTGAACGAAGATATGGCCGAGACCCTCGCACTGGCCCACGATATGGGACACACGTGCTTTGGACATGCCGGTGAAGACGAACTGCGCTTGTGCATGGCCGACTACAACGGCTTTGATCACAATGCGCAATCGTTGCGTTTGGTGACGAAGCTTGAGAAGCGTTACATCGCTTTCGATGGTCTGAATCTTACCTGGGACACGCTGGAAGGCCTGGTGAAGCACAACGGGCCATTGTTGGGGCATCCGAAAGCGAAGCCACTCCCACTTGCGATTGCCGAGTACAACCAAATCCAGGATTTGGAACTGAGCACATGGCCCAGTGCCGAAGCTCAGATTGCGGCCATCTCGGATGACATTGCTTACAACACGCACGATATTGAGGATGGTTTGCGGGCCGGGCTATTCAAAATTGAAGACCTCGAAGAGGTGCCGTTTGTGTTCGAGATTTTCAAAAAAATCGAAGCTCGGGCGCCGGGGTTAGATCGCGGGGTCTGGGTGCACGAGGCCACCCGCGCACTGATCGGGAGTATGGTGGATGACGTGTTTACCGAATCCCATCGCCGATTTAGCGCCTTAAAGCCTCAAACGACCGACGATGTGCGGACCTTAGGCCAGCAATTGTGCGGGTTTTCGGCGGAAATGGCTGCCAAAGATAAAGCCTTGAAGCGGTTCTTATTCGCGAATATGTACCGCCACGCTGAAGTGAACCTAATGACCGTCCAGGCCCAAAAAGTGGTTCGGGGCCTGTTTGATACCCTGATGGCAGAGCCCGCCCTGATGCCGCCCGAGTGGCGACGCGGGCTGGATGATGCCGATAAGTTTAAAACGGCGCGTCGGGTGGCGGACTACATCGCTGGTATGACTGACCGCTTTGCTCAAGAAGAATACAACCGCCTCATTGGCGAAGTTTGAAAAGAACGCTCTCACACTCATGAATATTTTCAATCTCTACAAAGACCGCATCGCCGGCATTGTGACTGATCTGGCGAATGCTGGCGCGCTACCGAAGGGCATGGATTTGTCCAAAGTTGCGGCCGAATTGCCGCGCGATGCGTCGCATGGCGATATCGCCACCAACGTTGCCATGGTCCTCAGCAAAGCGGCTGGTAAGAACCCGCGCGAATTGGCCAATCTGGTGTTGGAGCCGTTGAAGAATCTGCCGGGTGTGACGGATGTCAGCATCGCGGGCCCAGGCTTCATCAACATGAAACTAGACCCGTCGATCTGGACCGATGGTTTACGCCACGTGCTGAATGTCGGCACAACATTTGGCGAAGGGACCGTCGGCAAAGGCCAGAAGATCAACGTTGAATATGTGTCAGCGAACCCGACCGGCCCGATGCACGTGGGCCATGCCCGCGGGGCTGTCGTGGGCGATGTTTTGGCAAGCATACTGGCCAAAGCAGGCTTTGACGTGACCAAGGAATATTACCTCAACGACGCAGGCGGGCAGGTAAACTCGGCCGCCCGTGCTGTGCGGATGCGTTATCTGCAAGTGCTGGGCCGCATCACTGAAGCTGATTTCGCGGCAGCTTTAGAGCGCAAAGAAGTTGAATACGGCGGTAGCTATTTAATCCCTGTGGCGGAGGCTTTGGCCAAGCGCGATGGCGATAAATGGGCGCAAGTGAACGACGAAAGCGTGTGGGTTCCTGAAATCCGTAAATTCGTTGTGGAAGAGATGGTCAAACTGATTAAAGACGATCTCAATGCGCTCGGCGTGCATCATGACATCTTTAGCTCCGAAAAGGCGCTGGTGGATGGCGGCAAAGTCGATGCGGCTGTGAAGTACCTGGAAGATGCAGGCCTGATGTACACCGGCGTGCTAGAACCGCCGAAGGGCAAGCAGCCCGACGACTGGGAGCCACGTCCGCAGCGTTTGTTCAAAGCCACTGAATTCGGCGATGAAATTGACCGTCCGCTGCAAAAATCGGATGGAAGCTGGACCTATTTTGCCGGCGACATCGCGTACCACAAAGACAAAGCGGACCGTGGGTTTTTGAACCTCATCAACGTTTGGGGCGCTGACCACGGCGGCTATGTAAAGCGCGTGCAGGCGGCCTTGAAGGCGCTGACGGCGGGCAAGGGTGAGCTTGATGTGCTGCTCTGCCAAATGGTGAAGGTGCTGAACAACGGCGAACCCGTGAAGATGTCCAAGCGCGCAGGGACGTTCGTGACCATGCGCGACCTGATCGACGCTGTTGGCAAAGACGTCGTGCGCTTCATCATGCTGACGCGCAAATCAGACGCAGGCCTGGATTTCGATTATGCCAAAGTGACCGAGAAAACCCGTGAGAACCCGGTATTCTACGTGCAGTACGCTCATGCACGGGGCCGTTCCGTGTTCCGTCACGCCAAAGAGCTGTTCCCATCGGCCGATCTGACCGATGCGGGGTTAGCGAAAGCTGATCTCAGTCTGCTGTCGGATGCCGATGAAATCGGTACCATGCGCGCCATGGCCTCGTGGCCGCGCATTGTGGAATCGGCGGCCGTGACCCACGAGCCGCACCGTATTGCCTTCTACCTGTTCGACCTGGCCTCGCAATTCCATGGCTTATGGAATAAGGGCAATGATGCGGCGGAACTGCGCTTCCTGCAGCCTGACAACCAAGCAATCTCACTTGCGCGTCTGGCGCTTGTGCGTGCGGTTGGGCTGGTGATAGCGTCGGGTCTGGGCGTAATGGGCGTCGAACCGGTGGAGGAAATGCGCTGATGTCGTTTGACCGCGATGGTGATGGACCGCCGCTGCGTAAGCCGCAGTCTCATGCGGGCTCCAAAGCGGACGATGCGAACACCCTGCGCGCCACGCCCTTTACCGAAGACGTTTTTGACGACGATTACTATCGGGGTCGGGGCCGTAGTTCCGGCAACTCACCATTTGGCTTGATTGTCGGGGTGATTGTTGGCGCGGCTGTGGCCGGCGGAGCCGCATGGTTTGTACTCAAAGATCAAGGCAGTCCGCTGACGGTTGGCGGCAATGCGCCAGTGATCAAAGCTGACCCGTCACCTTATAAAATAAAGCCCGAAAATCCCGGCGGCATGCAAGTCGCCAATCAGGACAAGACGGTTTACGACCGCGTGGCCAAAACCGATGCGCCTGCGCGTATTGAGAATTTGCTACCTGCGCCCGAACAGCCCAAAACACCGCCGAAGGTCGAGCCAAAGCCAGCGCCAAAACCGGCCCCGGTGGGGGAGAAGGTTGAGGCCAAAGCGCCTCCTGCAGCAGAAGCGCCAGCCGAGGCAAAGCCTGACGCCAAACCGGCTGAAACCAAACCTGTGGAAGTCAAAACCGCCGAGCAAGAAAAGAAAGACGATTTGGCTGTGATGATTGCCGCATTGGACGGCAAAACGCCGCCCCAACCACCAGCTGCTGCGGCGCCTGAAGCGAAGCCTAGTGTACCTGCGGCTGATCAGCGGCCGCAGCCTCCGCAACCAGCACCACCCACACCGCTTGTGCCAGTGGCGACACCCACGGCTGCGCCGACAACTGCTGCGCCTACAACCGCGGCAGCGACAGGTGGTTTCCAAGTTCAATTAGCCGCCGCCAAATCAGAAGAAGCGGCCATGTCGGAGTGGAACCGCATCAAAGGCCGTCATCCCGAACTTTTGGGTAAGCTGACGCCGAGTGTTCTCCGCGCCGATTTAGGCGATAAGGGCGTGTTCTACCGTCTTCGTGCAGGTTTTCTGCCTGATAAAGCCGCATCGGATGCTTTGTGTGCATCCATGACGGCCCAGGGTGATGCCTGCATGGTTATTAAGCCGTAACGGGTTCCCACATGACCAATGGTATTCCGCCGCCCAAAGCGGTGATTTTTGGCCTGTCGGGCTTGCAACTCACCGACGCTGAGCGCGCGTTTTTTAAACGCGAGCGTCCGGCAGGTTATATTTTATTCGCCCGCAACGTTGATACGCCAGCACAGGTGAAAGCCCTGGTGACGGATTTGCGCAGTCTTGATCCGAGCCACAACCCTGTTGTGTTGATCGACCAGGAAGGGGGCAGGGTACAGCGCTTAAAGCCGCCCTATTGGCGCGCAGCCCCTACGGGTTTGCAGTTTGGCGAGCTTTATAAACGCAATCCGCAGGCAGCCATTGATGCGCTGCGCCTGAACATGGCTTTGATCGGGAGGGAATTGGCTGACCTCGGCATTGATGTCGATTGCGCGCCACTGCTGGATGTTCCGGTTCCTGGCGCCCATGACGTGATTGGTGATCGCGCCTACGGAACTGACCCAGACATCGTTTCAGCACTGGCGCCTGTATGCGCTGAGGGCCTGATTGATGCGGGTGTGGTGCCTGTCATCAAGCACGTGCCGGGCCATGGCCGCGCGATGTCAGACAGCCATAAAGACTTGCCTATCGTGGCTGCGGATTTGGCCACATTGCGGGCCACGGATTTCAAGCCATATGCAGCTTGTGCGGCCTTGAAGCCGCCGCCATTGACGTTTGCGATGACTGCCCATGTGATTTACACGGCGATTGATGCCCATGCCCCTGCGACACAATCAAAGAAAGTCTTTGATGATATTATTCGCGGCGAATTAGCCTTTGACGGCTTGGTCATGAGTGACGATTTGTCGATGCAGGCTTTGACGGGGCCCTTTGACGAACGGGCGGCGAAGTCATTGGCAGCGGGCTGTGATGTTGTTTTGCACTGTAACGGCGACATGTCTGAGATGGAGGCTGTTGCGATGGGTGTGGGGCCGTTAGGGGCGCGTGGTATCCGCGAACTGAAAGCCTCCGAAGCTATCCGCTTAAAGCCGCGCAAGCCCGTCGATGCCATTACCACGGCTGCTGCGGAGTTGCAGGTGGCGCACAGGCTACGCCATGGATAGCGAACTCTCGCTGATCGAGAACCTCATCGCATTCGGTATTCCCATTGTGCTGGCCATCACGCTGCACGAAGCCGCACACGCTTATGTTGCTTTTGTGTTCGGTGATCGCACCGCTAAAGACCTGGGGCGCATGTCGCTGAACCCGGTCAAACACATCGACCCCATGGGAACAATTGTGCTGCCTTTGATGCTGAAACTGGCGGGGTCGTCCTTCCTGTTCGGGTGGGCAAAGCCGGTTCCGGTTGACCCCAGGCATTTTAAACGACCGCTAAAAGACATGATGTGGGTGGCTTTAGCTGGACCCATGATGAACCTGTTTCTGGCGATGCTTTCCGCACGACTGCTTTACCTGGTCCCGTCGCTGCCTGAGACCTATCAATTAGTCGCAGCCGAAATGCTGAAAAATGGATTGATTTTCAACATATTATTCGCCGTTCTTAATATGTTACCTATACCGCCGATGGATGGGGGCAAAGTGCTTGTTGGATTGTTACCCACAGGCCCAGCGTTGCGCTTGGCCCGGTTCGAGAAATACGGCATGTTGCCGCTCCTTTTGTTGCTGGTCGGCCTACCTCTGCTAGGGTCTGCTCTCAACATGGACCTCAACCCCGTGGGGTGGGTCGTGACGGGGATCTCGGAGTGGGTGCTCCAACTCATCGCGTCGCTGTCTGGTTTAACGGACGCTGGCGGTTAGGTGGATGCGGGTGAATGAAGAACGATAAAGCTGATGTCTGACGAAATTCCAAACTTTGAAGAAGACTCAACACCTGTTGCGCCGGGCAGCATGGGGGATTTCGTATTATCGCTGGGTGCCTATGAGGGCCCCATCGATGTGCTGCTGACGCTCGCCCGCGATCAGAAGGTCGACCTCAAACACATCTCGATTTTAGCACTGGCCGAGCAGTACGTGGGTTTCATCGAAACCGCGCAAGCGCTGCAACTCGAGATCGCTGCCGATTATCTGGTGATGGCCGCATGGCTGGCCTACCTGAAATCCAAACTGCTGCTGCCACCGGAAGAGAACGACGATCAGCCATCGGCCGAGGAAATGGCCGAAGCGCTCAAATTCCAGTTGTTGCGCTTGGAAGCGATGCAAGAGGCTGGCCGCAAGCTGTTTGCGCTGCCCATCAAAGGCATCGATTTCTTTGATCGCGGCATGGAAGAAGACCTGCCGGTAACCTACCGTCCAGTTTACGATGTATCGCTGTATGACTTGCTGAAAGCTTACGCAGCGCAGCACCGCGACAAAGCCGTGACCGCTCTTGAGATCGAAGCATTCGACTTGTTCTCGATTGACGAGGCGATTGAACGCCTGCGGCAGGTCCTGCCGGGAGTGCCCGACTGGACGACATTATTTGACTTTTTGCCCAAAGGCATTCGCCAACCTTTGCTGCGCCGCTCAGCCATCAGCACGACGTTCATCGCTGCACTGGAACTCGTGCGTCAAGGCAAAGCGGAGCTGCGCCAAGACGGGCTGTACTCACCCATTTTCCTGAAACCTGCCAATAGAATTGAAGCTGCCAATGACTAGTTCTGTTACGCCTGAGACCACACGCGAAGCCGCCGACGAGACGGCAGCCCCCGAAGAAGAAGTGGTGGCCGTGGAAGAAGGTGCCGACGACGCGCGTGCTGAAGACGCCGTGGACGAAGAGGCTGTGGACGAAGAAGAGTTCGTCGATGATGAAGACGCCGACGATGAAGACGGCAATGACGAAGACGACGATGATGCTGACGAAGACGATGAAGATGATGCGGACGATGAGGACGCAGAAGACGCCGTAGATGAAGCTGAATTACCAGAGCCTAAGGCGTTGCATGAAGCTGCCCAAGAGACTGCGGCTGATTTAGAAGAAACCTTAAAAGCGCGCCGCGCGGAAGATATCCGTGTTGTGGAAGCGCTTCTGTTTGCGACTAAAGAGCCGATGACTGAAAAGTCCATTGGTGACCGTCTGGGCGAGGGCTCTGACGTCACTGCGACTTTGGAAGAACTGCGCGTTCAATATGCCTCGCGTGGCGTGCATTTAGTGCAAGCTAACGGTCGCTGGTATTTCCGGACCGACCCGGCGCTGGGCGAACGCCTGCACCTGGAAAAACTGGTGCCGCGCAAACTGTCGCGGGCTGCCATCGAAACGCTGGCCATTATCGCTTATCATCAACCCGTAACGCGGGCTGAAATCGAAGAAATTCGTGGCGTGATTGTGTCGACCGGCACCCTGGATATTTTGCTGGAAGAAGGTTGGATTAAACCAAAGGGTCACAAAAACGTGCCCGGTCGCCCGGCCATGTGGGGAACAACAGGCGCTTTCTTGGACCACTTTGGCCTGGAATCGATCCAAGATCTGCCGGGATTGGACGAGTTGAAAGCCGCTGGCTTGCTCGACAGCCGCCGTGGCGTTACGGCTTACTCCACACGCGCTGCCGATGGGGACAACACCTTTGATACCGAGGAATCGGATGCCGCCCTAGAACCGCTGATTAGTGGTGAAGATGGTAGCGGTGCTGCGGAAGATAGCGAAGCATCATCCTGATCTGACATAGGATTTTTGCGGACAGAATTGCCGTTATGCGGGGTTTTTTAAAAAAACCCCTATATACTAAGGACCGGGTCGGTTAACCCGGACCACCAAGGAGAAAGACAATGGGTACGTTTAGCATCTGGCACTGGGTCATCGTTTTGGTCGTCGTGCTCTTGCTGTTTGGCGCCGGCAAGATTCCGCGCTTGATGGGCGATGTGGCCAAAGGCATCAACGCCTTCAAGAAGGGCTTGAAAGACGAAAGCGGCGAAACACCGACCGCTGACAGCAAGCCGATTGAAAACAGCAAAGAAAAAGACGCAGCCTCGACCTAAGCGGTTGGACAGCGCTTCACGCGTAACGCTTTAAGGTACTGGGCCGATGCTTGACCTTGCTTGGTCGGAAATCGCTTTAATTGTCCTCGTCGCCGTTGTGGTGCTGGGGCCAAAAGAGCTGCCTAAAGCGATGCGTACCGCAGCTCAATTTATGCGCAAGGCGCGTAAACTGGCTGGCGAGTTTCAAGGCCACTGGAACGAAATGGTCCGCGAAGCCGAGTTGGAAGAAGTGAAAACCGCTGTCACGAAAGTGACGTCGGCTGTCACGACCGCCAACATCGGCAGCGAAGTCGAAAAACTGATTGATCCTTCGGGCGAGTTCACGCGCGAGTTAGACGACACAGTCACCAAGACCAAGCAAGAGATCGAAAACGCAGCGCGCCTTGATACCCCTGCGCCGACGATAGCAGCACCAACTGCAACGCCTGAAGCCGCGCCCGCTGCAAACTCAAATCCAGCACCTGCGCCGCCGCCGCAACAGGTGGCCCAATAACGTGGCGTAGGTACACCGATGGCCGAAAATCCTGATTCACATACAATGCCGTTGCTCGATCACCTGATCGAGTTGCGTCAGCGCTTGTTATATTCGGCCATTGCTCTGGTCGTCGTATTCGCGGGCTCTATGTATTTTTCGGAAGTGATCTTCAACTTCCTAATGCGCCCCTTGGCAAAGGCAATGGAAGAGGTCGGCGGCACCAACCGCATGATCTACACCCACCTCACAGAAAACTTCTTTACGCAAATGAAGGTGGCCTTCTTTGCCGCTGCGTTTGTGACATTCCCGGTGTTCGCCAACCAGATGTGGATGTTTGTTGCTCCCGGTTTGTATAAACACGAACGCTCAGCCATTTTGCCGTTCCTCATCGCAAGCCCGATTTTATTCATTTTGGGTGGCATGCTGGTGTACGGTTTTGTGATGCCGCTGGCCTGGAAGTTTCTCTTGGGCTTCCAAACCACGGCGGCGCAAACTGTTTTGCCGATCCAGTTAGAACCGCGCGTTGCGGACTATCTTTCTCTGGTCATGACGCTGATCTTTGCCTTCGGGATCAGCTTTCAATTACCGGTGCTGCTGGTGTTATTGGCGCGCGTTGGTTTGGTGACCTCGGAAGGTCTGGCTGAAAAACGACGCTATGCGATTGTTGGTATTTTTATTTTTGCCGGCATCGTCACGCCGCCGGATGTGATTAGCCAAGTTGGTTTGGCGGTGCCGCTGATCTTCTTGTACGAGATATCAATCTGGGGTGCGAAGTTCGCCCAAAAACAACGCGAAGAAGCCTGGGCCGACGATACGGGCTCAGGTGGTGTCGAGGACACCGACTTTAATCAAGCATAACGAGGCTGTTGCATGACGAAGCCGATATATCTGGTAGGCGGCGGACGGCATGGCAAAGTGGTGTTGGACACGCTGCTGACAGCGGGCGTGCGTATTGAAGGGATTGTCGATCCAGCTCTTCCCGTCGGCACCTTGGTCTTCGGTGTGCCGGTTGTGGGCGATGATCATTATCTCGACAACGTTTCGCCCGATCAGGCGATGGTCATCAATGGCATTGGCGGCAGACCATCGAACGATGTTCGCAAACGCGTCTCGTTAGCTCTCAAAGCCCGTGGTTTTGAATTTCACTCTGCACATCATCCGCAGGCCTCTATCGGGCGTGATTGCTTACTGACAGCTGGTTCCCAAATTATGGCTGGGGCCGTTTTGCAGTATGGCGTGAGTCTGGGTGAAAACGTGGTGATTAATACCCGTGCATCGATCGATCATGGCTGTCAGGTTGCTGCGCATACCTTCATTGCGCCCGGCGTTGTTCTGTGTGGCGACGTGAGTGTGGGCGAGGGCGTTTTTATTGGCGCTGGGGCTGCGATTATGCCGGAAGTCAAAATCGGGGCTGGGGCTATCATCGGCGGCGGCGCCGTCGTGATCAAAAATGTCCCCGCTGGCTGGAAAGTAGCCGGAAATCCCGCAGATAAGATCGGCTAATTTGCCGTAATTGGACCTTTGTCACGCCCGCATCCCTAGACGCTTCGGCACGCCCGCCGTATAAACGCGGCCTTGTTTGTAGGCATTTTGCGGCAGTTAAAGACGATGCTCGACATTAAATGGATCAGAGAAAACCCGGCAGCTTTTGACGCGGCGATGACCCGCCGTGGCGCTGCGGCCAAATCGGCTGACGTTCTGGAATTGGACGTCAAACACCGTGGCATCGTCACTGAACTGCAGAACCTGCAATCGCGCCGCAACGAAGTGTCGAAGCAAATCGGCCAAGTGAAATCCAAGGGCGGTGATGCCTCTGCCCAAATGGCTGAAGTCGCTGACATCAAAGAAAAGATGGCGGCCCTCGAACTGCAGGAAAAAGAAGTCGGCCAAAGCGTGCGTAATTTGCTGCTGACAGTTCCGAACGTTTTGGATGCTGCTGTGCCCGATGGAAAAGATGAATCTGCTAACGTTGAGCTGCGTGTTTGGGGCACACCAAAGAAATTCGACTACACAGTTAAAGATCACGCTGACTTAGGTGTCGGCTTAGGCTTGCTCGATTTTGACCAAGCGGCTGTAATTTCTGGCGCGCGGTTCTCAATATTGAAAGGCGCTTTGGCACGGTTAGAACGTGCGCTTGCGCAATTCATGCTCGATACGCACACCGAGCAAAATGGCTTCACGGAAGTAAACCCGCCGCTGTTGGTGAAGGCCGAGACACTGCAAGGTTCTGGCCAATTACCGAAGTTCGAAGAAGACCTGTATCGCACAACGGTTGATCATTGGCTGATCCCGACATCAGAAGTGCCGTTGGTGAATATGGTCGCTGAGAAAATTCTCAGTGAAGCCGAACTGCCGATCCGTGTGACCGCGTTTACGCCGTGTTTCCGTTCAGAAGCAGGCGCTGCAGGCCGCGACACCAAGGGCATCATTCGCCAACACCAGTTCGAAAAAGTCGAGCTGGTCTCAATCTGCACGCCGGAACAATCGGCGGCGGAACACGAGCACATCACCAAATGCGCCGAGATGATTCTGCAAAAGCTAGAGCTGCCATACCGCGTGGTTGCGCTGTGTGCAGGCGATATGGGCTTTGGCATGGCACGCACGTTTGACCTGGAAGTGTGGTTGCCGGGTCAAAGTGCCTACCGGGAAATTTCCAGCTGCTCGAACGCACATGAATATCAAGCGCGGCGTATGAATGCGCGTTATCGGCCAGGTGGTGACAGCAAAGGCACGCGCTTTGTGCATACGCTGAATGGTTCTGGCTTGGCTGTGGGCCGCACGCTTGTTGCTGTGATGGAAAATTACCAAGAGCAAGATGGCTCAATCCGCGTACCGAAGGTGTTGCAGCCTTACATGCGCGGCCTTGAATTGATCCGCCGGGGTTAACATGGCCAACGCTGCGATGTTCGACCCCATACCCGACTTAAAGGGCAAACGCATCTTATTGTCGAATGATGACGGCATTTCTGCGCCGGGCTTTGCGGTGCTGGAGAAAATCGCACGTGCACTGACTGATGATGTATGGGTTGTCGCCCCTGTGGCTGAACAAAGCGGAGCGGGGCACTCGTTGACCCTGCATCACCCATTGCGGCCGGTCCGCGTCGGCGAGAAGCGCTACACCATCAACGGCACACCGACGGATTGCGTGCTGGTTGCGATCAATCACTTGATGAAAGACCATCCACCGGATCTGGTCCTTTCGGGGGTCAACATGGGGGTGAACCTAGGCGAGGACGTGCACTATTCCGGAACAGTTGCGGCAGCTATGGAAGGTGCGCTGTTGGGCGTGCGCGCCATAGCCTTCAGTCAAAGTTTCGAGGATTTCGACAATATTCCGTGGGAAACGGCTGAAAAGTTTGGGCCAGAGATTGTGCGCAAAGTCTGTGCCGCCGGTTGGGCGCAAAATGTGCTGATCAATGTGAATTTCCCGAACTGTAAAGCGGCTGATATGAAGGGCTATCAGTTGGCGCGTCAGGGCAAAAACAAGATCGGCGACGAGCTTGATCACCGCCATGACCCGCGTGGCCGGGCCTATTTGTGGATTGCGTCGCGCCGCCTGAGCGATGCGAATGCCCAAGGCACCGATATTAAGGCTGTGGCCGATAGTTTTGTTTCCATAACACCGCTGAACATCGACCTGACGCACTATGAATCGATGCATACCCTCAGTCAGGCATTTGCCTAAAAAGGCGTAATCCACTTCTCGTTAAATTTTTTCGGTCTAAGATTGGCGCATGAGCCACGATAGCCGAAAAATCCGTCTGATTATGGACCTGCGCAATCAGGGCGTAACTGATACGCGCGTGCTCTCGGCTATTGAGCGTACGCCGCGCGAAGAGTTCGTGGAGGAAGCCTTCCTAGATCAGGCGTATGTCAACCAGGCTCTGCCGATTAACTGCGGACAGACCATCAGCCAGCCGTTGATCGTGGGGTTGATGACTCAAGCCCTGGAACTTGGCGACCGGCACAAGGTATTGGAAGTGGGCACGGGCAGTGGTTATCAGGCCGCTATTTTAGCCAAGCTCTGTCGCCGGGTTTACACGATGGAGCGGCACCGTGATTTGTTGGCCCAAGCCGAAAAGCGCTTTACCAAGCTTAGCATTCGCAACATCACGAGCATGCGCGGTGACGGTCATAAAGGCTGGCCTGCCCAAGCGCCCTTTGACCGCATTCTGGTAACAGCTGCCGCCACCTTAGTTCCGCCGGATTTGGTAGCTCAACTCTCTGACCAGGGCGGCATCATGGTGCTGCCGGTCGGCGAGGCAAATGGGCTTAACCAGGAAGTGATTCGCATTCGGAAAGACGGCGCGCAGTATCATTCCGAACGTTTATTTCCAGTACGTTTTGTCCCGCTGGTTCAGGGGACGCCTGAAGCCTTATAGAGCGATAAAATTCATGAAGCGTTCGTAATTCCATTGGTGAAAATGTCCGTTATAGTGGCGTTATGAATAAACTTGGTCGTTTTACAGTTGTGATGGGGGCGCTCGCGGCATTATCGGCCTGCGCGCCAGAGTTCAATCCGCCCGCCGATTACAAGGGCGGCTTTTTATGGAATGCGGGGCAAAGCCGCAGTGTGACGGTGCAGCAGGGTGACACACTGTACACAATCTCGCGCCGCTATAACGTTCCGACCCGCGCGATCATTTCACGTAATGGATTGCAGGCGCCGTATGAACTGCGCGTGGGCCAGCAGCTCATTCTCGACCCTGCACGAACGCATACCGTTCAACCCGGCGATAGTTTGTCGAAAATTGCGCGCCAATACGGCGTTGAAATGCGCCTGATCGCTGAAGCCAACGATTTACAACCCCCATATGTGGTGGTGCTGGGCAAGACGTTGTGGATCCCTGATCCGTTCCAAGTCGCGGCAGCCCCCGTGGCATCGCAAGCAGATTTGCCACCAGTAAACGTCGCTGTGCCCGCAGGTATGGCACCCCGCAGCACGCCCATTGTGAAAGAGCAATTGGCGCCACCACCAGGGCAGGAGGCTTTCCCGCCTGCCCAAGGTCTACAGCCGCAAACGTTAGCGCCACCCCCAAGCAGCAACGTGCAGTCTGAAGTGTTGCCGCGTGAGTTAAACACATCGCCAGAAAATGTGCCGGTTGATCAACAAACTGCGGCGCTACCAACAACGATCGCAACGGAAGAGCCCAAGCCACTCACACAACCACCGCCACGTTCAGCGGCACGATTTGCGTGGCCCATTAAAGGCAAAGTGATTTCGGGCTTTGGTGCGGCTGGTAAAGGTTTGCAGAACGATGGAATCAACATCGCCGCGAACGCAGGTGCTGAAGTGAAAGCGGCTGATAACGGTGTTGTTGCCTATGCTGGCAACGAACTTAAAGGCTTTGGCAACTTGCTACTGATCAAGCATGCCGATGGCTTAATTACCGCTTATGCGCATAACGATAAGCTGCTGGTCCAACGGGGTGATGAAGTGCGGCGTGGTCAGGTGATCTCGACCGTGGGGCGCACGGGCAACGTCGATACACCGCAATTGCATTTTGAGGTTCGCAAAGGCACGCAGTCGCTTGATCCGTTGAAGTATCTGGATCCGGCGTAAATATGCTGCGACTGAGCAAACGCTCGTTCCTGAAATCGGCAGGCGTTACGACCGGCGCGTTCATGATTGTTGCGCGCAGTGCCCGAGCCACTGAAGGTTGGGATGTCATTGTTATTGGCGGCGGTACTGCTGGTTTACCAACGGCCATTTTTGCGGCTGAACGTGGCGCGCGTGTTTTGCTGATTGAGAAGTCTGGTTTACTGGGCGGGACGTTGGATCGCTCGGCCGGTCAAATCGCAGGGGCGGGCACAAAATTCCAGGCTGCTAAAAATATCACCGATACGCCGGATGCACATTTTGACGATATTATGCGCATCTCGCGTGGCACATGTGACCCGGCGTTAGCGCGGTTACTCGCTGACAATGCCGGGGCTACCATCGATTGGCTGGCTGATAACCGTTTCACCACGAAACCAGAGCACCCACTCCTCGAAGGTGCTCATGAAGCGTTCACAACGCCACGGTATCTCTGGGGTGCAGAAGGCGGGCGCAGCATTCTAAAAGTGCTGGTTCCAAAAACTGAAGCCGCCATGGCGCGTGGTAAAATTACCACCCTGATGCGTAACGGTGCTGTTGAATTGATGCAAGACGCGCAAGGCGCGGTTATTGGTGTAATTACCGAAGACGAAACTGGCGCGCGTGTCGAGCACAGGGGCCGCAATGTCGTGCTGGCCTCGGGTGGGTGTGCTTCGAACCCCGAAATGTACGAAGACCTGCACGGCGTGCCGTTGTATGCGCGCGTCGCATATCCGTTCAGCCAAGGTATTGGGATTAAACTCGGCACCAACGTCGGCGGCGTCGTGCGTGGCGGCGAAAAATATCTGTGCAATGAAGGTTCGGTTTTGGTGGACGACAATTTCCCCAGTCCGATTTTCGCAAGTCCTGCCACAGATCCGCGCGTGCGTCAGCCGTGGGAAATCATCGTCAATCGACGTGGAGAACGCTTTGTGCGTGAAGACCACCCCAGCGTCGATGTCCGCGAGCACGCACTGTTAAAACAACCCGGCATGCGATCTTGGCTCGTATTCGATCAAGAAATTCTCGACAAAGCTCCAGCGCTGTTGCCGTCACTAGAGCCTGAAAAATTAAAAGCGCTCTTCAATGTGCATCCGATGTTCTTCAAGGCCGATAGCCTTGAAGCCTTAGCCAAGCGCGCGAATATCGGCGTGGCAGGGCTGATCCAAAGTGTGGCGAACTACAATATAGGCTTGCAAAAGAAGGCTGATGTGTTTGGTCGGGTGCATATGCCGTTACCCATCGCACGCGAGCCGTACTATGCCATTGCGCAGCAAGGCATCACGATTGTGTCATTTGCCGGTTTAACGGTTGATGACACTCTACGTGTCATGAACGAAGATGGGGAGAATATCCCTAATCTTTATGCGGTTGGCGAAGTGATTGGTGCTGGTGCAACATCGGGGAATGCATACACCAATGGTATGTTGGTAACACCAGCACTGACATTTGGACGCTTGCTGGGCCAAAGAATTCTGCCGATTGCAACGTAATCGCTTTGAAAGCGTTGCATGACGTCAGGCGTTGTTAAACGCTTGAATACTGGCCGGGGTGGGACAGTGTTGTCGTTTGCAAAATCGTTTTGTCTCTTTGCGCTGACGGTTGCTTTGCCGAGTTTCTCGCATGCGCAATTGGCGGCTCCACCTGTAACAACAGATGCGTTGTATGGCGGGAAACTTTTAGCCACGGGCGGTGTGACACAAATCGAGGGTGCCGGCGGAGGTGGTTTAACCCCTTGGGCATTGATCACAGGTTACGGCACCAATAATCAAATTGGCGCCAATGGCTATGTTACGCATATCAAAACCGAGGATTACCATCTCAACATGTATGGCGCAGCGTTGGGGTTGTATGACCGTGTTGAACTATCTGTCGCGCAGCAGCGGTTCGATACCGAACGTGTTGGTGCGGCGTTAGGTTTGGGGCAGGGCTACACATTCCGGCAAGATATTATTGGTTTGAAAGTAAAAGTCGCAGGCGATGCGGTGTTAGAGCAAGACACGGTGATGCCGCAATTGGCTATCGGCGCGCAGTATAAACACAACAATCGCGGTACACTGCTAACGGCGCTGAATGCGGGCCATAACGATGGCGTTGATTTTTACGTCAGCGCCACGAAACTTATTCTGACGCAAAGCCTTCTCGTCAACGGCACGCTGCGTTTCACTAAAGCCAATCAAACCGGCATCTTGGGCTTTATGGGCGATTACAAGCCTATGCTGGAAACCTCTGTCGGGTTATTGCTTAGTCGCAATTGGGTTGTCGGCGCTGAATATCGGATGAAGCCCAATAACCTTGCTGCATTCGCCAAGGAAGATGATTGGTTTGATGCGTTTGTTGCGTGGTTTCCCAACAAGCACATTTCTGTCACGGCGGCGTATGTTGACCTGGGCAATATCGTGATCCGCGACAATCAGCGCGGCGTATATTTATCAGTGCAAGCAGGGTTCTGATCATGCGCATCATCAATGGTCGACGGCGGTTCCTGATTGCCACTGCGTTCATGGCGATATCTCGCGTGATGCCAGTCCGTGCGGCGGCTGATCCGCTGGCGGATTTTGGTGGCAAGCCCGGCCTCAAAGCCATCGTGGCTGATCTCTCACTGAATTACATGGCTGACCCACGTTTGCGGCCATTCTTCGAGAATGTTGATCGCAACCGCATCAGCCAGCAGTTAGAGATTCAGTTTTGCGCATTGCTAGGTGGGGATTGCGAATACACCGGCGCCAACATGAAAGGCGTGCATCGCGGCCTTGGTATTACGATGGAAGACTTCAACGCTTTAGTTGAAGCCTTGCAGGATGCCATGGACAAAAACAAAGTTTCGTTCCGCGCACAGAACAGACTGCTTGCGCTGCTGGCCCCCATGCACCGGGATATTGTCGAGGCGTGATTAAAGATTAATCTTCACGCCGAGTTCGCCAGCTAAATCCTGAATGAACTGCCATGCCATACGGCCCGAGCGCGCGCCGCGTGTCATTTGCCATTCAATTGCGCGGGCGCGCAAATCATCCGGCGAAATTGGTAGCTTCAGCGCACCGGCATAGCTGGTAATCATTTCAAGGTAGGTGTCTTGATCCACATTGTGGAAGCCTAACCACAAGCCAAAGCGATCTGATAACGACACTTTTTCCTGAACAGTTTCATCTCCGTGAATGGCCGTTGAACGCTCGTTGTCGATCATATCGCGGGTCATCAAATGGCGGCGGTTTGACGTGGCGTAGAACACCACGTTGTCCGGCCTCCCTTCAATGCCACCATCCAGCACGGATTTCAGGGCCTTGTAGTCGGTATCTTGCGTGTCGAATGAGAGGTCATCGCAGAGCAGGATGAATTTGCGATCCACATGGCGCAGCTGGGCCAAGAGGGCGGGCAGAGAGCCAATGTCCTCGCGGTGGATTTCCACCAGGGCCAGGCGCTTTTTGGGCGGTTGTCCCTCATTCACGGCCGCATGCACGGCCTTCACCAAAGAACTCTTCCCAGTTCCACGGGCCCCCCACAGGAGGGCATTGTTGGCAGGCAAGCCCTGGGCATGGCGGCGGGTATTGGCCACAAGGGTCTCGGTCTGGCGGTCGATCCCCTTGAGCAGGGCTAGCGGCACGCGGTTCACGGCTGGGACGGGGGATAAATCGGCGCTATCGGCATGCCAGACGAAGGCATCGGCGTTGCCCAGGGCCGCCGATTTGGGCTTGGCAGGGGCAATCCGGGCCAGTTCGTTGGCAATTCGGGTCAGAACCCCGTGAAGCGGATGTTGTGGGGGGGCTTTTTGGGTCTTTTTAGGTGCCATAGCGCTTAGCCTAACAGATTGCAGTGTAACGGAAAAAGCACGTTTCATGAGGTTCTTGTAAGCCGCCGGAAAGCGCCCGGATAGTGTTTGCAATACCACCTTGCCTGAGTATAGTCCGCCGGTTTCGGCAGCCCCGCTGCCGCGCCATTTTCCTGCGCGTTTTTTAGCGTTTCGCGCATTTAACCAGGAGCGTCCCCGGATGTTTGTCTCTACGGCCTATGCCCAGGCCGCCTCAGCCGCCGCCGAACCCAACATGCTCATTAACATGCTGCCGTTGGTGCTGATTTTTGTCGTCTTTTACTTCCTGCTGATCCGTCCGCAGCAAAAGAAGATGAAAGAACATCGGTCGATGCTGGAGGCCGTGCGCCGTGGTGACCGTATCGTCACCAATGGCGGCATCATCGGTGTCGTCACCAAAGTGTTGGAAGCCGAGGGCGAATTGCAGGTCGAAATCGCCGACGGCATTCGCGTGCGCGTGGTGCGTGACATGGTGGCCAGCGTACTGAGCAAGACTGAGCCCGTCGCTGCCAACGACACCGATAAAAAAGACGACGCCGCCAAATAACGCGAATTGCTTGCGCCTCATTCTTTCAAGAGTGGGGCGCAAACGTCTGACCCGGAAACGCCTATGTATATCTCAGCCTACAAACTCGCCATCGTGATTGCTGTGACGATTCTGAGCATTGTTCTGTGCGCACCGAACTTTCTGGATCGAAGCACCGTTGCTGCTTTCCCATCCTGGGTACCTAAATGGGTTCGTCCCATGGAACTGGGCCTGGACTTGCAAGGTGGGTCGTATCTGCTGCTGGAAGTCGATTTGAAGGCTGTGAACAAGGAGCAGGTCGCAAACCTTGAAGAAGGTGTGCGTGGCGCTTTGCGTGAACCGCGTATTGGCTTCCGGAACCTGCGCGGTGACGATACCGGCGTATTCGTGACCATCAATGAAGCCGAGCAAGTGAAGCCGGCTCGCGATGCGATTTTGAAATTTTCGCCGGATGTGACGGTCGCTACCCAGGAAGAAAACCGTCTTTATGTGTCGTATCCGGAAAAGATCCGCAAAGAACGCGAGATTTCGGCTTTAAGCCAAAGCTTGGAAATTGTGCGCCGTCGTATCGACGAGTTCGGCACCAGCGAACCAAACATTCAGCGTCAAGGCACAGACCGCATCATCGTTGAATTACCGGGCGTGAATGATCCCGAGCGTATCAAGAATTTGCTGGGGCAGACTGCGAAGTTGAACTTCCATCTCGTAGAACAGACCAGCAGCACGAATATTAAGGATATGCCGCCGGGCACGATGCTGCTGCCAGGTGGCAAAGACGATCCTACGGTGTATCCGGTACGCCGCCGCGTTGAAGTGAGTGGTGAGCGGTTGATTGATGCACAGGCCAGCTTCCAAGAGGGCCGTCCCATTGTGAACTTCCGTTTCGATACGGCTGGGGCACGCCGCTTTGGTGCTGTCACCTCGGCTAACGTTAATCATCGTTTGGCGATTGTGCTTGATAACAAGGTGATTAGCGCGCCGAACATCAAAAGCCCGATCACCGGCGGTTCAGGTTACATCGAAGGCAGCTTCACCGTTCAACAAGCGCAAGACTTGGCGCTGTTGCTGCGGGCCGGTGCTTTGCCAGCGCCATTGATCATTCTTGAAGAACGGACCGTCGGCCCAAGCCTGGGCGCTGACTCGATCCGTGACGGCCAAATCGCCAGCATCATCGGTGGCTTACTGGTGACTGTGTTTATGATCCTGGCGTATTTCAGCTTTGGCGCACTCGCCATGGTGGCCATGGCCATCAACGTGCTGAGCCTGACGGCGATCATGACATTGTTGGGCTCAACGCTGACGCTGCCAGGGATCGCCGGTATTGTGTTGACGCTTGGCATGTCGGTTGACTCTAACGTGCTGATTTACGAACGCATGCGTGAAGAGTTTGCCGCAGGGCGCACGTTGCTGAATTCATTAAGCTCAGGGTTTAATTCAGCTTTTGCTGCGATTTTGGACTCAAACATCACGCAGTTGATTTCAGGAATTCTCATGTTCTTCCTGGGGTCTGGACCCATTCGTGGCTTCGCCGTCACGCTAACCATTGGTATTTTCACCTCATTGTTTGCCACCACACTGGTCACGCGTACGCTGATGATCATGTGGTACCGCTCGGGCAAACGCACCAAGCTGCCGATCTAAAGGGGCTCGCACCATGAAAATTAAACCCTTAATGCAGCTGGTTCTTCGCGAATTCGACTTCGATTTCATCGCGAAGCGTAACGTCGCTGCGCTCTGCTCGCTGGTTCTGATTCTGGGCACCTTCATTTCGCTGGCGACCCAAGGCTTGAATTTCGGCATCGACTTTGCCGGCGGTATTCGGTTGGAAGCGCGCGCCAAAAACGCACTGGACATCAGCGCACTGCGTGAAGAGTTGAACGGTATTGGTGTCGGCGATGTGGAACTGACCACTATCGGCGCCGAAGGCAAAGACGTTGTGATCCGCGTCCCGACTCAAGAGGGCGGTGATGCTGCCCAGACCGAAGCCTTGAAAAAGGTGCAAGCTGCTCTCGGCGAAGAGTTTGAGATGCGCAGCACAGAAGTCGTTGGTCCGAAAGTTGGCGGCGAGTTGGTGATCAATGGCTCCATGGCGATTGCGTTGGCGCTGATTGGGATCGCGGTTTACGTGTGGATTCGGTTTGAATGGCAATTCGCCCTCGGTGCGTTGCTTTCACTCACACACGACGTCATCACCATCGTTGGGATTTTTTCGATCTTCCAGATCCCATTCGACTTGAACACGGTTGCGGCGATTCTAACCATCACCGGTATTTCCATTAACGACACCGTTGTTGTGTACGACCGCGTACGTGAAATGCTGCGCAAGTATAAGCGCATGTCACTGCCCGATCTGCTGAACCTGTCGCTGAACAAGGTGTTGGCCCGTACCATGATGACCAACGTCACTGTGGCTTTGGGTGTGGCAGCGTTGTTAATCGGTGGCGGCGATGTGTTGTTCGGCTTCACCTTAGCTTTGATGTGGGGCGTGTTCGTGGGGTCGTATTCTACCATTTATGCGGCGTTGCCGATCTTGGTGTACTTCGACCTACGTTCTGACGACATCAACAAGACCGTTGGCGAGCCGAAAGGTCCAGCGGCTGAACGTCAGCTCAGCTAGATAGGGGCAGAGATGGACTTAGCGCCTGTCTCTGCGCCCGGTCGTCAAAAAATCCAGAAGTACGGGAATGGCCGGTTCACGGTGTCAGGCACGGTGTTCAGTGGCTCTGTCTTTGTCTTGCCCGAGACTACGCTGAACTGGCCTGCCAGCGATATTAACTTACTCAGTGATGATGCCGTGGCGTTCTTAATCGAACATGCCAAGAGCGTTGATATTTGTCTGATTGGCTGTGGTGCCAATGCGGTGCCGTTTCTACCCGCGCTTCGTAAGCGGCTCAAAGAGGCTGGCGTACACGCTGACCTAATGGATACCGGCGCAGCGTGCCGTACCTACAACGTGCTGGTGGCTGAAGGTCGCAGCATCGCTGCAGCACTGATTGCGATTTAAGTACAGTATATCTGTAATGGACAATATAGAATTCACACTTCTATACTTAGTCTATGGCTCATATTATTCTAAAATATGACTATTCAAAGCCGACTGAGCCCTTAAAACCGGCATCTGAGAATATTTATTATAAACTGGCTTTAAAGGGCAAGGAAACGTGGAATCGCTGGATTGTTTCCGCGATTGATCCCGATATAGCAAGGTTACACGATTTACCTGAATGTGCGCCACTCTCCGCAGCGGAAGTAAAAGCGCTATGCGCAGATTTGGGCATCGGAGCCTTGCCCAATCCCCATGAAGCAGATTTTTCTTATACCCACTTCGATCAGGAAGTGAATTTTAGTGGTTTTGTTTTTACCTCTGAAAATACAGTAAGTCCTTATCCTAGATTTTTTGCTTCTAAATTTGCCTCAAAGGCCTCTTTTGGGGGTTGCTATTTTACCCATGGGTGCAGCTTCGCTCATGCTGAATTTATGCAATCGGCTCGTTTTTCGGATTCGACATTTGGCCCTATCGTAAGTTTCCACTCGGCCAAGTTCCATACATCTTCTGATTTCCGCCGCACAAAATTTTGCGGAGAAGCAATATTTCAACTAGCTAAGTTCGAAGGCATTTGCTCTTTCTCAGAATCCATTTTTAAGAAAGTGGCTGATTTTTCAGGTTTAAAAGATGGTGTCAGTGGCGAATATTTTGGCGAACATGTTGATTTTAGCGGCGCAACTTTTGATGCTGTTGTGATTTTTGACAACAGATTGTTTCGGCATGGCGGTGATTTTTCATATGCCGTTTTCAAGTCAGTTCCTCAATTTTATAATTCAACATTTCATGAGAATATAAAATTCTATAATGCAATTTTTGAAGTTTTTTCCGAGAGAAATCTTAAGAATTATGACGAGTTTCAGTTGTACGATGTCGCAAGAGCAGTTCGTGTGCTTACTTTGAAATGCAGGGCATTAAATGCTTATGATGATGAGATGCGCTTTTTTTCTTATGAGATGAGAGCGAAAGAGTACCTTGAAAAGGGTCTGAATAAAGTCGCCATCAAAGCATACAGAATTTTCAGTAACTTCGGCGTAAGCATTGCTCGCCCATTTATTGCTTTATTTTGCGCTTTCTTGTGCGGGGGCCTTTACAATTGCCTTTGGTGGTTGATTGCCGGAGTCAGAAGTTGCTCGTGCATTGAGTATGGCGTAGCCGATGTGTTGGCTTTTACTGCTGTAAGTTCTTTACCTTTTGTGGGCCAGACGAAATTAGCTACTGATGGCTTTCAATGTCTCGTAAATCAGCAGTACATGCCTGTGATTTATTCCATGAGCGTGTTGCAGGGCCTTATATCTACTTTGCTGATATTTCTGATAGGCTTGGGCGTTCGAAATAAATTTCGCATCAAATAGTCAACAAAAAACGGGGTGCTTTGCGGCCCCCCGTTTTGCTTTGCAGCGTTTGTATTTCGATTACGCCAGGTTTTGCTGGGCAACCATGCAGAACAGCATCGGCACGGACAGAACCGTGTTCACGCGGCTGAAGATCATGGCGCGGCGGGCCGACGCGGCTTTCAGTTCCGGGGTCGTTTCCACGAGGCCCAGAGCGCGCTTTTGGTTCGGCCAAATCACGAACCAGACGTTGAACCACATAATCGTACCCAGCCACATGCCGATACCGATGATGCGGCCAGAGCCGTCACGGGTGCCGAGCGCCAAAGCGTCGAGCAGGTAGCCCGAGACCATCGCCAGGATCAGGCCAGAGATGATCGTGACCATCGCAGCCCAACGGAACCAGAACAGAGCCGCAGGCGCGATGACCTTCGACACGGCCGGTTTTTGCTCATCCGGGATTTTCGGCATGTTCGGGATTTGCACGAAGTTGAAGTACCACAGCAAACCAATCCACATCACACCCGACAGCACGTGAAGCCAGCGCCAGATGAAGGCGGAATTGCCCAGGATGTTGCCGTCAGAAATATAAGCGAACAGCGCAATACCCAGCACGAAGGCCAGGATTACGGCGTTCTGGAGTTTTGAGAGAAAAGTACCGATCATGACGAGCTCCCCTTATGTCAGATCACCCACACAACGACGGTTTGACCCCGTCGCGAATGGGCGCATGTTACTCAAAACGCGCGCTGGCGCAACCGCGAAAGCCGGAAAAATTAGGGAAAACAGGTAGTTATAGGCGCTTTATCTCTCGTAAAGCGCAATGTGCAGCGCCAAATCCCGAGTGCACCGCACTTTCCAGCGTGCAGGGCAGGCCTGTGGCTGTCCAGTCCCCTGCCAAAAACAGGTTTTTAAGCGGGGTTACCGTGGCTGGGCGTTGTGCGTCGAGGCCTGGGACATGCCGCAGCGTTGCCCTGCGCTCCTTGATGACATGGAAGGGCGGCAGCCCTTCGGGTTGTTTCAGCAAGGGAGCGATCTCAGCCCAGAGGGTTTGGGCTATGGCGTCCGGGCTCTGCGTGTTGAGCGCGTCTGCCGCGCTGACAGTGACAGAGGCAATGCCGTCACGGACCAGCACCCACTGGCCCTGACCACCAATCAAGCCTATGAATTGAGGGGCCACAGGTCGTGGAAGTTTGAAGTGCCCGTTGACGATAGGGGCGTAACTGAACTGCGCCGTTGGAATGCCGATTTCGTTCAATAGCGGCGACCAGGGCGGCAGTGCCAGAATAACAACATCATCGGCTTCAAAGGCGGCGGCATCGTCAAACACCACATTCGTAACGTGTCCATTGGAATGTGCGATCTGGCGCAAGGGCGCGCCCCGCCGAATATCAACACCACGACGTTGCAGCCATTTTTGTATTGGCGCGATATAGGTATCGGTCAGCGACTGTTTCGGCAGCAGCAATCCGGCACCCAGGCCGCCGGGCAGGGCCATCTGCTTTAAGATCACACCAAGCGATGCAGCACTGGCCTCTGCCAGTGGTGTATTCAGGGCTGATATGCACAGAGGCTCCCACAATGCTGCAACAGCCTGTGGTGAGGCCCGCAAAGCATCGGCGGCGGTGCTCTGGGCATTCGCGGTGAGAAGCTTAAGGCCCGCCAATAAATCCAACATTGAAACGCCCGGCGGACGATGCGCGCTACTCCATAAAACGGATGGCAGTTTCAACTTTGATGTTGAATGAGACCGCACATCGTAAAACGTCAGGCCATTGGCACCAAAAACAGTGATAGAGTCGGAACTGCCGCAAAGCCCGAGATAGCGTTGGATGCTTTTGTTGTTGCCTAAAACCGCATGCGCACCGTTATCGATGTGGGCATTCAGTTCATTGCTGAAATAGGTGCGGGCGCGGCCACCAAGGTCTGGGGCGGCTTCGTACAGAGCGACTTTTATGCCTTGATGTGCACATTCAAGAGCCGCAGCCAGACCCGCAAGGCCGCCACCAATCACGTGGACAGTCATCAGAATAAACTCATCCGAACAGAACCGTACGTGCCGCGGTGTAAAGGGCGTGAACTTTTGAAACCTTTGTTTTGGGAAGGCCTGGCCGCCAGCCGCGCTTACGCAATTTGCGCCATAACGCGCGGTAGATATTCATCATGGCCAAGGCTGGCCGAATTTTCGTGCGAATATCAGCCGATGGCAGCAATGTATCAGCTTGGTGGAATTTCGCTTCAGCCATCAACGCCAGCGCCAGCCACGCGTCGCCAAATCGTGGGCTCGCCAAAACAATACTTGGGTCTTCTGCATCAATCTTGGCGGCATCCAGGGCTTCGCGCGGGATATACAAACGTTGCTGATCTGCGTCTTCTTCCACATCGCGCAGGATGTTGGTGTATTGAATCGCTTCGCCTAAAATATTCGCAAATTGCAAAGCATCGCTGCCCCGCCAACCTAACACGGCCAAGCAAAGTTCACCGGGCGCTGAGGCAACATTGTGCGCGTAGGTTTCCAAATCAGCCAATACCGGCCCGCGCATTTCACCAGCCAAGTCCATTTCTAAGCCATCCAGCAGGCGCAAAAACGGTGCGGCCGGTAACTTATGAGCCGCAATCGCAACGCCCAGCGTTGTGGCGACCATTGACGACTGGGGGGCCATAACAGCCACTTGCTCGCCAGTAAAATAATCACGCCACAAAGCAAGGTGTGCAGCCTTGGCATCCGGTGACGATGTCCCATCAATGATGTCGTCCATATGACGGCACCAGGCATAGATGGCAAACAGCGCCGAGCGTTGTGGCTCGGGCACTAGCCGCATGGGCCAGTAAAATGAACTTTGTGAGCTCATGTGCCGAATACTCGAACGCGCAAGCCCGCGAACACAGCAGCAATCCAATCGGTCGGTGTCAGGCTAATGCGCATTGTCCACGGATCAAATGCACGTAGCCGCGCAAGCAACCGTTCCGCCAATGACAGTATCGTCGCGCTTTGAGCTGCCAAGCGGCGATCTTTCAAAGATTTGGGTAGCGTTTTTGCGAGTACCAAAGAGTGCTCGGCCTGATCGAGCATGCGGTTCAGGAGGTTGGTGATTTTTGCAGGATCAATCGGCTGCGGTGTCGTGATGTTTTTCTCAGCGTGTTCGTAATCATCGCGAATGGGGTCGCCCGCCACAGAACCAGATAAATTCTCAGGGTCCAGCAAGTCGATCAGCGCAATGTTTTCCGCCTCAAGCCATTCCAGGGGAATGTAGCAGCGTTTTAATGTCGCGATGTCATCATGCGCATCTTGGACATGATTGAGAATTTGCAGTGCCGCACACAACGCATCTGACTGCGCATGGCCTGCGGTTTCATCGTGGAGGGCGAGCAAGAAACGGCCGACAGGGGCTGCCGAATGGCGGCAATAGGTCATGAGATCCGCGAGCGTCTTTACCGTTCCGTTGCGGGCATCGGCCCGAAACGCGACCAGCAAATCGGTCGCATCGGTAAGAGGGATGCCGTGGGTGCGCAGTGCGCGGCCGGCTTCCAGCCCATTGGGCGATCCTTCAAATCCTTTGCACAGGCTTGTTTCCAAATCGTCCAGCGCGGTCAGTTTTTGGATGACTGTCAGGCCGGTGGAATCTGCCACATCGTCGGCGGCGCGGGCGAAGGCATAGTACGCTTGCACAGCCCCCCGTAAGGGCCGCGCGATAAACCAGCCGGCCACTGGAAAATTCTCGGCTTTGGCGCGCGTTGTAAAATCAGGATGAGACAGGCGATCGGCCACGGTGAGTCTGAAAATGAAAAGGTGTTGATGTGCAGCGAAGTGCTATTCTAAAGCAGTGTTTAGAACATACCAGCAGTCCTGATGCCCGATCCTGTGCATAACTCTGACGATTATATCGCTGACCTCGTTCAACGCGACGACCGTGACCGTTTTCTGACGGCCATGTTTATGCCCGCTGCCCAGCGCCTGGATGTGCTGACACTGTATGCATTCAATATCGAATTGGCCAAAATTCGCGAGCATGTGTCCGAGAACATGATTGGCCGCATCAAACTGCAATGGTGGCGGGATGTGATCGCGGGCATTTACACTGGAAAAGGCGCTCCTAAAGGCAACCCCATTACCCAGGCGTTGTTAGAGACGATCACACGCCATCAACTGCCGCGCGAACATTTCGATGCGCTGTTGGACACTCGTGAAAAGGATATGGCCGAGGCGGATGAGGGGATTGCGACAGTCGCGGACCTGGAGGCATATGCCGAAGGAACATCATCGCAACTGTTGTATCTGGTGCTGCACGTGCTGGGGGCAAAACCGGATGAGGCCGCAAAGCATGTTGGGATTTCTTATGCGCTGACGGGCATTTTGCGCGCCGTGTTGTTTCACGCCCGCGAAAACAGATTATACCTGCCGGGTGTCACCAGCGTGCAGGATTTGAACAGTGTCGCAACCGCAAAAATTGTTGCTGATTTGGCTGATGTCGCTGGAGCGCATCTGCAAAAGGCACGGGGGCTGAAAGTTGAACGCGCTGCGGTGCCGGCATTGTTGCTAGGCACCATCGCTGACCAGAATTTAAAACTTCTCAAGCGGGCCAATTACAACGTCGCCGACGAACGCGTTGTCCGCGCTAGCACAGGTGTTGCCAAGCTGATGTGGAATAATTTCTGGGGTAAATTCTAGTTACTCCGCAGCCTGCCGCGTCACACCCAGCCACGCATCCAAGTCTGCCAGCGCCCGTTGAGACAGCAGCTTCTTTTTATCCCGTCCGCGAATGGGTTTGTTGCGATGGTCGCGCGCATCAATGTCCGGGAACAAACCAAAGTTCACGTTCATCGGTTGGAAGGTGGTGGCATCGGCCCCGCCGGTGATGTGACGCAAGATCGCACCTAAAGCAGTGGTATCCGGCGGCGGCGCGCTGACATCACCTAGCATTTCCGCAGCGGCAAAGCGGCCTGCCATCAACCCCACAGCCGCACTTTCCACATAACCTTCGCAGCCGGTGATCTGGCCCGCAAAGCGCAAGCGCGGCATGGCTTTCAATTTCAGCGTGGCATCCAGCAGCTTGGGCGAGTTGATGAACGTGTTGCGGTGAATACCGCCCAGCCGTGCAAACTCAGCATTCTCCAAACCTGGGATCATGCGGAAGATGCGCATTTGTTCGCCATGCTTTAGTTTGGTTTGGAAGCCGACCAAGTTGAACAGCGAGCCTAGGGCGTTATCTTGGCGCAACTGAACAACCGCATGCGGGCGTCTGCCGGTGCGTGGGTCCGTCAGGCCCACGGGTTTCATCGGTCCGAAAGCTAACGTATCAATGCCACGGTCGGCCATCACTTCGATGGGCAGGCAGCCTTCAAAGTAGGGCGTGTTCTTTTCCCATTCCTTGAATTCGGTTTTCTCACCAGCTTGAAGTGCGAATACAAAATTCTCGTACTGCTCTTTGTTCATCGGGCAGTTGATGTAATCCGCACCGCCGCCTTCGACTTCAGCGCCTTTGTCGTACCGCGACTGAAACCAGGCGATGTCCATGTTGATGGACTCACGTGTCACAATGGGGGCAATGGCATCGAAGAAGGCCAGCGAATCTTCACCAGTGTACTGCTTGATCGCGACACTCAGGCCGGGCGAGGTTAATGGTCCTGTTGCGATAATGACTGACTCCCAATCTGCAGGGGGCAGGCCTGCCACTTCGCCGCGCTCGACCATAATCAGCGGATTTTTGGCGATCGCATCTTCTACGGACCGTGAGAAATTCACGCGGTCTACGGCCAAGGCGGCCCCGGCAGGCACGCGGTTAGCATCACCGCACGCCAGAATGAGGGAATCAGCCCGGCGCATCTCTTCGTGCAGCAGGCCAACAGCGTTGTAGTCCACGTCATCGGACCGGAAAGAGTTCGAGCACACCAACTCGGCCAGGGCATGGGTGTTGTGGGCCTCGGTCATCCGGTCGGGGCGCATTTCATGAATAATGGCCGGAATCCCAGCCTTTGCGACCTGCCAAGCCGCCTCGCAGCCCGCGAGGCCGCCGCCAATGATGTGAATGGGTTTCGGTGCGGGCATATTCTTTAACCAATCTTCCAAAGCTTATTTAAGGGCGCACCATAATCCGATCAGGCTGCAAAGAAAACGCTTCAAAACCATGGCAAACTGCCCAATTTCGGCTATCGTAGCAGGCAGTTGGGTCGTTTCGGGATGGCACTTGGAGCTATGTCTAAGCAGCAGTTTTACGTGATTGGTGGCGAGTACGCCGATACTTCATTTACCGAGCCGTGTCCCGGCACAGAGTTAGAGAAGCGCGGGCCATTCCCAGAGCGCGAAGCCAAAGCCATTTGGCGCGAACTCACGGGCAAAACGGTCGATAACGCCATGGTGCGTTACTTCCTCAAGGCTGCGGAAGACCAAAACGAGAAAATTTATTGGGTTGTGGGCGGCGAATATGCCGACTCTAGCTTCACCAAACTTGCGGCTGGCAAAGAACTCGAAGTGTTTGGACCGTTCGAGAAGTGGGAAGGCTTGGGCTTCTGGCGCGCGCTGACCTCACGCTCGGTTGATGACGCCATGGTGCGTTACGATATCCGCAAGAATTACAACCCAAATGGCGATGGAGCTGATTTCAAAGTGCCGACCGGCCCGGTCACAAAATCCATCGAGATTAAGCTTGGTGACGGCCGCGGGGCTTCGTTGTCGCTTACGCGTCCCGGGCAGCTCTCAGCCGACGAAAGCAAGGTGTTGGTGGTAGAGTTAGAGCAGGCGCTTAATCAGCTAAAAGCCCAGCTTCTGGTGTAATGCCGAAGTCGAAACCCTCGAATGTACATCGCCGTGCTGCCTTAGCGTTTGCGTCGGCGATTGCCGGGGGCCTTACCATCAAGGCCGCCCATGCCCAACCTCAACCGCAGTTGGAAAAACGCGGGCCCCGCGACAAAGGCCACGACAAGCTTTTGTACCGCGAGATTGAAGAGGTGATGGAAGAAACCGCGCGCATCTGGAATTCTCAAGAGTTCGGCAAACTGCGCGAGCTGTGGGACACGACCGATAACGAACCCTGGTACATCCCAGAAGAAATTGCTGAGCCGTTTTTTACCTGGGATGAGATCGACCGTTATTGGAATCGCAGTGGCGGGCAGGGCTTAAAGGCGTTCCGATGGCAGTTCTCAAACTTGCGCGTCAAGCGTTTAAGCCTTGATATCGCGCTGGCGATCTTTGATCACTTTTATGAATACCAACTGCCGTTTCCCGGGGCCAAGCCTATGGCTGGCCAAGACCGTTGCCTTGCAATCTTCCGAAAAACCAAAGGCAAATGGCAGCACATTCTGTATGCGCAATGCCCGCAAGGCCCCGAGGCTTACATGCGGATGATGCGCGAAGAGATGGTGCGCCCGGACTTTGCAAAATTCCGCGACGACCTCGATAAGAAGAAATCGAAGAGATAATTAAGGAGCGTGCTCGCGGATCGGCAGTTCCACGCACTGCTGTGTAGTGCAGAAGTGCACCGCGCCCATGCGCTGATCTAGCCGGTACATGAATGTATTCTCGTTGGTTTCGACTGGGACCAGAATGTAACGCGGCTGGGTTGCCGATGAGAACAGCCACGCCAGCGACAGAATGACCGATGCGATAATGACGCCGCGTCCTAAATTGCGCCCAGTTCCACGGCCCGGCTTCGTCACTTTCTTCGTGGCCGCACCGCCATCATCGTCGTCCAATGGCTTTCTCATTGGGGGCGGTTTGGGGGTCTCAGGCTTCGGTGCATCGACCATTACGTCACCTCACGCTGGTTGAACCGCGATAATTATACACGTTTACGCGCATAATGTGATGCAAAAAAAAGCGGGCGCTTTTATGCGCCCGCTTTAAGCCAAGATATTCGCTTTTTTAGAAATCGTATTTGGCGTGAATCAACCAGCGCGAGGGCTCGTTGGGGTATTGAAAAGAAATAAACGACGCCACATAGCGCTTGTTTGAGCAGTTTGTGCAATCGGCCATGAGCGACCACCCAGACTCTGTGTCGCGTAAAGCCACTCCGGCGGAATAGATGCTACGTTTGGGTTGCAAGGTTCCTGGCAAGTTAGCACTGGCCACCCAAGACGTGGTCGAATACGACCACGTTCCGTTGATATCGAATTCAAGATCGCCAGTTAAGGGGATCGAATAGCTGGCGTTGAGTGACGAGTTGAACTTTGGTGCACGGACAGGTTCCGCCAAATCGCCTGTCAATGTTACGACCGCTGAGCCGCACTGCAGACGGTTATTTTTGCAGTTGGCCAACTGCGCAACGATAGAGGGGGCTAAGTTTTTGTACTTGGCCTTTTGTGTCCCAAACGACCATTGCAAAGTGAAGTTCTCAACCGGAACAACAGTGACTTCACCTTCAAGGCCGTATACTTCCAAGGTTGCAAAGTTCTGTGTGAGGAAGACGGGCAGGTTGGTGATACGGTCAACAACTGCTGAGGCCCCTTGGAAGTTTGAAACTTCGTTCAAGAAAACGTTAGCGTTTGTGCGCAGTTTATCATCCCACCAATCAGACTTTACGCCAGCTTCATAAGTCCAGGCTTTCTCAGGACCAAACGGAAGCGTTTGTTGCGGTTGAACTGAACGCCCGTTCCATCCGCCGGATTTAAAACCACGCGTGGCACTGGCGTAGACCAGCAAGTCTTCATTGGCTTGGTAATTCAAAGCGAAACGCGGCGTCCATATTTTCGCCGTTTGGCTTGTGGGGATGCCGTTATTGATCATATCGATGGTTGAAAACGCAGGCACCTGGCGCGGCAACGGTGTTGCATTGGGAATAAACTCAATTTCTTTGGTTTCACTGGTGTAGCGAATACCGGCGGTAGCCTTGAACTGTTGGGTAATGTTCCAGTCTGCTTGGGTATAACCAGCATAAGCTGTTGTGCGATTTTTTATGACGCGGTCAGCTTGCGCTAACCGTGCAGCTGTTGATCCTGTCGGCGGCAACGTTAGCGTGGCGAAGTTGGTATTTCCCTTTTCATGGAAATAGTAAAAGCCCGAGACGTAATCGATAAGGCCATCGCCTAAGCTGCCGTCGATCTTCAACTCTTGGGTCAGCTCTTCATAATCCGCATCGTTCACCAGGGGCGTCGAGTTACCGCGCACTACGTTGATCAACACGCCGCTCACCACGTTGGGGGCAGCAGCACTTAAGCCGTCAGCGCCGTCGGTCATGAACTTCTGATTAATGTCCTGATAGCCGGTGATGACGTTCAGGTTGGTTGTATCGTTCAATTCAATCGAGAAATTTGAAACGGCCTGTACCTGATCGGCATTATTACCCAGCGGAATGTCCGCCAAGCCTGCGCTGATTAATCCTGTACCAAGGCCGCGCGTGCTAGTTTGCGGTGTGTAGTTGACGCGTCCGCCGTTGGGGCCGGGGAAGTTGATCAGGTTGGCGTACTCGTCATGAATAGCTGAGACCGACACATCCCATTTCGCGGTGTCTGAGAACCGCGCCTGAATATCGCCGCGCAGACCATAGTTATCGTAGAAGTTCATCTTCTCGCCGGTCGTCTGGTTGGTGACGTAGCCATCGTCTTTCAACCAAAAGCCAGTCCACTTGCTCAGCAGTTTGTTTTCAACAATCGGCACATCGACCGAGCCCCGGGCCATTTTCTGATCATATTTGCCGTATCCAAGCTCGATGAACCCGCCGACATCTTCTGCGGGCTTTTTCATATAGAGGTTGATGGAACCACCTGTGGTGTTGCGGCCATACAATGTGCCTTGCGGGCCGCGCAGCACTTCAATGCGTTCGACATCAAAGAACGCCATGTTGTTCATGTTCTGGCGCGCGTTGTAGAACTCGTCGACATATGTGCCGACGGGTGGATCGAACACTGCCAGCGATTCTGTCGAGCCAACACCGCGCAAATAATAAACGTTAGCCGAACCCAGCCCTGTGTTGTTATTGCCGTTTAAGTTCGGGATGTGTTGCACCAGGTCGACTGTGCGCGTGATCTGACGGCGTTCTAATTCTTGCGCTGTAATCGCCGTGATGGCGATGGGAACGGTCTGCAGATTTTCCGAACGGCGCTGTGCTGTGACGACGATTTCTTCTAAGCCGGTTTGAGCTTGAGCCGTTTGAGTTTGGGCAAAGGCCGATGTGCCAGTGGCGGTGATGGCAAGTGCTGCGACGCCTGAAAGTAGCCGTGTTGAAATCTTCATTTGGACCCCTCCAATAGACTGAAGACCGCAATCGTTTGGAGTGAGGGAGTGTGTGTCAAGCCATGGCAAAAATGTGCTCAATGCGATGGACGTTTCTGTGATAGTTATGCCACGCTTAATCATGTCTTTTAGGAATTGTTTCTCCAAACAGGGGAATTATGAAGGATGAGGGGCCAATGACAACGCGTGACAGTTTTGCCGGGTCGAAAATCTCACGGCGCAATGGACTCGGGTCTATAGCGGCCGCAACCGCATATAGTGTGTTGAATTTTCCTGGCTCCGCTCAGGCCGCATTAGAGCCCATCAACAACCCCAATACGCTTTATCGCAAATTGAGATACCGCGCCGATGAAGGCTTGGTGTTCTGGTGGATCAAGGCGCGCAAGTATGGGCAGGTGGGAACAAAGCTTGATGCGTTGTTCGACATGCAAGTGGGCTCGTTGGTGCGGGTGAAGAACAACTCTGATGGCGGCTACGATGCAACGTCTTTAGAAATCGTTTTCTATACCGACCTCAATACAGGCGCGTTTTTAAGGGAATGGAAAAATCCGTATACCGGTGAAGTGCTGGCGATGAAGCATGATCCGCTGGGGCCAACGACGACGAAACACAACGCCAATGGCGATCCGATCCGGCCCACAGAGTTGGGTGGTTCGAAGCTGGAGGCAACGGCTGTGAATATGCCAGCACTCATTGAAGGTGATGACATTTGGTTGAAACATGAATCAACCGCGACGGTCTTTCCGCGTGATGGCAAAGGCGAACCGTTCCGCGTGAACGATTGGTCGACCTATCACGCCCCTGTGAAAGCAGTGATGGATGCCAAGATTTCTTTTGTGGCGTCGACTGTGCATCTTCAAGAAGTCACCAGTTGGAGCCGCTGGATGAATATGGCCGATAAACCCGGCAACCAAACCTCATCCGGCGTGGGTAAAAAGGTAAAAACCTATGCCGAAATGCCTGCGGTCTGGCGTAAGCTGGTAGAAGAAATTGACCCTGATGTAGCGCGCGATCCCTTGGTTGTGCTGGATCGCCCAACTGCGCAATTCGAAAGGTAATGCTGTGAGTTTTAAATTTTTATCGCTGGTTGCTGCGGCGGCTTTGGTGGCGTCAACGGCGCACGCGCAGCTGGACCCCGCTCGGGTTTTGAAAGAACTGGAACTGCGCGAAGCAGATAAACCCATCCGCGAGAGCAAAGGCTGGTCGCCGCCAAAAAAGATCGTCATCATGGCCGACACCCCAGAACGTTTGAAATGGTTCCAAGAGGTCGCACCCGGTGTTGAATTGGTGATGGGCAAATCACCAGCCGATAACGCGAAGCTTGCTAAAGACGCTGATGCGCTGGTGGGGATTTGCCAACCCGATGCTGTGAATGCGGGTAAGAAACTCAAATGGGTGCAGATGCCCTCGGCCGGTACGAACGAATGCTTGTCGATCCCACGTTTGCAGAAGGGCGATATTCTCGTCACCAATATGCAGCGCGTGTACGGCCCGCCGATTGCTGAGCATGTGATTGCACAGTTGTTCTATATCGCACGCAATTTCGATGCGTACACGAAGATGCAGCAAGACGAAAACTGGAATCAGACTGCGGTACCGCAATCAGAGTTCGTGGAGCTGCAAGGCAAGACCATGCTTGTGGTGGGCTTAGGCGGCATTGGGTCGGCCGTTGCTGAGCGTGCTCATGCTTTGGGGATGAGGGTGATCGCCACGCGCAATACCAGCCGCGAAAAGCCCGACTATGTTGAATATGTGGGGCTGTCGAACGAGTTGCTGGACCTGACCGCGAAGGCTGATGTGGTGGTGAATGCTGCCCCGCTGACGCCCGAAACCACGGGAATGTTCAATGCGGCATTCTTCGCCAAGATGAAGCCGAAGTCGTACTTCCTCAACATTGGCCGTGGTTTGCAGGTGGACCAGAACGCGCTGATTGCTGCATTGACTGAAAAACGTATTGCGGGTGCGGCGTTGGACGTGGCGGAGCCTGAGCCGTTGCCGAAGGGCCACCCGTTATGGAAAGCACCGAACCTGTTCATCACACCCCATACATCAAGTTTTTCGGATCTCCGCTTTGAGCGAGTGTGGATTGTGCTGCGCGAAAACTTAAAACGTTATGTGGCGGGTGACAAAATGCTGTCGGTCGTCGACGTCAAACGCGGATATTAAAGTTGCAGCGCGTACTTATTACACAAAGTACTGACTGGTTGGGGCCGTCACTCTGTGCGGCCTTTCAGGCCAACGGCGATGCGGTTATTGCAGATCATGGTGATTTGACAACTGAAGATGCAGAGCAACGGATGTCAGGGTATAAGGATATCGATGTTCTTATCGCTCATCTGGCTGTGCCCGCGCCGCATTCAAAGGCGACCGACGTCACTGACACGGAGTGGCGTAATGTGTTCTTACGGTTGGTTGATCCTTTGCCGCGTCTTATCCGCGCAATATTGCCGGGGATGCTGAATCGGGGCGCGGGTAGAATTATTGTCATCGGAAGCGCCGCCCCCTTACGCGGGATGAAGCGAGCCTCTACTTATAGCGCTGCCCGAGGTGCGCAAATCGCGTATGTTCGTGCGGTTGGCGCTGAAGTTGCCGCCCAAAACGTACAAGTCAACTTGATTGCTCCCAATTTCATTGATCATCCGATGTACTTTCCGCAGGAAGTACAGGCCTCAGATGCGTTTCAACGCCGCCTGAAAAATGATGTTCCCGCAGGCCGCATGGGTAAGCCCGAAGAACTGGTTGCATTTGCTGTTTTTCTTGCATCTGGCTCGGCTGGGTTTTTCTCGGGTCAGACATTTCCGATTTCAGGAGGGTGGGCGACTTAGTTCTTCGGCAGGCGGCGGCTTGCACAAAAAAAGGCGCCACATTGGTGACGCCTTTTTTACTGAGAGTTCTAAAGGTTACGACGAACCCTTTTTGGCCGGAGCGGGTGTCATCAAGTTCACCCAGGTTTCAAATGTCGTCATATTCGGCTCAACCCACTTCTCCGGTGCTTTCAAATACAGCGGATAGTTCTTTTCTGTGTACTCGCGGATTTTGACGGGCAGTTGGCTGGTGTCTTTTAGGCCAAAGGTGCGCGTATTGTAAACGAGGCGTGCTGGCGCATTGTCCATCAGCATCCACGGCATTAACGGCGCCTCTTTGAACCAAGCGCCCGTTGAATAAGCCTTCGGCTTGTCGTTTTCCAACTCCGACAAACGCGTGTGGATCTGGAACATCTCGGATGTTTTGTACCATTCACCAATGTACTCACGCGGCCACTTTTCTTTTTTGAAAGGCGAAGGCCAGCGGGTATGTACGGTGAAGGTGGCGACCACGCGATCATCAAAGATGTCCCACGGCAGAATGAACGGGAAGGTGACGCTTTCCTGTTTGTCGCCTTCACCGAACGTTTGTTTGAATTCTTTCGCGTAGTACGAGTTCACCGGGTCGTTAGTGGTGGGGTACACTTTCACCACTTCATTGGTGAACGGATTTTTCCACTCAGTCAAAATCGCGCCGGTGCGCAAATCTGTGTAGTACGAGATTTCGCGGTGCAGGTTTTGATAACGGCCATCCGGCATCAAGGTGACACGGCTCATGCCGAAACCTTCGTAACCAAACAGGGGAATGTTTTTCTGATCGGGTGAGGTGACAATCGCCACTTCGCCTTTGTAATAGCCGCACGTTTCAGCGCCGCTGTCTAACGATGCGGCCAGCTTTACCCAGGCCTTTAAGTTGTCTTCGGGCTTAGTGAAGTCGAGTTTCATTTTGCTGCCTTTAGCGGGCTCTGAGGCGGCAAAGGCCGAGCCTGTTGCACCGGCCATCAGGGCCGAGGTGCCGAACCCAAGGGCTTGGCGGCGATTAAAGCTTCCATCGTTCCAAAAGGTCGCTTTTGTTGGGTTCATGTTTATGAGAGACATCTCTTTCCCCTTCCAGCTATGAGATGGCCGAGACCGTAGCCCGCACGGCTTGCGGGCGAGAGCGGAAAAGCGCTGGAATCCACACGGTGGAGAGGGCTTTAAAGCCGCTGTTTTGCTTGGTTTCCTGAGGAATAAAGACGCCGTGGACCCATTTGTTCTGCTTCTGCTTGTGAAGGTTGTTTCCACTGCCGCCGTGGTGGTGGGCGCGTCGGTTGCGGCTGAGCGCTTTGGGCCATTCTGGGGCGGGCTGATTGCGTGTTTTCCGGTGTCGGCGGGGCCAGCCTATGTGCTGTTGGGGTTGCAGCACGATGATGCGTTTATCGCCAATGCGGCGTTCGCCAGTTTTTGCTGCAGCATCGCGACCTGGGTGAATGCCGTGACCTTCGCAAGGCTGGGGCAGCGGTTCGGCATATATATCAGTCTGACGTTGACGCTGATCGTGTGGTTTATCGTGGCCTATGTTGTGCGCAGCATCTCATGGACCGTGCCCACGGCGATCATCAGCACAACAGTTGCGTTTGTGGTGGCGATTAAGTTGACACCCAAAATCAGCGCGCAGTTGGATCCCAACCGCAAACCAGTGAAGCATTGGAGCGAACTGCCCATTCGCGCCGTACTGGTCGGACTGTTTGTGGCGACAGTTGTTAGTGTGTCGGAAGCCATTGGGCCTGAAGCCACCGGCATTGCATCTGTGTTTCCCTTGGCCACCTCAAGCTTAGCAGTCATCATGGCGCGCAGTTTGGGTATGAGTGCAGCAACTGCGGCCGTGGCTGCGACCGTAAAGCCCATGATCGGCATCGTGATTGCCATGTTTGTGCTGTCACAAACGGCGCAAAGTTGGGGCATGTGGCCTGCTATGGGGCTAGCCTTAGTGATTTCCATGGTTGTGCCCCTAACAATTGCAAAGCTTTCACACCGGAATTGATTGCTGGCTCTTGATCTTAACCCTGGCCTTAGCCACGCTGCCTGCTGTTGATTGGGCCACTGTCCATCTGGGGAGACGTGACACATGCCAATTTTGTTACCTGTAACGCTGGTGACGGCCAGTGTGCTGGCGCTGATTTATGTCGGCCTTGCATTTCGCATCGTGCAGGCGCGCTTTAAGTATCGCGTCAGTTTGGGCGATGGAAATAACGCTGATCTGCAGGCTCGTGTGCGCAGCCATGGGAACTTCGGCGAATATGTACCGCTGCTGCTGATTTTCTTGGGCCTGTTTGAGTTGGCGGGCACTGATAAAACGGTACTTAGCGTGGCCGCAGCCATTTTTGTGTTGATCCGCATTCTGCACCTCATCGGAATCCCCCGCAAAAGCCCGAACGTTTTCCGCTTTAGTGGGGCGTTAGGCACATTCATTTTCGTGATTGTTGCGGCGGCGTACGGCCTCATGCTCACGTTGGGGTAAATCTCTCGCATGGTTTTCGTCATCGCCGGATGGGTGCTTGCGGTCGCCGTTGTTGTTGGGGTGATTACGCGGCCATGGCGGACCCCTGAACACCGCAACCTGATGGCGTTGATTCCGGCGGTCTTGTTTGCCGCATGGACCATCGCGATCGGGGCCATTGCTCTGAATGATGCGATGGCAAAAGGCGCATGGACGGGGGCAACGCTTACGATTCCGTTTATGGGCGTGCAGGCAATTGTGTTGAGCCTGCTCGGGTATTATGCGGGTTTTACGTTTGCAAAGATCACGCGGCAAAATGCAGCATCCATAAAAGTGTGGGCTGTTCCACTGGTGCTGAGTGCCGTGTGCATCTATTGGCTGGCCGACGATGTCCGCGCTGTACTTGAACTGCGCGCCGAGCAACGGGCCGCCAGTGCAGAATTGTCAGACGCCGATGTTGCGATGATCGCGGCACGCGTCACATCCGGGGCTGCCTATGACAGCGAGATAACCGCCTTTATTTCCAACCCCAAGTGCCCCGAGACCATTCTGAAAGGTGCTGTGACCAGCGCCAATGTCTATCAGCGTATTGCTGCGGCGCGGAATCCAAGTTTGCCGCTGAGCGACTTGATGACTTTGTCACAGGACAGCGATTATCAGGTTCGCCTTTATGCGATTTACAGTAATCGACTGCCTGTCGAAGTTTATCAGCGGTTGGTGACGGATCCCAACGAGTATGTTCGTGAGGCGTTGGCCTGGAAGACCGAATTGCCGGATGCGGATTTCATAAAGTTACTGATGGATCAGAGCAGCCGCGTGCGCAGCACTGCTGAAAGCCGCTGGTCCTATCGAACCGGACCCAGCGAGGCGGACGTGAGTGCCGCATTTGCCACCGCCAAAACCAACACCGCGAGTGATAAAGGCGTGAGTACGCCATGATCTTTGTTGTCATCGGATGGCTGGCGTTTGTGGCCTGTGTTGTGGGGCTAATCACGCGGCCGTGGAAAACCCTTGAAGCCCGCGCGCCGTTGCAATTGGGCTTGGGCGGTGCGCTCGGCTTATGGGTGATTTGGACTGGCGGGCAATCTTACGCAGACTTGATCGACGAGGGGTTGTGGACCGGCGCGACGCTGACGATGGTTTATGTGCCGCTGAAAGCCATTATCTACGCGCTATTGGGCTACTACCTTGGCCGTGCGATTTTGAATGCCCTCAGTCTTGAGCCCATCGAAGGCGAGCCTATCGCCAGCCCCGAGCAAACTGATGTTGCCGCCAAATGGCGCACCACAACTATTCTCGCAACCATCCTCGTGTTCTTTGTTGGGGCAGATATTCTCTCGGTGCGTGAAGGCAATCGGCAACGCGTGGCCCGCAACCAGGAACTCACACCTGAACGCATTTCATCATTGGAACGGCGCGTGATCTTGGGTAAGGCGAGCCCCGAAGAAAAATACATGTTCCTGGAAAACCCGCTGTGCCCGCCGTCGCTGTTAGAGGACATGGCGAATTCGTCTGATCAGCGCACCCGTATTGCCGTCGCGCGAAATCCAGCCCTTACGCCCGAGCTTGCGACCAAAATGTCGAACGACCCGGACGGCGAAGTGCGCACCTATATTGCCCACCACAAAGCGCTGCCGTTAAGCCAATTGCAGCGTTTGGCCAGTGACCCGTATGAAAAGGTGCGCGAGGCCGTGGCGTGGAAAGCTGTACTGCCCGATGATGAATTCAACAAACTGGTGGCCGACCCCAGCCCCCGTGTTCGTGCAACTATTGTGCTGCAGCGACGTTTATCCGATGAGGCGCTGCGCGGCTTTTTGACAGATCCCGATGAGCGGGTTCGCATTGAAGCCCAGCGCATCGCAGGGCAACGAGGGATTGAGTAATCGTATGACGTTCACCACAGCCACAGACGTTCCACAAGCTGATATTTCCAAAAATCGCGTCACTCAAATTCTTGTCCTCATCTGCGGGGCCGTGTGGATTTGGGCTGCGATCAATCCGAAATTTCCGGCCGACTGGCTGTTGGAGAATGTGCTGGTGGCGGTTGGCGTAGGCTTGTTTATCTGGGTCTATCGCACACGGCCGTTGTCGGACCTTTCAACTCTATTTATGGCGATTTTCTTCTGCATGCATGTCGCCGCGTCGCACTACACGTATTCTGAAACGCCGTGGGGCAACTGGTTGAAAGAGGTATTGGAGACCGACCGCAACCACTATGACCGCATTGTGCATTTTAGTTTTGGTTTGCTGATGGCGTACCCGGTGCGTGAGTTTCTGGTGCGCTACTTAAAGCTCCATGGCTTTGCGTCGTACTTTTTTGCGTTCACCATTCTCGTCGCCAATAGCGAAGTCTACGAGATCATCGAATGGTTGACGTCGACGGTTGTAAGCCCCGATGCGGGCAATGCGTTCTTAGGATCGCAGGGCGACCCGTTCGATGCGCAGAAAGATACGACCTTGGCGTTGATCGGTACTGTGATCACCTTGATCATCACAGCGATTACAGAACGCAAGTCGCGATACACCTAACACCGCACCGGTATACGCGCGTTAGGCGAGCATGGTCCCTGTTAAATGCAGACAATAACAGGGGGAATTGGGGGATAACGTGAACTGCGGGGACGGGGATTGCGTGAGTAACTTTCCGACGGTTTATGATCGACGCCATTCATCGCGGTTCCAATCCAGGCTTTTGCGCATCGCGTCACCTGAGCGCTCTTTGCGTTTCATCGCAGCCAGTTGTTCTTCGATATCGCGCAGTTGATCCTCATCAAGCTTCGAAATGTCGATGGGCCCATCGCTGCCGTGTTCAGACCGGCGGTATGCATACTCAGTTGAGGTTGTGATCAGCGGGCGCAAATTACGCCCCACCAAAACCCACGCCAAAAGCCCGATGAGCGGGAACACCAACACGAAGATGACCCACAGCACTTTTTCCAACAGGCTTTTGTTGCTGAACAGGATCGAGAAAATCACCCAAATATAAAGCGCGGCCACAGCCAGCCCGACGACGATCAGCGCCAACAACGCCATGCTGCCAAAGATCATCGCAAACAGGCTGCTGATGAGAACCAGAACGCCGCTGATAAACGTGAGCATGTGAGTTCCTGTTTTAAGCCGCCTTTAAAAGCAGGCTTCAGCTTACCAAGCCCGCAATTCTATACCAAACTATGGCTGTTTTATGAGCAAAGTTCTCGGATACAGGGGCGTATTTGAAGACTAATGATGAATGTTAATCCTGCCATCGGGTTCTTTTTATGTTTCATTTTCCTTGTTGGATTTGATTATTTCGGGGCTTGGTATCTTCGGATGCGTAATATCGCGGGGATTTTTAGCGCCGATGATGGAGATTTTAACTCCACTTATCGCAAAACGTTTCGACTAAGGTGCTTCACCAATAGTTTGTTCTCTGCTTACATGGCCGTCACATGGTGGCTTGCAGAAGATCAATGGGGCATATTTCTTCCACTTATTGGGGTTGCGATTGGCTACATGATCTTCTTTTTTTACTTCGTGCACAAAGCTGAATTCGAGGCACAGAAGATAAGTTCGAAATAATATCGTCCAGAACGTTTTATGTTTGTTTTTCCGGGGGGAAAAGCCATGCAACGGCGCAAGCTTCTATCGTCTTTGGCCGCGTCCACCGTCATCACCGGGGCGGGAATTTCAAGTGCGCCAGCCATCATGGCCCGCGCTGAAGCCGCGACACCAAAATTTGATCCCCATACTTTTAATCCAGACAATAACGAGCACGTGGCGTTGGCCTACCGCAAGCTGGGCTGGTCAGCGACCGAGAAACTGTCGATGCATTGGATCAACCTCACACGCTACGGCATGGTGGATTCAAAACTGATCCCGATGTGGGACAGCGTGATTGGTATTCTGTTTTTCACGACCGACATCAAAGATGACGCGCCCGATTACAAACCGGGTGATTACAACGTCACCTCGTGCAGCCTTAGTTTTTATCTCGACCCCAAAACCGGCGCGCCCATCGAGAAGTACGCGAACCCGTGGACGGGCGAGACGTTGGATATTCCCTTCGGCGACGGCAAACCCACCACACGCCGCCAACGCGCCAGCGGCATGGATGTGAACATGCGCCTGCCGCCCGGCATGAAAGGCGGTGCGTCATCAAACCGCCGCGCGTGGGCGGAGAATGACGAAGTGTGGGTGCGCGGCGACTTGGATATTCGGATGGAGTCAGAAACCGGTGCAGCCGTGAACGCCAGCATGGGCGCAGGCGGCTCAGGCTCACGCCCCGGCGGCAACGCCATGACGCGCCTGATGCAGGTGAACGATTGGTTCACGTATCACGGCAAGGTGGCCGATGTGCTGAACCCCAAGAACACCAACCCGGCGAGTGATCTCACATTCAACGACCTCAACACATGGTCGGCGTGGCTGAAGATGGGCGACATGCCCGGCAACTTCGTGGGCCGTGGTTTTGGTCGCAAAGTTTTCAAGTACGACGACATGCCACCGCTGTGGCGTAAACTCGTTGCGGCGCGTTACCCCGAGGTCGCTAAGGATGCTGATAAGTGGGTGAGGGGGTAAGTTAGTTTTTTGATCTAATAGTGAAGACGAGATTAGTAATTTTATCGTCGTTAATAATTACAATATTTGATGTTTTTACTTCGTAAATGAAATGGCTGCCAGCAACAAAACCGAGATGCATCGCGGGAAAAACTTCGTCGCCTATCAAAGCTATTTCTGAACGCTCGATGTCTATGGCGAGCCCAGCGTGTTCCTCTTTGATTTCCTGAGCACTAACTTTTCCATAATAGAAGGCTAGTGCAGGACAAAGAATAAGCAGAAAAGTTATGATCGACCGTACTCGATCATGCGGGACTAGTTCTTTTGTAATCTCAAGGCGCCCTAAAAAAACTGCAACTATTGGCGTGCCTAGGGCTATTCCAATAAAGTAGTTTCGTGGGGGTGGCACAAAAGCTAAGGCAAGAATAAGGCTTAAGATGTAAATTGATGCAACGAAGCGCCCGTATTTTCTTACTTTGCGCAGTGTAGAATCGCTAACTTCGAGATTGTCTATTTTTTCGCCTGCGGTGAGTTCGCTTAACACAACACCAACCAAAACGAAAAATAAAGATGAAGCTAGGGGGTAGATTGCCCATCTCGTAAGATCTGAAATAGTCGCATATTCTAAAATATTGATATTAAAACTGCCCCAATACCCGAACAAATAACAAATGTTCACAAAAATAAAAAAGGGGACAATAAAAGCAAAGTACGCGCGATACAGATTAGTATGCATGATAGACTAAATGTCTGTTGCATCCGGCAACACAGCAACCGCAGGTGCACCATTATTCTTTGCATGCTTTTTTGCCAGTTTTTCCTTTCCGCTTCCAAGAAGCTTTGCTGGCGACGTAGAAAGCGACTTCAAATAATTATCACTGGCAATTTTATCAATGATTGCTTTGACCGTGCGATCTAACTCACCATTTTCAGAGTAATCAGCCGGAACGAGATGGTTAACTCTACGATCTCTGATTAATTTTTCTGCTCGCTGTTTTGCTTTACGTGCATGAGGCTTGTACACAGCGATTGGATGACCACCTTGGTCACGTAATAAACTAAAACACGGAATATCCGTTTCGCCATCGCCAATGAAAATCATATTTTCAAATGGCACTGCGCGTTCATCCAGTGGCACGTATTCGTTTACAATCGAATGATCGTAAACGTGTAGGGAGCCTTTATTTATCCGAAATAGATATTGTGTTTTGGTTGTATAATTGAGCGCCAGCGCGGGCCACTTCGCAACTCCATGATGATCATACCAAAATGATGAAGCAAAAATTTGCTTAAACTGTGACGCAATTTTTGTACCTCCAATCATTTCTCGAATACCCGATGAAATTATGAAGTGTTCTACTTTGATACCACTCTCTTTGCCATAAGCGTTGATACGTTCAAACCACGTATCAACTCCTGCAAAAAGTTCAAGGCTAGCCCCGTATTTCGCAAAGTCTTCTTCCCGGACAGTGACTTCGGCTGCAGCAGCTTTTTGGAGCATTTGCCCCATATACACTAAGATATTATCGGCCTCGTGTTTCTTTGAAAGCTCATTACATTCAGTCCAGAATGCTTGCTTTGTCATGTTTATTTTCGGAATAAAGTCTCGCTCCTGCATATTGCCGGGCGCAAGTGTTCCGTCAAAATCGTATGCGATGGCTATAGGAATCAATTTCCTTGCCATCAGCCTATTCCGCAATGAGTGGTGATGAAGAACTTAGGTAGCGTAACTATTACGAGTGAGGATGGTCCCGTTGGATTCATGCAAGACAGCTTCGCCGCCGTCGCCACGTGCACGTCTTTTACCATCCGCCCAGGCTTCTTCGCGCTCAGTAAATGTAGAAACAGCACCCTCATACCCCTCACGCTTCACCTGCCATCCACTAGAAGAATGAATGACGAGATATTTTTCGCGCTTTTCCACTGCCTTGGACTCCCCCGCCCAACCGGTACACTTTTATACCGCTGAGGTTTCGCATATTTAGCAGCTCAGTTCCCCCAAGCTTGCCAGCATTTCCACAACTATATCTTGTATTTTTATCCCATAAAAGCGCAATTTTAGCGCTATATCTGCTATAAAACATTTTTGCAATGCAACCTAAGAGATAGCATGCCCAAATCCTCCCAATCTCCGTCCGGCTTTACAGTGCCCTTCAACGAGAGTGAAGTGCCGTGGGACACGTTGAGCGAGGGCACAAAGTTCGGCAATCGCTGGCGGGCGTTGGGGAAGTTTGGCGGCGGCTCACACATCGGTGTGTCGGTGGAAGAATTGCCGCCGGGCAAGCAGTCGGTGCCGTTTCATTATCACCTGCTGGAAGAAGAGCACATGTATGTGCTGTCGGGCACAGCGACACTTCGGCTCGGCGATAAACGCTACACCATGAAAGCGGGCGACTATTGCTGTTTCCCCGCCGGGCAAAAGGCCGGTCACTGCCTGATCAACGAAAGCACCGATGTGTTTCGGTTCATCATGATCGGCGAGAACAACCCCAACGAAGTGTGCGTGTACCCCGATGGTAACCGCGTTGGTGTGCGCGGGCTGGGGCAAGGCTTTGAGTTGACGGCCACCAAAGAGTATTGGGCCGGGGAAAACACAAAAATCGAAGATACAAAGGCCGAAAAGACGAACGGCGAAGAGGCGAAGTGAAGTTGGGGCACGTTTGGTGCCTTATATATACACTGTCATTCCTCGCTTTAAGCTGGAAGTCCATTTCTCAATGACGGCCCGAGTATGTGGAATGAGGCATCGCCCGAATAAATCGCCGTGAGAAAATTGATGATTCCAACCCTCTTTCGGGGCAGTAACAGTCGTTTTTGATCATCCCCCAAGTACGCCGTTTTTGTGCCATCACGGCGCCACACTGTATTGTAAGCATTCTATTTCATTTGCACGCTTAAAGAGATAGCGTGAAATTATGAAGATCGCGTTTGGGATCACATTAGGGACACAATGAGCGACAACTCAGCCAATACTCCGCATGCAACAGATGCAATGCCAGCGAAGCCAAAGAGACATCCGCTGCTGGTATTTATTTTTACGCTGCTCTTCCTGTTCTTGAATTGTCTTATCGCTGACACATTGGCGAAGTCAGACCCTGTGTTACAGCATCTCTGGCTGATCGGCATGCTGAGTGTGGGAGCTTATTCGTTCGCGCGACCTTTGCCGAAAATTGGGTTGTTTGGCGGCTTCTCAAGTGGCTTTATCGTGGTTGCGTCAGCTTATCTGGTTCTAACCGTCGTTGGACAATCTGGAGGTGGCGCGCAACGGGCTGTCCGTGGCGTGATCCAACGCGATGGAGAGAACACGCCTGCTCAAGCCATAAAGCAGGACGATGAGATCACATTCAAAGACCCGACGCTGACGCAAAAAATCTTCCTGGTCGGCATCACCCCACACATGTCCAAATATAGCGTGGAGAAGGTTGAGCTTCCGACAATGACGGTGGACATCATCATTCAGAATGATCTGGATTATGCTGTGAAGGACTTCACGTTAAAATGCGCGCTGCTGCGCGAGAACGGCACTGCGTTGGATCAGGTTGTAGAAAAGCTTGTGCCTGAAAGTATACCTGAAAACTCCGCAAGAAGTATCCAAGCTGTGAATTTCGGCCAAGTGCATCTGCTGGCAAAATCCGTCTCTTGCGAGATCACGTCGATTCACCGCGAGATCAAATCTACAAACTGATCAGATAATAGACGCGCCATTGATATGCTGAACGTTATTGCGGCACACCCGTCGCAGTGATGCGTTGAGCATTTGCGGCCCTGACATTCACATTGCGTCCGGTTTGAATTTTGCGCACCTCTTCCAGCACCGCACCGGGCTGGGGCAGGGGTTCGAGCTGACCGCCACCAAAGAGTATTGGGCCGGGGAAAACACAAAAAGCGAAGATACAAAGGCCGAAAAGACGAACGGCAAAGAGACCTAAAGAGCTCACAATCCACCCCGTCATGGGCGGGTCGCCATACCGTTCTATGGTTGTAATATTATGTCGCTTCTCACTTTGGTTTGACTGCTACTGCATGGGGCGTTAGGTTCATCCCACAACATATAAGGGTGGGGGCCCCATGATCTTATCTTCTGACCGCGCGCGGCCAATTGCCGCGCTTTCTTCTTACTGTGTGCGAGCAGTTGCTGCGCTGGCTGTGTCGTCTGTTGTCGCTGCGTGTGCATCGAACCCAGACAAAATTAAAGCGGCATATGTTTCGACCATTCAGTATGAAAAATACGATTGCGATCAGCTCGGCATGGAAACCATGCACGTGGAACGCAACGTGAATGATTTGTACGCAAGCCTAAAAACAAAATCCGATAACGATGCCTGGCAAATGGGTGTGGGGATGGTGCTGTTGTGGCCCATGCTGTTCACCCTGGAAGGCGGCGACGGCCCCGACGCGGCGGAATACGCCCGCATGAAAGGCGAATATGAAGCGCTGCGCCAAGTGTCGATTACAAAAAAGTGCAACATCGCGTTCAAGAAAGACTTAAGCGAAGTTGTGAAGGCGAATAACCCCGAGGACGGCAAGAAAAAACCCAGTCGTAACCGCAACGGCAAACCGGAAACCACTGCAGCCGATGAAAAGTTAGCTGGCGAAAAACTCGCCAGTGAAATTAAGCCCAATGCCGATGGCACCGTGGGCCCCAATGCGGTGTCACCATCGCTGGTGGCGGCGTTTGATCAGGCGAAGACCGGCAACAAGTTGTTCCGGGTTGCGTCCATGAGTGGTGCGCCAGCCTTTGCAGCGCCGTCGGCCGAAGGGAAACCGGTCCACACGTTTGCCAATGGTGCACAACTGACCGTACTGGAAGCGGTGCAAGATAACCGCTGGTACCGGGTGGTTACGCCAGATGGCAGCTCGGCCTATGTGCCCAGCGCCACCGTGAAATCGGATTGATTACTCGCACCATAAATAGCGATCGTACAAACACGATCTGATCCATAAGGCCCCGGGTTCAATCCGGGGCCTTTTTGATGAGGCATGCGGCTGAAAGATTTGGGACGAAATGCTCAAAAACTAACGCAGCGGCAAAATAACGTTTGTGAGTTTCCACGTCAGGCCATCGCGCGTGAGGACAAAGCGCAAATTCTCAGGACTGGTAGGCGTACCCGCGATCAGCGAAATGCGGCTTAAGCTTTCAATTTGCCAATCTGCATCACTAAGTGCATTTTTGCGTTCGGCATCACCCGGCGTGATCTCTTTCACAATGGCGGGGCTGCTGCGTCCGGCCGCCAAATTCGCCAAGCCCGAGGGAGTAACATAAGCCTCGACCATACCATCTATCATTTTCGTTGCCATCAGCGCGCCAAGGGCTGCAAAGCCCTGCGACATTTTGTCGGTGGCTGTGGTGCTTCCGATACCCGCCTTGGCCAGTTGTGCGTTGAATTGGTCTTTCAAGTTCTGGCGCAACACCGGGAAGTCCACGTGCTCTGCTAACAGATCAGGGTTGTTGGATGCCAAGCCGTTTTGAATGCCCCGCACTGCAAGGTATGGCCCGAGCGCCACGTATGCGACGATGCCAAGCGCGATGATAATTACAAGGCGTACATTGCGCCGCTGTTTATCTTGCGCCATCGTTCTTACGCCCGGCGCAATATCCGCACTTTGATCGGTCATCCTATCCCCCTGCGTATCTCTACTTCGGTACTGCTTTGGGCTGGCTGACCCCATTTCAGGTATAGTCAGCTCTTCACGTTATTATATATAGTCGTACGCGGTACACGTATAGGGGGATGCGGACGAATGCGTTGGTTTGGGGTTTTGGCGGTTTGTGGGTTGTTTGGTTTTACATCTATCGGGCAAGGCACGTTGATATCTGAAGCCCAGGCGGACACACCTTGCGCTGTAAATGAAAAAGCAGCGAAAGACGGCGAAGCGAAGGCCTTGAGCTTCGATATGACCGACGAGAAAATTTCGAGAGGGCTGCAAGTCTCGCTGAGTATGGGGCTAACCCCTGTTGAGTTTCCTTGGGAAGACGTCGAAAAAGCAAAAGACCCGTGTGTGCGTGGCACGTTCAAGTTGGGTAACCGCACATTTAGTATCTATGGCGATGACAAACAAACGCCGCCGCGCTGGGCTTCAAGCCCAGATTTTGCACCTTTCATAGCTTATATGGCCTACACGCCGACACCGCGTGCGGCATACGAGGTGTGGGCCAAGAAGAATGGCACGTTTAAGCCGAATGAAATGGTCACGTTTGAAGGCCAGGGCGCCTTCATGGTTGTGTTGGCTATCGCTGACAAAGAAAAGAAGCGCTTAATCACGGCATTCTTTGACAAAATCCCCAGCGATAAAGACCTTGCACGATACATGTGCGGCACACTGTCCAGCGAGTACAGGTTTCAGGCCGTATTCGAAATGACAGAACCGCGCGGTTATTCCTGGGGCGAAAAAATCGACGGATTAACCGTGCGTGAAGATGCGGACGCGGCCGTAAAAGTGGCATGCGCTAACGCTGGTACTTAAGCACATAGAACGAGGGGGAACTTCGACCATGATGTATCGCGGTTTAACTGAGTCTGTGCGTCAAGTGTTGTTGGCGACGGCGCTTATTGTTGCGGTGCCTGCCGTTACGGCGTCAGTGGGCTTGGCTGCTGATCCGCCGCCCGTGCCAACGGCAGACGAAGCCAAGACGCAGGCGGAAGAAGACAAGCGCGTTGCCGATCTAATAGCTTCAATGCAGTTCAATGACGGCGAATTTGATATTGGTGGTAATTTAGCGCACATCAAAACCGGCAAGGAATTTCGGTATTTGAATGCGGCGGACGCGCGCAAATATTTGGTCGACTTATGGGGTAATCCGCCGTCGGCGGCTGATGGTGTGCTGGGTATGTTAGTTCCGGCCACGACGGATGGCAAAGTTGATCCATCTTCATATGCGATCATCATTGAATATGATGACTCTGGATACGTAAAAGACGAAGACGCCGATAAGATTAACTACGACGAATTGATGAACGATATGCAGGCCGCGTCACGTGAAGCGAGTGCGGAGCGTAAAAGCCAAGGGTATGGCGGGTTCCAACTTATCGGTTGGGCGCAAAAACCTGTGTACGACAAGGCGGCCAAGAAAATGTATTGGGCCAAGCGTCTTCACTTTGACGGCCAAAACCACGATACGCTGAATTACAACATTCGTGTGCTCGGCCGCGGCGGTGTGCTGGTGTTGAATGCTGTTGCAGGTATTGATGAGCTTGATGCCATCAACCAGCAAGCACCGGTGATTTTGGAGCACGTGGAATTCAAAGAGGGCCAAACATACGCAGAGTTCAATCCGAGCGTCGACAAAGTGGCAGCCTACGGGTTGGCAGGACTTGTCGCTGGTGGCGTGCTTACCAAGACCGGATTCTTCAAGGCTGCCTTAGCAGCAATTCTTGCGTTTAAGAAAGTAATTGGAGTGGGATTGGCCGCCGGCGCGGCTGCAATCTGGCGGTTTATTACAGGGCGGAAGAAGCCCGATGCGCCGGACGGCCGCGGAACTGGCTAGCACATCATCTGAGGCGGGGATGATCTCACCGTTGTGGGCTCTGTTGGGCGCAGTTGCGCCAGGCATTTGGTTCTTCATGCGCATACGTAAAGTGTGGGCCCCCGCAGCTAATCTGCATTTTTTGGGTACGCATTTGTTGGCCGGTGCTGCAATCGCCATTTTTGCAGCGGCGCTGGAATGGCTCTTGCTTGAATCGGTTCTGAAAATGGTGAGCGGGACATTCTCACTCTTTCTTCAGGCTTTCCTAGTTGCGGCTTTAGTCGAGGAGGGATTAAAGAGCCTCGGCGTGAAGTCTGCAGCTGACCGCGCCTTACAGTACCAACACGATGCTTACACAGCGTTTGCGGCTAGTCTGAGTGTGGGCCTTGGTTTCGCTATATTGGAATGTGCGCTGTACGCACTGAATACTCCGAACGGAATGGTGGTTGGGATCGTGCGTTATGCGACTGCGGTGCCATTACATTTTCTGTGTGGGATGCTGTTTTCCATTGCTTATGTTTCTCATGCGTACGGGCAAAAGGCCGAACTGGGTTTTACGTTTCTGGTGATTACCGTAGCGCACGGGTTTTACGACTACTTGCTGTTTGTCCAGGATGGCGACGAATGGCTCATCTTTGGCGTGCTCGCTGCCCTTTGGGCCTATGTAAGATGGATTCAAAGGCAATTCGGCATTAAGCCCTCGGCCCTACGGTCATAGCATACCGCTAGCACTGAGCCGTGCCCCAACTTTGCCACAGATCACATTGAACTAACTTTCTTCTGCCACGTTATTTGCACACGGCCGGCGCGGCTGAGGGTGTTTCACAGTTGTTCGGTACCCTGAACCCCCGAAAACCACAGCGCCCGGCGGACCATTGCGACCAGTATGTAAGTGGAGAGCGCTGGCTATGACCATTGTGATGTTGCAGCCGATTATTGCATTGATCGCAGGCATTCTCATTTTCGCCGTTCCCCGCCTGCTGAATTACATCGTGGCGTTGTACCTGATCATCATTGGTGTCGTCGGCTTAGCCGCGCAAATGAATGTGTGATGGTTTGGCCGCGCAGATGAACATCTGAGACAAAGGAGAGAGGGCATCATGGCCTACGACGATAAGAGTTTTGAAAACATGGAGTTCGATGTGTTCGAGGATATGTCAGTGTATCAAACGCCGCAAACCGACCGTGCGTTTTATCGCATTATTTCCAACTCCATTCCTGTCGTGATGCTGATTGCCGTGCTGATGGTGCTGAGTGCGTGCAGCACCGCATCGCCCAGCCCCAAGGACATCGTCGGCATGGATCAGCGTGATGTACGCCAATGCATGGGCAGCCCCACACGCACCGCTGAATTGGGTACGCGCCAAATCTGGAGTTACGAAAGCAAGGCGCCGCAAAGTGCGCGCCGTCAGTATGCCTCGGCTAATATTCCGCCTGCCGAAATCAACGCCATGCCCGGCGAGTTTCAAACAACATCTTGCGTGTTACATGTCGAGTTCAAAAAAGGCCATGCTCGGGATGTGAGTTATTACGTCAACACGGAAGGCCGCCCCGGTGACAAAGACAAGCGCTGCGCCTTCATGGCCAGTCGGTGTGGGGATTAACACGCCGAATGTCACCCCCGCGGCTCGACCGAAGGTCGACTTCAATGATATCCCGCCGATAAACGGCGGGATGAGGGGGGCCATCGTTCCACAAACTCGGATGTTTTGTTGAGGAATGGATTCCCGCTTTCGCGCGAATGACAGAGAGAGAGTGATGCACCGTCGCCTCCCACATCTCAAGCCGCACAACCAAAAATGGCCCGGTGTGAACACTCACCGGGCCAAGTTTTTGATTGGGATAACTTTCGTTTCTTGCTGGGGCGTTTCTAACTGACGTCTGAAGCGCCTTCAGCTTGTTTTGACCTGAGCACCCGGGAGCGGGCGCTCAGGTTATCGGCAAGGTATGGCTTAGAACTTGTACTTTGCGCGCAGACCGAAGGTGCGCGGGTCAGGCAAGTTTGCGTAGGTGAAGCTTGAGAGGTTCGGCGAGGCAATGGTGCCCAAAGCCTGGAACGACCCCGAGAGCAGGATCGCCGTGCGGAAATTGCCGCCGTAAGCGATGCCTGGGCCCGTTGCGCCCGATTGCACGGTGCGGCTGCGCAGCAAGTTGTCAGAGTAGGCGACAACTTCCCATGCATCGGCCGTGATGCCCAAACGGATGTCGGCGATGAAGTGATCTTCAACCCAAGCGACGTTGTCCTGATCGAGGAAACGCTTGCCTTTGTAGCGGGTGTTCACTTCAGCGAACCAATCGTAACCCGTATCGAACAGCGCGTTGGTGTAGTTCAACGACGCGGTGAACGAATGGGTGGGCGTGTTTTCAACCGTGTTGCCTGAGCGGTCGATCACGCAAGCCGGCGTGCCAGCGGCCGTGACGACGCGTGTGCAGTTCCCGACGCGGGCGATTTCGTTGGCACCGGTCGATTGCACCGAGAAGTCCTTATAACGCGCATGCAGCCAGGTGTATGACGCGGCCGCTGTAACGTGTTCGGTCACGCGGGTAACCGAGTCAAATTCCGCACCGTAGATTTCGGCCGACGATGCGTTGGTGATGACGTTGCCCAACTGGCCGCCGATGACAGCTTGGGTCGAGACTTGCTTGTCAGCATAGTCTTGATAGAAGCCGGTCATGTTGAACTGCAGGCGGTTATCATATGACAAAGTCTTCAAACCAGCTTCGTAGACGTACACTTTTTCCGGCTCGAAGCTGATTTCCGACGGGCTGCCGTCGTGATTGGCATCCACACCGAACGAGCCGATGGTGATGGTGGAGAAGCCACCGGGCTTACGGCCAGCGGCGAACGAGGCGTACACCAAGTCATCGTCGCTAAACTTGTATTCCACGGTTGCTTTCGGCGTCGTGTAGGTTTCCGAGCGGCGGAACGTGACGTTTGCGAAATCTACAGCGCCGTAGCCGTGAATGCCGTACGGCACGAACGGTGTGCGCAAGCAGGTGCCCGCTTGGCCGCAAAGGATGGCTTGGCCCGGACCAACCGTGGCCGGGTCGCCGCCTGCTTGCGGGTTGCCTGTGGGCAAGGTGTTCGGGCCCGTTAAGCGCAGTTTTTCGTTCACCAAGCGCGCTTCAACCGAGAACTTCAGGTCTTCGGTTGCTTCCCACTCGACCAAACCATACGCAGAGTAGTGGTTGGTCAGACGGGTTGTGGTGTCGGTAATGCGTGCGTTGTTGACCAGCGCATAGAACTGGCTGGCTGGAACCGACGTGAAACCAGGGCAGTTGCCCGGGAACGGGGTCGGGTTGGCCGCCGGGTTGAAGCCTTGTTGGCCCACACACAATGTACCAGCGGCGACAATGGTGTTGTTGCGGCTTTTTTGCTCGGCCTTTTCACGCCAGTACAAACCACCCGCCGAGACTTGCACCGGACCATCGAACGATGACTGGAAGCGTAGCTCTTGGCTGAACAGATCGGTCTTGGTCTTGGTGTCGAGGATTTGCGCAATGCCCGACGTGTCCGAACCCAAAGTCGCACCCGCCACAGCGTATTTGTCCAAGTCGATCAATTGATCAACCGTGGCAATGGCGCCGGCGGTGAGGGATGAGAACGTGCCGTAGTCTTGTTCCCAATTGCCGATCAACGAGGCACGGCCGACTTCACGGTCAGACCCTTCGAAGTCTTGCGTGGTGTTAGCACCGTTGCTTAAGCGGGTATTTGGGCTGTAGGTAACGCGCAGTTGGCTGGCGTCGGGCAAAGCACCCGCATACACCGGTTGCACAGCGTCGTTGTAGATGCCGCGGTTACCCGTGAGCAGTTCAGCTGCCCACGCGACGTTCCGCACACCGCTCGGCAAGTTGGTGCACGCTGCGTCGTTGATGAAACCACCTGCGGTGCAGGTTGAAGCCACACCCGGAACACGCAGACTGGTGTTGTTGTAGGCAATGGCTTGGGCGGGTTGGTCGTAGCTGTCTTTCGAGTAGTCAGCACGCAGCTTGAAGTTTAAGTCATCAGAGGCGTCGAACTTGGTGGTCAACGCAGCGCCACCGCCCGAACCGCCGCCGACCTTGTTACCGGTGATGGTGTTGCGGTAGTAGCCGTTTTCGTTCCAGCCCAAGCCTTGCAGGCGGATACCGATTTTGTCCGAGATCGGGCCCGAGACTGATGCGGTGCCACTTAAATGGCCGTAACTGCCAACGTCGCCCGAAACTTCGCTTTCCCAGGTGTCCGACGGACCTTTGGTGATGTACTGCACAGCGCCAGCGAATGCCGAACGGCCATACAGAGCCGACTGCGGGCCCTTCACAACTTCGATGCGTTCCACATCGAGAAGGCGCGGGTTGATGAGCAGCGAACCGCCCGCAACGCCAATCGATTCAGAGGAAATGTCGATACCGTCCACCAGGGTCGCCACAGCGGGGCGACCACGATTGGCGGTAATACCACGGATCGAAACGCGGTTATCGTCGGGCGAGAAGCCCTTGTCGTAGCTAACTGACGGGCTTTGCTTCACCACGTCAGCGATATCGCGGATACCTTGGCGCTCGATGGTATCGGCCGTGATCGCGGTAATCGCGATGGGCACGTCTTGCAGGTTCTCAGCGCGTTTGCGCGTGCTGACGATGATTTCTTCCAAGCCTTCCTGAGCGAAGGCGCTTGTCATCGGAACGGTAATGGCCACTGCGGCCACTGAGGTGTAGAGCGCACGAAGATATGCGGATTTGATCATTGAAGATCCCCCTGAGTAAACACTATCGGATAGATAGAGACCTGCGCAGGTTCTGCCTTCAATAGAAAAACTACCTATAAGTAGGTTTTATTAAGGAGATCACCAATCTGTGGTCGAGTGCATACACAGTGGCTTTTGTGCGACGCTGGAAATGTCTGCACATCAGAACGTCTTGTTGCAAACCTGCATCACGCTTCCCTTAAACGGGGGCTGTACGTGTTCAGGCAACAGCGGTTCAAAAAAGACTTTTACTGTCATTCCGGGATCTATTCCCGGAATCCAAGGTAACAATTTCGATCAGCGCACACTGCTCTGGACCCCGGTAACAAGTACCGGGGTGACGTGTGATAAATGTGTCAGGTTATATATTCGGATTTGAGGGACGGCGAGACTCACAAACGTGCGAGTCCATTTTTAAGATCAGGCCGCTAGAAAAGCAGAGCGGGCCACTTGCGCCAAGATTTGCATCGTCTTTTCCCACCCGGCCTCAGTGGCGAAGTCGAGGTTCAGGAACTGCGGCGAGCTGCGTTTGCGCAGCGCCAAGTACATCACCGCGGCCAGAATGACGCTGAACACTTGTTGTTGCTGCACATTCGGCTTGGTGGGGAACTGGTCGAAAAACTTGTCGGTGGCGCAAGCCAAGTTTGTGAAAATGTCGGCCTTGTAAGGCGTAAACACAGAGTGCGGCGAGATTTCATCGGCATGAATCTCTAAGCGCGCAGGGTTGCTTTTCAGGTTATCGGCCAACTGCACCAGAATATTGGCCAGCGTATCCGCATCGGTTTTGGGGTCTTTGCCCAAGTTGAAGTCACCGGCGGGTTGTCCACCGAAGGTGTGCTTTTTATTCCACGCGATCAGCACGCCGCCTAAGCCGCCGAAGTAATCGTAGATCATGGGTTTGGAGACACCAGCCTCGCGCGCGATTTCGTTGATGGCGATTTTGCTGGCACCGTCGCGCAGTAGCACACGCTCGAACGCATCGATAATGGCAGTTTCGGTTTCAGCGCGGCGCGCTTGCTTCGCTTTTTTCGGCGCTTTGCGCTTGGGTTTGCCCGCGCCCTTGATCAGATTTGCTTTGGCCACAACGCGGCGTGCACGAGATACACTTGTGGAGTTCTTCTTCTTCGCACGCTGTTGTGATTTTGCGGGTGACTTCTTGACCATGCAGTCAGCCTGCCACAGGGCTTGAGCCCTGGGCAAGGGACCCACACGGGAATTGTTGTGCCGGAGTCAATTTAGTTCGACTGCCGAACTTTTACCCAGGTCAGACCAGGTAAAAATCTCGGACAACAGTATCAACACGCAAGATTTATTGAGCGCAGGTTGTGCTCTCACGTCCGACCGGAGAGACATGTCGATACAGATTAAATGTCGCGCGTTTTCAGTGCGACAGGAGAGTTTTACATCACGCTGTCAGCCGCTCTTTCAAAAACTGACCGGTGTAGCTGGCTTTCACCTTCGCCACTTGTTCCGGCGTTCCGGTGGCGACAACGGTGCCGCCGCCTGAGCCGCCTTCGGGGCCGATGTCGACAATCCAGTCGGCGGTTTTGATCACATCCAGGTTGTGCTCGATGACGATAATGGTGTTGCCGGTATCTACCAACGTGTTCAGCACTTCCATCAGTTTGCGCACGTCTTCGAAGTGCAAGCCCGTCGTCGGTTCATCCAAAATGTAAACCGTACGGCCCGTGGCACGCTTGCTGAGTTCCTTGGCCAACTTAATACGCTGGGCTTCACCGCCCGAGAGGGTGGTGGCTTGCTGGCCCAAGTGGATGTAACCCAAACCGACCTTGTTCAAGAGGTCCAGCTTCTCACGGATGCTGGGCACGGCTTTGAAGAATTCCGCACCTTCTTCCACCGTCATATCAAGCACATCGGCGATGCTCTTGCCTTTGAACATCACTTCCAGTGTTTCGCGGTTATAGCGTTTGCCTTTGCAGACATCGCACGTCACGTACACATCGGGCAGGAAGTGCATCTCGATTTTAATCAGGCCATCGCCCTGGCAGGCTTCGCAACGCCCGCCTTTGACGTTGAAGCTGAAGCGACCCGGCTGATAGCCGCGCGTTTTGGCTTCCGGTAACTCAGCGAACCACTCACGGATCGGCGTGAAGCAGCCGGTGTAGGTGACAGGGTTCGAGCGCGGGGTGCGGCCAATGGGCGATTGGTCGATATCAATGACCTTATCGATGTGGTTGATGCCCTCAATTTTATCATGAGGCCCCGGCACATCGCGGGCTCCGTACAGGGTCTTCGCCAGGCTCTTATATAGTGTCTCAAGTACCAGCGATGATTTGCCGCCGCCTGACACACCTGTCACGCAGGTCATCGTGCCCATGGGGAACGAGACATCGACGTTCTTCAGGTTATTGGCACGAGCCCCCTTAACCGTAATGAACTTGCCGTTGCCCTTGCGGCGTTCCTTCGGCACCTCGATTTTACGCTTACCGGTGAGATAAGCCGCTGTGACGCTGTCTTTCGACTTCATCACTTCTTTAGGCGTGCCTTCGGCGACAACCTTGCCACCGTGAATGCCCGCACCAGGCCCCATGTCGACCAAGTAGTCAGCCGTTAGAATCGCGTCTTCATCGTGTTCGACGACCAGCACCGTGTTTCCGATATCGCGCAGGCGTTTCAATGTTTCGAGCAGACGGTTGTTGTCGCGTTGGTGCAAGCCAATGGAAGGCTCGTCCAGCACATACAATACACCCGTAAGCCCCGAGCCGATTTGCGAGGCTAATCTGATTCTCTGGCTTTCACCGCCCGAGAGCGTCCCAGAGTTACGGGCCAACGTGAGGTAATCGAGGCCGACGTTGTTGAGGAAATGCAGGCGCTCGTCGATCTCGCGCAAAATGCGGCGTGCGATTTCTTTTTGCTTGGCGTTCAGGTGCTTGTCCAAGCCTTTGAACCACTCAGCTGCATCCGAGATACTGAGTTCAGACACTTCGCCGATGTGCTTTTTGTTGATCTTCACCGCCAAGCATTCGGGCTTCAACCGGTAACCTTTGCAGGCATCGCACGGCTGCGAGGTTTGGAACTTCTCCAACTCTTCGCGGATCCACGCACTGTCGGTTTCGCGCCAACGGCGTTGCAGGTTATTGACCACACCTTCAAACGGCTTTTTGGTTTCGTATTTGCGCGTGCCGTCATCAAACTTGATGGTGATGCTATCTTCGCCGGTCCCATTGAGAATGGCATCGCGCACTTTGGCGGGCAGTTTCTTCCACGGCGTTTTCGGGTCGGCCCCAAAGTGTTTGCACACGCCGCGCAAAGCTTGCAGATAATAAGGTGAGGGCGGTTGCGAGCTACCCCAGGGCGCCACCGCACCTTCTTCCACGCTTAAATTTGCATCCGGAATAATCAGCGCTTCATCAAAGTGCAGAGTAACGCCCAAGCCATCGCAGGTGGGGCACGCGCCGAACGGATTGTTGAACGAGAACAGGCGCGGCTCGATTTCATCAATGGTGAATCCCGAGACCGGGCAGGCGAACTTGGCGGAAAATACGGTTTTCGCTGCATCGCCTTTTTTGTCGGCGTCTTCGGTGTAGGCAATGCCGTCAGCGAGGCCCAACGCGGTTTCGAGAGAATCCGCCAAGCGTTGCTGTAAACCTTCACGCACAACAATGCGGTCCACCACCACATCAATGTCGTGCTTTTTCTTCTTATCCATCGCAGGGACAGCATCAATCTCGTACAGCGTGCCGTCGACCTTTACGCGCTGGAATCCTTTCTTCTGCAAATCAGCTAAGTCTTTTTTGTATTCGCCTTTGCGGCCGCGCACGAACGGGGCCATCAAATAAAGGCGCGTGCCATCACCCATCGCCATAATGCGATCAACCATTTGGCTAACGGTTTGCGCTTCAATAGGCAAACCAGTGGCGGGCGAGTAGGGCACACCAACGCGCGCCCACAACAAGCGCATGTAGTCGTGAATTTCAGTGACAGTGCCGACGGTCGAGCGCGGATTGCGGCTGGTGGTTTTCTGCTCGATGGAAATCGCAGGAGATAAGCCTTCGATGGAATCCACATCCGGCTTTTGCATCAATTGCAAAAACTGACGCGCATAAGCAGAGAGTGATTCCACATATCTGCGTTGCCCCTCGGCATACACCGTATCAAACGCCAACGATGATTTGCCCGAGCCCGACAGCCCTGTAACGACAACCAGCTTGTCGCGGGGAAGCGTAACGTTGATGTTTTTGAGGTTGTGCTCGCGGGCACCGCGAATTTTGATATCGGTCAGCATTACCGTGGTTTTTCTTGTCTTTATGCGTTTTAGAGGGGAATTGACGGCAAGAACAAAACGAGTACATTCATAGCGGGTGAAATCCGCGATGACAAGCACAAGGCTTTGCATATGTAGCGTGAAAGCTACGAATGGAAAGAGCGTTTGGACTTTGTTTTTCTGTGGATAACGCGGACTCTGTGCTTTGTAACGTGGGGTTCACACGTTAGGTTCGCGAAAGTTTTTATGTGGAGTTTCGGCATGGCTGGCAGCGTCAATAAGGTGATCTTGATCGGGAATTTGGGCAAAGATCCCGAAGTCCGGACCATGCAGAACGGCAATAAAGTCGCCAATCTGACCATCGCGACATCGGAAACGTGGCGCGATAAATCCTCGGGCGAGCGCAAAGAGAAAACCGAATGGCACCGTGTGGTGATTTTCGGAAATCTGGCCGACATTGCCGAGAAGTATTTGAAGAAGGGCTCGAAGGTTTATGTGTCGGGCAGCCTGCAAACGCGCAAATGGCAAAACAAAGACGGCCAAGACCAATACACAACTGAAGTTGTGTTGCAGGGCTACGGCGGCGAACTGACGATGCTGGATAGCAAAGGTGGTGGCGGCGGCGGTTCGGGTGGCGGCAGCTACGGCGGCGGTGGCGATATGGACGAGCCTGTGATGTCGAGTGGCGGCTGGGATTCTGGCTCTGCTGGCGGCACATTCGGCGGCGCCAACAAAGGCGGCGGCCGCGGCAAATCTGACATGGACGACGATATTCCGTTCTAGGATTACCATGAATTGTGCGTTGCACAATTTTGCAAAATTTAAAGGGACAAAAAACGCGCGCACTTCAGGTCGCGCGTTTTGTTTTGGGTGGCTCGATTCTCATAAAATGTGTGGGTTGGCTGGCTCACCAGGACTGGTGCAGTCTTTGGGCATGCCAAAGGCGAAAAAATACTTCTCTAGAGCCTCTCAAGAAAATGTCTTAACCTACTGAATACAAGGGAATACTTATCCACAGGCGTGGCTTTTGGATTTACACTTAGCAGTCAAGTTCGAGCCTCAACCAATTGTGTGACGTAGCCGTTTCATCTGATAGAATTAAAACCAGCACGCGGGACCAGAAGGGGGACTTGGGCAAGGTTGATTTCGGCGGGTTTCAGCATCGGCCACGACCTTGTGTGCAACGCAATATTTTGACCGTTTCGGACCATCAAAACTCACGTCTGCTTAAAGCTCATCCCGCTCGAATTTTGAAAGCACGTACCGTTGACCGACACCGCCGATTTACCACCGTCTGATCCGAATTCTGAGAACGGCCAGCCGCCGAACAATGTGCCGCCGAACGCGCCTGCTGCGGGTGGTCCGTCAGATTTCGACATCACGCCGATCACCATCGAAGAGGAAATGAAGCGCAGCTATCTCGATTACGCCATGAGCGTGATCGTCAGCCGTGCGCTGCCCGACGTGCGTGACGGCTTAAAGCCGGTGCATCGCCGCATCCTCTATTCAATGAAAGAGAGCGGTTACGAGTACAACAAACCGTTCCGCAAGTCGGCGCGTATCGTCGGGGACGTGATGGGTAAATACCACCCGCACGGCGACCAATCGATTTACGACGCCATGGTGCGTATGGCGCAGGACTTCTCGATGCGCCTGCCGCTGATCGACGGCCAAGGGAACTTCGGTTCTATGGACGGCGACCCGCCCGCGGCCATGCGTTACACGGAATCGCGCCTTGCCAAACCAGCTCACTCGCTGATCGACGATATCGACAAAGAGACAGTCGATTTCCAACCGAACTACGACGAAAGCGAGCATGAACCATTAGTCCTTCCTGCGCGTTTCCCCAACCTGTTGGTGAACGGGGCAGGTGGTATCGCCGTCGGTATGGCGACCAACGTGCCGCCGCACAATTTGGGCGAAGTGATTGATGCGTGCTGCGCGCTCATCGACGATCCGACCACGAATGATGAAAAGCTGATGGAGATCGTCCCGGGGCCGGATTTCCCGACGGGCGGTTTGATCTTGGGCCATGCGGGGTGCCGCGCTGGTTATGTCACGGGCCGTGGCTCGGTTGTGATGCGTGGCCGCACCGAGATTGAGGACATCGGCAAAGACAAGCAAGCCATCGTCATCTCGGAAATTCCGTACCAGGTGAACAAAGCCTCGATGATCGAAAAGATCGCCGAGCTGGTGCGCGACAAGAAAATCGAAGGCATCGGCGACCTGCGCGATGAGTCCGACCGTCACGGCGTGCGTGTGGTCGTTGAAGTGAAGCGCGATGCCGTTGCTGAAGTGGTGTTGAACCAACTGTTCAAGTTCACACCGCTGCAATCCAGCTTCGGCGTGAACATGCTGGCCATCAATGGTGGCCGCCCTGAGTTAATGACGCTGCGTCAGATGCTGGTGGCGTTCATTAACTTCCGCGAAGAAGTGATCCGCCGCCGCACGGTCTATGAGCTAGGCCAAGCACGCGATCGTGCTCATACTTTAGTCGGCTTGGCGATTGCCGTCGCCAACCTGGATGAGGTGATTGCGCTGATCCGCAAGGCGCCAGACCCGAACACGGCGCGCGAGCAGTTGATGGCGCGCGATTGGCCTGCGCACGACGTAGAGCCCTTGGTGCAATTGATCGACGAGCCGGACCGCAAAGTCGTCAATGGCACGTACAAGCTTTCGGAAACACAAGCGAAAGCGATTTTGGATTTGCGCCTGCATCGCCTGACCGGCCTGGAGCGCGACAAAATCCACAACGAGCTCACTGAAATTGGTGGGCAGATCGTGTACTTCCTCGAAGTGCTGCGGTCTCGCGAGAAGCTGTATTCGATTATGCGTGCTGAGTTGGTCGAGATGAAGACCGAGTACGCAACACCGCGCCGCACGACGATTGTCGACCTCGAATTTGAAACCGACGTTGAAGACCTGATCCAACGCGAAGATATGGTGGTAACCGTCACTAATGCGGGCTGGATCAAGCGCGTGCCGTTGTCGACCTATCGCGCCCAACGCCGCGGCGGCAAAGGGCGTGCGGGCATGGCGACGAAGGAAGAAGATTTCGTCACCGCGTTGTATGTTGTGAATACCCATACGCCGGTGCTGTTCTTCTCGACCTCGGGCATGGTCTACAAGCTGAAGGTGTACAAATTACCCGTGGGTACGCCGCAAAGCCGTGGCAAGGCCATGGTGAACTTGCTGCCGTTGAAGGAAGGCGAGACGATTTCAACCGTCATGCCACTGCCGGAAGATGAAACCACGTGGGGCAATCTCAACGTGATGTTCGCCACAACGGCGGGCACCGTACGCCGCAACGACCTGTCTGACTTCGTAAATATCTTCCGTAATGGCAAAATCGCCATGAAGCTGGACGGCGGCGACCGTTTGATTGGCGTTGATACCTGCGATGAAAACAACGACGTGCTGTTGAACACGCGTTCGGGCAAGTGCATCCGCTTCCATGTGGGCGAAGTGCGCTTGTTCACCGGGCGCAACTCAGTCGGCGTGCGCGGTATTAAGCTGGCGGACGGGGATGAAGTCATCTCCATGTCCATCCTGAAACACGTGGACTTCGACACCGATACACGCAACGCATACCTGCGCATGGCGAAAAAGCTGCGCGGCGGCGAGGACATTGAAGAAGTGCCGTCGAAGGACGAAGAGGCGGCTGAGGGCACAGATACAAATAAAGTGCTCACGGACGAAGAATTCCAACGTCTTGCGGCTTTGGAGGAATTCATCCTGACCGCAACCTTACGCGGCTATGGCAAACGCACGTCTGCATATGAGTATCGCGTCAGCGGCCGTGGCGGTTCGGGCATTACCTCCATTGCGACCACAAAGCGCAACGGCGAGGTGGTGGCGAGCTTCCCCGTGAAGGATACCGACCAGATTATGATGATTACCGATGCGGGCCGATTAATCCGCATGGGGATTACAGATATCCGTATCGCGGGGCGTTCAACGCAAGGGGTAACCCTGTTCTCGACCGGCGAAGATGAAAAAGTGACGTCTGTCGCGCACCTGCCCGGTGACGACGGCGCGGAACAAGCTTAAAAGCTAGCTGAGAGAATACGTTACGTTACGCGCATCGAAGGGGAAGGCGATGGCGAAAGCATCTGCACCGAAAACCAAAGCGGCTGCGCCAACAGCAAAAAATCCAAGTGCTGGGCGTTACCGGATCGGCATATACCCCGGCACGTTTGACCCTGTGACCAACGGGCATATCGATATTATCAGCCGCGCCGTAAAGGTGGTGGATAAGCTGATTGTGGCGGTCGCTGTGAATATCGGCAAAGGCCCGATGTTCAACCTCAAAGAGCGCGTAGATATGTGTCGCGCTGAGGTGGCCAAACTGAAACTGCCGGGTAATGTGCCGGTTGAAGTTGTGCCGTTTGATACCCTCCTTATGCATTTTGTCCAGCAGATGAAGGCCACCGTCATCATCCGTGGACTGCGCGCTGTCTCGGACTTTGAATACGAGTTCCAGATGGCAGGGATGAACGCACGCCTGAACGACGAAGTGGAAACCATGTTCCTGATGGCTTCAGAACATAACCAGTTCATCGCCTCGCGCTTCGTGAAGGAAATTGCCCGTCTGGGTGGGGATGTTTCAACGTTCGTGCCTACAGGCGTGAATGCGCGGATCATCGCGAAATTTAAAAAATAAACGTTTAGTGGAGGGACTGCGATGGCGTACCGGCTCGGACTCACAATCTTGGGGCTGGTGGTCAGCCTTGCTGTTTCTGCTCAGGCTCTCGAATACAAAGTGGTGCCAGGGGCGGGCGGTGTACCGCTGAACACCGTAGAAGCGGGCGATAAATCCAAGCCTGCCATTTTGCTGGTGCACGGCTTTGCGCAAAGCCATTCCAGTTTCAAAAAACAGTTAGAGTCTGCTGACCTCACGCGTGATTTCCACTTGGTCGCGTTTGATCTGCGTGGTCATGGCAATTCTGGCAAACCCTGGAAACAAGAAGACTATAAAGATTCAAAAATTTGGGCGGACGACATCGCTGCCGTGCTGGATGCAACAGGCATTCAAAAAGCCGTTGTTGTGGGCTGGTCATATGGCGGCTTTGTACTGGCCAATTATTTTGAACACTACGGTACCGCGCGTGTGTTGGGCTTGAATTTGGCGGGCTCAGCGGGCGGCATGGTGATCCCGCCGTTCCCGGCACCGTCAACTGATCCGGCCATTGCCAAGCAACGCGCTGAGGCCGCCAAGATGCAAATGTCGGGCAACATCGAGGAAAATTTGGCGGGCGCCCGGGACGGCATTGGTTTCCTGACGGCAAAGCCCGGTGATGACACGTGGCAGGGCATTTCACGCGCAGGGAGTATGTTGTTACTGCCTTATGTGCGTACGGCTTTGGCGGGCCGTAGCATCGACAACACCAAAGTTCTGCCCATGATCGCATCTTTGCCAGTCTTGGTGACGTATGGCAGTGCCGACGGCGTGATTGGCCCGCAGCAGTTGGATGGTTTGAAAAAGGGGCTAAAAAACGCGAAATACTCGGTATACGAGGGCCTGGGTCATTCGACGTTCTACGAGGATGGTGCGCGCTTTAACAAAGAACTCGCCGCATTCGCGAAATCCGTTCAGCCCAAATAGTGCTTTAAGGATTGCCCGCGATCACCGACGCGTAAAGATCGCGATCGACATTCCCGCCGGACAACACAACGCCGACGGTTTTGCCTTTCATCTTGTCTTTCTCGTGCAGCAGTCCGGCCAGGGCTGCTGCACCGGCACCTTCAGCCACATTGTGCGTATCGGTAAAAAGATGAATCATCGCGGCACGAATTTCAGCATCGCTCACCTGCACAATGCGATCTGCGCCCGCGCAGATAATCTGAACCGCATCAGGTACAGGCGTGCGGCAAGCCATACCGTCAGCAATCGTATCGGCACGGTTGGTTGAGATGGGTTTTCCAGCTGCAAACGAAAGCGCATAGGCCGGCGCATCTTCCGCCACAACGCCAACAATTTTAGTTTTGAGTTTCAGTGCATCGCGCACGGCAATCAGCGCGCAAATCCCTGAGCCCTGACCGATCGGCACATAGACGGTATCAAGGTTAGGCACAGCGCGGAAAAATTCGAGGGCATAGGTGCCCACACCGGACATCAATTCCGGTGTGATGGGGCCGACCATATGAAAGCCGGTTTCGGCTGCGAGTTTATAGGTGTGCTCTAACGCCGCCTGAAAATCGTGGCCATGTTCGATCAGGTTCGCACCGAGCGCACGCATCGCGGCATTCTTTTCGCGGGAATTGCCATGCGGTACGACGATGGTGGTTTTCAAACCAAACTGCCGCGCCCCAAACGCAATGCTCTGGCCATGATTACCGCGCGTGGCTGCAATCACGCCCGTTACATTGGGCTCGCGCTTTTTCAGCGCGTCCATGTACACAAGCCCGCCGCGCACTTTAAATGCACCAACGGCAGTGTGATTTTCGTGCTTCACCCAAACCTCTGCGCCCACACGCGCGCACAACAAGGGCCAGCGGATCTGCGGTGTGGGCGGAACGAACGGCGCAATCAGTTCAGCAGCGGCTTCAAACGCGGCGAGGTCGGGCAATGTATTCATTCTAACAGAATCTCTGCTTTGCAAATATTATTTGAGGCGAAATAAGTTTCGGATTCCCAAACCTATCAAAAAAAGCAACGCAAGAGATACTAAGCTTTCGACAGCGCTTAAAATTAGAACGTATGTTGTCAAGGCATCACCGAACAATTCGGAAGCCAGCCGCTCAGCCAACTTAGATTGGCCTAAAATAGGCAATGCACTGATTAGTGTGAAAGCTATTAGCCTAATTACAATCGGTCGCACTTCGCACATTCTGAATGCTGATGGCACGAAACATTCGGAATCGCTGGCCAATAGAGCAAAACCAAAAAAGAAAAAGACAGTTATGCATCCCAGCCAACACAATGGTCGTCGTATACTGATGCCGTAATTGGCAATGAGTCCATACAGTTGAATCGCCCAACGGGCCATTTTGTGCTCTAGCCGAGCACGCGCTTGCATTTCGAGTGCAAAGAAAATCAATTCCTCTTCGACAGATTGAGCCTTATTCATCGCTAATCTTAAGACTCTCCATGCGCTTCTGCGCTTATCCCAAATAGCGTCAGCCGTTTCATGATTGAAATTTTCACCAAGTAAAAATTGAGATTTATAAAATGTTATATCGGCATGGATTTCGGTTTCATGAAATAATGGAGCTTCTCGAAAAATGGCGTATGAGAAGTCTATTGAGTCTTTGAATTTTGCGTCACTAAATTTGACGTTCTCATGAAAATGAGTTTGTTGGAATGAAGTTTCGCCTAAGAAATCAGTATTCTTGAAAGTTACATCACTTACAAATTTTGATTTGGCGAAGATAACGTTCGATTCAAATTTTGCATTTCTAAAACGACTTTTCTTAAAAACAGATTCTTGAAAGTCCACGTCATGCTTGACAGTTATTCGGTCGAAATATGCATGGCCGTTGAATTGTGATTGATCGAAAGCTGCAGACGCCTCAAAAGTGACGCCAGTAAATTCTGCACCTCTTTCAAATTTGACATTATTGAAATCGGCGTGGTCATGAAAATGAGCATTAGAAAATGCTGTTCTGTCATTAAATTTTGACTCCTGAAATGTCGGGGAACAAAAGAATTTAGTATTGGTGAACCTGGCTCCCTTATTGAATGAAGCTTTTACAAAACTACATCCTAGAAACGTAGCTTTATGAAAACTGGCGTCGTCCTTGAATTCACAGCCATAGAAAGATGCAGATGGAAATAAATATCCTTCAAAGCTTTGTCTCGTCACAAACTCCATTCCACTAAAGTCGATAGCGGATGGATCGGGGAGGGTGGATAGCCCTATTTTTGCAGCAAGATCATCTCTTTCTTTGTCAGAAAAGGGTCTGACATCTCGATATCCAGAAAGTTTCAATTGGTTCTGATTTAAACCGCTTGCAGCCCAGCGATTCCAGGTCTCCATGCCTTGTAATGACAAAATGTAAAAAGGGTTCTGTAAAATAGAATCTGGCACCAGATAGGCTCCTGTAGCAGCCATTTCATGCACCTATACTGTCGTTTTCATTGCAACACCATTGCTCCCTATGGAATATGGCGCGGTTTCAACCCGCTTTACGTGTGCTGTGCCAAAATAACAGAATTGAAAGAATGGGTTAGCGGCGGGCGTCTGGCCTTGAGCGAACGGGCCATTCCCGCTAAGACTGCCCGCCATTATTAACATCCGCAGGAGCGGACCTGTATGACCAACCTTCGTCGGCTGTCGGGCGCCATGAAAATCGGCTTGGCCGCGTTCATTGCTCTATTCGCCATTGTCGCGGGCGTTCCCGTGCAGGCTCAGGAGAAACTGAATATGGAAAACACGCTTTATCTCGACCTGGAATACGGTCGCGTTGTGATTAAGTTGCACCCCGAACTCGCGCCGAAACATGTGGCGCGCGTGAAAGAATTGACCCGCCAAGGCTTCTACGATGGCTTGGTGTTCCACCGTGTGATCGAAGGCTTCATGGCCCAAACCGGTGACCCAGATGGCGATGGCACCGGCGGTTCGGGACAGAACATTCCGGCCGAATTCAACACGGGCAAGCATCTGCGCGGTGCCGTATCTATGGCGCGTGCGGCCAACATCAATTCCGCCGATAGCCAGTTCTTCATTGTGCTGGCCGATAGCCCCCATTTGGATCGCCAATACACCTATTGGGGCGAAGTCGTGAGCGGCATGGAATTTGTGGACCAAATCCGCAAAGGCAATCCGGCTGCCAATGGCAAAGTGCCGTACCCGGACCGCATCGTGCGGATGCAAGTCGCGGCCGACGCCAAAGACGCAGCACCTGCCAAAAAATAATCAGCCCAAGTGCTGACAAATACGAAGGCCGCTCTGAAAGGGGTGGCCTTTTTGCTTTTCGATAAAGCTGTATAGTTGGCACCTAAACATTCCAGAGGTTCGATATGGAGGGACTCAGTAATGGAAGGCCCAGGTCAGCCAACGCTGGATCAACTGCGCGTATTCCTGACAGTTGTCGATACAGGCAGTTTTGCTGCGGCAGGGCGTAAGCTCAACCGCGCCACATCTGTCATCAGTTATGCCATTGCAAATTTAGAAGCCCAGTTAGGACTGGCGCTGTTTGATCGTGAAACCACGCGCAAACCCCAACTCACTGAAGCAGGCCAAACAGTTTTAAGCGAAGCACGTACGGTTGCGCACGGTATTGATGGCTTACGCGCGAAAGTGAAGGGGCTCCTCAGCGGGTTAGAGGCTGAGATCAGCCTGGTGGTGGACGTGCTCTTTCCCACGCATCAGGTGGTTGATGTACTGGCGGCCTTTCAGAAGGAATTTCCAACGGTTGCTTTGAGATTTCACGTAGAAGCGCTGGGGGCTGTGGCGCAGCGTATTCTGGACCGTACCGCAACGCTGGGTATCAGCGGGCCTTTAAGCACAAAACTGCACGGCATAGATCGTATTGCTATAGGCGCGGTCCAATTGATTCCAGTTGCAGCACCACATCATCCCCTTGCCAAAGGGAAAAACAAAAGCGGGGCAGGGCGCGATTATGTTCAATTGGTGCTGACAGATCGATCCGCGCTCACACAAGGACAAGACTTCGGCGTGATTGGTACACGCACATGGCGCTTATCAGACTTGAGTACCAAGCATTCATTTTTGCGCGCAGGTTTAGGTTGGGGCAGCATGCCTGAGCCGATGATCCGAGAAGATTTGAAAGAAAAGCGCCTGGTCAAAATCAAACTCCCCGACTGGAACGAAGGCGTTTATCCGATGGATGCGATTTATGCGTCCGATACGCCGCCTGGCCCTGCCGGGCAGTGGCTGATCCGTCAACTTTTGAATGGATGCGCAAAATAATATTAAATATCAGTGATTTATGTGACTTTTCAAACCTGCAACCCAACCCCTTCACTATTCAACTTTATAGAATATAGCGATCTATTTTATTCGGGTTTTTGAAATTACTCTAAAAGCGCATCTTCTCCTCCATCGAAACAAGCCCATTCTAACAATCAATCGCGCCGCCCTTAAAAAGAACAACAGGCAACAGCGCGAAACATATGGAGGATACAAATGTCTACTCTTGCTCTTTCTCGTTTGAATGAAACCACTGGCATCCAAAACGCCGTCTTACGTTATGCACCGTTAGTGGGCCGCGTGTTCTTGGCCACCATCTTCCTGTTCGCAGGCCTTGGTAAAATCGCCGCTGCCGAACCGACTATCGCCTACATCGCATCCGTTGGTTTGCCGTTCCCTGAACTTGCTTACTTAGCAGCAGTGCTTGTTGAAGTGGGTGGCGGTGTGCTTCTGATCGCTGGTTATCAAACCCGCCTGACGGCTTTGGCCTTGGTTGGGTTCTCGTTGGCCACAGCGCTCGCGTTCCACAACAACTTTGCTGACCAGAACCAACTGATCCACTTCTTGAAGAACATCGGCTTGGCAGGTGGTTTGTTGCAGGTCGTCGCCTTCGGTGCTGGTGAGTTGAGTGTCGACGCAAAACGCGCTGACTAATTCATAAATTCAAAAGAGCGTTTCGCACCAACAGCGGAACGCTCTCATTTCTCTCTTCAAATGAAAGGTGCGACCATGTCGACCAAACCCAAAATTGTTGCCATCTCAGGCAGTATCCGCAAAGGCTCGTTCAACACCGCCATTCTTGAAACCGTTGCAAAATCAGTCGCGGATCGTGCGGCCATCGAGATCATTCCGCTAAATGATATTCCGCTTTACGATCAAGACTTGGATAACGTCACGCCACCGGCATCAGTCGCGACATTGCGTGCGAAGATCGGCGCGGCCGATGGACTGATTATTCTGACACCAGAATACAACTACGGTGTCAGTGGCGTGCTGAAGAACGCGTTGGATTGGGCCTCGCGGCCGTACGCAAAATCCACGCTGATCGGCAAACCTGTTGTGACCGGCACATCATCGGTTGCGATCACGGGCGGTGTCCGAGCGCAAGCCCAATTACACGAAACGCTCAGTGCTATTGGGGCACGTGTTCTGTTGCGCCCGCAGATCGTCATCGGTGCCGCTCACGAGAAGGTGAAAGACGGTCAACTGATCGACGCGGCGTCGCTAAACTTCGTCATTGCTGGGGTCGATGACTTGTTGAAAGACATCGCCGCTAAGCACGGCAACCAGCAGGCGGCGTAGGGAAAATCGGTCGACCGCTGTTACGAAAGGAGTAACGGCAGAGGGATCGGCTTGCTCAAGCCTGCCGTGGATCGCACGACCGACCTGGGCAGCCCATAAAGTTCAAAATTTGGTCCGTCCTGTGAAACCGCATTTTGAGGTGGTTGCCGGAACCAAAACTTACGCCATTATGAGACGGCAAGGCCGGGCCCTGGTGCCCGGCTTTTTCGTTATCGTGGGGGAAGTGGGTTTATGTCTGTTCAGCACGCCGTTGCGGCCAAGCCAACCGTTGTCGCCGAATTCAAAAGGGGCTGGGCGATCATTGTCGTCGCAGCAATCGGTATGGCGTGCGGGCTATCCGCTATTCCTATTTACAGCATGGGCACCTTCACGAAACCGCTGACCGAGGCCTTTGGTTTTGAACGCGCTGAAGCCAACGGCATTTACACCGCATTCACTATCGGCAACTTGGTTGCAGCGCCCATACTCGGGCTTCTGATCGATCGCTACGGCGTGCGCAAAGTCGGCATCTACTCTGTTATCGGGACTGCGTTAGGCTATGCCGCGATGGGCTTGATTGCGAATTCGCTGTGGGGATTTTATATCATCGCTTTTTTGACGGCGGTGTTCGGCGTTGGTACTGTGCCGATTACATGGTCGCGCGTTGTCGTTGATTGGTTCAACGTTGGTCGTGGGCGCGCATTAGGTCTGGCTCTGGCTGGCACAGGTATCAGCGCCATTCTGATCCCTAGCTATACGACTTGGCTGATGGCGGAGTGGGGATGGCAAGCAGGTTTCATTGGGTTGGCTTTGTTACCTGGAGTGATAGCGCTGCCGGCGGTTTATTTTTTGCTCTATGACCGTAAGGAAAAGCACGCCGAGCCCATTTTGAAAGACGTGACGGCAGAGGCGGCTGAGATTCAAGTGGACTTTAAAACCGCGCTGAAAGGTCATCGCTTCTGGGCTCTGAACATTGTCTTTTTCCTAATTGGCATTTGCATTGCGGGTTTGATTGCAAACCTGGTGCCAATGCTGACAGATCGTGGCATTGAAACAAAAACCGCTGCGCAAATCGCAGGCACCATTGGCGCTGCGGTGATCGTCGGCCGCATTGCAACGGGCTATTTGGTTGACCGCTTTTGGGCCCCTGCCGTGGGGCTGGTGTTACTCAGCATTCCTGCCATTTCGTGTTTGATTTTGGCATTCGGCGTTGGCGGCACCACAGGCGCTATCGTTGCCGCTATTTTTATCGGCTTAGCTGCAGGTGCGGAATTCGACTTAATGTCGTTCCTGGTGAGCCAGTATTTCGGTCAGCGCCGTTATGGCATTATCTATTCGTGCATCTACGCGGTGTTCAAAATCTCGGCCGGGGTCGGCACCTCGTTATTTGGCTTCGCGTTCGATAAAACCGGTTCTTACAATACAATCTTATACTTAGCGGTCGGCTGCTTTATCGGTAGCTCGCTATTGTTATTGTCCTTAGGCCGGTATCCGTCCTCAACTCGGACGCATTAATCTCTCCTACGCGTCTCTGTTGGCTCACCTATTACGAGTAAGCTAGTATCTTCCACGGGAATGGGGTTCAGCGAGGCTTGGAATGGGATCGCTGAGAGATTTACGCCTGAAATGGCGTATTACGCTTGCGGTGTTTTTAGCGTCGACATTGGTCGCCGGCGTCGTCTTAAGCTTGGTTATTTGGTTTGGATCTGCGCAGGTCCAACGTGACGCGCGTGAAATTGCCGTTAAAACCGCCCAAGAAAACGCATCGACAGCGAGCGCGATCATTCGCAACGTATTGGTAAATGCACACAACCTCGCAAACACATTTGTAGGGTTGAAAGCGGCTGGTCGTCCCGACCGCGCGCAAATCGAAGAGATATTGAAAGCTGCAATTCAGAATAATCCAGACATGATTGGTGTCTGGACAGTGTGGGAACCGAACGCACTGGATGGGCGTGATAAAGAATTCGCCAACACAGCAGGGCACGACGGAACGGGCCGCTTTATTCCATACTGGACATATATTGACGGCATAGCATCACGCGAAACCCTGGTTGGTTATGATAAGGACGGTGAGGGCGACTATTACCTTGTGCCTAAACGCACGGGTAAAAGTTCGATTATTGGACCTTATAAATACAAAGTGCGCGGTAAAGACATCCTAATGGTGTCACTGTGCGTGCCCATTTTTATTGATGGAAAGTTTGTTGGTGTCGCTGGCTTCGATGTTTCTGCTGAACGCTTGCAAGCCGCAGTCAGCCGCGTACGACCCTATGGAACCGGTTATGGCGCGCTGCTGACAACAGACAGCATTTACGCCGCACATCCAGATGCCAAAAAAGTTCTAACCCCATTGCTTGATGTCGATGACATCGAGCATGTGAAGGGAGCCGTGAGAAATGGCACGCTGACATGGGTTGTCGAGCATTCTAAAACGCTGAACGACGAAGCAATTAAAGTCTATGCACCTCTGCGCATGGGTGACATTACGACATCCTGGTCTCTGGAAGTTGTGGCGCCGATGTCGACGCTTATGAAGCCAGTTTACCTACTGACACGCACGGCCATCCTGTTGTCGATTCTTACAGTTCTGGCCAGTACATTTGTTGCTTATGGTATCGGTCGATCAATCGCGTTGCCCATCACGCGCACCGCCGAAGGTATTACAGCCATTGCTGATGGTGATACCAACCAAGTTATCGAAGATCTTGATTGCACAAACGAAATTGGGGCATTGGCACAGGCCACCCATCGACTTCGGAATGCCGTCATTGATTCAATTCGCTTGTCCAACATTGTAAAAACATTGCCTGGCGCGATCTATGAGATTTACACGCCGAATTTTGAATCACGCGGGACGATGACTTATCTTTCGACGGGTATTTTGTCGAAAACGGGATATAGCGCCGAAGAAATAAGAGAAGATGTCGATATTCTGAAACCTTTCCAAGAACATATGTACGAGCGCCGCAAGGTTTTGCGTGAAGCTCTGCAAAACGATGGCCGTTTTGAAAGTATTTGGGAGTTTATCCGTAAAGATGGAACGCGTGGCTGCTTCCTTGAACGCGGTACCATTACTCCGGGAAGTGTCGAGGGCTATAATATTGCTGGGATTTTGATTGACTATACTGCAGCCCGTGAAGCTGAAGAGCAGCTGAAAGATAGTCGCAGCCAATTACAAGATGTAGTTGTTGCCTTGGATCGCGCTGATGAGGCGATTTCCATTTCGTATCCCTTCCACGAAATTGTTTATGCGAATAGAAGCTTTGCGGTGCTTTTTGCTGACGGTAATCCAGAGAACGTGATCGGCCGTCGAATGGCTGACCTGATTGTATCGACCGATCCGCCATTCACATCATCTATTAGCGGTCCGATGGCAGAAGCCATTTCTTCAGGCACGACGTTCGCACAAGAAACGTCGGCGATCTTGGCCAAAGACAGAAGCACACATATTATTAGCTGGACGGTTTCCCCACTGGCTGATGGCCGACTACTGAATGTGACGCGCGACATCACAGAGCGCCGAAATCAAGAACAACGTGAAGACCAGTTGCGCTCCCAACTTGTCGAAGCTCAGAAAATGGAAAGTATCGGGCGCCTGGCCGGAGGGGTTGCCCACGATTTCAATAATATTCTCGGTGCCGTCAGAACATTCGCAAGTTTGATCTCGGATGATAGCTCTGATGGCTCCAACGCGCAGAAATTTGCAAACCGTATCATCTCTACCTGTGATCGTGCAGCCGACATTGTGCGCCAAATATTGGTTTTTGCGCGCGCCTCGCAATCTGAATTAGCACCCCTACGGCTATTAGATGTAATCGAGGAAGTACGCTCGTATCTGTCGGCCAGTATTCCGCAGCGCATTCCACTAAGAGTCGAACTGCCGACTCCCAACGACATTATTGTCGGCAATGCGGGTCAACTCATTCAGATGATCATGAACTTGGGTGTTAATGCCCGCGATGCCATCGGCGAGGAGAATGGTGAGGTTCAAATTCTGACCGAACATATCATCTTCAACGATCAAGACGTACTCGGCTTCAAAATGGGCTACTCAGAACTTCAAACCAGACACGAGAATTGTTCCAAAGTGTGTCAGTTTGTCGTGGGTGCCGCGTTGCCGCATCAGCGTTATCTCAAGCTAACAGTGCGCGATAATGGTCCAGGGGTGTCCGGACCAACCTTAAAGCGCATGTTCGAACCCTTTTTTACGACAAAGGAAAAGGCGCGGGGTACAGGTTTAGGGCTTTCGGTTGTCGCCGCTGTCACAACCGCTCATACGGGGTTCATCGCCGTTACAACTGACGAAGGGCGTGGTTGTCGCTTCAGTATCTACTTGCCTATGACGACAGGTGTCATTGAGAGCAAAACGCCATTAACAATGACGAATGATTTACGTGGAACCGAGCGCGTCTTGCTGATCGACGATGAAGCCGATTTGGCTGATGCGATATCTCTCGCCCTCCGAAAGTTGGGCTATAGCGCTGATCCGCATTACAATCCGAAAGAGGCACTGGCTAAATTTGCGTCCTCCCCAGATGCCTGGGATGTGATTATTACCGACCAAGTCATGCCAGAGATGAAGGGCCTGGAACTGATCGAGCGCGTCAAAAAAATCCGTGCGGATATTCCGGTGATCATGTGTACGGGCTATAGCGACAACACAACGGAAAGGCGCGCTGTTATAACCGGGGCCTCAGCTTTTTTTATAAAGCCTGTCCAAACCGAAACCTTAGCCGCCGCGATCCGCAAGGTGCGCAGTAACATAGTGGATTTAGTTGGAGACTAATGGCGGGCATCAGTTGCGGTGATATTGATGGTCGTAAAACATTCGATGCGCCGTCTGAGTAAATGCCACAAGCCGGTCTCGCAATTGACTAGGAACAGTGTCGGTAAGCTGAAGCTTCTCTGGCCCGATGCTCATGGTATATCCGTATTCTCTCATACCGGGCGCTATAACTGCCACATCTTTACCGTCCCCATATGCGATTGCAAAATTGTGTTGTGTGATAATGCGCGCCGCGCCTGGGCCCACATGGTTTAAATCCATGCCAAAAAATGGGCTGGTGTAGGCAAGACCAAGATAACCCAACAATGTCGGCGCAACATCAATACTTGAGCCAAGAGTCTCGGCTTTCATCGGCGCTATATATTCAGGCGCGTAAAATAGTAATGGCACGCGAAAGGACGGAAGAGGAACCTGTGCAGCTCCGAATACGCGCGGGCCATGATCGCCAATGAATACAAAAATCGTATCCTTGGCCCAGGGATGAGACTGCGCCTGATCAATGAAATGACCAAATGCCCAATCTGCATATGACGCTGAATTGTAACGACTGCGGTCTTCAGGGTTTTTCGCAATCCGACCAGCTGGATAAAGATACGGGCGATGGTTAGAGACCGTCAGTAATGACAGAAAAAAGGGATGTGCTGAATCAGCTGCCATTTGATCTGCGCGGTTAAGGGCTTCTGCAAACAAATATTCGTCGGCGACGCCCCATATTGTTGAAAAATCTGCACGTGCGATATCGGTTTGATCCCACACATGATCGAAACCGATGCCAGACCAAAACATGCCCATGTTGTCGAATGCTTTACGGCCGCCATAAAGAAAAGCAGTTGTATAGCCGTGATCATGCAAAAGGGCCGGGAGAGAATTCATTCCGACGGAACCACTGCGTCGTGCTGTCGATATGCCAGGAATGGGCGGGAACGAGGTTAAGACAGCTTCCAGCGCATTTACGGTGCGGTTACCCGTCGCGTAAATATTCTCAAAAAAAGCTCCACGCTGCGCCAGCCTGTCGAAATTGGGGGATACTTCTTCGCGCCCCTTATTGTCTGTGAGATCGACATATGTGCTGCCAAAGGACTCTTCCAGGACCAACACGACATTCAGTTTTCTAGAACGCACTATGTCAGGCGCAACAGTGCGCAGAAGCGGGGCTTGTTTTATCGGCCCTTCAAAGTGCGTGTTATCTTGCTCGATATTCTTACGGATGATCGCGACGGCTTGATCTTGGTCCATAGAAGGATAAAGCCCTTCGTATGCTTGATCATTTGTCAAAAGCGCATGGAGAAAGCGCTCCGTTCCATTGGTCATAATATCGGCGACTTCACGATTGAAGCCGAACTGCACCGGTCCATACATTGCTGCGATAATGGCGAGCGCGTAAGCGATACCTCCCACAACCAATATGTGCTGCTTCTCGGTGCGGTCAGGTTGCGCCATCAATGCGGCGCCATAGCGTTTACGCAAAACAAGATAAAGAAACGCTGTAACCAACGGGACGATGAGTAAAAGGCGTATATCGAAAGATTCTCCGATATTTCCGATAACCTCTTTCGGAAACATCAAGTAGTTCACTGCGATGGAATTAAACCTACTATCGAACTCTCGCCAAAAAAACACATCGGCGATTTGATCAAACACAGGGATGGAGAGCAGCAACACAAACAAAATGTGTGCCCCAATGTAACCCGCGCGCCGCTGCCATAACTGCGAGAGGCCATAAAGGCCGAGAAGGAAAGGCCCACCCAACAACACCCCTATGGCGAGGTCGTTGATTGTTCCAACCGGAAATGTCCAGAGAAGCGCAGGAATAAGATCAGGGGACGCTTTTGCTGCAATAAGCGAGAGGACGAAACGGTCACCGCTTTCGGCTATGACAAAGATCGCCAAGCATATGAGCCAAAAGAGAGGCCGAGGCTGCCGTAGAAGATCGCGCATCCAAGTCATAAGAGTTCTCCGATAGCCGACCGAAGCCGACTACACGTGAACATAGTATGAACCGAAAGAAAAGAAGTGGTGAGCTCGGATGGATTCGAACCATCGACCACCGCATTAAAAGTGCGATGCTCTACCGCTGAGCTACGAGCCCCCAAAACAGCAGCAGTGCTATTAAAACAGCCAATGCTGGGGATAACTTTCAAGGCTTAGCGATCATGCCGGGGCCCGGAAAGCGCGCCAACATATGTATGTGAAGGGGCTGGGTCAAGCGCTGCGACACTAGGAAAATCAAAGACTTGGTGTGTTTTTATCGGCGAGTTGCAATAATGGCCGCACGAAGTTGCATTTTCGCTGTACTTGGGTTGCACCAATGCCCCTAACTTTCACCGTTCTTGATAAAATCGACCCCACTGAAGCGAAACTGTTGGCACAGGGGCTCACGCATCATGCCAAAAGTGTTGGGGTTGAGACGGAACTGATGGATTTGGGCATTTTCGCCCGTGATGAGCAGGGCGAGGTCATCGGCGGCGTCACCGCTCAAACCGGTTGGTCACTGTGCTACATAAAGCTGCTCTGGGTGCACGAAAGCCAGCGACGGCAGGGCTTAGGGCGAAAATTGATCCACATGGTGGAAGAGCAGGCCTTGAAGCGTGGTTGTCATACCATGGGCGTTGACACCTATAATTATCAAGGCCCCGAGTTTTACCCGAAGATCGGCTTTCAAGAATTCGGTCGTATTGACGGCTTAGGACCTGACCGCAACCTCACACGCACCTGGTTCATGAAACGAATTGGCTAACGGGTCACGCTTTAAACGCCAGGGTTTTCCAAGAAGCCCGGATGCCGCTCGTTGATGAGAGCCTGCAACGCGAGCGGCATTTCGTCGCTGCGGCGCAGCTTGCGGCCCACCAACTGAAACATCAGGTTCCCAGGTTCGTTGCCCATACGCATCCACGGGTACCAACTTCCCATCGTTTGGTAATTCATCGTGGACGCAACCCACTGCGTCTCGGGTGTTTCTAAGTCTTTTGCTTTGCTCGTGTAGGTCACCAGCGATGTAGACGTAATAACTGGACCGACGTTCATGAGCGGATCATCGCCCTGGGCAGGTGGCGGTGTCGCTTTTAATAACAGTTCCTCGGCAATCCACAGCGTATCTCCTGAAATCACAGGCTCGCCAATCGTACCTTTAAAGAACTGAATGTTCGGGGATTCACTGCTGCGTTTCGCATGGCCATCAGGCGTAAATGTAAACGCCTGCGACGATTTATAGTGCTTCGGTTTACACGGCAGGCCGTTAATGGGGTTGATCCACTCATCAGCGGGTTTGCCTGTAATCGGATCGTTCCAGAAGCCCACTTCAACCATCTTCTGGCTGAGCGTGCCGTCGTCCTTCATCTCCATGCGATTAAAGCTTAAACCATCGACACGGAAGAACTGCACCGCTGAATCTAAATTACGTTTGCCCCAAAGCTTGCCGGTGTACCACCAGATTCCTGGCTGGCCCCGCGGTGCGCCTCGCACACGGCTATACACCCCTAATTTATCCTGAGTGTACTTGTTCCCTGCCAGCGCAGGGCGCACGAAAGACGCTGTTGCAACACCTGCAAGCACTGAACGGCGGGTGACATCAAACATCACGGCAATCTCCCCAGTGTTTATACTTATCTAAGATAACGTACGTTCCAAGAATGCGCGGTTATTCGTCAGCGGGCGTAAGTCTGCTGTGTTCAGAAACTTTTTGGCGTCTTTGTCGTCTTTCAAATATGCGTTCAAAAACGCAGTTGCCGCTCCATTTACAAACGATAAGCCCTCAGGATCTGGCTTGCCACCGGCACCGTCACGGCAAATTAAACCGCCATAATAGTGGTCTCCCATGGTGATGGAGACGGCGTATTTTGCTTTGCTGCCTGCCAAATCATAAGCGCCGATGCGCCAGCGCCATGGACGCAAGATGCCGTCACCCGTTGCGCCGGGGTCGTTGGTTCCTGACGCTGCGAAGATCGGCACTTTCACGTCATCCCAACGATCTGGGGGAATACGGTCCATTTGGCCGGTGCCATTGTACGATACCAGTGCTTTGATCCGCGGGTCGCCAAAGCTTTTGATGCGGCCATCCGGCATCACAACCGGCAAGCCAGCCATGCACAGCGCGATCCAGCAGCCAAACGAGTGGCCACCTACGGCAATCTTATCCTTGTTGAACTTACCGGCTGCGCCTGCTTTCTCGGCAATGGCATCGATATTATTCAGCACAAACTGCATGTCAGCGATCCGCAAGAACAGAATGTCACCCGGATTCACCGCACCGAACTTGTAACCCAGCGATTCAGAATCGACGTGCGTGGGCTGAATGACAGCAAAGCCATGCGACACCCAATGGTCGACCATACGGAAATACAAATCTTTGGACGATAAAGCACCATGGGAAAATACTATCAAAGGGAAGGGGCCGGGCGCATCGGGGAAGGTAACTCGAAGTTGAAGATCCTTCTTTTGCTCCTCAATACGAAACGACACGGGATTTGCTGTTTTGACCCCGAACGGTCCTGGTTGCCATTTAAATTGCTGCGATGCCGATGCCGCATGCGAAATATTTGTGACAGCAATAGTTGCAAAGCTTGTCGATAGAAACACGCGACGGTTCAAGATCATATCGCTGCATTCTCCATACTGGCGATTGAAAGCAAGTTTGCGTGGTAATTGAAGGCAGAGGCAAGAGGCAGGGCCTGTTTCTGTTCGCTGCAAGGGCAATGATGCTATCAGCAAAAACGTGAGATTTCTTCATCTTTACAAAGCGCCACGCGGTTGACCATAACCACTGCACAAAAAAGCTGCCTCAGCATACAAAAGATGGCAGTTGGTGGTAGTGGCCCTTTAGGCCGGAATGGAGCGAATGGCGCCTCAACGCCCGACTGGATCTGGACCGGCCGGACAAGCCAGCGGCATTGCCGTTGGCCCTTCGGCCGCGCAAGCTTTGGGGGCGAAACCTCAAGGGCAGGGATCATCCATCAATCTTGACCCAAAAAGTCTTGAAAATGTTATCGCGTTCGTCGCTGAACACAATGAAACGTCAGCCCGTGCGATCACAGCCATTTTAGAACAGGCCGGCGTTAAACACGCACACACTTTTACGTCACTGCCAAGCCTTCGGGCAGCATTAGAAACGACGGCCCCTGATCTCATCATCATCGGGGCCGATCTCGATAAAGGTGTTTCCGATCTCATACGTGATATTCGGCACAGCAAAATTGGCTCAAACCCATTTTTGCTGATAACGACATTGGTCGCGCCTGAGGAAGTCGAAGCCGTAAAGCAGACGATGCAGGCAGGTACAGACGACATCATCGTAAGGCCAATTAAAGAAGACCAACTGATGCAGCGCTTGCGCCGTGTTACTGTCAACCGCCAGGCGTTTGTTGTTACCAGCGATTATCTAGGCCCAGATCGCCGCGCCAAAGGCCGTCCGTCGAGCATTCGCCGCATTCAAGTGCTGAATACGCTGCTTGAAAAAGCCAATGGCCGTGATGTGCAGGCCGATGACATCAAAACTGCGGTCGATGGATCAATGAACGACGTGCTGCATGCGCGGCTCGATAGCAACAGTTATCGCTTGGGCTTTGTCTGCAATATCATCATTGATGCCTATAAAACAGGCAACGTAACCTCGGAGGTTAGAGACAAAATACTTGTGCTGGTGGATGTGTTGCGCGATGCGGCAAAAACAGCTGAACGCATTAATGAATCCGCTTTGGCTTTGCTGTGCGGTTCACTTGCCAAAGAGGTTGAGGGCATTGCCGAACGCTATCTCACGCCGAGCGAACGCGATTTAAAAACCATTCAAAAGCTCACACGCGCCGTGATGATGGTGGTAAAACCTCATGTCCCAGCCGCGCAGTTGGAACGCGAAACACGGGAAGCGGCGGAAAACTATTTAAAATACCAGCGTGAGCACTTTGGCCAAGCTCACGAAATTCAACGTACACCGGCAGATGAGCCGATTGCGCATGTCGATGAAGCGGTGTTGGAAATTATGCCGCTGGTAAAGGGGCAAATTCTTTTCAAACAGGGCGACCCGGCTGTTGCGGTATATGTTGTGGCCAGCGGCAGCATTGCAATTTATCGCGAAATCGGCGGTAAAATGGTTCCTGTTGAGCGGGTGAAGAAGGGCGAGTTCTTCGGCGAAATGGCGATTATTGATGGAACGCCGCGCCGTGCAACCGCCGTTGCGCTTGAAGACTGCACGTTGTCGTTAATTCCGCGCGAAATCATCGAAGAGAAAATTCATAGTGCGGATCCGTTGATCGCGCACGTGATGCATACATTTATTGATAGTCTGCGCCACATTCCTGAAACGTTCAGCCCGAAAGGACGCAACATCAAAGACGTGGCCATCGAACTCCAGACGCAGACAGGTCATATCAGCCGGCTGATTGAATCGAGCCGATCGCCTGGCATTACTGCCGAAGGTGCCGAGCCATTGGCTCTGTTGAAGAGTCTGGTGCGCGATATTGCAGCACTGCTGGCGCAAGCTGCAGAAAAGGACCCCCGCTCAACGGCCCGACCATCAACACAAGAAATCGTGCACGCGGGCGATCGCAGCACATAATCCGGCTTTTGCCGGGACGAGTTGATGGACTATTGCGCGCTAATGACACGAATTTAATTCACGCGAACGGCTTATCCACAGGGCGTTTGCAGCCTTGCGCATGTAAATTTGTCACAGTAGCGTCTCGCCCTCGCGTCCAATTCTTGGGTGCACAACAGACCTATTATTTATGCTTTGCTCATATTCGATGAGGCTCTCTCATGACGGTAATGGTTGACGTAGACCGCCTTGTGAAATCTTTCGGCGACTTCGTCGCTGTGAACGGTATCAGCCTAAGTGTAAAAAAAGGCGAAGTGCTCGGTTTCTTGGGACCAAACGGCGCAGGCAAAACGACCACAATGCGCATGATCGCGGGGTTCTTAACCCCCACAAGTGGGACAGCACGTGTGTGCGGACATGATGTCTCGACTGATCCCATCGCAGTAAAGCAATCTATGGGTTACATGCCTGAGGGCTCGCCATCATATGAAGATATGAGCGTGCGCGCGTTTCTGAAATTTATCGCTGCCATCCGTGGTTTGGATGGCGTCGAAGCGCAAAAAGCTATTGATCGTGCGGTTGAACGCGTGGTGTTGGCTGAGGTGCTGGATCGCCCGATTGACGTTCTATCGAAGGGATACAAGCGCCGTGTAGGTATGGCACAAGCCATTTTGCATGACCCGCCGGTGTTGATTTTAGACGAGCCGACAGATGGGCTTGATCCGAACCAGAAACACCATGTGCGCTCGCTGATCAAAGATATGGCATCCGAAAAAGCCATCATCATTTCCACGCACATTCTGGAAGAAGTAGAAGCCGTATGTACACGCGCCGTTATCATTGGGCGCGGACAGCTGCTCGCAGATGGCACATCCGAAGATTTGCTAAAGAAATTGCCTGACTATCATGCCGTGGCTGTGGTTTTGGCGACGGCTCAGGCCGACATTGCAGCGGCAGCGCTACGCGGGTTGGCCAACGTTGCCTCGGTGGACACACAAATACTGCCCGACACTCAGACTAAAGTCCGCGTAATCCCGAAACAAAACGCACCCATTCTGGCGGCTGTGACAGATGCGCTGAAAGCGCAAGGGATTGCTGTTTCGGAAATCTACCAAGACCGCGGCAATCTCGATGACGTCTTCCGCCTGATTACAACAGGTCTTTCCAAAGAGGACGCGGTTAAATCCGCCGCCTAAGCAAACGCATTTAAGGGATCACATCAATGCGTCAAACATGGATCATCGCCAAACGCGAGCTCTATGCCTATTTCGCAACGCCGATGGCGTTTGTGTTCATCGCCATTTTCGTGGCGTTAACGGGGGCCTTCACATTTTATATTGGGCGGTTCTTTGACCGAGGACAGGCGAGCCTAGAAAGCTTCTTTTCGTTTCATCCCTGGCTTTACTTGCTGCTGATCCCCGCCATTGCCATGAGGTTGTGGGCGGAAGAGCGGAAATCCGGAACCATTGAACAATTGCTCACGTTGCCCATCACCACGCGCGATGCTGTTTTGGGCAAATTCCTCGCCGCCTGGATTTTCTGCGGCATTGCCTTAGCACTCACATTTCCCATGTGGCTGACAGTCAATGTTCTCGGAAAACCCGATAACGGCGTAATTGTCGTGGGATATATCGGCAGTTTCCTGATGGCAGGGGCATTCTTATCTATCGGTACATGCATGTCGGCACTTACGCGCAACCAAATCATCGCATTCATTGCCGGGGCGGTTGTGTGCTTCCTGTTTACGCTGAGTGGTTTGGACTTAGTGTTGAACGTGTTCCGCCTATGGGCTCCGGAAGCCTTGGTCAGCACCATTGCGTCATTCAGCTTTCTCACACGCTTTGAAGCATTAAGTCGCGGCATCATCGACATTCGCGACATCGTTTATTTCTTCACGCTGATCGGGTTTTGGCTGTTTGCCACCACGGTCGCGGTTGAAGCAAAGAAAGCGGCTTAAGGATTAGCATCATGATCAAAGATCGCTCCAAGCTCGCCATCGTCGCAGTTGCTCTGGCTGCAATTTTGCTGGTGGCTGTAAACTTGATCTCGAATAAATCATTCATCGGTGTGCGATACGATGCAACGCAAGGCGCTGCATATTCACTCTCGGACCAGGTTAAACCCGTCTTCACTGGCATCGAGGAACCAATCACCGTTCGGTTGTATTTCTCGTCAAACCTCGGTGAAGCGAGCCCGCGTCACGCTGTTTACTTCCAGCGCATTCGTGACTTGTTGCAACAATACGCCACGCTGGCGCGCGGTAAGTTGAAGATTGAATACTTCAACCCCGAGCCTTTTTCGGACAACGAAGACCGTGCGGTTGGGTTTGGTTTGCAAGCCGTACCGTTGGGTCAAAGCGGTGAGGTGGGATACTTTGGGTTGGCCGCAACAAATTCCACAGACGATCAAAAGGTCATTCCGTTCTTCAATCTCGAGCGCGAAGCGTTCCTTGAATACGACCTGACTAAGTTGATCTACAGCCTTTCGAAACCCAACCAACTCAAAATTGGGTTAATCACCTCGCTGCCTTTGGAAGGCGGTATGACGCAGGGTCAATTCGGGATGGGCGGTCAGCCCACGCCACCGTGGGCGATTATGGAAGCCATCAAAGACTTGTTTGATGTGCAGATGCTGGATGCCAACCTGACCGAGATTCCAAAAGATGTTGGCATCCTTTTGTTGGCCCAACCTGAGAATCTGTCAGACACCGCACAATACGCCATTGATCAATTTGTGATGAACGGTGGCAAAGCGTTGTTCTTCGTTGATCCTAATGCCGAAAGCGCAAACCCTATGGGCGGCATGCAAGGCGGCGGATCGCTTGAGGGCGCGAAGAAACTGCTAAAGGCCTGGGGGGTGACCATGCCTGATGGCGTTGTGGTGGGGGATTTAGAATCAGCCACACGCGTGAATACAGAATCAGGTGGCCGTCCGATTGTGGCTGATTACGTGGCATGGTTGGGGATCACGAAAGACAATCTCGACCCGACCGATGCCATTACCGGCGACTTAAACCAGATGAACATCGCAACGGCTGGTGCATTGGATACTGTCGAGGGCGCAGGCACAAGCATCACTCCGCTGATCAAAACCAGCGTCAAATCGATGCGCATTCTAACTGATCGCGTGATGGGCTTGCCGGATGTTGTGGCGTTGTTCCGTGATTTTAAACCCGCAAACAAACAAGAAACCTTGGCTGTCCGTATTGGCGGCAATGCGAAGTCGGCCTTTGCTGGCCCATTAAACAAAGATTCTAAAACACCGCATCTTGCGACATCAAAACAGCCGATCCAGGTTGTTGTCGTCTCCGACGTCGACATGTTGCAGGAACGTTTTTGGGCACAGGAAAGCAATTTCATGGGCCAGCGCGTATTGGTGCCCAATGCAGATAACCCCTCGTTCCTGATCAACGCACTTGAAAACCTGACGGGTTCGCCAGCGCTGTCGAGCTTGCGGGGACGTGGTGCCCAAAGCCGTCCGTTCACGTTGGTCGATGATATTCGTCAGAATGCCGAGTTGCAGTTCCGCGAGAAAGAACAACAACTGACGGCGCGTTTAGAGCAATTGCAAAGCCAAATCGCCAATATTCAGATCAAGCAGCAAGGGCAGGGCGATGCAGAAGCGCTGTTAAGTGTGGAAGACACCAAGGCTCTCGAAAACTATCGCGGTGAGATTTTATCAACCCGGGCTGAGTTGCGTGAAGTACAGCGCGCACTACGTCAAGATATCGAAACCCTGGAAGGCACAGTGAAGTTCATCAACATCGCTGCCGTGCCCATTGTGTTTGGCTTGTTGCTGATTGTATTGGCAGTTATCCGGCATAATCGGCGCAAAGCGCGCAGTGCAGACGTTTAAGGAGGGCAGACCATGAAATTGAAATCGTTCTATGCCCTGTGCGGCGCAACAGCTGTGGCGGTAATTGGTGCCATCGCCATTATCGCGGCTCAACCTTCTTACGAAAGCCCCGATGCAAAAGGCGAACTTTTGTTCCCTGGTCTTCTGAGCAACGTCAACAAATTGAAAACCGTCGCGGTGAAAACCAGAGACGGCGCCTATACGTTTGATCTGGGCCAAAATGGTTGGCAGTTCCGTGAACGCGATAATTATGCGGCCGATGATAAGAAGATCAACGAGTTGGTCTTGCGCTTAGCGCGCATGCAAAAGCTTGAAGCCAAAACGAAATTGGAAAGCCACTATGAGCGCCTCGATTTGGGGGCCGTTGATCAAACCCGTGCGAAGCAAGTTCAACTGATTGACCGTGAAGGCAAAACGTTGGCCGATGTTGTCATCGGTAAACGTAAATTCACACTCGGTAGCAAAGAAGGCGGTACATACGTGCGGCTTCCTGGCGATGCGCAAACCTGGCTGGCGTTAGGTGAGCTGACGCCTGGCGAAAAAGCGCGCGATTGGCTGAAGCGCGATGTTGTGGACATCAAAGATAAAAGCATTAAACGCGTCACCGTCACCCACCCGGGTGGCGAGAAAGTGATTGTCGCCAAGGCCAAACCAGACGACATCTCGCTTAAAATTCAGGGCATTCCGGCTGGCAAAGAACCGAGCAGCGATTTCGTGGCCGATGAGTTTGGCCGTGTGCTCGCACTGTTTATGTTGGACGATGTTCAAAAAGCTGGCCGCATTGCGTTCCCCGCCGATAAAACCATCAAAGCCGAATTTGAGGGGGTCGACGGTTTCAAAGTTTTTGTCGATTTGGTTGAAGTCGAAGGTAAGAACTGGGTGAAAGTACGTGGGGAAGGCGGCACATCATCATCTGCCACCGCACCACAAACACTTACGCCGCCGCCCAGTGCTGCGGCAGCGCCGGATAGCCAACCCGCACAACCCGAAACGCAAACGGATTGGGCCAAGACCATCGCTGATCTGAATGCCCGGACGGATGGGTGGGTATTCGAAGTGCCCACATACGAGATTGCGCCGTTGAAAAAGCGCATGGCAGATATCACGAAAAAAATCGAACCCAAGTCATAAGGTTCATAATTTTCGCGCTAGCTTTTCCCTGCGGTACACGCCAGAGTTGGGAGTATAAAATATAACCTTATCCAAAGCCGGGGGGCGTGGTGGGGAAACTTGTCTGGGCGCAGGCCTTTTACTGCATCACTGGGATTCTGTTCTACGTGCGCGATTTATTCGCCAAGGTGCCCATGGGCGAGGCGATGAAACGCGCCTTCATATGGCCGTATGCGCAATGGCCCGTAATGAAGTTCTACCTACTCCAAATGCTGGAGCCGGTTTTAAAACTGGTTCAATGAGGCTTCTTGCTGGCCTGCCAAGCGTCGTAGGCGCGCTTCATGCGTTCACGGCGCAAGCGGCACCCTTTGCAGGGTAGAATAAGCGCTATCGCAACGATCAGCGCCATCAGACCGCCTGAAATCAGCAGGACCTCCATCATGGTGTCTCGGCCGTTGGAACGTCAGAGGCAGCAGTTTCCCGTTTCTTCAGTTCAGCGCGGATTGAATCCATTACGGCATTCAGCCGCTCGTCACTGAGGTCGCCGTTCAGATTCAACATCTCACCGGCCTGAATTTTGATATTAGGGCCCATGGCGCAATTGTTCATGCATGGGCCTCGCAGCACATTCACCGGTAAGTTCTCTTCGGCAATGCGTTTTTCCAGCACGTCGGCCATCTCACGCGATCCACGGCCCGCGCAATTGGGCAAGTTGTCGGTATTCAGGCGGCGATTGATGCACACCCGCACATGGAACAGCGGCTTAACGGCGGGTTTGTAGTCTACTTCGAACATGCTGGCCCTGAGCTTTATTTCATCGCCACGGCTGCGGTAATGACCCGAACGGTCTCGGACCACAAGCCCAAGCTGCCAATCTTCTCAAACGGCACCCAAAGAGCGTCAGCCGCATCACCGCCCGCTTCGGGCTCGCCAGCGACCCAATCGGCCCGAAAATCCACCAAGGTCCACTGGGTGCGAAGCGAGCCATCGGGGTGCTTGCCAAAAGCATCAACCACATCAACCAAGCGCAAATTGGCGATGGTCAGGCCTGTCTCCTCCATTACCTCGCGCAATGCTGTTTCCCGCACCGTTTCGCCCAGTTCCTGGTGGCCCCCAGGAATGCTCCATTCACCTTCACGGGGCGGGTGACCGCGTTTGATCATCAGTACGTCTGTGCCTTTGATGATCACGACGCCAACGCCAACAACGGGCTTAAGGGGGGCAGGAAATGTGGACATGGCCTAGCATACAGCGGGTAAACGATTGATTTCAAAGTAGCTTGTGTGAAGGGCGGCTGATTTGAGGGCATAGACCCTGAAATCCAAATGTTCTATTATTGTTCTCATGAATGACCTGCCCAAACACATAGCCGAAGAAGACGGGGCCGAAAAAGCCTTGCAAGACAGGGCCCCGACCTTGCGCTGGTTGTTCTTAGACCTGAACAGCTACTTCGCGAGCGTTGAGCAACAACTGCGCCCGGAACTGCGGGGCAGGCCAGTGATTGTGTCGCCAGCGGAGTCCGAATTCACCAGCGCCATTGCCGCCAGCCATGAAGCGAAGAAATACGGCATCAAAACCGGCACCATGATCGCCGATGCGCGGGTGATGTGCCGGGACCTTGTGGTCGTGCAGGCGCGCCATGATGTGTACGTGAAGTTCCACCACGCCATTGTGAAAGAGGTATGGAACCACATTCCCGTCACCAAAATCTGTTCGATCGACGAAGTTGCCTGCGCGCTCATAGGCCGCGAGCGCAAAGTCGAAAATGCTGTAGCCATCGCCAACAGTATCAAACGCGGTATTCGTAAAAATGTCGGCGAAGTGATGGGGTGTTCGGTTGGGCTCGCACCGTCACGCATGTTGGCGAAAGTTGCAGCCGACATGCAAAAGCCCGACGGCCTGACGATCTTGGAAATGCACGACTTGCCGGCAAAATTACTGCCCCTGAAACTGGGGGATTTCCCCGGCATCGGCTGGAATATGAGTCTGCGCTTGCGTGAACGTGGTGTGGAGACGGTTGAGGATTTATGGAAACTGGACCGTCAGCGTACACGGCAACTGTGGGGCAGCATCGAAGGTGAGCGGTTCTGGTACGAACTGCATGGCCACGATATCCCCGACCGACCAGAGTCGAAAAAAAGCAGCATTGGACACAGCCATGTTCTGGCCGCCAAAATGCGCGACGCAGATGCAGCGCGGCTCGTGGCCCGGCGGTTACTGCTTAAAGCAGGCACACGACTGCGGCGGATGAACCTTGCCAGCGGTGCTATGTCGCTGCACGCAACGTTCGAAGGCCTTGAAAAACCTGATAAGTGGAAAAAGCGTTCGTGGCGGAATGATGAAGGATGGGGCACCGATCTCCGCTTTCACCCCACGCAAGATACTGCCTATTTGCTCACCAAGCTTGATGAAGAATGGATGACATTGATACGCCAGCGGCCTAACCGCCGCTTCAAGATGGTGGGCATTGTGCTGCACGGGTTATGCCCGGCTGATAAGGTGACGCCTGATTTGTTTGCCGCAGCCGAAGCGGAAAAACATCCTGCACATGGGGTAGAACTTTATACCGCTGTGGATCGCATCAATAAAAAATACGGCCAAGATACCGTGGCCTTGGGTGTCTTGCCGGGGCAGATTGCTAAATATGTTGGCGCGAAGATTGCATTTAACCGTATTCCCGATTTGGCTGAATTCGACGAATAGCTTTGTTTCCTGTATAGAATCTGCATGACCCCAGAATTTTCAAAACTCAATCTTGCGTTCCGTCGCTCCCTTGGCGTGCGTTTGCGCAATTATTTCTTTGCCGGCGTGCTGGTCACAGCCCCCATTGGCATCACGCTGTATGTTTCGTGGTCGGTAATCTCGTGGATCGACGACACCGTGAAGCAGGCCTTGCCGGCTTGGGTGTCTGAGATGGAATTTCCCGGCATTGGTTTAATTGTGCTGCTGGTTGGACTCACATCCATCGGGTTCATCACCGCGAATGTTTTAGGCCGCGTGCTCTTGCGCTGGGGTGAGCAAATCGTGGCGCGACTACCGGTTGTCAGCAGTTTGTATTCCGCTGTGAAACAAATACTGGAATCCGTGCTGGGCAGTTCCAAGCATTCTTTCCGTGAAGTGGTGCTGGTGGAATATCCACGCCGCGAAATGTGGACGCTGGGTTTGCTGCTGGGGGAATCCTACGGCGAAGTGGTCGAGAAAACCGGGGATAAGCTGTTTAACGTCTATCTTCCCACCACACCGAACCCAACCTCGGGCTATTTGGTGTTTCTGCCGCGCTCGCAGATGATCCATCTTGATATGTCGGTCGAAGACTGCATGAAGATGATTGTCTCGGGCGGCATTGTGACACCGCCGTATAAGCCTGGCGAAATCAAAGACGTAAAGAACCTAGCCTGATCTAAGCGTTTTGATCGCTTCATCCTGTTCGAACAGATAGAGCAGCGTACGCAAGGCTTCGCCGCGCGGGGTTTGTAATTCCGCATCGCGCGCAATAATCAGTTGCGCATCATCGCGGGCAATCGCCACCAACTCACCATGCACTGACATATCCGCCATGCGGAACGCTTGCAGCCCGCTTTGACGCGTGCCCAGCATTTCACCACTTCCACGAAGCCGTAAGTCTTCCTCGGCGATTAAAAAACCATCTTCGGTTTGGCGTAAGATATTCAGCCGCGCTTTCGCTATTTCACCCAAGGGTCCTGCGAATAACAGCAAGCAGGTGCCTTCCTTGCCGCCACGTCCCACACGGCCACGCAACTGGTGAAGTTGCGACAACCCAAACCGTTCGGCGTGTTCAATCACCATAATGGTGGCATCGGGCACATCGACGCCCACTTCGATCACCGTTGTCGCCACCAGGATTTTCGGGCCAGAATCGTCTTTGGCGGCGAAGGCTTCCATCACCACGTCGCGCTCAGCCGGTTTCATGCGGCCATGAATGAGCGCAACCGTATTGCCGAGGCGCGCCTTCATCATAGCGTAGCGATCTTCCGCCGCCGCCAAGTCGGTCACTTCTGATTCTTCAATCAGCGGACAGACCCAATACACCTTGGCCCCTTTTTGAATAGCGCGGCCAATGCCATCAATCGTCTCATCAAGGCGTTCGAGGCTGATGGTGCGTGTATCAACTGGTTTACGGCCTGGGGGCTTCTCATCCAGTTTCGAGACATCCATGTCACCGTACACAGTCAGCGCCAGCGTGCGCGGAATAGGGGTGGCGGTCATCACCAGCATGTCGGTGCCACGACCTTTCTCGGCCAGTTCCAACCGCTGATCGACACCAAACCTGTGTTGTTCATCAATTACGGCAAACGCCAGATCGGCAAACTCCACGTCTTTCTGAACCAAGGCGTGCGTGCCCACGACCATGTGAATGCTGCCGTTCGCGAGGCTTTCCATGATCTCGGTACGCACCGCCCCTTTGATCCGACCGGTAAGAATTTCCAATCGCACGCCAGCCAATGCAGCCAGGGGCTTTAAGTTTTCGTAATGCTGATGCGCGAGCAATTCCGTCGGTGCCATCATGGCCGCTTGCGCACCAGCTTCCACCGCAATCAGCATCGACATCAAAGCCACGAGGGTTTTGCCGCTTCCCACATCGCCTTGCAGCAAGCGCAGCATGCGGTTTTCGCTGGCCATGTCGGCTTCAATTTCAGCGAGCGTACGGCTTTGCGCGCTTGTAGGTTTGTAGGGCAAGCCCGCCAACACTTTGGCGCGCAGTTTGCCATCTCCCTTCAGTTCACGGCCACGACGCTTACGCGCTTTCAAACGCACCAATGACAATGCCAGTTGGTTTGACAGCACTTCGTCATAGGCGAGACGACTGCGCGCAGGCGTTGTCGGCGATAACTCAGCCTCGCTGGTGGGATTGTGTGCTTGCGTCAGTGCTTCATTAAACCCAGGCCAGTCTTGTTGCTTCTGGAAAGCAGGATCAAGCCACTCGGCCATTTTTGGAACGCGTTCAAGCGCGCCCTTCACAGCGCGATCCAAAACCTTGCCCGATAATCCAGCCGTGAGCGGGTAAACTGGCTCCACACGCTGCACCGAGGCAATGTCTTTCAGTTCCACAATATGATCGGGGTGCGTCATCTGGCGGCGACCGTCAAACAACTCAACTTTTCCTGAGATCACGCGTTTCTCGCCGATGGGCAGCGCATCTTCCAGGTAATCGCCCTTGGCATGGAAGAACACCAACACAATGCGCCCTGTGTCATCGCCGCAGGTGACGCGATACGGCACGCGCCGATTGCCGGGCGGGGGCGGGCTGTGGGCTAACACTTCAACCACCAGTGTCACCACATCGTTGGGTGGCGCATCCCCCACCTTGGGCGAGAACCGGCGATCGATCAGCCCCGACGGCAAGTGCCACAAGAGATCGACGACTTTCTCGCCCACAAGTTTTTCCACCAGTTTGCCCAAGCGTGGCCCAATGCCCTTCAACGCCGTGGTTTTCACGAACAGCGGGTTCAAAATGGCGGGGCGGAGCGACGATTTAGGCGAGGACATTGTGAATCGAACAAAATGGGCGGAACAAAACAACCGGTGCCAATAGTGACAGGCGAGGCCTCGCCCTATATACACTGCCGCGATCCTGGCGGCCATGCGGGCCGAACCGGGAGGACTCTGTTTGCGGTATGGCCCCCATGGATCTGGACACCCGGAAAAAGCGCATTTTGTACCGTGCCGCACACCGCGGCACCAAAGAGGCCGACGCGATTGTGGGCGCCTTTTTTGCGGAGCGCACGGCGGGTTTAAGGGCGGACCAGTTGGACGAGGCCGACCGCGTTCTGGAACTTCTGGATATGGATTTGATGGACTGGATCATCAAAAAGCTGCCCGTGCCCGATGATGTGCGCTCGCCGCTGCTGGATGAACTGGTCGCTTATGGACGTGCAAAAGGTTAGCGCGATTAAGGCTAAATGGTGATGGAACGGTTTTTAGAGAAAGTTGGCGCGCGCATTCTCGCAGGTGTGCCCGATGGCTTTGACGCGCTGGTGCTGGCCGAGCGTGCGCGTAACGCCCTGAGAGATGGCGCGTTGCATGTGGCGCGCGATGAAGGACGTTTGACGTCCTTGGCCGAGGCGGTCGCATTCTTTGCGCCTGAGGTTGACGTCATCACCGTCCCAGCGTGGGACTGCTTGCCGTATGACCGCGTATCGCCGAACTCGGCTGTCGTCGCACGCCGCATCAACGCACTCTGCCAACTCACCGAACCCATTGCCGCTGGCAAATCCCGCTTGGTGATCACAACCGTCAGCGCTGTGTTGCAGCGCGTACCTAAAGCGGCACAACTGACTGGCACAACGCGCGAGATCAAAAAAGGTACGCGGCTCGAGATTGAAAATTTCACTGCATACTTGGCCGCCAATGGTTATGTGCGCGCAGAACAGGTCATGGAGCCGGGCGAGTTTGCCGTACGTGGCGGGCTTATCGATATTTTTCCGCCGGGCCTCACAGAACCAGTGCGCATTGATTTATTTGGCGATGAAGTAGACGGCTTGCGCTCGTTCGATCCTGTCAGCCAGCGCACGACGACAGCCTGCGAGCGTATTTCACTCATGCCGATGAGCGAAATTATTCTCACGGCTGAAACCGTTAGCCGTTTCCGGAGCCGGTACCGTGAACTGTTCGGCGCGGTCGCTTCTGGTGACACGCTGTACGAATCAATTTCGGAATCGCGTCGTTTCCTCGGCATGGAACACTGGTTGCCGCTGTTCCATGACGGACTTGATACGCTGTTGGATTACATGCCGACCGCGAGTTTGTCGTTGGATCACGACATCGAAGAAGCCGTGACGGCGCGCTTTGAGACCATCCGTGACTATTTCCAAGCTCGGAAATCTGTCACCGCAGCGCAAGCCAAAGGCGCGGAAGTGGAAGGGATGATCTACAACCCCATTCCGCAAGGAGCCTTGTACGTCGAAGCCGACGAATGGATGAAGCTGCTTGCCGCTCGGCCCGTCAGTGCTTTGCGGTCGTTCGCGCCAGCGGATATCAGCAAGGATGAAGATGCCGGAGGTCGCCCCGGTAAGGACTTCGCCGATGTACGCGCTCGTCCCAATGAGAACGTGTACGAGGCGTTCTTGGCACATGTGCGCAGCGAACAAATCGCAGGCCGTAAGGTTGTGCTGGCGTGCACCACAGCAGGTTCGCGCGGGCGCTTGAAAAGCGTGTTGAAAGATCACGGTTTCACGCAGTTCACCGAAGTAGACACCTGGGCCGATGCGTTGAACGTACCGCAGGGCTCGTTGGCGGCCATTACAGTCGTTCTGGAGCGCGGTTTCTTTACCAACGAATACGCGCTGATCACCGAGCAAGACGTGCTGGGCGACCGATTGGTGCGTTCTGGCCGCAAGCGCCGCAAAGCCGATGCGTTTATCGCCGAAGCCTCGCAACTCAGCGAAAATGATTTAGTGGTGCACCTTGAGCACGGCATTGGCCGCTACGAAAGTTTGGAAACACTCACTGTGGGTGGCGCACCACACGATTGCTTGCGGATTATCTATTACGGCAACGACAAGTTGTTCGTGCCTGTCGAAAACATCGAGGTGTTGTCACGCTTCGGCTCTGAAGTCGCGGGCGTGCAACTGGATAAGCTTGGCGGTGCGGCTTGGCAGGCGCGTAAAGCAAAACTCAAAGAACGCATCCGCGATATGGCGGAGCAATTGATTCATATCGCCGCGCAACGTCAGCTCAAAGAAGCTCCGCAATTCATCCCTCCCGATGGCTTGTATGCCGAGTTCTGTGCACGGTTCCCGTACACAGAAACCGATGACCAGATGAAGGCCATCGAGGATACCATTGAAGACTTGGGCAAAGGCAAGCCCATGGACCGCCTGATCTGCGGCGATGTGGGCTTCGGCAAAACCGAAGTGGCCATGCGCGCAGCTTTCACCGCTGCTATGACAGGCATGCAAGTGGCGATTGTTGTTCCCACAACGCTACTCTCCCGCCAGCATTTCAAGAATTTCGCGGAGCGTTTGGCAGGGTTCCCGTTACGTGTGGCGCAGCTTTCGCGTCTTGTGGCGGGCAAAGAAGCCGAGAAGGTCAAACAAGGGCTGGAAGACGGCACCATCGATGTTGTGGTGGGCACGCATGCGTTGTTGGCACAAAGCGTGAAGTTCAAAAATCTCGGCATGCTGATTATCGACGAAGAGCAACACTTTGGTGTCGCGCACAAAGAGCGCCTGAAACAAATGCGAGCGGAAATTCACGTGCTCACGCTTTCAGCCACGCCCATTCCGCGCACACTGCAAATGGCGCTGACGGGTGTGCGTGATTTGTCGATTATCGCCACGCCACCGGTGGATCGCTTGGTTGTGCGCACGTTCGTCCTGCCGTTCGACGGCGTTGTCATCCGTGAAGCGATTTTGCGCGAACGCTTCCGGGGCGGGCAGACTTTCTACGTGGTGCCGCGCTTAAGCGATATTGATACGGTCATTGATCGCATAAAAGACCTTATTCCCGAAGTTACGTGTGCCGTGGCCCACGGCCAAATGTCACCAACGCAGTTGGAAAACGTCATGAACGCCTTCGCAGAAGGCAAGTTTGATGTCCTGCTCTCAACCAACATTATTGAATCCGGCCTCGATATGCCGCGTGTGAATACCATCATCATTCACCGCGCTGATATGTTTGGCTTGTCAGCCCTGTATCAGCTCCGTGGCCGTGTCGGCCGTGGCAAGCAACGCGGCTATGCTTATTTAACGCTGCCCCCGGAACGTAAACCCACAGCCGCCGCTATGAAGCGCCTGGATGTAATGCAAACACTGGATAGCCTAGGTGCTGGTTTCTCGCTCGCCAGCCACGACCTGGATATTCGTGGGGCAGGGAACTTGCTGGGGGATGAACAGTCGGGCCACATCAAGGAAGTTGGCGTGGAGTTGTATCAACACTTGCTGGAAGAAGCGGTTGCGGCTGCCAAGGCCCGCGCTGATGAAGAAGAAGTACACGTGAGCGATGAGTGGTCACCGCAGATCAATACCGGCGCTGCGGTCCTCATCCCAGATACTTATGTGAAAGATCTGGGTGCGCGCATGTCGCTCTATCGCCGCATCGCGACGCTCGCCGACCGCGCCGAGATTGACGCCTTTGCCGCTGAGTTGATTGACCGCTTTGGTGAATTGCCGAGCGAGGTGGAAAATCTTCTCGATATCGTCAGCATCAAAGTGATGTGCCGTATTGCAAATATCGAGAAAATTGATGCAGGCCCGAAGGGGGCTACAGTGTCGTTGCGCAACAATACATTCCCCAATCCGGGTGGCTTGGTCGATTTCATTGCGCGCAGTGCTGGCACCGCCAAACTGCGACCCGATCAGAAGATCGTATTTATTCGTCCGTGGGAAACGCCCCAGGCCCGCATCAAAGGCTTGCAGGCGTTGTTGTCGCAAATCGCCAAGATCGCCGTCTAATTTTTTTAAGCCCGGCGGCGTTGTTCCATGCGCACCATGCGTGGGGCCGCAGCCACGGTGCGTTGAGCCGGTTTCTGACCCTGCTCGCGTTGACGCAGGGCAATCAGCAAACGGTCGCGCTCTTCCAGTGACGCAAACGTCATTTCGTAGATGCGTAGTTGAGGAATGCGGAGCGGATCATGAGCCACCAGCTCAGCTTTCACGTCCGCCCGGCAGCTTTGTTTCAAAGCCACAGCGATTTGGTCGGCAGGCAATTCAGTCGACAACGTTACTGATATAGTACTTACAGGCGCTGCACTTAATTCTGACATTCGATCACCAGGTCATTACCCAACGCTCACGGCGTTATTAGCCGCTGATTTCGAGGCTCGTTTTTTGGCCTCAATTTTCTTGTCCTAGGATGAGTACCTGCTGAGATTCATTATCGTTACCCTAGGCTGGGTGAGGGCATACAATCTTCATGACGGCAAAGTCTAATATTTTGAAATTTATGGTTGTCATATCAATACGACGATTCAAACCACGTCTAAACTTCTGTGAATACTCATCAAAATGAAAAGGGCCCGTCGCATCGGACGGGCCCATAACATTCTTTAACAAAAAAGTTTGCGGTGTTACGCGACAGCGTACGTGTCAGCTGGGTTGACGCGACGTGGCGCAGCTTTGGCTTGGGCGGCCGATTTTGCGATTTCAGCACGTTCACCTTCGGCAAAACGGAAAGCGATGGCAAAACGATCGCGCTCTTCAGGGCTGCAGAACACGACGCTAATAAACAGTGTGTTGGGCGCGTGTGACCGGTCGCGGCCTTGTAACTCTACCCAATGCGGCATTTTGCACGTCTTCAGCGCCAAACGGCGGAAATTCTCAAGCGACATAGAGGTGGAAAAGGTTTGTTCGCAGTATTCGGTTGGTGTGGTCATCACGGCACTCCTGTTACGTTCTCAGAGCGCAGATTGAGGACGAGTCCCTACCAAATTCTTAACGCGCCGGATGGATTTGGGTGCCTCGTAACCTACTGAAATTACGTCTTTTTTGGGTTGTAAAACGCTGCTGATTTACGCCTCTGATAAAAGCGCGTTTAAACTTCAGGCTGGTTCGAATCGTTTATGGTGCCATGACCACCATCACGCCAATCACCACCTATACACTGACGGGCATTAACGAGAATTATGCCCTGCAGAACTACAATGGGCTTGGCGTTGGCAGCACCGGAAACAGTTCCAGTGGCAGCAGTCGTAACCTCATCGTTGATCAAGTGACGTTAAGTGCTGCGGCACAACAAGTGATCGCGACCAACACATCGTCCTTTGCCACGCGCCCGCAAGGCATTGCGGCAGTCAACAGCGGCGGAATCGTGTTCAACAATCAGGATATCTCTGGGGCCGCGTTTGTGGGGCAGAACCTCGATGGCGCGAATTTCACCAACACCATTTTACGCGATGTGAATTTCACAGGCGCATCACTGCGGGGTGCAACATTCACATCATCGATCGTGGATGGCGCGCGCTTTAACGCAGCCGACTTATCCGGGGCAAACTTACTGGGCGCGCAGGGTTTAAAGTTTTCACAAATTCAAGGCGCGTTCTTTGATAATGACACCCAACTGCCGCAAGCGATTGGGAATTTGATCTTCGGCACCTTTGGTGCCCGCGGCGGCACGCCGTTCTTATATTAGACGATCAAGGGCTAGACTGCATTTCCGGGCGTCCAGCAGATTCAGCCAGCGCCATATCAAACATCCGCACCAGAATTTCAGGTTCTTGCGCACCGGCTATGGCACGACCTTCATTGAAGATGTAGCAGGGCACGCCAGTAATGCCGAGGCGATGCATGCGCGCATTCTCAGTATAAACTGCATTCAAATCGGTCTCGGTGGAAAGGTGGGCGTAGGCCATACCTTTTTCCAAACCGATCTCTTCCGCCAAGCGCACCAGCACTTCGATATTGCCAATATCAAGCCCACGTTCGAAATAAGCTTCAAAAATCAAGTTCACGGCTTCGGTCTGGCGGTTCATGGTGCGCGCCAGGCGGATCAAGCGGTGCGAGTTGGCCGAGTTCGGCGTGCGCTTAATTTTATCGAGCGCGAAGTTGATGCCTTCGCCTTTGCCGGTGAACACCAGCGCTTCCACAATACGCTCGTACTGCGCACTACCGCCGAATTTACGCTCTAAATACTCTTTGCGATCCACGCCCTGCATCGGCAGGTCGGGGTTCAGCAGGAACGAGCGATAGCGAATATTCGGCTTGATGTTGGGGCGCAATTTCAGGGCGCGCTCAAAACGGCGCTTGCCGACATAACACCACGGGCACACCGTATCGAAAACAACATCAATTTGCATGAAACCAACTCCGGCTGAACTGCGACCGATTATAACGCGATACCTACGCTATGCGCTATATGCCGTAATGCGTGCCAAAATTGCGTCTTTCTCGGCATTTGGATCGCCATGCGCTGCTAGCGCAGGACCGTGCAAAGGTTCAGCTTCCATAAATACACGCGCGATATGATCCAATGTTGCATCCCGGCCAGGCTGCAAATCCTCAGTTGAGCTATAGGCGATTTCTCCCACAAACCAGTTGGGTTGCTTGACCAACGGGAAGTCAAACGTACGCCGAAAAAAGTACACATAGGCACTGCGCCACGCCTGAACCGCGATCTCAGCATCAATGCCTTGACGCGAGGTCTGGTAACGATCGAGAATTTTTAAATAGTCGGCGGGTGTTGCAGGGGCTTGAATGTAATCCGCGTGCTCGACAAACGTTCTGCCAGCCACGCGCACAACCGGACGCCCCAGGGCGGACATTTCAACGCCCATCATGCTGAACCATATCAGCCCCACAGTTGCAGCCTTGGCCAAGTCGTAACTGCTGATGTCGTTATCCCCCGTCAACATACGTACATTGGGGGGCAGGCGTTGTACCAAAGCCTCAAAATAGGTAGCGTCTTGTGGGTTATGGCCCAGTGACTTCTTGCTGCCGGAATTCGGATGCGCGCGGATCGCCAACTGAATATGTGGATGATTGGCGGCATAATCCACCGTCGCGTCAATCCACTCATATTGGCTGGCGAATGTATCGCCACTTGTATCGAGGCCAGCCGCTTCATCGATGCTGGACGTGTAGAGCACATACAGCGGTTTGTTGTGATCAAATGCCAGCGCCGTCCAGACATCACCGCCAGCGCCCATACCGCTTGAAAACATTGTCACATCGACAGACTTACCCTGCCAGCGCTCTTCCAAGACTTTGCCCAGTTCGTCAATTTCACTGGCGGCAAGGGGTACAGACTTCCATTGGTCCCACAAATGCGCAACATCACTGACACTCAGACAGTTTTCATTGTCGTAAAGCTGAATGCGACCCGGCACGATAGCGCGTTCTTCGCAAATGGTGCGGACCCCACGGCGTTTGGCTAATTCAAGCGCAATGCGTGTTGGCGCCATGCGGCCATTGAACAACAACTGCGCATCGGGTTTTTCTTCCTCAAAAATGCGGTCCAGTGCTAAGGCGGCCAACAAGCCACTAAAGAGGTAACTGCCATAAGCGTTCAATGTTGCGAAGTCATTGAGGTCGAGCACGTTGTGCCGGAAATGCCGGTGCACGCTGGATTTCACCCAGTCGCCAATGGGCCAGTCGTTGTAGGCGGCGGTTGTGTATTGATCGGGTTTGAGTGTCGCAATCCACTTGCTCGCCGTCATGCGATCAGCCGACGTCAGCCAGCTGTTGAGCCAGCGAAAAGGCATACCCCAACTGGCTAACCGTGAAGCCACACGAGCTTGGCAGAACAAACAGGCGTTCTTGGGTTTATGCGCTGGCGCACCGGTCGAGGGTTGCAGCAGGTCGCAATCGGTGAACACACCATCGCAGGTCACGTACGTCACAGAACAGCCGCGCTGCCGTAAGCCTTGAAGAATGGTAACCTGACGCGCGCTGTGCAGCGACCAATCTGTATACGGCGCAAAGCAGAGAATATGAGGGGAAAGGCGCGGCACGGAGCACTCTAGTACAAACTGATACACATACGCGTTAGGCACTTACGCGTTGCAATTGAGGGACGTTGCTGAAATCAGATCGGCGAATATCGTTCTGTACACATTTATAAAACAATGACATTCAACGCCAAGTCCTTGGCTTATGGTTGACCACCCTCAATCAAGGTAGCACTTTGCAATTGTAAGAAGAGGGAACCATCAAATGACAAAAGCATCAGACGTTTTTGTGCAATGCCTTGAGCAAGAGGGCGTTGAATACGTCTTCGGCGTACCAGGCGAAGAAAATCTGGATTTCCTCGACAGTTTGTCACGATCGGAAATCAAACTCATTTTGACTCGCCACGAGCAGGGCGCTGGCTTTATGGCTGCGACCTACGGCCGCCATACCGGTAAGACGGGCGTGTGCTTAGCAACCCTTGGGCCCGGGGCCACTAATTTTGTGACAGCGGCGGCCTATGCACAGTTGGGCGGCATGCCCATGATGATGATCACGGGGCAGAAACCCATCAAGAAATCGAAACAGGGCAGGTTTCAGATTTTGAATGTGGTGTCCATGATGGCACCCATCACCAAGTACACGCATCAGCTTGCGTCGGCTGACAACATCCCATCGCGTATCCGCGAAGCCTTCCGTTTGGCGGAAGAAGAGAAGCCAGGGGCTGTGCATTTGGAATTTCCGGAAGACGTGGCGGAGGAGCAAACCGATAGCACGCCGTTGCCTCGTAGCCTCACACGGCGTCCGATCCCGGAAGAAAAGGCCGTTCGGGCCGCTGTGAAAAAGCTGGAAACCGCCAAGTCGCCACTGCTGGTAATCGGGGCTGGGGCCAACCGCACCAGCACCAGCCGCATGCTGCTGGAGTTTGTTGAGAAGACCGGCATCCCGTTTGTCAGCACGCAACTTGGTAAAGGCGTGATCGACGAAGCGCACCCCAAGTTTGTCGGCTGCGCCGCATTATCGTCGGGCGACTTTTGTCACCGCGCTATTGAAGCGGCAGACGTTATTGTGAACATTGGTCACGACGTTATCGAAAAGCCGCCATTCTTCATGAAGCGTGGCGGCGCGGAAGTGATCCATGTGAATTTTCGATCGGCAGAAGTGGACCCGGTATACTTCCCACAGATCGAAGTGATCGGCGATATCGCCAATGCCATTTGGCAGATGAAAGAAGCCATCAGGCCGCAGACGTGGGATTGCGCCACCATGCTAAAAGCGCGCAAAGCCGAGCTGGAACACACCGCCAGCATTGAGAACGATAAGCGCTGCCCGATTTATCCGCCGTATCTGGTGAAGACTGTGCGCGAGGTGATGCCGTCCGATGGCATCATCGCGCTCGATAACGGCATTTATAAAATCTGGTTTGCGCGCAATTACCAGGCCCGCATGCCCAACACTGTCTTGTTGGACAATGCCCTGGCCAGCATGGGCGCTGGCCTGCCATCAGCCATGGCCTCCGCTATGGTGTACCCCCACAAAAAAGTGATGGCTATTTGCGGTGATGGCGGGTTCATGATGAACAGCCAGGAGATGGAAACGGCTGTGCGGCTGAAGCTCAACATCACGGTCGTGATTCTGAATGACAATAGTTACGGCATGATCCGCTGGAAGCAGGCCAATATGGGCTTCAAGGATTGGGGGTTGACCTACGGCAACCCAGACTTCGTGAAATATGCTGAAAGTTATGGGGCGTTCGGCCACCGGGTGGCGAGTGCAGATGGCTTAGCGCCGCTCTTGCAAAAGTGCTTAAGTACCCCTGGCGTTCACTTGGTCGATTGCCCTGTCGACTACTCCGACAACGACCAGATTCTCAACAAAGATATCAAACAGTTGAGCGCAAAAGTTTAGACACGTCCTGAGAGAAAAAGAGCCGTCATGACCAGCTTAAGCCTCCGCCCGACCTATCCGCTGTATCTCGCCAATGAAGCCAAGCAGTTGAATACTGACCTTGCGGTCACCGATAAGTTCACCGGCGAAGTGGCGACCCGTGTTGCCTTAGCAGATGCAAAAACAATCGAGGCGGGGATTGCGGCCGCAGCCGAAGCTGCCGAGCCGATGGCCCGCATGGCTGCGTTCGAGCGTCAAAACATTTTGATGCACTGCGTCAAACGTTTCCAAGAACGCGCTGATGAATTGGCCTACGCTCTGTGCATTGAAGCGGGCAAGCCGATCCGCGATTCACGCGGTGAGGTGGGCCGCCTGATCGATACCTTCCGCATTGCGGCAGAAGAGTCGGTCCGCATCACTGGTGAAATTCAGCCGCTGGATATCAGCGCCCGCGCCAAAGGCTACCAAGGCATGTGGAAGCGTGTGCCGATTGGCCCGTGCTCGTTTATTTCGCCGTTCAACTTCCCGCTGAATCTGGCTGCGCATAAAATTGCGCCCGCCTTGGCTGTGGGCTGCCCATTTGTGATGAAGCCCGCTTCGCGCACACCATTGGGCGCCATCATCATCGGGGAAATCCTGGCCGAGACGAACCTGCCCAAGGGCGCATTCTCGATCCTGCCTGCTGCCCGCGATGGTGCTGATCTCTTCACCACAGATGAGCGCTTGAAGTTGCTCTCGTTCACTGGCTCGCCCGAAGTGGGCTGGGATTTGAAAGCCCGCGCTGGCAAAAAGAAAGTGGTGCTGGAACTGGGCGGCAACGCTGCCGTGATTATCGATGCTGACGCTGATTTGGATGACGCGGTTGAACGCACCATTTTTGGCGCGTTCTATCAATCGGGCCAGTCGTGCATCGGCGTGCAACGCATTATCGTTCATGAAAGCATCTACAACACTTTCCGCGATAAGTTGGTTGCCAAAACCAAAACCCTCATCGCTGGCAACCCGCACGACGAAAAAACCTTCATCGGTCCGATGATCGACGTGAAGGAAGCTTCGCGCCTGGATACCTGGGTGCAGGAAGCCGTTGCTAAAGGTGGCAAACTGCTCTGCGGCGGCAAGCGCGAAGGGGCGATGCTGGAAGCCACATTGCTGGAAGGTGTTGATCGCAACACCAAGATTTACCAGGAAGAGGCCTTCGGCCCGGTCGCCATCATTTCGAAGTTCAGCAAGTTCGAAGACGCGCTGAACGAAGTGAATGACAGCAAATTCGGCCTGCAAGCCGGCATCTTCACCCGCGATATCTTCAAGGCTATGGACGCCTGGGACAAGCTTGATGTGGGTGGTGTGGTGATCGGCGATGTGCCGAGCTACCGCGTCGACAACATGCCGTACGGCGGCGTGAAGGACTCAGGCCTGGGCCGCGAAGGCATCCGCTTTGCCATCGAAGACATGACCGAGATCCGCAACCTCGTCATCCGTCGCCGTAACTTACAATAAGCCTTTTACAGTGGCGCTAACACGCTGCGGTTAAAGTCGCCAATCCCGTTGATCAGAACTGTCACCGCCTCACGCTCTTGTAGCGTGAGGTGCGGATTCCACGCATCCATCAGCAGCACGATGCGGATATAGTCAGCACTGCGGTTCCACGCCGCATGCTCGTAGGTGTCGTCGAACATCACGCATGTGCCTTCCACCCAGGCGCGCTCTTCACCGGCCACCATGATTGCGCAATTGTCTGGCACGATCAGTGGCAGGTGCACAACCATGCGCACGTTCGCAACACCTGTGTGCGGTTTGATTTCGGTGCCCGGTGTTAAAACCGAAAAACAAATCTCGGGGGCTGAGTGTTTGATGCGGACAAGCGGCAATTGCTCAATCGTGGCTGATGTACGCGGGGCGCGCAGGTGGTTGTCTTCAACGCGCAAACCATCCCGATAAAAGAAAAACGCATCCCACGAGGATGTCTCCGTGCCACCCAAGTAGGTTTCATCACCGGTTGAACGATCCCGCTTCAAGAACGACGGCAAATTGCCGTCTGAAACCGCATGCAGCGCTTCCTCGCGGATGACGGCGGTCTGGGCTTCCAGATCAGCGACCCACGGCACATCGTCGCGCGTGAAGTAATGTTGCACCGGCAAGTCCGGAAAAAAGAAATAGATCGGTCGTTGCAGCGGGGCAGGCGCATCGGCAGCGATGTTCCCCATATAAGCATCCATGAACTTCACAACGCGTTTCAAATCGCCCCCATCAAAACGCGCTTTTAATTCATCCAACAGCGCGCCAAAAACCTTCGCTTGGCCGGTTTTCACGTACACCATCGCCTGCTTGGCTTCAGGCGGCGTGGCCTCAGGCTTCAACCATTGGCCTTGTTCGCGCGCGCCATCAATGGCAGCCACGTAATGCCGCAATGCTTCATCCGCTTTGCCTTGGCGTTCGCACACCGTGCCGAGATAAAGCCGCGCCATGAAGTTTTCAGGGGCCATACGGCACGCCTGCACAAATTGTTCAGCGGCATAGTCTAACTTGTTTTGCGCGCGATAGACCATGCCCAGGTCGGTGAGAAACCGCGAATGCGCAGGCTCTTGCTTCAATGCAGCTTTCAGGTGTTTGACGGCATCGTCAAACTTGCGCTGTTTGAAGGCCAACATCGCCATGAAGCTATAGGCTTCTAGTGGCGGCTTGGCTGTGTTGAGAAGTTTTGCATAGATAGCTTTAGCATCATCAACGCGGCCCTGGGCCGCCAAAGCCCGCGCGATGTCTACTTCAGCCGACATAAAGCTCTCGTGTCATTCGATGCGTTTGAATTTGATCGACAGCGACGAGTTATCGGCCTTCAGGAAAAACGCCCCCAGCATGCCACGGCTGATGGTCACACCCGTGCCAACACTGACGCGATACTTCGAGCCTTCGGCCTGTTTCCAGGTTTGTCCGTTATCGAGCACGATGATCGTGGCTCCATAGGGGTCAGCCGACACTTTGGTCACGCGGGCGCGCAATGTCTCAGGGGCTGATTCAACCGGCTGTTCGCGCTTCTCTGCGGGTAAATTCTCTTCCCCAAACTTTTGCGCGGGTGGTGCTGCCGCCGCAGGGGGCGTGACAGGCTTTGCAGGCGCCATAGGCTGCGTCGGTGTTGATGGCGCTGCAGGCGCAGACGGCGTGGGTGGAGCCACTGAGGGAAGAGGTGGGCGCGTATACAGCAAATTTGTTAATGGAACAGTAGGAGCGACAGGTGCCGCTGGCGCAGGTGGCGGTGCAACACGCGGCGGGTTTGCAAGTGCACCATCAACGAAACGGTCGTAGCAGAACAAGCGTGATGTCGGATCAGGTAGAACGCGGCAATCCAACAATCCTTTGTCGATTTGTGCTGCGGCAGGGGTGATCGCACTCAATGTCGTTACAACAGCAAACGTCATCGCAACTGCACCGGTTGCGAGACTCAGTACACTTTGTTTAAACCGCATAACCCCAACCCATAACTTCTGAGCGTTACCGCAACTTTATAGCGTTCTCGTGCACCGCATCCGCAATCTTATTGCAACTTAAAGTGTGCGCCATAACGTATTGGCGCAGGACAATCTGAAAATGATTGGCACACCACCCTTCATTGAGAACAAACGCAACCGCACACACAAACCTCAGAGTTGTGCGGTTTTGTGTTGTCCATCTGCAACAGACTCACGCCAAATTGATAGTTGTAACAATACAATGTTGACCCTTCTTCGCAAGGGGGCTGATGATGACCGCAACTTGAAGTGGGGCTTCATCTCACTTCTTAGGACCATCCGGCGAGGGGCCGGATTCAGTCCATCAACATCATCCGCGAGGGGTTTTTCACGTGAAACACGGATCATCACTACGCCGCTCATTACGCGCGGCACTCATGGCGAGTGTGGCAGGATTTGCTGCAACATCCGCCTTGGCTCAGCAACAAACAGCTGAGGACAAGCTGGAAGAAATCGTTGTTACCGGGTCGCGCATTCAGCGCACCGATTTGGTGTCGAACAGCCCGGTTTCAGTGCTCTCGTACGAAGACATCAAAAATCTCGGTACCAGCAACATCGAAGAATTCATCCGTGATCTGCCCCAAGTCGTGCAAGCCGTGGGCTCCAGCACCAACAACGGCAATGCCGGTGCGGCAACAGTCGACCTGCGTAACCTTGGCGAAGAACGCACCCTGGTTCTCGTCAACGGTAAGCGCTTCGTGTCGTACGATACGCAAGGCCTGGTCGATTTGAACATGATCCCGACAAGCTTGATTCAGCGTGTAGAAATCGTCACGGGTGGTGCGTCTGCCGTGTACGGCTCTGACGCCATCGCCGGTGTCGTGAACTTCATCTTAAAAGACAACTTCGAAGGCGTTGAAATCGACAGCCAATACGGCATTACTGAAAAAGGCGACGGCGACCGCTTCGATGTCTCCACCACAGTGGGCGGCAACTTCGACAACGGCCGTGGCAACCTGGTCTTAAACGTTGGCTTCAGTGATCAAGAACAAGTCACGCAAGGTCAACGCGATTTCTCGAACTTCTCGTTGGCGTCGGCAGACTTCAGTGCAGGCGGCAGTTCGACCGCCCCAGAAGGCATTTTCATCACCTCGAACGGCTTCCGCCAGTTCGATGCCAGCGGCAACTTGGTTCCGCGCTTCAAGGTGTTCAACTTCAACCCTTACAACTTGCTGCAAACCCCGCATAAAAAATGGACGGGTACGGCGATGGGACACTATGCCATCACCGAAGACATCGATTATTTCGCGCGGCTCTCATACGCAGGCAGCCGCGTAAACACCATTATCGCGCCGTCAGGCACGTTCTTCTTCCCGTTTGATATCAACTACGCCACCAACCCGTATCTGAATGCCCAAGCCCGCAGCGTGCTGGCGGCTGAAGATACGGCGGCCAATGGCGATCCGACCCCGGGCGACGGCATCGTCACGCTGGCGTTTGGCCGTCGCACAACCGAAGTGGGCACGCGTGATTCGATTTACGAAAACAACGCCTTCCAATTCGTGAACGGCTTCCGCGGCGATATTGGCGAGAGCTATCACTGGGAAGTGTTTGGCCAATACGGCCGCACGACGCGCACGCAGAACTTCCTGAACGACATCAGCTTCAGCCGTGCCCAGCAAGCGTTGTTAGCTGTGCGTAACGCCTCGGGCCAGATCGTCTGCCAAGACACCAGTGGCGGGTGCGTTCCCGCTAACCTGTTTGGTGCGGGCAACCTGTCAGCGGCCGCAGCGCAGTTCATTTCTTTGAACCTCGTCGAGAACAATACACGTGGTCAGTGGGTGACGGGTGCGCAATTCACCGGCGATCTGCCGTTCACGCTGCCAACCGCCAACAAACCGGGCGGCTTCGCGTTGGGTGCTGAATACCGAAAAGAAAGCGGTCGTCATCGTCCCGATGATAACTACGCGCAAGGTAACGCGCCCGGCTTCGGCTCATCGACGCCGATCAACGCCACTTACAACGTGAAGGAATACTTCGGTGAAGCGTTGGTGCCCTTGGTCGAGGACGCCGCATTTGCCAAGGAAATTTCGCTCGATACCGGTGTGCGTTACTCGGATTACAAGAGCCGCGTTCTGACCACCACGAACAGCTTTAACAACACCACCTACAAAGCCGGTGGCGGTTGGGCCCCGGTTGAGGGCTTCAAGGTTCGTGGTCTGTACCAACGTGCCGCACGCGCGCCAAACTTGCAGGAGTTGGGCCAACCGCGCACACCAGGCACAGGCGACGCCAACAACGACTATTGCGCCGGGGCCGCTGTGGCCAGCAACGCATCATTACGGGCGCTGTGCATCGCCACAGGGGTGCCATCAGCGTTTATTGGTCGTGTGACGGGTCCGATTGCAGGCCAGATCAACAATTACACGGGTGGCAATCCAACGCTGCAGCCGGAAAAATCCAACACCTACACCTTGGGTGCTGTGTTTACGCCGGACGCTGTGCCCGGGTTCGAATTGGTGGTCGACTACTACACGGTGAGCGTGACGAACGCCATTGTCGCCCCGACCGAGCAAGGCATCCTCGATGCGTGCTATACCATCGAGCGTGACGCGAATGGCACGTTCTGCAAACGCATCGCACGTAACCCGCTGAACGGTTCGTTGGTCGGCGGTACAGAAACAGGTGTTGATGCACGCCGTATCAACGCTGCCAAGTACAAAGCCGAAGGCATCGACTTCCGCACAGGCTACACCTTCGACATCGGCAGCGCTGGCAGCTTAGGACTGGCGTTAAGTGGCACGCACGTGATGAAGTCTATCAAGCAAGATGCTTCATTCCTGGCCGCGAACAACTGCGCTGGCCTGGTGGGCGATACCTGCTTGCGTCCTGATCCGAAGTGGCGTTGGACGCAAACCACGAAGTGGGACTATGACGCTTTAAGCCTGCAACTGCGTTGGCAGTACTTAAGCAAAGTCACGAACGATAACGTGGCCTTGGACGGTGTACCGGCCAGTGCGTTCAAAGTGCCGGTCATTGGTGCTGAACACTACTTCGATCTGACGGGCAACTACCGCCTCAACGAAACAGTTGCGATCCGCGCTGGTGTCACCAACCTGTTCAACAACAAGCCACCGGTTGTGGGTAACGACTACGGCGGCACAACCGAGAACAGCGGTAACACATTCCCAGCAACGTACGACACGCTGGGCCGCTCGTACTTCTTGGGGGTAACGGCGAGCTTCTAAGCTGCTGTTGATATCCTGAAGTGAAAATGGCGGGGGGACGCTCCCGCCATTTTTATTTTGCGCGTTAGACGTCTTCCTTTGCGCATTGGTGCTGATCTCTATACCGGAATCTATTCCCGATGCTGAAAACCGCCTCATGAAGGTGGTGAACACTCCGAGGGCTTACCCCCGAGTTAACTTAAGGCTGTTAATCCTGACAGGTAGGATACACTCCGTTATCAGGATAAACTTTGCTAACTTACACGAATAGAAAATTTTTCACCTTCAACTTGCACGGCTCAGTCAAATCATACTGTCGGATCAACGGCGAAGCTGTTTCCGAGGGCTAAAATCCCATCGTGCTTCAACCGCAGAAAAAAGTAATGCACACGGAGTAGGGGATGTTGAAGAAAATAGTTGAGGAAGTCTTTGACGGGTGGGCAAGCGCGTTCAAAATAGTCAGCAGTTATATCATAGGATCAATTGCGCTAGCTTTCTGCCTCGTAACTGCTTGGTCGCAGGGAGACACTGAACACCGTCACTTACAGATTTTGATCTGCATAATGGGAGGAGTATTAGGCTGGATACTTGGCCTCTACATTACTCCACTTAGTGAGACAGAAGAAAAAAGATTTTCTGAATTTGGCAAAGCATTTGCTGGACTTGTATCTGGTTTCAGCTTGGCAAAATCGAATGAAATTCTGCTCTGGATTGGGACAGAGTTCGGGGGAGATCCTAATGTCAGGAATCTCCGGCTTCTACTCTTTCTCAGCTGCTTGTTTATCGGCGCATTGTTTACCTACATCAGTCGACTGTTTGTTCGTGGCAACGCTGAAGCAAGAAATGAAGCCTTAAATAAGGTTGTCGCTGAAATAGATGCGGGATTGCAGAAGTTAAAGCAACTCTAACTGTCCGCCTTCAGAGTTCGTTAGACAAAGTGGCGTAGTTTGATAACGGACGATTTCTGGTTCATCGGATCGGCAAAACGGTTGATCACAGTGCCGAGGTGACCACGCGTTACCTGTGGCTGGGCCAGAACATCGTCGCTGAACTGGATGAAGATGACGAGGTGTTACGCCGCTATGTGCATGGTGCTGGAGTTGATGAACCCGTGGCGATGAAGGCAGGGCTTCATCATTCCGACTTGATCGGGTGGCCGTCGCGGATCACACTCATCTCCACGCGCCGGCCTCCACGCGCTCGCTTCCGCTTTTGTTGGAATGACTTTGTAGGACAAGCCGCATGAATGCAATTCGCTTCTTTGCGCTGGTGTTGATGGGGCTGCCGTTGGCGGCTCATAGCCGCACCCTTGACCTCGCCAAACCTGAAGACGTGATTGCTGCCGAAATAAGGTTGGGGTGCGCAACCGATCCGTCCAAGCCAAGCATGCGTTGGATGAGTGGCGAAATTCTCGGGCGGCGGCAGGGCGAACTTGACCGGCGCTTGTTCAATGTTCAGGGCCTGAACACTGCGGCATGCCAAATCTATAACGACCCGAAACGCGGGCCGGGGTATCGCTCGGTGACGCGAGAGATCATGTTTTATATCGACCCCGCAACAGGCAAAATCATAGATACATGGACAAACCCATATACCGGCGAAACCGTTGATGTGATCCACATGTTCAACGACCCGGTCAATATGACCGAGCCAAAATACGCTTACGGCAAAGATGGCACGCCCGTGACGTGGGAGGGCCAGATCGTCAACGGCATGGCCCACACCCAGCGCGCTAATCATTTTTTCCGCGATAGTATTATGGGCGGCGATTACCAGGATTATGTCGGCGGCAAATACTCGGTCGTCGAACTGCGCAGCATTTTTGTGCCGGTGGCTGATTGGCTGAATACGGCCAAACCGCTTCCCGTGCGCGGTATGTCGGTTTGGTCGCGCCTGTCACCATGGCTGCCATGGATGAAAATGGGCGGACGTGAAGGCCAGACCGTGCTGACCAGCACCTGGTTCGCGGTCAAAGATATAAGTGAAGTGCCCGAGCCGTTGCGCAGCGCCGTGCAAAGCAAATACCCTGCCTATGCAACGGCGCCGCCATTGGATGATCCACGGCCGTCGGTGAATTCATGGGTCGGGGTGAAAAAAGCCATCGACGAGAAGAGAGCAAGATAAAGGGCAACATAAGTACGGCCCTCAGTCTCCCGCCATTTTTTTGCGCGCCATTTGAAAGTGCGCGCTAGCCTTCTAACGTCGGCACGCCGTTGCCGATGTCGACCCACTGCATGGGCTGCATGTCCGCCAGCGAAGCGACGTGGTCTTGATACTCCAGTTCGGCCACTGATCGTGCAATGCTGCTGAAATTCACCAGCGTTTTGCAATCCGCCCGTTCGGTGCGCATGGGCAGGGCGATGCCATGCACCACGCTCACCCGTCCGGCTTGGCTACGGATTTCGCGTTTGGCGGCATAGCCGCAAGGCTGCGTCACCGCGGCCCAGGCGATTTTAATCGCCGCTTTTGCTGGATCATGATTATAGACCGAAGGTGTGTCCTTCTCGGTTGGCTCATGCCCAATGGCATCGACAATCTGGGTTCCGGCCATCCGCAGCACCATGCGCTCGAGCGAATAGACATCAATGATCGCGACAGAGGGCTGCAATTCGGGCGGGACGCTATCGAGGTAGTCGCGCAAATGCGGCACGAAGTCGACTTTGGGCAATGAATTCCAATATGCCCAAAAGGTCGTGAGATCGGGGTCGAAACTGCTGAGAACCTGCGGCGCGCCCATACCACACTACGCAAAAGTTACATGTCCGAAACCGGTCGGAACATCCCGGTCGACCATTAGAGTGTAATTCCTTGCATGTTCTGACACATCTGAAAAGTGGTTCTGGGGTGAATAGCCCCGATGAATCGCGCTTAGAAAACGCTAAAAAGCATGCGCAATCAGCTTTCAGCAACCCAATTTGACCTTGGGCCGAAAGGGCCCCATGTGTATCTTCAACGCCGTATTCGTTTTGTGCTCATTTGCCAATTGAAAGCGCCTTGCTATGCCCTATCTATCCAGTTTTCCGCGCATGGTTCTGGAGCCGGGGGATAAATTTATCCCGCGTGTGATCTCAAAAACTATAGTCGGCCAATACGCCCCCCCGAAGCCCTTAATGACACGCGCCTCCAAGGTCGCCTCGTTAGGGTCGTGCTTCGCGAATGAAATTTATAAAGTATTGAAGGCCCGCAATATGCAGGCCGAACATATCTTTATGGATGAGACGTGGAATTCGGCTTTTGCGCTCAGCACTTTTTTTGAATGGATTATCAATAACGCACCGATTCCACCGCATTTCGCCGACACAACCGGAATTGATAATCACCAGATCCAAGAGGTCCGGCAGCGTTTGTCAACCGCTGAAGTGTTTATTCTCACCTTTGGATTGTCGCTGTGCACATATGATGAAGTTGGCAATTTATACATTACAAAAACAAGCGCAGACGAGGGGGCCGACGCCTCAACGAAAAAAGTGATGCGGCAAACCACGGTCGAAGAAAATGAAGCCGCGATATTGCACTGCATCAAACTCCTCCGAACACTTTGCCCCAATGCCGCAATTGTTTTGACGTTATCACCGGTGCCGTTAATCGGGTCGATCTCGCATAATGCAAGCGTGCCTTCGAACATGATTTCGAAATCTGTCTTGCGTATTGCCCTGGATAAAGTGATGTGGCGCCGCGTGGACGGCGTTTATTACTGGCCGTCGTATGAGATCGTGAACTGGTACGGCAATCACGTCGAGCGTGCCTATGGCGACGATGACCGTGATGCACGCCACGTGCGCCAAAAGGTTGTCGATACAATTGCTGACCAGTTCTTAGCGCACTATTTGCAGCCCGAAGAACGTGCAACCTGAGTAAGGGGGCGGCCTGAGCGGTCTCAAAAACACGCGCCCTTACAGAGCGTGATTCTCAGAGTCTAGGGCGGCTTCCATCCACTTATCCGCAAGTTCATCGTTTTGGGGTGTGCCTAATCCCTTGCGATAGAGCGTAGAGAGAATTTGCTGAGACCGCGGATGGCCTTTCTCAGAGGCGAGTTTGAGATAGTGGAAAGCCTGTTCGTAATCCAACGCGCAGTCGGTGCCTTGGGAAAAGAACAAGCCCAATTTGAATTGGCTGATGGTGTGGCCTTGCGCGGCCGCCGCTTTGAATGCGTCAATGGCAAGCGGCATGTTCTGCGCAGTTCCACGGCCGAACTCATAGCATGATCCCAGTTCATATTGACACACCACATCACCCGCGGCAGCGCCCTTGCTGTACCATTCGAAGGCGGCTTCATAGTTCCGGGCAACGTTCTCCCCCACTTGGTACATTTTCGCCAATTGGCGAATAGCGCTGGCGCGCCCCTTGGTTGCCGCGCGCGTCACAAGGGTCATGCCTTTTTCGACATCTTTGGGAACACCGCGCTCAACCAAAAAAGACATTCCCAAATTATATTCTGCGATAGGGCATCCTTGCTCTGCAGCGAGCGACAACCACTTTGCCGCAATAATTTCATTTCGGGGCACGCCGTTGCCAACCAGATAAAGCGCGCCCAACTGGCTTTGTGCGGACATGTCGCCATTTTCCGCCCCCAGCATCAGCCATTTTATGGCAGCCTCCAAATTCTTGGCAACGCCGCTGCCTAAGAAAAGTAAGTGTCCCAAATGGCCTTGGGCCGCCGGATTGCCACTTTCCGCCGCTTGAACAATCGCATTGAACTGTTCTTGATTCATCGAAGTCAGCACCAAGTCATCTCTCGTGTGATTTATATTTATCAAACATCACACATGAATACCAACGCCAAACACCCGGAGCGGGCGAGGTGTGGCGAATGGGATGGGCGCTACCTTACAAAAAAGCAGCTACTGCTGGGTTATTTTCAGTGTCACCGGTTTAATGCTGGTGGCTGCGTAGCTGTAAGCACGTTGCAGACGCCCCTCGGGGCGGTTTCTGCCAATGGCTTCCGCTAAAGTTTTTCGAAACTCTTCCAGCGCACCAACAGCTGCATCCACGCCGCCGCGCTTGCGTTCCTCTTCAGCAAGTTTTTCAACAAGCGCTGCGGCTTCGCGTTCAATGTCCTCATTACTGAGTTCACGTTCGGCAAGTAATTCAAGTTCACGCAAGGACGATATTGATGATGAACCGGGCATAGGAAGACGACCTGACACGGTGAGTTGTGCGGATAAAACGTCGAGCCTCTCGAAAAGTTCTTCCTCCCCGCTAATGATCGTAATCCCCATAATCCCCCTGTTATGTTCTGTTTTTAACAGGCGCCACCAGGCTTTAACAAAGCCCCCGCTGCTCAGATCGGAACTAATAAGCTATACAACCGTTAAGGTGTCAGATCGACTTGAAAAGAAGGCTCATCATGACACTCGGGACACTGCTTCTCATCATTCTCATTCTGGTGCTTATTGGCGCTCTGCCCACCTGGCCTCACAGCCGCAATTGGGGTTATTACCCCACGGGTGGGGTCGGCTTGATTATCATCATACTCATCATTCTCTTGCTGATGGGCCGCATCTAAAGCCGTCCTTAGTCTCGTTCAGCCCGCCACAGTTCGGGCAATCATCGGTAAAAGACGCTGCTTCCCATCGCTCCTGCGCTAGGCTTAACTTTATCTGATCACGTTAGACAGGGGAGATGAGTGATGAAAATTTTGCCGATGATTGCTGCTGCGCTGTTAAGTATCGGCGCGTTCGCCGCGCACGCTGCCGAAAATGTTTTGGTCTTCGGCGGCAACCGTGCGACTGGTTTGGAAGCTGTCAAAACACTGGTGGCGAAGAAAGACAAAGTCACCGTCGTTGTTCGCCCGACATCTGACACAGCTGAATTAAAAACACTCGGCGTCAATCTGGTGACAGCCGATGTGCTCAATCCTGCCGAGGTTAAAGGCGCATTTGCGTCGGGCAAATATACGGCTGTCGTCAGCGCGCTCGGCGCTGTGCGCGGTCAGACGAGCCCTGATTTTGAAGGCATCAAGAACATCACCGATGCCGCGAAAGCCGCTGGCGTTCAGCGCATTGTTGTGGTGACGGCGATTGGGGCTGGCGACTCAAATTCCATGACGCCTGAGTCATTGAAGAAAGTGCTGCAGCCAATTTTGATTGAGAAGGGCAAGGGCGAAATGTACTTGGTCGACTCAGGCCTCGATTACACCATCATTCGTCCTGGTGGCTTGAAGAACGGTGCCGCAACCGGCAAAGCGACGTTGACGGAAGACCGCACAGCACATTCCGACATCAACCGTAGCGATTTAGGGGCGCTCGTGGCCAACGCCATTACGGACAAGAAAACATCGCGCAAGATCATGCACGCGATCGACCCGTCGCTGCCCTCTGCGCCGATGCCGTAAGCGCTAAACCGACGTAGAGGAATCGTTGTTCGGGCTATAGGCCAAAAAGGGCCGGGTGACGAACGCCAGCATCGACGGGTAAAAAGCATTCATGCGCCCGTCGATCGCTGAGCCCGGCCACTTGTCCTTCATGAATGGAATGTCCGTGCCGTCCTGTGTCAGGGGATAGCAGCTTTCAAGCAGCTTTTTCGCACCGATCGGGCTAACCCAGTAGCAACAAAGCCCAAAGCCTTTCAGCAGCCGAAAGATCTGCACCTGCGGCAGGGCGGTTTGTTGAAAAGCATTCGTGATCCAGGCCAGGTCAGGCGTCTTGGGGTGCATCAGCTCGCGGCTGACCAACCCTTGCGGGCTCACGGTCTGCAGCACCGCATCGGTATTCACACTAAAGAAAACGATATCGGCTTTGCGTAAGCCTTCTATATGGGCAGCAATGTATGCGCCCAGGTGCGGATGCGTCACCACATCGTCTTCCATAATAACCGCGCCATCATTTGACGCGGCGACGTGGCGCCACATTTCGCGATGGCTGGCCGCACACCCGACCGTGCCTTCTTTGACTGTTCCGGCATCAACCAGCTCTTGGGTCATCAGGCCCGATGACACGCGAACATCGCGCGGGATATCGATCCCCCTGATCGCTTTGAAAATATTGATCGGGCCCAAATGCGCATTGCGCGCCAAAAAGGTCTGTGAACGCACGCCGCCCGGCTCGAGCGTAATGGCGTGATAAGCAATGGGGTTGCGCAGATCAGTCACAGAATAAAGACCACGCAGTTGCCAATAATGGCGGAAGGGGTGGGATTCGAACCCACGGTATCATTGCTGATACGCCGGTTTTCAAGACCGGTGCTTTCAACCGCTCAGCCACCCTTCCGCGGAGCATTAGACTTATTATAGGCCAGTTATAGGCCAGCACCCACCAGGCCAAATGGGGCCGGGGCAAGCGCGGGGCCGCCGATATACAACACTGAACGGAAAAATCTACCCATTCAGAAGTAGAAATTGCGCTTACCGCTTAATTACCAGCCCCTGGCCGGTCGGAAGGGGAAAAACCCGGTATTTTCGGGCCTCGAACCACGCATCCTCAGCGATTTTCTGCCCCTGATACGGAGGCCCCCATTCATAGTCATCAAGGATCACCAGGCCACTGGGGACCACTTTGTCGAAAAGGTGATCCAGGCAGGAGACTTCGTATTCAGCGCTGTTCAGGTCGAGATGCAAATACGAAATCTTGTCAGGGCAGGCGATCTTAAAACTCTCGGGCAGCAACCCTTTGACCAGTTTGACGCCAGGGTAATCTGCGAACCGCTTTATGACATTCGGATAAAGGTTTTCGTTTTGGTCTGGCATGCCATGCCCGGCGACAGGGTGAAAATCGAACGTATCGTACCCATAGAAGGTCTTGGGAAAGCTTGGTCCGCCCAGATAATCAACGACGGTCTTGATGCCCGATCCCGCATAGACGCCGCATTCCACAAAATCGCCTTCAAGCTGGGCGCAATGATACCCCGCACAAGCCAGAATGAACCGCCGCCATGCGATGGTGCGGTCTGCGTTATTGTTGATATTTGAGTCCCATGCTTTGACGAAGTTCTTGTCGTGAAACATCGACAGATTGCGCTGCCACGTCAGCATATTGTCGCCCAGATAGTAGCCGCCAAGCAGCAACGGCAGCAGCTGTTGCATAAGGGCGTAGAACTTATCTTCGTCTTTGATCCCCCAGTTTAACGGAAATGCAAAATTCACCTGGGCGTTCGGATCAAGCGGCGTCAACGGCGGAAGGGTCATCAGCAATCCATGAGAAAAAAGAGCATCAAATCAAATACGCGGAAGCGGGCAAGACATATAGTCAAGATGCATAAAATCTATCAAACTGTCAGAGAGAACGGCCAATAATTGTGAAAATATGCCTGTTTGAAACTATGCCTGGCTGGTCTCATCATAGCACAGGGTTGAAAGCATGAACGAAGCAGCGCCGTCGCCGAAAGCTACAGATTTGATTAAAAGCGTGTCAAACCTGTTCAATTCCAGTTCGCTAGCCGCTGGCCGATAATCTCCGCCCGACGCCAAATCCCCGCTACATCAAGAGCAAAGTATGCCGTCAAATTTGGTTCGCTGGCAGCCGATTGAAAATGCTCGCGCATTTTTGCCGTATTTCCAGCCAAGGCTGCCAACGTACCTAAATCCAGTTGCAACTCACCGTGTGACGTAAGCTGCGTCGCAAGCCCGTCATAAAAGCGTTGGGCCAGTTCACGATCTGGACGCGAGATTAGCCCCTTAAGCGACACAGAGAAATAAAGGTCTTTGTCGTCTTCAATGATCAGAAACGGGTCAACTGGTTCATGCGCAGCCCGCGCGTATTTATACCTGTCGTAACCAGTGAAATAACCAAAAGCGATCGCTTCATCCCGAGCACCAGCCAAATACAGGGCTCGTACAGGCTCAGTGCCAAAGCCATTTGCAGCGACAGCGGCCTGTCGTGGACTTAAGGCGTCGAACCTTTGCCCAACCCGCCCCTGAATAGCAGCTGGTACAACGGGTAAGCCCTCGCGGGCAGCAGAAAGAGCCTCCGCTTGCAATCCAGCACGTCGATAAGCGCCACTGGCAGCCCCGAACCAATTTCCGGCTTCTTCAGGTCTTTGCTGCTTACGCGCATGCTTCAAAAAGACACCACCAATCGTTTTCAACTCACCAACAGCGCCACCCTTTTGCAAAGCGTCGAGGAGGTCATCTTCGAGAAAGATGGACCTTGCCTTTATCGAATTTTGAAGAGTTATTGCGATCAAATTAATTGCATCTGCATCAGCGGTTTTTGTCAGCCGCGCTTTAGCGACATCCAACCTAATTGAGGTGATATCGTAATCTGTGGCCTCTGCCCCTCCGGCATCAAGCAGGGCCTGCGCTTGATCGGCTGCAGACAAATTCTTTACAAGTAAAGAGGCCAAGCGCGCCTTATCGCTATTTGTTGCTTCACCTGCTTTGGCATAGGCCATATCGAATAAAGGCACTGATTTATCTTTAAACCCATTCCAAGCGGCGGTATGTGCCATCTCGATCAGCATTCTCACGTTGGTTGGTGGTGTCGCGATAATCGTATCCCACACCTTAACTAAACCGCGTGGACGAATAGTTTCTGCCGATGTCCATGGGTCATTTGGCCCCAAAATCTCATCCCATAAGCTCACAGCCATATATGCAACGGCAGGAGTGTTGTTTGCTTTTTGCAATAGGGGTTGGACAGTCGCATCAGTGAACGGGTCGTCTGTATTTTGCGATGCTGCCAAAAGCGCAATAGCGGCCAGCAGAGGGGCTTGATCAGAATCGCGGACGGCTTGCATGCCTTCATCGGGCGGCGCATTCACACCCAGCGCTTTGAGAAACATCTCAGCGCCATGAAACTTCGTACGAGCGCCATCCACTAATACGCTGGCATGCTGCGGCACTAATTTAACAGAACCAGTTGCCACGACGGCTGTTAACAGATCGCTTGGAGCTTCACCGCCATGCATTAAAACACGTTCAACAATGCAGGTGGGCGGATCATCGGTTTTGACGCAATCTGAGAATTGCGCGGGTTTAGCCAACACGGGATGGGCGATACATTGCAGCCCACATATGGAAACAAAGATCGAGAAATAAAAACGCAGAAATTTCATGTTTGAGCGACTTTCCCGATTTTATATCAAAGATTAGCTTTAAAAAGCCGTGATTTCTTCGAAGAGCATATTGGCAAAATCTATCAAACTGTTTCACACTTCGGCCATCGCTTTTGCGATACAAGTCAGTTGATCGTATTTTTGGATTGTAGGTTAGGGACATGAACGAAGCAGCGCCGTCGCCGGTAATCGGCATTATTGGCGGGTCAGGCATCTACGACATCGACGGCCTTAGCAATCCGCAATGGATTGCTGTGGAAACGCCCTACGGTGCGCCGTCGGACGAGCTTCTGGTGGGCCATTTGGACGGCCAGAAGGTCGTGTTCCTGCCACGTCATGGGCGCGGCCATAAGTACGCCCCCAGCAGCCTCAATTACCGCGCCAACATTTATGCGCTTAAAGTGGCTGGCGTTACGGACATCATCTCGCTCAGTGCCTGCGGCTCGTTTCGCGAAAACCTGCCGCCAGGTACTTTTGTCATTGTCGATCAATTCATCGACCGCACCCATAAACGCGCCAATTCGTTCTTCGGTGATGGGCTGGTGGCGCATGTCTCGCTGGCAAAGCCCACATGCATGCGCGTCGGCGACCACATCGAGGCAGCGGCCAAAGACGTGGGCTTGAAGCATCAACGCCGCGGCACTTATGTTGCCATCGAAGGTCCCCAATTCTCGACTGAGGCTGAATCGCATATGTATCGGTCGTGGAATGCCGATGTCATTGGCATGACCAATATGCCCGAAGCGCGCTTAGCCCGCGAAGCCGAGATGTGCTACGCGACCGTCGCTATGGTGACCGACTTTGATTGCTGGCACCCCGAGCACGATGCCGTGACCGTCAGCCAAGTGGTGAAAACGCTCATAGCGAACGCCACCAATGCAAAGACATTGGTGAAGGCACTGGTGCCGCGTTTAAGCCGCCGCGCACACGTTTGCACGCAGGGCTGCCACACGGCCTTGGATCATGCGATTATCACAGCCCCGGAAATTCGCGACAAAGCGATGATCGCGAAGTTGAAGCCGATGATGAGCCGCGCGCTCAGCAGCTAATTAAGCGGGGCGCCACGTTCCGGCAATTGCGATGCGGTGCATGATGCGCTGTTCGGAATAGTCTGCAATCGGGCTGTGCTGCACGCAGCGGTTATCCCAGAACACAACGGTGCCATTTTCCCAATGCACGCGGCATTGCAGCTTCGGTTGCTGCGTGGCGTGCGTGTTGAAGAACGCCAGCAGCGCCTGGCTTTCCTGTGGCGACATGCCCTTGATGCCCGAGGCCCACGCCGGATTGATGTACAGGAACTTCTTGCCCGTATCAGGGTGGGTACAGACCAACGGGTGCTCAATTTGCGGAAACGCTGCGCGCATGCCCTGCAAGCGGCCGATGAATTCCGGACGGGCGAGGGACATATGCCCCGCCTGCAACCCATATTGCAGCACGTCGTGAATCACCACCAAACCATCAGCGATTTTTTGCATGGTGGGCGACAGCGCGTCGTAGGCCTTCGTCATGCATGCGAACATCGTATCGCCGCCAGCTTCAGGCACATCAATGGCGTAAAGGAACGCGCCATAGCTCGGCACTTCGCGATAACTGTGGTCGACGTGCCAATGCAGGTTTTGCGTCGACAGGCGCGCACCACCCGAGCCCTGTAGCAAGTACACGCCTTCATGTCCTTCGAGTTTCGGGATGAAGGGCTCTTCCTCAATCTCACCGAACTGTTCGCCGAGATGTTTTAACTGAACAGGCGAGAGGGTCTGCTTGCGAAACACTAGTACCGCATAATCCAAGATCGCCCGGTCCAATTCGGTACGGACGTCAGCCGGGATCGGCTGGCTCAAATCTACCCCATCAATCTCAGCGCCCAAGGCCCCGGTAAGGCGGCGGACCTTCAAATGACGGTATGGGGCTGGTGCTGCCGCCGGTTCGGCGATACGGAGTTGGGGCTGGGCCATTGGGTTTTCCCTCGTACAAAATGGCAATATTTGTTCGAATACGAGACTTCGTTTAGCCCAGATTAGCGGCGATGCATAGAAAATAAAACAAAACAATCATGTATTGTTTTAGATTGTATCGCAACCCGAAAGACCCAGCGATTTTAAGGGGTCAGGCCAGCGCGTTTGATTTTGATGTTGGAAATCAGCGTCGTGTTATCGGCCAACAGCGCTTTACGGCGTTCGATGACGTGATCTAGCACTTCGGATTGCTGAGCATTGGAGCGCAAAGGCTTGTTGCCCCGGAAATCAAACCGTTCGGCGATGAACACCGAATAGAACTGATACAGTGTCGCATCACTGCCGCGATGAGATTGGCGCACCATATCGAACAGCACAAAACCTCGTGCGGCCAGATGGGCATAGATATCCAAGAACTGCGGACCTTTTGAATCGCGCACCGGGCTTTCAATCAGCAGGCCCGAGCAATCTTTCAGCGTTTCATCGGCCCCTTGCAGCACCGTGAGTTCGCCGCCCTCAACGTCGATCTTGATAAAGCAGGGGCCTGGCAACTTGGCCTCGCGCCACACCGTATCAAGTTTTGTGCAGGGGATTTCATGGTCCCCACCAAAAGCCGTCGAGAGCCAATACTCGTGCTGGGGTTTGCGCACTTTCACAGTGCCTTCGTGACCCGCCAGGGCCGTAATGCGGTACGGCTCGCCCAGCAATGCATTGATGCGCTGCAAACTTGGCGCATAGGTTTCTTGGGCGTCGATATTCAAGAGATGCAGACCAGCGCCGAGACTGTCCAAGACCGTCAGGCCAAACGTGCCATCGGCGCTACCGACGTCGATAAGCGTTTTAATCGGCACACCGTTGCTGGCCATAATGGCGATGGGTGCTAACAGCGTATCGCGGCCGATCCTATTGTCGTCAGCCATGCTCCGTCTCCAGCGCGCTGTCGTGCCAATGGCGCAGTAAACGGCCCGAGAGCCAGTCTAATACAGCGTATAACACAAGGCCGGTGATGCTCAGCAGCACAAAGCACGCCAATGCTTTTGCTAACTCTAACCGATAGCTTGCTTCCAACAGGCGTGACGCGAGACCCGAGCGCTCACCACTGGTGCCGGCCACCATTTCGGCCACGACTGTCCCGATCAGCGCCAAGCCGCCCGCAATGCGCAAACCACTGAGGAAATGCGGCAACGTTGCGGGCAACAGCAAGCGCCATGCAATTTGCGTTCGCGTCGCACCATAGAGGCGGAACATATCGCGCAAGTTCGGATCAACGCTTTTCAGGCCGAACAACGTATTAGAGATGATTGGAAACACCGCCGCCATCCACGCCAAAATCAGCAGGACGACAAAAATATTGCTGACCCAGATGATGACGAAGGGGGCGACAGTCACAATGGGCGTGACTTGCAAAATCACCGCGTAAGGAAACAGCATTTGCTCGGCCAGTTTGGACTGCGACAGCACAAACGCTATGCCCGCGCCGGTCAACGCCGCCAACACCAGCGCCACAATGGTGACTTGCAATGTCACCGCCAAACCTTGCGCAAGATCCGCGAAGTTAGTCGTCAAGGCATTGAAGATCGCAATCGGGCCGGGCAATACATACTCTGGAATTTCAGCCGCGCGTGTGCCCAGTTCCCAGGCGATCAGCACAATGACGCCGAATAAAAACGGCAGTACAGCTTTGCTGAGCTTGCTCATGCGGCTGCCCCCATGGCTTGCCCTAATACATGAGTAAGTCGAGCGCACTCGTCAGCAAACGCATGGCCCAGCCGCACCGTATCAGTGCGCGCCACTGGCAAATCAATTTTCAAGTCCGCCACAACCGCCCCCGGACGCGGCGACATGACAATCACGCGTTCCGATAAAAACACCGCTTCGCGTACACTGTGAGTAACAAACATCACGGTCCAGCGATTAGCTTGCCACAGTTGAAGCAAATCTTCGTTGAGTTTGAACCGCGTAAATTCATCCAGCGCCGCAAACGGTTCATCCATCAGCAGCAGACGTGGGTTCGTGACAATCGCACGCGCAATCGAGACCCGCATGCGCATGCCGCCCGACAATTGACGCGGATAAGCATCAGCAAATTCCTGCAGGCCTACACGTTGCAAGGCTTCAATCGCACGCGTGCGCGCTTCAGCCGCCGCAACACCGGCAAGCTCTAACGGCAGGCTGACATTGCGGGCCACGGTCGCCCACGGCATCAGCGTGGGATCTTGGAACACAAAGGCGACGTCGCCTGGCGAAGAGTTGAACGCACGCGTAACGGTGCCTTGGGTTGGCGTCAGCAAACCTGCGGCAATGCGCAGCAATGTGGATTTGCCACAACCTGATGGTCCGACAAGGCTCACGAATGAACCTTCAGCGACATTCAAATCAACCGGACGCAGCGCTTGCGTGCCCGAGGGAAAAGAATGCGCAACGTTGGCGACGGTGAGAAGAGGGGCGCTCACTGGACCGCTTAGGGCTTGCCTAATTCGCGAGCGACGTTCTTACCCACGAATTGCATCGTATAAGCTTTTTTGTAATCCATGGCTTTGTCGTACAGGCCATCGGCTGCCATGACATCAAAGAATGCTTTCCAACGCTCGTCACTCATCGCACCAATGCCCTTCGTCAGTGAATCACCGCTATCGACAATGCCATATGCTTTAAGTTTGTCGCGGCCATAGGCCAGCAATTCATCGTTCATTTCTGGGTTATCAGCTTTGATCAGCTTATTGGCGGGGGCAGGATCGCCGTAAATGTAATCGGCCCAACCTTTGATCGAGGCATTCACAAAGCGCTGCACGAGGTCCGGGTTGGTCTCGACCAGCTTGCGCGATGTGGTGATGACGGCGGCATAACTTGTGTAGCCCGCATCGGCCAAGAGGAACACATTGGGTTTTATACCAACGCGCTCAAGTTGGAACGGCTCGCTCGACAGATATCCTTGTTGCACGGCCAATTTATCGGCCAGGAAGGGGGCCAAATTGAACGTGTACGGCGCGATTTGATCGTCGGTGAAGCCGTACTTCGACTTCAAGAACCGCCAGAACCCGATCCGCGTATCAGGGCCGATCATGATTTTGCGCTTCTTCAGATCAGGCAGCGTGTCATTGCCGACACCCGAATGTGCAATCAGCACCGCCGGGTCTTTTTGGAACAGCGACGCCACAGCAACCATCGGAATGTTCTGCTGCACGAAGTTCAGCGGAATAAACGAGTTGGGCGCCATGGCGAATTCTAAACGCCCAGCCGCCAACAACTGCGCGTGATTTACCTGCGGCCCACCTTGGCGCAGTGTGACATCCAAACCAGCATCTTTGTAAAAGCCCTTGGCAACGGCTTGGTAAAACCCGCCGTGCTCGGCTTGGGCGCGCCAATCAGTGCCAAACGTTACTTTGTCAGCGGCAAAAACCGATGCTGCAAACGACAATGCCGACGTGAGTGCAACAATAAACAAAGACCGCATGATCGCACTCACTCTTCAAAATCAACCAGTTGTAAGTCGAACTAAATCTTAAACGTACCGCCGGGCGCATTCCCAGCGCCCGCCGCAGCCGGAGCCCCGGGTTTCTGCACTTTCACAGCCTGTTGCTCAATCGGGTAGACTTTGAACAGTTCAGGCGGATTGGCGATGTTCTTCATCGGCAAGCGGCCAATGCTTTGGAAGTGCGCGGGCACCTTGTTCCGGCAGGCATTTGCGATCACGTCAGAGACCGCAATACCATCTGGGTCCGCTTTCGGTTCGATACGGGCTGCGATGTTCACGCCTTCACCGAACACGTCGTTGGTGGTGTGAATGACTTCGCCCATGTGAACGCCGATACGGATGTGAAACTGATCCGGCGGCATCTTGGATTTATTGTACTCGCCAATCGCTTTTTGGCAGTCCATCGCGCACTGCACCGCGTTTTCCGCCGACCGAAAGCGCACCATGAAGGCGTCACCGATGGTTTTAATCACGGTGCCGCGGTTCCGCACGATTTGCCCGCGCATGATTTCGTTGTGCACAGCCAACTTCTTCACCATGGCCGCTTCGTTAGCGCCCATCTGCGCTGAGTAACCCACGATGTCGGTGAACATGATGGCCGTCAGCTGACGCTTCGGATCTTTGTCTGATGCTTCAGCCGCATCCAAATCCGCATCGCTAGAGCGCAACTTGTCGAGGAGGCGCAACGGGTTCAGCATTCGCATCAATGGGCCAACGCCTGTGGTCAGCAACCATACGATAGCGCTTTGGCCCACGCGCGACACACCCCACACCCAAATCGTTGTGAACAGGAACGCGAACCAAGCTGATTTTGCGGTGATTTGCCAGCCGCCCGGTGTGTACTGCAACACATAGGGCGAAGCCTTGAACAACGTAAACGCATGGATGGTGGTGTAGATGTAGACGCCAGCGCACGCCAATGCCCGGATCGGGTTGTCTGTATTCACCCGCACCATCACCAGCGCGACGAGACATATTGCATAGAACAAGGCCAAAATCGGCTGGCTGATCTGGATGTCGATGGTGCCGGCAAACATGTTGAACAGCCAGCCATCGAAAATCCCGACATCACCGATAGCCGCCGGAGGCGGGTTCGACCCATACTCGAACGCTTGCTGCGCATTCCCAGCCGCAACGCTGGTTGCGTCTACCCCTTGCGCTGCATCTACAGCCTGAGCGGCGGCATCGACTGGTTGCTGCGCCTGATCTTGTTCTTGCATATCCCTCAGTCCCCATGTGCCATCGCCGCGCCACAAACCTTGCCGTGGAACTCCCCGACGTCAAAACCGCGCGCGATGGTCGATGCCTTATTTTAACCAAAACCACTCGCCACTGTCACGCCCTGGGTACCGCTAAACAGGCGAAATCATTGAAGAACCTGCATTGCGGATGGGTTTATGTTATGCAGAGGTTTATTCACGTGTGGTGTCCATGAAAACGCGTCATCTGCCTGTCATCTGTGTCTCTGCTGCCGTTTTACTTTCCGCGTGCGTTAATCCGCCCAGAACTGCGGAAACGGTTACCACACCGCCACCAGCCGCCCCGACAACTGCATCAGAAGCCACGGTTTCCGCCACAGATGAAGCGGCTTTTCAGAAATGGCTGAAAGACACGCGCCGCGAAGCTGCCGCCAAAGGCATTTCTGAACGCACATTGGAGCGCGCTTTTGCTGACGTAAAATTGATTCCGCGCGTCATCGAACTGGACCGCAAGCAGCCTGAATTCACGCAGACGTTCTGGCGCTATATGGACGGTGCAGTCTCGGATGCCCGCGTGCGCGATGGCGTTGCGCGTCTGAAAGAAAACCGTGCGCTTCTCGACAATTTGGAAGCCAAATACGGCGTTCCGGGCCGTTTCCTGGTGGCGTTCTGGGGCTTAGAGACCAACTACGGTCGTAACCTCGGCGGCTATCCGGTGATTGCAGCCTTAGCCACGCTGGCCTTTGAAGGACGACGCGCCACATTTTTCAAAACAGAATTCTTCGATGCGCTTCTGATTCTGGATAAAGGCCACACCACGCCCGACAAAATGGTGGGGTCATGGGCCGGGGCCATGGGCCAAACGCAGTTCATGCCCTCGACATTCTTGAAGCATGCGGTTGATGAAACCAGCGATGGTCGCATTGATGTCTGGGGCCAAACGTCTGATGCCTTGGGCTCAGGCGCACACTATCTACAGAATCTTGGCTGGAACCCGAAGCAGACCTGGGGCCGGGAAGTGCGTTTGCCGCCCAAGTTTGATTTCACGCTGGCCAGCCTCGATGGCGGTGCAAAGGACACCCTCAAATCGCTCAAAGAGTGGTCTGCCCTTGGCATCAAACGTGCCGACGGCACAGCCTTACCAACCCAAGACGTGCAAGCGGCCCTGATTATTCCAGCGGGTGCAAAAGGCCCAGCATTCCTGGTCTATGATAACTTTCGCGCGATCCTGAAATGGAACCGCTCGATTTTTTACGCAGTTGCCATCGGGCATTTGTCTGATCGCATCGCCGGCGGGCCTGGGCTGATCGGTGAACGTATCAATGACGCGCCATTGTCGCGCGATCAGGTCATGGCGCTACAATCAGCCCTTCAAAAACTTGGTGAATTGAAGTCTGAACCTGATGGTGTTTTCGGCAGCGGCACACGCCAAGCCTTGCAGATTTACCAGCGAAAGTGCGGCTTTGCGGCAGACGGCTATCCCAGTCCCGATGTGGTGCGGATTTTGGTGGCTGACAGCACACCCACCACACCCTGCGGTCGTGGACGGGTGGGGTTGCCATAGCCGACTCGCGCAAGTACAATACAATCTGTTGTAGTTACGGCAGATTCCCACACTAAATGAAGCTGAACTTGAAGCCCACACGGGCACAAACCCGCGTCTTGGCACCCCGCGCTTTGGCAATGTGCCTGCTGGTCGGGCCCATCGCTGCGTGCAGCACGGGCGGTCCTGGCCCAGCGCCCACATCTCATGCCAAGGTCGACGACCGCTTTGCCGACCTTCCCGAAGGTGGCATCTACAAGGTTGGCAATCCCTACCAAGTGGAAGGCGTGTGGTATTACCCCGCCGAGGATTATAGCTATGTGGAAGAGGGCATAGCCTCGTGGTACGGCCCGGACTTCCATGGCAAACGCACCGCCAATGGCGAGCGCTATGACATGAACGAACTCACGGCGGCGCACCCGACATTGCCACTGCCCAGCATCGTCAACGTCACCAACCTTGATAACGGCCGCCAGATCAAACTGCGCATCAATGATCGCGGACCTTTCAAGAGCAAACGCATCATCGATATTTCGCGCCAAGGCGCACAATTGCTAGGCTTCAAAGAAGCAGGCACAGCACGTGTGCGCGTCGAGATTGATCGCGCCGAAAGCATCGATATCAAAAACCAATATCTTGCCCGCGCGCCCGGTGAGATGCCGAAGATTACCGCTGCACCCCGCGCAACTGTCGCTGCTGAATCGTTGTCGCCACCGACAACTGTGATCTCAAGCTCGGGTGTTCAATCGCCACCGCCTGTGGCCTTAAAGCAGCCCAAACCTGCGCCATCAGCGGCTGCAACCAAGCCCGCACTTGTTGCACGTGCCCCGTTGCCCGCTGCAACAGCGCCGCCAACCCAACCGCAACCAGCCGTGCCTGGCAAGGCGAAGATCGACCTGCCTGCGGGTACGGGCGTTTACATTCAGGCGGGTGCCTTTGCCGATCCGGCCAACGCACATCGCTTGGAGCAACAGCTCAAAGAATTCGGCAACGTGTTCGTCGTTACGATCAACTTGAACGGCAAGCAGCTTTACCGTGTGCGGTTAGGACCGTTACAGGATGATACGGGCGCGGAAGCATTGCTGGGTCAGGTGAAATCGTACGGCTATGAAGACGCACAGATTGTGCGGTTCTGACAATTTTGCCATGTAATCCTGCGGCAAATGCTGTTGCCGCGAAGTCGCCATCATCTTACGTAATTTTCCCCGAAATGAGGGGACCGCTGAAACGTTGGTAACCCTGGGATTGGGGTCTTTAAATGAGCATGAAAAACACCTTTAAACACAGCGCAGCCGTGTTGGCCTTGATCGCGGGCTTGGGCGTAAATGCTGCGCACGCTGGCATTGATATCGCCGCGCGCGAGTTCATTATCATTGATTACCAAACCGGCGCGGTGTTGGATTCCAGAGAAGCCGATGAGCGCATGCCGCCGTCATCCATGAGCAAACTCATGACGGCGTATATGACATTCACAGCCCTGAAACAGGGCCGCATCAAACTCGAAGACGAGATGACCGTCTCGGAGAACGCCTGGAAAATCGGCGGCGCAGCGTCGGGTGGCTCGACGATGTTCCTCAACCCTGGCGATCGTGTGAAAGTCCAAGATCTCTTGCGCGGTATGATTATTCAGTCTGGCAATGACGCATGCATTGTATTGGCGGAAAATCTGGCCGGCAGCGAAGAGGCCTTTGCCGAGCAAATGAATAAGAAAGCCAAAGAACTTGGCATGACCGGCAGCCACTTCATGAATGCGACAGGCCTGCCGAACCCCGAGCATTACATGACGCCGCGGGATCTGACGATTTTAGCGCGCCATCTGATCGAAGAATTTCCACAGTATTACTCGCTCTATAGCGAAACCAACTTCACCTACAATGGCATTACGCAAGGCAACCGCAATCCGTTGCTGTACAAAGTCGGCAGTGGTGCGGACGGCCTGAAAACCGGTCACACGGAAGCTGCTGGGTACGGCCTGACGGCCTCGGCAATCCGGAATGGCCGTCGCTTAGTGCTGGTGGCCAACGGCATGGCCAGCATTAAAGCGCGCGATGAAGAGACCTCGAAGCTGATGGATTGGGGCTTCCGCGAATTCACCAACCGCAGCCTGTTTACCGCAGGCGAGAAGGTGACCGACGCCGAGATTTGGCTGGGCGATAAAGCCAGCATTCCGCTGGTCATTGCCAAAGATTTCGTCGTGACGGTGCCGCGTGCCAACGCGCAAAATATCAACGTGAAAGTTGTCTATGACGGCCCGTTGCCCGCACCTGTGGCGAAAGGCACGGAAGTGGGTAAGCTGGTGGTCGAGATCAAAGACATGCCACCCATGAATGTGCCTCTGATTGCCGGTGAAGATGCGGGCCGCCTCAATTTCTTCGGACGCTTGAAGGCGGCCGCCATGTACATCTTCATGGGCCCGCCCAGCCCTGCGAAACCAGAAGAACCCGCGCCGGCAAACACAGTAGCGCCCGCAAAGCCCTCATAACGCAGCGTTTTTCAAGAATCGGCGATGTTTTTTGAAGACATCGGCGAGACGTTTCACAGTATCGCGTGATCTCTCAAGGGACGGGCCAATCGGGCCCAAACTCTAACCTTGAGAGTCATACATGTTTGTCTTTGCGTTATTTCTGCCTGCGTTGCGTCGGCTGCAATTCGCCCTGATCGGTGCAAGCCTTGGGGTTATACCGACGGTAGCCTGGTCTACTGATGCGGTCTCCGCAGAAGCGGGGAATGCGTGGGTTTATTCGGCGACGTATCTGTCTCCAACGCTTTATAACCGACCGATGGATATGGTGGCGGTTGAAGCCGCACGCGCTTGGGATCTGCCGTACCAGTTTGAGGTGCAAATTCGAGGTGGCGTAGCCCATACCATGGGTGAGCGCTCAGATGATGCGCCGTATGGAGAAGGGCGTGACAGTACCACCACAGGCATCACCGGTGGCGTTGGCCTCAGGTACAACATGATCGAGTTCCGCTCAGTGCACATCTTTGCCGAGGCAATCGCTCAGTTTTATTGGGGACAAGGACAACCGTTCCCGGCTGGTGGAAGTGCCATCAATGGCTTCCTCCGTGCGGGTGGCGGCGTTGGCTATGACATTTCAGCGAGTTACCGAATTGAGGCCTACTATCACGCCGCGCACATATCGAACGGCGGTAAGCCACCACACAATCCGACCTGGGAAGGCGAAGGGGGCGGGATAGCAGTGCGATACAGGTTCTAGGATAAGGCTGATTGTCTGAACTCAGACGGCGTTGTGTCAAACCGCGCTTTAAACGCGCGGTTAAAGGGGCCTATAGAGCCATAACCCAGATCAAGCGCTATCGTGAGAATTGGCACAGCGGCAAGTGACGGGTCACTTAAGCGGTCCTGAGCTTCTTTCAAACGCCAGTCATTCAGGAAATCATTGAAGTTGCGATACCCGAGCCGCCGATTAATGGTTTCACGCAATCGGTACTCGGGGATCGCCAAGTGTGCTGCAAGGTCTGCAATCGTCAGGCCGGTTCGATGATAAACTTTCTCGCGTACCATAGCATCGATCAGACGATCGCCATCAGGATCGGGAATAGTCGGAGCCGCGCGCGCATTCGGCACGCTCAGCAGGTCATTGCGCAAAGTCATCAAGTGATAAAGCAGAGTCAATTTCAGCGCTAAAAAAGCTACGCTTTCAGCGACAAATGTTTCAAGCCAACCGCCAACCCCGCGCATCAAAAGCACGCTCAGAACAAGTGCGCTACCGCCGCCCAAAAGAAGCAACCGAAACTTACGACGGCTCTCGATCAGATCATCACGCCGGTCTGCGATGATACACAGAACATAAGCTGTCAGTGCTGTTGCACTAAGATTCAGGACCCAGCGAAGAGAGGCGGCCACTTTTGGGTCGTCCGCAACTGCAGTTATCAGAATGGGCCCTAAAGCGATCACAAAAACCAAGTTGTGCCAGGACTTGAGTTTGAATGAATCGTCGAAGAGCAGTCGCGCCAACATCCAAAAGCACGCCACCCCTGCAACCGACAACACCCGCAACAAAAGAAGCACCTCATTGGACCACGTGAACAGGTTCGTGCGCATCACAAACGCCGAGGCTGCTGAAATAAGACCCCACGTCAGCATGCGGACCCGACGGTCAGGAATACGGAAACTGAGAAGCAAAGCGACAGCACTGACACCCAGCGACGCCCCCCGAAGCAAAACGTCCACCTCTTGCAACAGCACAGTTCCATCCCATTTTGCGACGGCCGATTGCATTTTATATCTCGCCGACGCAATCTGCCAAAAGATCGAGGAGCTTTAGTGTGGCGCAGGGTTTTTTTATCACGTTTGAAGGCGGCGAGGGTGGCGGAAAGTCAACTCAAACCAAACTCTTAGCCGAAGCTCTTAAAGCAAAAGGTCATGACGTCGTGCTGACCCGAGAGCCCGGCGGTGCACCGGGCGCCGAGGCGATCCGCACGCTATTGGTTCAAGGCGACGTGTCACGCTGGGACGGCATCACCGAAATCCTGCTTCATTACGCCGCACGCCGCGACCACGTGGCTAAAACCGTGTGGCCCGCCATGGCCGCCGGCAAAGTGGTGATCTCGGATCGGCATGCTGACTCCACCATGGCCTATCAGGGGTATGGGCACGGCATTGATAAAACAGTCGTCCGCGAAATTCATCACGCCACCTTGGGCGACTTTAAACCGAACCTCACTCTTATTTTGGACTTGGCCCCAGAAGCAGGGCTGAAGCGCGCCATGGCGCGACCGGACATGGCGAAATCCACCGCAGAAGATCGTTATGAACGCATGGGCGCTGAGTTTCACGCGCGACTGCGTCAAGGCTTCTTGGATATCGCCAAAAACGAACCCGACCGCTGCAAAGTCATTGATGCCTCCCGCAGCATCGAGGCCATCCAAGCTGACATTCTGAACGCCACGCTGGCGGCATTGGAAAAAGCCCGTGGCTAAGAAACCCGTCGAACCGGAAGAAGAAGTTGGCGCGCCAGAGCCGCGCGTGAACCCGTTCCTGACAGGGCACGAGGCTGCTTCAAACGCCTACCTGCAAGCTTGGGAAGGCGGGCGCCTAGCCCATGCCTGGCTGATTGCTGGTCCGCGTGGCATTGGGAAAGCGACACTGGCTTACCGCATGGCGCGCTTTGCATTGGCGCAGACCGACGGCAGTGAGGCGGCAGATATGTTCGGCGGGCCGCCACCGCCCAAGACGCTGGAAATGTCGGCCACCCACCCGATTTTTCGGCGTGTTGCAGCCAACGGGCATTCAGATTTTCGGGCGATTGAACGCCCGTGGTCGGACGCCAAGCAAACCAAACGCAAGACTGTGATTGGTGTCGATGACGTGCGCGAGATCGGCGGCTTCATGAGCATGACGCCCGCCGAAGGCTCTTGGCGCGCGGTGATCATCGACGCAGCAGACGAGATGAACACCAACGCCGCCAACGCGGTGCTGAAAATTCTGGAAGAGCCACCCAATCGCGCCCTGTTGTTTCTCGTTGCGCACAATGCGGACCGGCTGCTGCCCACCATCCGTTCGCGCTGCCGCCGTTTGGATTTACGCCCGCTCACAGCAGGCCAAGTGCAAACACTGATTGGCCGGTATCGCCCCGACATTAAGTCGGCTGATGCTCCTGCGCTGGCGGCATTGGCCGACGGCAGCATTGGCCGTGCCCTGGAATTGGCCGACGAGGGTGGCATTCAGTTGTTCAAAGATTTAATCGGCTTGCTGCAAGACGCGCCCAGTTTCAGTGTCGCCAAACTGCATGCCTTGGGCGATCAAGCGCTGAAGGGCGATGCCTTCCGCACGCTCACGGGTTTGTTGGCGTGGTGGCTGGCCCGCATGACATCGCTCGCGGCGAAAAACACGCTTACACAGTCTCCTGAAATTATTCCGGGAGAGCGCCAAGCCGCCGAAAAATTAGCAAGCGCCGCATCCCCGGCCGCCTGGGCGGACATTTGGGCGCAAATCACACAACTGGCGGCCCGCACGGAAGCCATTAATCTTGATAAAAAGCGCAGCCTGATGACGGCGCTGATGAAGATTGAAACCGCCGCCAAAGCCTAGCTTCACATCGTTGTAATCATGTCTTATCCGGGGTTGTGGCGATTCGCGCATCCACGCTAGGCTTTCGCGCATATTCACCATCTCAGGAGCCTCATTATGGGTTTGGCCAAAACGCTTCTCCTCAGCACCGTTCTTGCGTCATTTGCGGTAAGCGCGAGCGCCATGGAAAAACCCAAAGCCCCGCCAGCGCCCGCAGTTCCCGACGTTCCTTTAATTCCGCGCGATAAGTTGTTTGGAAATCCCAGCCGGGGTGCGGCTGAAATCAGCCCCGATGGCAAATGGCTGGCCTGGACCGCGCCGCGCGACGGCGTGATGAATATTTGGGTCGCACCTGTGGGCGATCTCAGTAAAGAACGCCCGCTGACGTCTGAGAAGGTGCGCCCCATTCGCACATTCAATTGGGCACCCAACTCGGCCACCATTTTGTACCAGAACGACAAGGGCGGCGATGAAAACTTCCTGCTGTACGATGTGAACATCACCACGGGTGAAGAACGCAAGCTCACGCCATACGAAAAAGTGCGTGTGATGATTTTAGGTGCCAGCTTGCAAGTGCCTAATCGGATCATTGTCGGCATTAATGATCGCGATCCGCGTTGGCACGATGCCTATAGCCTCGATCTCAAAACCGGCAAGCTGACCCTTTTATTTAAGAATGTGGGCAACTACGGCAACGCCATTACCGACAAGCAACTGAACATCCGTCTGGTCAGCCGCACGCGCCCCGATGGGGGATATGATTACTTTAGCGTCCGCAACAACAAGCCAGCCCAAACTCCAGCGTTCCAAATTGATTTCGCAGATACCATGACAACTGTGCCCTTGGGCTTTGCCGCTGATGGCAAGACGCTGCATTGGCTGGACTCGCGCGGCCGCAACACGGCAGCGCTGGTGGATATCGATGTGACAACCGGCAAAAGCAAAGTGGTGGCCGAGCGCGCGGACTCAGATTTAAGCGGGCAACTGATAACCGTGCCGCAAACCGGCGAGATTGTCGCGTATGCTGCCAACTACAAAAAGCCCGAGTGGATTGCGCTGAATGAGGCGGTGAAAGCCGATATCGACGTTCTGAACAAAGAATTGCAAGGCGCATGGAGCTTGGCCTCGCAAACCGCCGCCGATGATGCATGGACAGTGGTTTCAACGTCAGCATCGGCGCCCGCGGTTATGTATCTTTATGACCGCAAAGCCAAGAAACTCACCAAGCTTTACGATACGCGCCCGGAACTGAACGACGCGCCGCTGGTGGACATGCAGGCGCTGGAAATCAAATCACGCGACGGACTAACGCACGTGGCGTATCTGACGCTGCCCAAAGGCAGCGATGCCAACAACGACGGCAAGCCCGAAAAACCCGTGCCCATGGTTCTGCTTGTGCACGGCGGCCCCTGGGCACGCGATAACTACGGCTTTAACCGCACGCACCAGTGGCTTGCAAACCGGGGCTATGCGGTCTTGTCGACGAACTACCGCAGTTCCACTGGCTTTGGGAAATCTTATATCGCCGCAGGTAATTTGCAGTGGGGCACCACCATGCACGATGACCTGATTGATGCGGTGGAGTGGTCGATCACCAACGGCATCACCACGCGCGACAAGGTTGCGATCATGGGCGGCTCGTACGGGGGCTACGCCACGCTTGCGGGGCTGACGTTCACACCTGATACCTTTGCCTGCGGTGTCGATATTGTCGGCCCATCCAACCTGCTGACGTTGCTCGCTTCAATTCCGGCGTATTGGGAGTCCGAACGCGTGCAGTTGTACGCGCGCGTCGGCAACCCCACCACGGACGAGGGTAAAAAGCTGCTGATGGAGCGCTCGCCGTTGTTCAAGGCCGATGCAATTAAAAAGCCGCTGTTGATCGGGCAGGGCGCAAACGACCCGCGCGTCAAGCAAGCTGAGTCCGACCAAATCGTCACGGCCATGAAAGCGAAAAACATTCCGGTCACGTATGTGCTGTTCCCAGACGAAGGCCACGGCTTTGCGCGGCCCGCTAACAACACGGCCTTCAATGCAGTGACGGAAGAGTTTTTGCTGTGGTGCTTAGGCGGTCGTGCAGAGCCCATCGGCAATGCGCTGAAACCATCAACGATAACAGTGCCTGCGGGGGCGGAATTCGTGCCCAACCTCAAGGCCGCCCTAGATGCAAAAGCTGCGCCCTAGCGAGGTTAAGGCCGCTTTTCCAGCGAAAAATCAGGCCTGACACCGGTTGTTCTGCGCCGCAAAGACAGTCTAGGCTTGCCCCAAGTCATCTTTTTGGCCTGGGAGGGCCACACTATGTCTCGATCTCTATCTCGCAAACTGCTGGCGACAACCGCCGCAGTTACTGTCTCGGCGGTGCTGTTTTCTGCCGCACCGTCGAACGCTATGGAAAGCTTAAAGGCGATATTCGCGGCCAAGCCTGCGGCCCCAACCGCAGCTGACGCGGCCGCATTCATTGCCCGTGTTGAAAAAGAGTCAGAGGAGGTCGGCGAGGAGGCCTCGCGCATCAATTGGGCGTACGCCACCAACATCACCTACGATACGCAATGGTTAGTGGCCAAAATCAGCGAGCGCACCACCAAAATGGCAGTCGATTTCGCGATTGAAGCCAAGAAGTATGATGGCGTGCAAGTCGATGCTGTGACGCGCCGTAAATTGGATTTCATCAAACAAGGCATCACGCTACCAGCACCTCAAGACCCAAAAGCGGTCGCCGAACTAGCCGCTGTTACCACGCGTCTGTCGGCAGCCTACTCAACAGGCAAAATCGAGCTTGATGGAAAGACCGTTTCGCAAAGCGAGACGGAAACACTGATGCGCACCACGCGCGATCCTAAAAAGCTCGCCGAGATTTGGACGAAATGGCACGACAACGCGCGCGGCATGAAGGCCGACTATGCGCGTATGGTGGAACTGGGGAATGCAGGTGCTAAGGAACTAGGTTTTGCCGATGTGGGCGCGTTGTGGCGGTCTGGGTACGACATGCCACCCGATGACTTCGCCAAGGAAGTCGACCGCATCTGGGGGCAGGTGAAACCTTTGTACGATGAGTTGCACTGTCACGTGCGCGCCAAGCTGAACGATAAGTATGGCAACGAGATTGTACCGCTCGATCAACCCATCCGCGCCGATCTGATGGGCAACATGTGGGCGCAGGAATGGGGCAACATCAGTGATCTGGTTGCCAACAAGAAAGATGACCCCGGCATTGATCTCACCAAAATCCTGAATGACAAAGGCTACACGCCGCTGAAGATCATTCAAACCGGCGAGGCGTTCTTTACGTCATTGGGTTTCGAGCCGCTGCCCAAAACCTTCTGGGAACGCTCGCAGATCGTAAAACCACGCGACCGCGAAGTTGTGTGCCATGCGTCAGCGTGGGATTTGGATAACCGTGATGATATCCGCGTGAAGATGTGCACCGAAGTGGCAGCCGATGATTTCCAAACCGCGCACCATGAGTTGGGCCATAACTTCTATCAACGCGCCTACAAAAACCAGTCAGTGATCTTCAAAGGTGGGGCCAACGACGGCTTCCATGAAGCCATTGGCGACATGATCGCCTTGTCGATTACGCCGGAATACATGAAGCAACTGGGCCTGATCGACAAGGTACCGGACTCGTCGAAAGATTTGGGTCTGTTGATGCAAAAAGCCATGGACGGCATCGCATTCCTGCCGTTTGGTTTATTAGTCGATAAATGGCGCTGGCAGGTGTTCTCGGGCCAACTTACGCCAGCCACATACAATGACGGCTGGTGGAAACTGCGCACACAGTATCAAGGTGTGCGTCCGCCAACTGCGCGAACGGCTGATGATTTTGATCCGGGTGCGAAGTTCCATATTCCAGACGGTACGCCGTACATGCGCTATTTCCTGGCGCGTGTGCTGCAATACCAATTCTACAAAGCCGCCTGTGACCAGATTGGCTGGAAAGGCCCGCTGCATCGCTGCACATTCTACGGGGCAAAAGACGTCGGCCAGAAGTTCAACAAGATGCTGGAAATGGGCTCATCGAAACCGTGGCCCGATGCGCTGGAAGCGTTCACCGGTACGCGCCAGATGGATGGCTCAGCCATCATCGCGTACTACCAACCGTTGATGGTGTGGCTGAAAGAGCAGAACAAAGACCGCAAATGCGGGTGGTAGAGTAGGGCACAGCATGTCGCAAAAAAGGCGCTTCTCATTCCAGAGAAGCGCCTTTTCATATCATCGAGAGCAATCGCATTACACCTTATAACCAAGCTGCCGCAATGCCTCGTCGTACTTCAGGCGCGCAACTTCAAACGGCACGCTTTCATGCTCGAGTTGCACCACGCGGTCATATTTCCCGGTGCCGCCCTTGCACCAAATCAGCGCCTCGTCGCGGCATTCAACATCAAACAAAAGTTCGGTAAAGAATTTCATCTGTGGTGCGCGTTGGTCATTGCACAAAAACAAATAGGCTAGATACAAAGCAAGTTGATCGATGCCCCAGCGCAACTTGGCCGCAGCACTGAAGGAGGCAATGTAACCTGCCACCAAACGGGCATAAGCGCACCCACGCTCGGTTGGATTCACCGCGACAATGCCGGCCCGGAATTGATTCCAAATCGCCCACAGCCCTGGGTGCCCTGAAACACCCACATCGGAATTGCCAACGGACTGAAGCAGCGGCCCGATATCCTTATGAAGCAGCGCATCAACATCAAGGACGCAAACCGTTCTTTCGTAACGCTTCAGAAATTGATAAAGCCGGATAAACCTAATCGCGTGATAATACTCACGTGACGGTGTGGCGGTTTGCTCAATGGAAATGGCAATCCTCAGCTGTGGAAGTTTGGCGCAAAAGCTCAGAATTTTTTGCAATCCTTCACTGGGTGGGTTGACGATATGCAGTTGTATTTGCGTGCCCGGACTCAAGGCCTGAATGGACGATAATAATGGCCGGGTGAACTGTAAAAAATACCGATAATCCGACGACAACAGCACAATAGGCTTGTCCGCAAAAACTGCAGTTTGAATATCTTCAACCGGCGCAAACCCGGCAAACAATGCAGCATCACTTTGTGCCTCAAGCGCGCGATAGAAATCGGGCTCAGCGATGACATTAGCATATATTTGGTGGGGCTCGATTTGCGCGAGATATTCGAAGTAAGGCTGCGCGGCTTTTCCGTCACCTCGTGACACTAAGCACATCGCCTTGGCAAAGGCATAGGGGTGGCCAAAATCCTTCGATTGCAGGTTTGGATCTTGCAACCGCGCGCGGTCGATCATCGCCTCAAAAGCATCACGCTCTGGTTTCGCAAAATGAAATGATAATTCATGACTCGAAGACGCCATTTCCATGAGATCGTGTGATACCCGCTCGGCACGCTCTTTCAGGATAATGCGTTCCATTTCGTAGTAAAATTGATGCTTGAAGCTTGCTCCCGCCGGCGGAGGAATGCGGGTCAGCACATCCAGCATATGCGGCGCATCGCGATATGACAGCAGCTTGCCGTACTGCAGGAACATATCGAAGCTGCCGGACTGCAAAACAGCCGCTTCATAATATTCAATCGCCAGCGGTCGGTACCCGGCGCGTTCGTAGACCTCGCCTAAACCGCTGAGCGCTTTGGCGTTCTCTGGCTCAATATCCAGAGCCTGCATATAATATTCGCGGGCTTTCAGGTAATCGCGCTTTGTTCTTTTGATGTCGCCCAGCGTTATGAAGTGCGTGGGGGTTTGATCTTCCTGCAAGGCCAATAGGGCATACGATTCGGCTTCGTCAGCTTTCATCATCATCAGCAAAATGACCGCAAGGCCGTTCAGGGCCAGGGTATTGCGGGGCTCGATTTCAAGCACACGGCGGACCATATCCGCGGCCGCATCATACTGTTGCTGATCCAGTTTACGTTGCGCGTCTTCAAGGAGTGTTGAAAGAGATTGATTCAAAGGTCAGCAATCCGAACCGGGGCCACGGGACGGGAAGATACGGCTTAAATAAAACGCGGCCAAACAAAAAGGCGCCTCTCATGACTGAGAAGCGCCTTTTTGCTTCACGAGAAGGGACCGGTCGTCTTGGGACGATGTCGGACCGGCCCCTCTGATCATTCAGTTGCTCGGCAATCGCGAGCGGGAACTAAAGCGCCGGGTTGAACCTCAAAGATCAGCGATCTATCAGTCGCAATCCCAGCGCATAACCTTTAAGCGGCGCGAACCTTACCCAGGAAGCCATCCACCGAGTCACGCAGGGCTATGGTTTGGTCGGACAGCGCACTTGAAGCGTTGAGCACCAAGCCCGCCATGCTGCCGGTCTCGCCAGCGGCATTCGTCACTTCACCGATATTTTGCGACACTTCTTGCGTGCCGGCTGCGGCCAATTGAACGCTCCGCGAAATTTCTTGTGTCGCCGCACTTTGTTCTTCGATGGCTGATGCAATCATCGATGAGATGCCATCCATCTGGCCAATGGTGCGGCCAATCGACTGAATACCTTCCAACGATTCACGTGTTGCGGCCTGAATACCAGCGACTTGCGCTGCCACTTCTTCAGTTGCTTTGGCGGTTTGAGTTGCCAAGGCTTTCACTTCGGTTGCGACAACCGCGAAGCCTTTGCCTGCATTGCCAGCGCGCGCCGCTTCGATGGTAGCGTTCAAGGCGAGCAGGTTGGTTTGCGCGGCGATACCATTAATCAGTTCCACCACTTCGCCGATCTTCTGGGCAGCTGCGGCCAGGCCTTGCACCTTTTGCTCGGTCTTGGTGGCTTCATCCACAGCTTGGCGGCTGACGGCTGTCGACTGTGCCACCTGGTGATTAATCTCGGCAATCGAGGCCAGCAGTTCTTCTGCAGAAGCGGCAACGGTATTGACGCTGCTTGACGATTCGTTCGCGGCCGTCGACACAACGTCGGCTTGGCGGCTGGTCTCTTCAGCAATTGCACTCATGTTTTGCGCAGACTTGCCCAATTCACCAGCGGCAGACGCCAGGTTTTCGTTCACAGCCGCCACTTGTTTTTCGAATTCAGCAATGGCGCGGGTCACAATTTTCGCCCGTTCTTCCTTGAGCGCTTGTTCGCGGCCAGCGGCGGCGGTCATCTCAATGTTCTTGATCATGTTGTCTTTGAACACTTCAACGGCAGCAGCCATGCCGCCAATTTCGTCCCCGCGATCAGACCCCGGAATAAAGGTGGACGTATCGCCGCGTGCCAACACTTCCATGGCCGAGGTGATGCCTTTGATCGGACGGGCAATCATCGCGCCACCAATCAACCACGCCAAGGCACCGGCACCGAACAAGCCTAAGCCTAAGACGGCAAAGCTGATGAGCGAGCGGCTGGCGTAGAAGTCATCAAGTTCTTCGGTAGTTTCAGTAATGCGGGCGGCAATCGTGCCAGCGACTTTTTCAATTTGCGCATTCAAAGCTTTACGCGACGCACGGTTTGCATCGTTGTCACCATAAGCGCGAGCATTGGCAATTGAGTCGTTACGCGCGATTTTCACCAATTCAGCGCGGAATTCGACAAATTTCTCGGCCACTTTGCGCAGTTCGTCGAAGTCATTGGTATCGGCAGGGGTGATAATCTTTTCCCAGTCATTCAAGAGGTCGGAAATCTTATCCAAGTTTTTCAGAAGGCCGGGGCCGTACTTCTCAACCTCAGCAAGATCTTTCGCCATGTAGATGCCGCGGCTGTCCATCACGACGGCGAATACCAGGCCGTTGATTCTTTCACCATACAGCGCTTGTTGCGATGCATTGGCCATGGCTTGAGCGCGCGAATTGAAAACAGACATGGCGTTCACGCCAAAGATGCCGATGACGGCGGCAATCGCGGCCAGCAATCCGGCAAGAATGTAGATCTTGGTGGTGATACTGTAATTCTTCACGTTCGCTCTCCAAAAATGGTCGTCCTCGACTTCGGCCACTTGTTTACGTCAAGTTGTGAAAAGCTGGTAATGCGCGAAAGGTGAAGGGCTACGCACGAAAGTATAAGCGGCCGCAAGTGTTTGACGTTCGAAATAACTATGGAAAATCATAGCCTTAAAGCAGCTATATATCTTTTCAGGTTTATTTATTTCGCGGCCGTACGCATCCCAACGTACCCCGCTTTTAGGTGCCAAAACCCCAGGGAGTATCGTGCGATACCAGGGCGCGGTTGGGCGACAGAAGTGAGCTTAACACCACGCAGCGGTGTGTTTGGCGCGGGCACTGGCAGCTTAAAACCACGTTGAGTTTCAACGGCGACTTCGGTTTCAAAGCGGTCTCAGACTACAAGGCGGCCTCTGGCTTCAAGGCGGCCTCTGGCGTCAAGGCACCTTGGGCTTATCGGTTTCGGCAGCGACATGCCACAACACCCCTGATGGGTCGTAGACATAACAAATGCGCAATCCCCACGGTTCTACTTTGGGCGCGGTCGGCGGCGGCACCGGAAACCGCTCGTCCAACTTCAGCGCATTTATATGTGACCACCAGGCATCCAGGTTCTCGACCATCAGATGCATCATCAGGTTTTCGGCAAATCTCTGCTCGTAAAAGTCCTGCAGCAGGAACGCGAAGGTCCCTAATTGAAAATCAGTCAGTTGCGGCCCGAGACTGTGCGGTTCAAACCCCAACGCCTCATAAAATGCGTGGCTAACGGCAAAGTCTTGGGCGGGCAGGTAGGCCCGCAGTTGCACAATGCCGTTCTTCATATCGTCGGTGATCATGGTACGTCTTTAAGGCTGTTGGGGTTCAACCACAACTGACACCTTATGCGTAGCGCTGAAAGATCTGCGCCACAGTTTGCGTTCCTGCGTTCAAGGCGTAGGCGTTTTCCATCACATTCACGGCGGCTTCAACTGCATCACGGTATTGCAAACTGAACTGCAATGCTTGCAAGCGCGCAACGCCGCATATTGGCCCCTTAGTTGCACGTCACCATGTTGCCAGTCTTGATGCAGGTGGTCTGTTTACCGTCCTTGGTTAATGTCGTGGTATTGCCCATCTGATTGACAATCGTAGGCATTTGACCCGGAGTGTTGATGATTGCCCCATTTTTGCCCATTGGCGTTACGGTTGATGGCATTTGGCCTGGCGTGTTGATGATTGCGCCATTCCCGAAACTTTGGATAGTCGTCGGAGCTTGCCCTGGCGTGTTGATGATTAAGCCATTCCCAAACTTTTGAACGGTCGTGGGGAGTTGACCCGGCTGGTTAATGATCGCGCTTCCAGAGCCGGTATTCTGAATCATGATCGGGCCTGAGGGCGCATCCGTAAAATTGAACGGGTCATTGTTTGCCGCTTCTTCTGCCGCCGCCTGGGCGCGATTGCGCGCAAGCGCCTGCTGGCGTTCCTGTTCTTCTACAGCCCAGCGGTTTGCTTCCGATTGTTGAAACATCTGGCGCGCTTGCAGATAGCGGTTCATGGCCGATTGAATATCCGTCGTTCCGGCATCGGTTTCAGCAGAGAGCTGATCGATAAAAATAAAGAAGTCTTTCTGCTCGTATCGGGGCTTGCTGCGGTCGGCCTGTCTCAACGATGCCGCCTTAATGCACGAGCCGAACACCGAGAAAGACGTGGCGCGTTGAAGGCAGGTGTTCTCGTCCGCATCCAGATTAAATGCCGACTTCTGGGGGCCAAACCCAAGCGAGCTAAAAAAACTGCCGACAGGATTGGCGTTCGATTTTGCTTCAAGCCGTGTCTTTTCTTGAACCGCAAATTCCGCACGCGCATCAAGGTAGCGCTTGGCGGCTGTCAGATTATCAATCTCTCCACGCGTCGTTTGGGCCGAGAGCCCGTCGATCATGGCAAAGAACTCTTTTTGCTCATCGCGCGGCTTGCTGCGCTTAGAGAGCTTTAAGGATGCCTTTTTTATGCATTCCCCAAAGACGGCGAATGTCTCGGACTGCTGTAGGCAGGTCTCTTCATCTTTTTCGAGATTGCTCAAGACAGCATCGGCCGCAAACACCGGGCTGCTCATCAGAAGCACTACCAGACCCACCACAACGCGCATGAACCCCTCCCATAGCGTTGAGATATTTTGACGGGTTTTCACGCAATTCACAATCTGTAGGCTATGCCGCACCGGTGTAGGGATGCGTGACACGCAATGCATTTCAAGTTTTCCCCCTGATATCGTTCCTGCAAAAACAGAGAAGCTATGACGATTTTGCACGGCAGCACTTTTTCCACCAAAATTTGCGGCGGCAGCCTTGGCCTTGCCCAAAACCAGGTTCAGGGTGAGGGCATGGAAAAGCGATTTTTAAAGTCCAGAGACAACCAGCTTGCGAAACGCCCGGTCGCGTTTCAGGTACCACTCCCGGCTCATGGCCTCGGTGCGGGTCTGATAGCGCTCGGCATACAGCAAGCCCCACACCCGACCCCGGGTGGACTTCGCCCCCGTGCCAGCGTTATGGGCGGCCAGGCGGCTTTCCAGATCCGTCGTCCAACCGACATAGGTGCGCAAGGCCCCCTGGCTGGAACTCCCCAAAATGTAGACAAAACAAGACATAAGGGCCGTTTTAGCGCACTTTTATGGCGTTTGCGACTTGAGGGCGGGCGGGCTATATCAGCCCCAGATTATCGTACCTTTTTAGCACGTTAGGCCCATTCGCCGTGACCAAGACCTTCTACATCACCACACCCATCTATTACGTCAACGACAAGCCCCACATTGGGCATGCCTACACCACCATCGCCTGCGATGTGATGGCGCGCTTCAAGCGCTTGGATGGCTTTGATGTGAAGTTTTTGTCGGGCACCGACGAGCACGGCCAGAAGGTCGCCAAGGCCGCCAAAGACCAGGGCATCACACCGCAAGAGCTCTGCGATCGGAACTCGCAAAATTTCCGCGATCTGGTGGGGGTGCTGAATACCTCTAACGATGATTTCATTCGCACCACTGAACCCCGCCATATCGCAGCCTGTCAGGCGTTGTGGAAACAGTTGGAAGCCAACGGCTTCATCGAACTGAAAAAGTATGCGGGCTGGTATGCGGTTCGTGACGAAGCGTTTTATGACGACAACGAACTGACCAAAAATGCCGATGGCGTTCTGGTCGGCCCCACGGGCGCACCGGTTGAGCGCGTTGAGGAAGAAAACTATTTCTTCAAGCTCTCGGCGTTCCAAGAGAAGCTGCTGGCGTTCTATGACGCTAACCCCGACTTCATTGGTCCCAAAAGCCGGTTCAACGAAGTCTACAGCTTCGTCAAAGGCGGGCTGAATGATTTGTCGATCTCACGCACTACATTCAGTTGGGGCGTGCCGGTGCCCGGTAACGACAAGCACATCATGTATGTGTGGATCGACGCGCTGACCAATTACATTTCGGCCTTGGGGTATCCCAATACGTCTGGCGACTATGCCAAGTACTGGCCCAACGCCATGCACATGGTGGGCAAGGACATCATTCGGTTCCACTGCGTCTATTGGCCCGCGTTCTTAATGGCCGCCAACTTGGCCCCGCCCAAGCGCGTGTTCGCCCACGGCTGGTGGACCGTTGAAGGCCAGAAGATGTCGAAGTCCTTGGGCAATGTGGTCGACCCCAATGACATGGTGTCGAAGTATGGCCTGGACCAAGTGCGTTACTTCCTGATGCGCGAAATTCCCTTCGGCAACGACGGCGATTTTGCCGAAGCCACTATTGCGGGCCGCATCAACGGCGAACTGGCCAACGAGCTGGGCAACTTGGCGCAACGCAGCCTCGGATTCATCGCCAAGAATTTAGGCGGCCAATTACCTGGCCCCAATGAATTCACCGCCGAAGATACGGAATTGCTGCAAGCTGCGGCCGATGTGATCGGCCCTGTGCGCGAGCAGATGGATAAGCAAAGCTTCGATAAAGCATTGGATGCCATTTGGTCTGTGGTGCGTGCGGCCAACGTTTACGTCGACCGCCAAGCGCCGTGGGCGTTGAAGAAAACCGACCCCGCCCGCATGAATACGGTGCTGTGGGTGCTGGCTGAAACGGTGCGCCACCTTGGCATTCTGATGCAGCCCTATGTGCCGGCCTCGGCCAGCAAAATGCTCGATCAGTTGGGTGTACCTGCCGATGCCCGCACGTTCGCGCACTTAGGTTCAGCGCACGCGTTGAAGGCTGGCCTGCTGCCTGCACCGGCCCCTGTGTTCCCGCGTTATGTTCCTGCTGGTGAAGCAGCACCTGTGAAACCGCCAAAGGGGGCAAAGTGAGTGCGCTAAAACGCGACATGTCACCCCCGCGGAAGCGGGGGGTCCATCTCTCAACACAGCACAGAGTATGTTGCCTGGATTCCCGCTTTCGCGGGAATGACAACCGCATTTGATATGAGTCCTGTGCCATGACATTTCTGGTTGATAGCCACTGTCACTTAGACTTTCCCGAGCTTGCCGCCCAGCAAGACGATGTGGTGGCGCGTGCGCGCGCAGCAGGTGTTGGGCATTTCCTGACGATCTGCACGCATGTAACCAAGTTTGAACAAGTGCGCGCGGTTGCTGAAAAGTATCACGACATTAGCTGCACGGTCGGCATCCACCCGCACGAAGCCGCAACCGAGCCCGAAGTGGACGTCGAGAAACTCATCAGCTTAGCCCAGCATGAGAAAGTTGTGGGCTTCGGTGAAACGGGTTTAGATTTTTTCTACGAGCACAGCCCGCGCAAAGAGCAGGAAGCAAGCTTCCGCACGCATATTGCCGCGGCGCGCGACGCCAAGTTGCCCATCATCATTCACACGCGTGATGCTGATGCTGAAATGGCCGACATTTTAAAAGACGAAATGGGCAAGGGCGCCTTTCCGGGCCTCATTCATTGCTTCAGTTCGGGCCCAGAGTTGGCAAAGCTTGCGGTCGATCTGGGTTTGTATATTTCCATCTCAGGCATTGTAACGTTTAAAAAAGCCGACGAACTCCGCGAGACGGTAAAAACTGTGCCGTTGGATCGCCTGCTGGTGGAAACAGACTCCCCATATCTTGCTCCCATGCCGCATCGTGGCAAAACCAACGAACCAGCCTTCGTCACGCAAACCGCAAAAATGGTGGCGCAAGTGAAAGGTGTGGGCAGCGAAGAGCTGGCCGCGCAAACGACTGATAACTTCTTCAAGCTGTTTACGAAGGCGAAGCGCGCTTAAGTTTCTAAAACTCATATTTAGACGGAGAGGGAAGATGCCAACCACAAGCAAACACCCCGAAACAATCGCCCTTCACGCAGGCTACCGCGCTGATCCGACCACCAACTCTGTCGCCGTCCCGATTTATCAAACCACGTCCTACACGTTCAATTCCGCCGAACACGCGAGCAATCTGTTTGCGCTGAAAGAACTCGGCAACATCTACACCCGCATCATGAACCCCACGACGGCGGTGCTGGAAGAACGCATCGCGGCGCTCGAAGGTGGCGTGGCAGCACTCGCACTCGCCTCAGGCCAGGCCGCATCGTTATTTGCGGTTCAGAACATCTGCCATGCTGGTGATAATTTTGTGTGCTCCACCGACATCTACGGTGGAACGTGGAACCTGTTTGCCAACACCTTCAAAACCATGGGCATCGAAGCGCGCTTCGTCGATCCGGCCGATCCAGAAAATTTCCGCCGCGCCACAGATGCCAAAACCCGGTGCTATTACGGCGAGACATTGCCGAACCCGAAGTTGGCCGTGTTCCCGATTGCAGAAGTCGCCAAGATCGGCAACGAGCTTGGCGTGCCGCTGATCATGGACAACACCGCAAGCCCGGTCTTGTGCCGCCCGATTGAGCACGGCGCGGCTATCACGATGTTGTCGACCACCAAATACATTGGCGGGCACGGCACATCCATCGGCGGCATGATTGTCGATAGTGGAAAATTTGATTGGGAAAAGCACGCAAGCCGCTTCCCCATGCTGAACACGCCAGACCCCAGCTATCATGGCGCAGTATGGACGCAAGCTGTCAAACCGCTCGGTCCCATCGCATACATTCTGAAAGCCCGCGTGACATTGTTGCGCGATGTGGGGGCCGCATTATCGCCGTTCAATGCGTTCATGCTGATTCAAGGTTTGGAGACACTTGCTTTGCGAATGCGCGCCCATTGCAGTAACGCAACTGCTGTGGCGGCGTATCTGGCCAAGCACCCGAAGGTCACGCACGTCATTCACCCCAGCCAACAAAGCGGTGAGCAAAAGCGCCGCGCTGATGCGTACTTAAAAGGCGGTTACGGCGCACTGTTGGGCTTTGAGTTGAAAGGCGGTGCCGATGCTGGGCGCAAGTTCATCGACAGCTTAAAAATGTTCTATCACGTCGCCAACATTGGCGATGCGCGCTCGCTGGCCATTCACCCAGCCACCACAACGCACTCGCAACTCACGCCCGAAGAACAACTGAAAAGCGGCGTGACACCAGGCTATGTGCGCCTTGCGATTGGCATTGAACACATCGACGATATCATCGCCGATCTTGATCAGGCCTTAGCGCAGGTTTAACGGAGCACGGCGTGACCATCAAAGTCACCATTTTGGGCTGCGGCGGAGCAGGGGGAGTACCGTCCCTGTCTGATGGGTATGGCCGTTGCAACCCGAAGAACCCCAAGAACAACCGCCGCCGCGCCTCGATCCTGGTCAGTGATGGCCTGACGACTGTATTGGTTGATGCCGGGCCGGATGTGCGCGCCCAATTGTTGGATGCAAATATTCGCCACCTCGATGCCGTGCTGTTCACACATCTGCATGCTGACCACACACACGGCATCGATGAACTGCGCGAGATCAACCGCGCCATGCGCGGGCCGTTGGATGCCTATGCCGATGCCGAAACGTTTGCAGGCTTAGAAAGCCGATTTGGCTATGCCTTCGAAGGCATCGAACCGGGCCAGCCGTATTACAAACCGTGGCTGATTGCGCACGACATCGGCGAAACGATGCATGACGTATTTATGCTGAAAACGCTGCAAGTGCGCGCGTTCCGGCAAGATCACGGTTTCATGAGCACGTTAGGTTTTCGGTTTGGCGATGTGGTGTACTCCACCGATCTATTGGATTTACCCGACGCCGCCAAGGATGTGATCCGTGGCTGCGCGTTGTGGATCGTCGATGCCTTCACAGATACGCCGCATCCCACTCATTCGCATTTGGATAAAACGTTGGGCTGGATTGAGGAGTTGAAACCCAAGCGCGCTGTCATTACGCACATGGGCACCAACCTTGATTACGATGAAGTGAACTTAAAATGTCCTGTCGGCGTTACGGCCGCATTCGATGGCATGGTGATTGAAGTATCCAGCGCCCCGAAAGAGCCCGACATTGTGCCGCTGCAAAAGGTTCCGACGCCTTAGCCCTGGTGCGGTTTTCGCGGCGTAATCCACATCGTAATCATCGCCTTCAGCACGATGTCGCCCGACGTATCGGTCACGTTGACCACCACGGGCAAACCAAACGGCGCATTGCCGAAAATCGGCAGCGATGGCAGCGATGCGGTGCCCTTCAAATCGGTTGCGGCTTTTTTCACGTACTCAACCGTCATGCCCTTCGGGATCCAACGATGTGTTGGCGGCACAGTGGCTTCCGTCATGGTGCCTGCGGTGAGTTCAGCCAGGTTACAGACTGCGATGGCATGCACCGTGCCAATATGATTATGCACCTTGCGGCGTTTCTTTAAACGCGCGGTGCACAGGCCCGGGGCCAACTCATCAATGCGCGGTGAAATGCTGGCGAAGTAGGGGGCTTTGAAACACACCAACTTGCTGAACAGCCATTTGCCGAAAGGTTTGCCCGATAATCGCTGCCATAAGCGCATCGCCGCATTGCCAGGGCCCGAGGCCGCAGGTGCGGCATGGGCCAACGCCGTATTCTCTAACGCAACAACACTTTGATGAGACATGCACAACCATCCTGACCAACGAAAACGTGACACAGGCAAAGCGAACGCAAGCCAACTCAAAACTGAGAGCGAACAAAACCGATGAAAAACGCGAGCACGTAAAAGATCAATCCCAACCCAATCTTCTTTTACGTCGCCTTAGCGTAATGCAATCCGCAGGACCGCAACAAGTGTGCCGCGCGTAAAGAGCGCGTAAAAAGATTGTGCTTTGCTGCACCGCGTTATGATTGCAGCGGCACACCGCAGCGCAGCATGCGCGGAAACGCGGTCTTAGATTAAATGCAGTCTTAGCTTGAACAACGCCTACGCCGCCGAGTGCGGCCTGATGGTGCGTTTGATTTCCAGCCGCACATCTTTGAGCATGCGCTCAAGTTCAAGGTACCCTGCCACCTGCACAGGCGCATTATTGCTGCCAGACGATGCGCTGCTTTCAAAAATGCGATTCACGGTTAAACTCGCCATCGCTTCACGCCGATTGTCCCAGGCGGCAATGTCTTCGACGATTTCCATGAGATGCTGGCGCTGATCGTGCTGAATTCGCCCCGCTGTCACCAGCAACGAATAGCGCGGCAGTTTCCGGCGCAGGCGGGCGAGATTTTCCTCGATACTGAACAGCAACAAGAAACGTTGAGGTTCTGAAAGATAAGAGACAGGCATGATGGGGCAGCGTCCTTACTGTTACATTCCGCCCCTCAAGTTGAGGCATACAACCGCAAAGCCCACACGCCGCGCAATGTGCCCTGGGTTTAAATAACAATTTTTTACTTTCGCCGTACGGTAGAGTGCTGCGCGCACCATGCCGGAAAGGTGCGGGTGTTCTGCGATGACCGTGGCGATGCGCGAACGTTTATTGGCGCTGTAGAAGCAGCGATTTTAGTCAAAAATAAGAAAGGAGAACCGACATGCGATGCAAGATTTTGGGGTGTGCATTTTTCGTCGTGTTGCTGATAGCAACATCAGCCTCGGCCGCCGAAACACGTTCTGCTGTGGCCGGTGCGCCGCGCCCGCAAGCAGTCCTTGCCGACCTCGCGTGGCTGACGGGCGAATGGCAAGGCGAGGGGCTGGGCGGGCAGGTGTTGGACTCATACTCAGCGCCCGTCGGCGGACAAATTGTTGGGCACTTTCGTCTTGTGAAAGAAGGCCAAGTTGTTTTCTACGAACTCTTCACGATTGTTGACGTGAACGGATCATTGGAAATGCGTGTGAAGCACTTCAACCCCGATCTCAGTGGATGGGAGGCAAAAGCAGACGCGCAAACATTTCCGTTGGTGGATGTTGAAAAAGACGTGTGGTTCTTCGACGGCATTACCTTGCGGCGCACGGGCTCTGATCAAATCGTCACGACTGTGTTGATCAAACGAAAAAGCGGGCCGCCAACGGAAGAGCGTTTAACATTCCGCCGCACGCGGTAAGTTACAACAAACTCAAAAAAGCGCATGCTCCACTAATTACCGCGAATTTCACTTCGCAAACTCCGGCATTGGTCGAGAGCTTACATCGACGGCGCAATCTCATCTGTCATCAGAACATTAGGACGTGCATACCCTTCTAAACGATACCCTTTTGATCGGAGGAATGAAACGGTAGGGAAATCATATGGCGCGTTAATATCGAAACCATTGGCTTCCATGAGAATTATGCGTGGCCGATGGCGTTCCCAATTATGAGAAAGGAGCGCGGAAAGTTCTGAGCCTTCGATATCCATCGACATAAAGTCAATAATGGTCTCGGATGGGACATGTTGATCTAAGATATCTTCTAATCGGACGGCTTCTATTTTAATAGGCGTATCAAATTGTTCGTCAAATTCTTCGGGAGCGACGGAGACTCGGCTCATCCCTTTTCTGGTCTTATGGCGACCGAAATAAAGCGGCTGATCTGTTGATGTCACTGCGGCATTAAGAAAAATGTCGCGGGGCCTGAGCTGCGAATAGTATTTCGCAAAACTTGGATTGGCATCAATACATATGCCACGCCATCTGTAGCAATAGTACAAAAACGTATTTGACCAGACAATAGGACTGTATGAGCCGATATCTACATAAAAACCTACTTCGTTTGCGTGAAGTTTTTCCTTCATAAACTGGCGTATCCATAGATCTTCGCCAGCGCTCGAGAAGGTTATATTTGTATAAGGCAAATGATCGATTTGAATGTCACATTGGCCAATGATATTTCCCGAACCAACTTTTTGGATAACTCTAACAAGTTCCTCAGGGGTCATAACTTTTGGTCTCTTCTATGCAACTATAAATTTAAGCTCGCCAGATTTCGGGCCATAACATAATTTCATGAACGGGCTTCGGGCAAAGCAACAACTGATATATTATGGACGCTAACTATAGCGCGCACTCAACGTTATACAAAATAGTATGCAGTCTGGGCACGTATTCCGTCGAGTAAGTTTGCAAGAAGTTGGACGCTTTTCTTTCCTCAATGTCCGCGCGTTCAGTAGATATTGTCGTTAACAAATGCGGCTCAGTTGGCAAAGTGGCCACGTCGTGTAGCCAAGACTGAGAGAATCTAGGCGTTGCTCAATAGCTATAGCTGTGTTGATAGCTATAGCTGTGTTGATCAAAGGAAAAGCGGTCCGCCAACGGAAGAGCGCTTAACATTCCGCCGCATGCGGTAGGTGCGTTAGTTTTTGGCAAATGGAGATGGTCTAGCCGATCAATTTATATCTATAATATACATCATGCATTAGAATAACTTCGTGTCTGCAGCATCCTCAAACTCACAGCAAATTGTATTAAGTCACTATAAGTGCAAACCTCGTGGGCATTGCATTTATTGCGGATCCACAGATGGTCCGCTGACAAACGAGCATGCGGTCCCGTTTGGCATGTTGGGCCGCATTGAGCTACCAGAAGCCACCTGCGCTAGATGCCAGAGCGAAACGCAACGCTTTGAAACACATTGTCAGCGCGGCTTCATGTTTAGTTTCCGGCACAAAAGTGGTTTTCCTTCGCGTAAAGGCCATTCGCGACCAACGACTTTCAGAGTTCAGACGTCTAACGGTAGTAGCCAGAAAATTTCTTCGGACCTAGCTCCACGCTTGCTCATGCTTCCGATCTACGGCGAGCCTATTTACTTGAGTGATGCTGAACGCTTTCCGGATATGTACTGGTGGCTTGCTGTCAGTCCGGAGGAACTTGACCAGTTGTATGGGGCAACTGGCGTTCGCACTACACTATCGATGTCCATTAATCGAAAGAGCTTTCTTCGTCTGCTTTGCAAAATAGCACACTGCTTACTATTCGGTTTTGTCGCAGAAAAAGACGCAAGCGTTATTTTACACTTTAGGCCGTTGCTTACCGATTTTATTCGGCATGATACGGGCGAACCCCAACTCTATATCGGTGCAGTGATAGAATATTACGAAGAAACCAACGAAGCTTACTCATTCCGCTTACTGACTTTTCCTCGTGGCAATCAAGAGTATTTAATAATGAAGCTGCAGCTTTTTCCTTATTTAGGGCCGGGACTGCCGACGTACTACATTGCCGTCGCAGTCCGAGACCTGCTTTAGTCAAATGGCTCCGCAGAAGGCCCTTTCTAGGACAAGGGGCCTCTTAGTTTCAAAAAGATCCTTTTAAAATAGTCTTGTTCTCAAGCTATTCCATTACGCCCTACTTTACTTAATCACGATTATTTTAAATACTCCCCTTATAGTTGATTTACTGCTTTCTGAGATGTGGCATGATTCTCAAGACAGCCGATAGCAAAGACGAGGGGCTTGCCGCCCTGAATGCATTGCTGGCAACCGCGCCGGACGCCAAACGTAAACTGATCGAAGAAGAAATTCGCATCATTAAGGCGGGCCAACGGGCTGAGGCCGACGCAGCGTACCATTTAGATTTCGACCTCAGGGCCAGCAAGATCACCGCCGTGATCCATGATTTACGGCTTGTGCTTCATGATGGCCGGACGGCGCAGATCGACCATTTGGTGATCCATCGGACCAACAAGTTTTACGTTCTCGAAACCAAGTCATTTTCCCATGGCGTGAAGATTACCGAGGACGGCGAATTTCTGCGCTGGAACAATTTCAAACGCCGGTACGAAGGCCTGGCGTCGCCATTGGAACAGAACGAGCGCCATGTGACGGTGCTGACACGGCTGCTGGCGTCGGCGGAATGGCCGGAGCCGGTCATCAAACCTTTCGTGATGATTTCGCCAAAGGCGCGGATCATCCGGCCCAAGGAGTTCGATACGTCACGGGTAATAAAAGCCGACCAGTTCATGAGCACGCTGAAAGCGGACCTGGAACAAACCGGATTGATCAGCGGCTTGCTGGGCATGGCCCGGATGCGATCTGTCGAAGACTTGGGGCTTTGGCTGGTGGGATGCCATAAGCCAGCGAAGGCGACAGACTACGCGGCAAAGTTCGGCCTGGAGCCAATGCCAGCGTAAGCGCCAAGCACCCCCCGGATTACGCTTCACATTACTATCCATAATATACATTATGCGACAATCTGATTGCCGAAAACCGCATTAGCGGTATCCGCAAGTCAGCTTCAAAACCCAAGCAAACTGCGCTCTCTCAAGCATCCACGGTGTCACCATGAAGGTGTCGCCGCTTAATGCATCTAGCAACGTTTGCACATTCAACGTCGAGCTGACCTGGGAACAAGCACGAGCGCTCTACGAGTTCGTCCCAGCATTATTGGCGGTCTTAGGTCCGGCGCTATCGGAACGCTCCGACGCCAGCGAACGCCAAGCAACAGCCCGCAAAGTCATGGAGGCTCACCACGCAGCACAAAAGGCTGAGTGGGCTGCCCTCGCCGCTGACTGCGAAAAGGAAATTCAGCGTAGATCGAATAACGGGCCGAGCGCCCGCCGCACACTGATTAAACAGATTGCCGCCGAACGTGGAATGTCGACGGAGCTGTTGAGTTCGATCCTGCGTGTCTATAGCGGTCGAGACAAAAAGAACGAGATCGAAATTCGCATCTTGAAGGCAGGCCGCCTCAAGGCTGCGGGATACAAGGTATCGGAAATTGCGACTCAGCTTGGCGTTACGACACGCCAAGTTCGCAATTATCTAGCTGGTTCGGCTGGCGGCAGAGCAAAACGATCAGACGTGGCGCAGGCGGTGCAGAAATGAGCGCCTGCGTTTGCAACCACAACTTAAAGCCCCATACGCCACAGCTAGCTTGTCCCACCACAGACGCGCACGTCATAGGGCGTTCGCAGGGACCCGTCTGCACAAGCGAAGCGAGCGTAGCGAGCAAAGCGCGGAAGATGGGTGGAACGTCCCTTGACGGGCCGGCGTCTCCCCAAGCTCCGCTGGCTGGGTGCGTGACCGAAGGGCATGCACCCCTGCCAAGCGGCGAGCGTTCT